>Ga0247727_10004102_pt1 | contig 31295 bp, 28 predicted proteins | sample WisWelCaveWW1625_FD_202498 | JGI IMG/M metagenome (GOLD analysis project Ga0247727, IMG submission 202498) | Biofilm microbial communities from Wishing Well Cave, Virginia, United States - WW16-25 | ecosystem: Environmental > Aquatic > Deep subsurface > Groundwater > Cave microbial mat | place... | reverse complement strand
GCAGACCAAGCCGCTTTAGTCCAGCAGGAGAAATCCTGATCCGATCCATTGATTGGATCAGCCAGAACCCCTCGGCCAATGAGTATTTCTAATTGTCGCCATGGGTATTTCTAGTTGTCGTTGACAGTGAGGGCGGCCAGCGGACGGTCGCCGAGGACGGCGGCGAACTGGGCCAGGTCGTACTGGTAGTCCTGGTGGGTGCGCGCCTGCGGGTTGCGGCGGCGTGTCCAATTGACGAAGCGTGCGATTTCGGCTAGCATGAAAAGACCTCCTGAAAGGTGGAATGTGGGCTGGGTGTCCGCATTCTACTTTCAGGAGGCCGGTGTGCCTTCCCGGGTGGGGAGGCTCTGGAGGCCACGCCGCCGCACCGGGTGGGGCGGCGGCTGGCCTGCGCTGGCGGTTCCTTAACAGGTGAATTTGGGGCGAAAAGTGCTTAAGATAAGTGATCACGATTAGGCAGGTTCATAAGGAGATATAAAATGAAGCAACGAGCCACAAAAACCATACTTACGGGACTGATGGGGTGGGTATTTCTTTTTGTGATTATCGGCGGGGTGACCGGCTCCAGCGATCTTGCCGTCAGGGTGACTGGAGCCATCATTTGCCCGGACGATACAACCGCTGGTACGACGACTTACACCGTCATGGCAACCGGTTCAAATGGCGTTACAACGCCATCCCGGCAATACATTCTGCAATGCAAAGATGCGAGCGGCACGGTAGTGTTGGAAAACGACACGAACTTTATGTTCCTTTGGGCGGGTATCCTCGCCGGTTTAGGATTTATACTCGCGCTGCCCGTCTCAGTGGTCGCCCTGCTCGTCGTTTGGATGAGAAAGACGAAGTAGATTGGGCGGTGGAACACCAACCAATCCGATAATTGTTCATGAGTATTTTGCTGGCTTCGGGTTTATCCTACCTCCAGCCTGAATTCAGGATTGCCTTGAAATTTCGGCGTGAGGTCAGTCGAGGCGGCAGGTTGAGCTTGTCGAAACCCTATCGGGACACACCTGCGAGTACCGCATGCGCCGGCGTCCTGATCAGGCCATAAAAAGGGGAACAAAGCCCGCCAGGGGACGCACACCCGATCAGCGTCCGTCCCCAACACTTTTTTTGACCCGGCCCTCCTCGCTGGCTTCCAAAGAGGGCCTGCCCCGCATGCCACCGGTGGATGCCTGGGCACATGACCGGAGATCAGCCATGGAACTCGACCGAGACCAACTACAAAAAAACATCCACGCCCTGTACGCTCGCGAGCACCATGCACTCGGCGAGAAGGGCGCTCTCGACCTCCTGGAGCGCGCCCGCGCCTGGGATTTGTCCAGCACCCTGGCGCGCGGCGGCGTGGCCGTATTCCCCCATGCAGGCGTAGCCGATTGCGGCCACCAGGTCGCCGCGGCAGTGCATGCCTGCCTGGACAGCGGCGCTGACCGCGTGATCGTGATCAGCGTCCTGCACGCCTTCAACGACGACATGGAGAAAGCCCGCGTCGCCGTTGCCAATGGGGAGGCCCCGGCTAACTGGCGGTTCTGGGGAATTCAAGGACCGGGCGTCATCGGGGGACGCCACGAATGGCTGGGGGATTACGCCCTGATCAGTTTCCGGCACCTCTGGGGGGCGGAGACCAGACGACGGGGTACGCGCCCCCCGGAAGTTCTGGAACGCTATCCGTATCTGGCTGGCGGAAAACCGGGCGATTTGCCGGGCATGGATGAACTGGCAAAGCTCGCCGAAAACGCGGTCATTGTCAGCACGGCGGATCATTTTCATCATGGGATCGGTTACGGGGATGGCGCAGAGAATTCATTTTTCCCAGAAAGCGGCGGATTGCAACGGGCCAGAATATCCATTGAGCAAGGAATTGCCTTACTGGAGCAGCAGGATTATTGGGGCTACAACCAGCATTGCGTGGCCGCCAAATCGGATGCGCGCGATGCGGGGCAGGTCTTCACCTACCTGCGCGGCCCGCTCAAGGGGACGATCCGCGACCTGGGATTCAGCACCGCGGCTGAGTTGTATAAGTCCCCGCCGCCAACGTGGGTGGCAACCGCGTTGATCGAGTGGGCAAAGGTATGACTGGCACGATTTTAATTTTGAGGAGCGCACATGGATGCACATAATGAGTTGGTCCGCCGGAACAAGGAATTCACCCTGACGAGTTGGACGGCGCAAAAAAACTGGAAACCGATTTCGATCACCCGTGGCGAGGGGGTGTATTTCTGGGATGCGGAGGGCCGGCGCTATTTGGATTGGTCTTCCCAGTTATTCAATTTGAACATCGGGCACGGACACCCGAAGGTGATCGCAGCCATCCGGGAGCAGTTGGATCAGTTGCAATACACGATGCCCTCGCTGGCCTCCGAGCCGCGTGCACGGTTGGGCGAACTGCTCCGGGAGGTGACGCCTGCCGGGCTTACCAAGGCTTTCTTTACCACAGGTGGCTCGGATGCCGTGGAAAATGCCATGAAGCTGGCACGGCTCGCCACCGGGCGGCAAAAAATCCTCACACGCTATCGCTCTTATCACGGCGCCACCTTTGGGGCGATGAGCGCGGGCGGCGACTCGCGGCGGCTCCCCAATGAACCCGGCGTCCCCTGGATCGTGCGCCTGCCCGACCCGTACAGCTACCGCTCCCCGCTCTATCGCGGCCGCACGGAGGAGGAAGGTGACCAGGCCGTGGTGGACAGCATGGAGGAGATCATCCAGTTTGAAGGGCCGGAGAATATCGCCGCGCTCATGCTGGAGGGCTACTCCGGGACGAGCGGGATCATCCAGGGGGGCGCGACGTACTGGCGGGGCGTGGAAACCCTGCGGGCTAAATATGGTTTTCTCCTGATCATTGATGAGGTGCTCAGCGGGTTTGGCCGCACCGGGGAGTGGTTCGGGATCGACCATTATCCGTGGGTACAACCGGATTTAATGGCAATGGCAAAAGGGTTGACGAGCGGGTATGTCCCCCTCGGCGGAGTCATGATGACCGATGCGGTTGCCAGCCATTTTGAGGAGCACACTTTTTACGGCGGGTTGACGTATTCCAGCCACCCGCTAGCCTGCGCCGCTGGCGTCGCCACGTTACAAGCCTACCAGGAGGCAGGGCTGATCGCCAACGCCCGCCAAATGGGCAAAGCGCTGCGGGCTGGGCTGGTCGATCTGGCCGAGAAATATGAGTGCATCGGCGAAATCCGCGGAGCCGGGTTGCACTACGTCATCGAACTCGTCACCGACCGGGCGACGCGCGCCCCGCTGGGGGCCGCGGCCCTCAACCCGGCGGCCGCGGCCCTGCGGGAAAACGGGATGAGCACGTTCGTCAAGCAAAACATGGTTTTTTCCGCCCCCCCGTTAATCGCCACCGAAGCCCAAATTCAGGAAGGGCTGGTAATATTGGACCGCGCCCTGGCCGCCATCTGAGCCGTCCCCGGCACAGCATTCAAGCCGTTCAAGGAGTCCAGCATGCACAAGAAATTTTCAGCAGCCACATTCTTCCTCCTCTTCGCCATCCTCCTGTGGGCCTGCACGAGCGCGCCCGAACCGCTCCCATCCGGAGGCGGCGGTGGATCAAGTGATAGCGAACCCACCGCGACTACCGAAGTGGAAGCCGACCCATATCCGGTGGTGGTACCGACCTCAACCACCGCGGCCTCCGGGGGCGATACCACCCCCGCAGAGGCCGCGGTCTCCCCGCTCCCCCTCACCGGCGCGCTCGCCGAGCAGGACGCCGAAATCTCCGGTCTGGCATGGTACAGCGAATACCTGATCGTCCTCCCGCAATATCCCAACTTCACCGAAACCGGAGCGGATGCTGACGGCTTCATCTACGCCATCCCTAAGGATAAAATCCTCGCCTTCGTCAATGGCGATACCACGCCCATTGATCCGATCGCCGTGCCCTTCATTGCGCCGGGCTTGCAGGATAGCATCGCCGGCTTTGAAGGCTACGAGTCGATCACGTTCATCGGCAACCAGGCCTTCCTCACCATCGAAGCGGAAACGGACTCCCATGTCATCGCCTACCTCGTTACCGGCGTCATGGCCCCCGATCTGACCCGGCTCGCCCTGGATACCGAAAAACGCACCGAAATCCTGGCCCAGGCTGACATCCCCAACTTGTCCGAGGAAAGCATCTTCGTGGCCGGAGGGCTGGTCGGGACAATTTACGAAGGCAATGGAGCGGCCATCACCCCGGCCCCGCTGAGCCACCTGTTCAATACGGATTTGTCCGCCGCCAAAACGATCCCCTTCCCCAACATCGAGTACCGCGTAACCGACGCCACCACCCCGGACGCCGACGGATATTTCTGGGTGCTTAACTACTTCTTCCCCGGGGACGATCTCCTCCTGCCCGCCAACGACCCCATCGCACAAGTCTTCGGCGAAGGCCCGACGCACGCCCAGTTCGATCAGGTTGAGCGCATCCTGCAACTGCAATTTACCGATACCGGGATCATCCTGGTAAACACGGCCCCGATCCAACTGGCGCTGGTTGATGCCGATACCGCCCGCAACTGGGGGGGATTGGCCGCGCTGGATGACCTCGGCTTTATCCTCGCTACGGACAAATTCCCCAGCACGATTCTGGCGTTTGTAGCTGCGCCGTAAACCGGGCAAGGGAGTCTGCGATGAGTTGGACGAGAAAAATCTGGGGCGCACTGATGATCTGGGGTCTGGGAGTTGTCTCGGGTTTGGTGCTTGCCGGGGATGCGGCCCCCGGCGGGTTCACGCGGATCATGATCCCGGCGATCACCTGTCTGACCGCTATTTGGGTGTTTGATGTATTCCTCGCGGCTGGCATCCGCCTTGCGGCCCGCAATGCCCAAAAGAGAGCCAAATCCCGCTGAAAAATGTTCGTTTTCCCGGTTGACATGCCAAAAAATTCGTGCTATTTTTTGTCAAGCTAGAAGACGTTCAGTTTCAAAGTAAGACCCAATATCTGAAATGGTAATGAACCGCTAGCAATATTTAAAGGAGGTTCATTATCATGGCAGAACGTGAACAAGGAACTGTAAAGTGGTTTAACGCTACCAAAGGTTTCGGCTTCATCCAGCGTGCCGAGGGCAAAGATGTATTCGTACACTTCAGCGCCATCAAAGGCCAGGGCTACCGCTCTCTGGAAGAAGGCCAACAAGTAACGTTTGAGGTCGCGATGGGCGAAAAAGGCCTACAGGCTCAGGACGTTGAAGTGGTCAGTTAAAGAAAACAGCCCTGAATAAAAATCGGGGCTGTTTTTATTCCAGGCGCTTGTTCAAATCCATCCTTTCAACCGCTAAAATGGTCTGAAAATTACTGTTTGCCGATGTTATAATCCCCGCTTATGGAAGAAAAATCATCCAAATCCCCGGAAGGCACTTTCGGAACATTTATAGATTACATCGCGAACTCACCAGGCAATCCCGCCAACCAGGTTGGCAGCGCTGGAGTCCCGAACCTTGAGGAGCAAATTGTAAAGTTGCTCCACCTGCTTTCGGATGGGGCTGGTCAGCCTGTCGAGAAACTCGTGAAGAATTCTGGGCTTTCCATCTCCGACCTGGCTGAGGTCTTGCGCGTCATGACCTCCGAAAACCTGGTCTTGATGAAGAAGGATTCCGACGGCGAGAAAGTCTGGATTTCCCCTGATTTATCAAAAAAATAATTCGCGCAGGAGCATAACATGACCATTGATTGGGCCTTGTTCGGGGATTTCCTGCTTGCCTTTGCATTGGGGGCCATGGTCAGCAGTGGTGAATTGATCGCTCGTTATCGTGATGAACCCTGGGCCGCAGTCCGAAGCGGCCCAGGGTTGGTATATCTGGTCATCAATGGCCTTGCCTCGGTGACCGCCCTGAGCATGGCGCGGTCCTTCGGATGGACTTTTGGTGCTGATCCCGATTCCGCATCCTTAATGCAAATTCTGACAGCCGGGTTTGGGGCGATGGCCATTTTTCGCTCGTCATTTTTCACGGTGCGGGTGGACGAAAACGACATTGCCATTGGGCCTGCCAGTTTCCTGGAGGTTGTCATGGATGCAGTTGACCGCGGCGTGGATCGCCAGCGCGCGACACTCCGCGCTGAACGCGTCGCCCAAATCATGAAAGACATCTCCTTCGAAAAAGCTGTGTCCGCTTTACCCGTGTTCAGCATTGCCTTGATGCAGAACCTCACCAATGACGACCAGACGAAGATGGGCGAAGATGTCAAACAACTCCTTGAAAGCAAAGTGGTGAACGACCCGCTGGTAAAAGCCAAAGTGCTTGGCCTGACTGTGATGAACTTTTTGGGCGAGGGCGTACTCAAAGCTTCGGTCAACTCCCTGCGCCAACACATAATGATCGAAACCACCGACTCGGTGGTCACGCCTGCCGCGGCTGTCGTTGAAAGCACTGTCGCCAAAGAGGCGGCCCAGCGTGCCCGCGAGCTTTTCCTGAAATCATCGGAAACGCCCGCTCCCCCCACAGACGAGCCCCCCACGAAAGAAAAAACCGATTCTTGAGCCTGTCCAAAGCCCCCTTCCGGGGGCTTTTTTAATTCCGGGTAAAATCGAGGGCGACCCAATGCGTCTCGCTTCCCCCATTTTCCTTCTGCTGCTACCTCTGATCCTCCCAATCGTCCGTATTGGCTGGCCCTCCCGCGGCTATGGCCGCGGGCGTGAGCGGGCGGCGGTCATCCTGCGTGTGATCAGCATGGCACTCCTGATTCTCTCCCTGGCGGGGGTTGAGTTTGTTCAGGGAAATGATACCCTTGCCGTGGTTTTCCTGGTGGACGCCTCCGACTCGATGCCAGCCGAAAGCCAGCAGGCCGCCCGCAGCTATGTCGAAAACGCGCTGCTCGAAATGGGGCCGGATGATCAGGCCGCGGTCATCCTCTTTGGCGGCAATGCGCTGGTGGAGCGCCCCATGTCGGCAGACCGCGACCTCGACGCCTTCGCCTCAATCCCGAACACCACCCAGACCGACCTCGCCGAGGCCATCCGGCTGGCGATGGCCCTTTACCCGTCCAACACCGCCCGGCGCATGGTGCTCATTTCGGATGGGAACGCCACGGTGGGGGATGCCGAGGCCGCGGCCCGTCTGGCTGTCAGTTCCGGCGTGGAATTCGTGGTGGTGCCGGTGGCCGCGCCCAGCCCGGAGGCCGAGATCACCCTCCTCGGCGTGGTCTTCCCGGCGAGATTGATTCAGGGGGAAAATTTTGAGGCGCAGATCACCCTGCATAGTACGGCGCCCGCGGAGGCCACGCTCCGCATCCTGGCGGCGGGCAGTGTGGTGTATGAAGCTTCAGGAACGCTTGAAGGGGGCCTCGAATCTTTCCGCATCCCCCTGACCGCCGGTGAGCCAGATTTTATCAATTACGAAGTCCAATTGACCGGTTCGCCCGATCATTTTTACCAGAACAACGAACTGGCCGCCTATTCCCAAGTGACCGGCCCGCCCACTGTCCTGATCGTGGCCCCGCCAGCAGGCGAAATCATGCCCTTCTCTGGGGAACCGCGCCCCGATGAGTTTTCCCATCTCGTCAATGCCCTGCTCTCCGCCGGGTTTACCGTGGAGACCGTCCGGCCCTCCGGCCTGTCGTTTGAATTGGCCGTGCTCAGCCAATACGCCAGCATCGTACTCGTGGACGTGCCCGCGCGGGACTTGAGCAACAGCCAAATGGAAGCCCTGCAAAGTTACGTGCGCGACCTCGGCGGCGGGCTGGTCGCCGTCGGCGGCCCGACAAGCTTTGGCGTCGGCGGGTATTTCCGCACCCCGCTCGAAGCTACGCTCCCCGTGGATATGGAGATCAAGGATCAGGAACGGCGGCCCTCGCTAACCATGATCTTCATCATTGACCATTCCGGCAGTATGGGCGAAACCAGCGGCGGCGTCACCAAACTTGACCTGGCAAAGGAGGCCGCGGCCCGCTCGGTCGAACTACTCTTCCCCGGCGATAAGGTCGGCGTGATTGCCTTTGACGACTCGGCCACCTGGGTCGTCCCGATTACCGATTTGTCCGATGCCGAAACCGTGATTTCACAAATAGAAGCGATCGGGCTTGGCGGGGGTACGGACATCCTCGCCGGTCTGCAAGCCATGGCGAACACGCTCCCCGCCGACGATTCCCTTGTCAAACATGTGATCCTCCTCACCGATGGCGGGGCCAGCGCCCTCGGGATACCCACACTCGTGGAAGACCTCTACCAGCAATACGGGATCACCCTGACCACGGTGGGCGTCGGCAGTGACTCAGCGCCGTTCCTCAAAGATATCGCCGCCCTCGGCGGTGGGCGCTACCATTTCACCGACCGCCCGGAGAGCATCCCCAGCATCTTCACCGAAGAAACCACGCTCGCCACCCGCTCCTACATCATCGAGGAACCGTTCTTCCCCGAACTCTTCAGCCGCTCACCCATCGTCGCCGGGATCACGGAAGTCCCCGCGCTCTATGGCTACGTCGGCGCGACGGCCAAGACCACGGCGCAGACCATTCTCGTTTCAGACAAAGGCGACCCGATCCTGGCCGCCTGGCAATATGGGCTGGGCAAAGCCGTCGCCTGGACTTCGGACGCCACCTCCCGTTGGGCGCAGGACTGGGTCACGTGGGCGCAATTCCCTGCCTTCTGGGCCCAGGCCGTCCGCTACACCGTAACTGAGCGCGCCACCTCCCCGCTGAACGTCAGCGTGGCACAGGATGGCGAAACTGCCACCATCACGGTGGACGCCATCGCCGAAGGCGGCCAGTTCCTCAACAATTATGCGATGACCGTCAACGTCATTGACCCCGTGGGAACGGTGCAGACACTCACGATTCCTCAGATTGCGCCCGGCCTTTATGAAACAGAATTCATCCCTGATCTCGAAGGGGCCTACCTGCTCCGCGTGGATGGGGCTGATCCCAATGGGGAGAACGCCGCCGCTGAGATTGCCGGTTGGGTCCTGTCCTATTCCCCCGAATACCGGCCAATCCTGGCCCCAGGAGCCGCGGACGCCCCGGAGGGATTCCACCCCCTCGAAATTCTGGCCTCCCGCACCGAGGGCCTCGTCGCCGATCTCGGATCCGTTCCCAGTGGGGTTTTTGCGCACACCCTGGTTTCCCCCGACTCCGCCCGCCCCCTCTGGCCGGAATTGCTTACCCTCGCCGTGCTCCTGCTCCCCTTTGACATCGCCCTGCGCCGTCTGGCATTTGAGCGGCGCGACATCGCGCGGATCTGGCAACGTGCTGTCGGACGGCTGATCCCGGCCCCGGCCCCGGCCATGGCAACGGCAACCGCGGCCCGCCCTGCCCGCATGGAAAACCTGCGGCGGGCGAAGGAGCGCGTCGTCGAGGAAGATGCCCGGAGACGGAAGGAAACCACCCCGCCGGCCACAAGCCTGAAAGCCCTACAAAAGCCCGAAGTGTTGATCCCCACGTTACCGAAAAAATCCGAGGGCGGGATACCCCCCCCGTCAACGCACCCCTCGGAGGCCCCCACCCCCATTGATGGATCAGCCACCCCCCCGGATTCCACCACCTCTGCCCTGCTAAAACGCAAACGCGAGCGCGGGGAACACCGGAAATCCTGACCCGCGGCTAGTCGGGCAGGTGAAACTTCAGTGGGTGGTCTGCAATCGAGTTACGAATACTCCCTGGCAGCCTTGAACTCAGTTAATTTTTACAAAGAGGCGTCAGGTGGTTCCGCGTAGCCGGGCTATGGCCGCAGCCAGGAGCGCCCGCGCATCAATTTGCGCCCCCTCATTCGGTGCAACCGTGACTCCCGGATAGCTCGACAGAATTAGAACCAGCGCCAGGATTCCCAGGTGATATATCACCAGGAAGGAGGTGAGGTACTCATAAAAATCCACCCCGGGGGGCGGCGTCACCCAGGTTAGTTTTGCCAATCCAGCGGAGAACAACACCACAATCGGGATCGCCACGATTTGCCGGACAGAGGTCAGCGTCAAAAAGACCGGGACGCCGGGCATCCCATAGGGGGATAAGATTCCCGCCAGCGCGCCCCCCAGTTCCCAGAAATTCCACTTGCGTGCAAAAATGATCCAGATGGCAACGATGATCGCCAGCCAGGGGCCGAATTTGCCCATAATCGTATGCGCGCCGATGGTTTGCGAAGCCGGAGGAGCGGCGACAATCAGGTGAAGCCAATCCAAGTAATAAACCTGGAAAGGGAGGCCAAATACAAGCATTGAGGCAAAGAGTCCCCACCAATCGCGGCGGTACAAAATATACAGGATGACCACAAACAATCCACCCTGGGGCTTCACCATGAGAAATCCGTATGCAAGGACGCGGAGCAGAAACTGAACCCAGCGATTTGAGACTTTGTCCCCCGCAAAAAGCAGCAATAGGCCGGCTCCAATCACATACATATCAATCCCCCCTTTCGCAAAGATGTAAAGGGCTGAGTTCGTCAGGAACCAGGCCAACCCAACCCATGATCGTTGGTAAAAAACCACGGCAAACAACAACGCCCCTCCCACTGCAACGGCAATCTTTGGTGTAATAAACAAGATGGGCCAGAGAAAAATCACCGAAAATGGCGGATTAAAAAACTCGTTAACACGGGTCTCCGGCGCATATGGATTTACACCCGAGACCAAAGTGCGGACACCCGCCTCCATATTATTGAAATCGAAATCATTCACTTGAAATACGGAGACCATCATCGTCATGATGATCAAGCCAAAGAAAAAACCCATGAATGCCCTCCCTCCATCTGACAGCGGGGCGGATCCACGGGTTATCCCGGAAGTGTGACCAGGTTCGAATCCCATCCTGAGAGTTTACAGACAATTGGCAAAAGCGTCAAACCGGGGGAGGAGCGCTTTTTCTGGAATGCCAGGTTTCAGGGTCAACGCCGGCTCATCATCCCCCGGCGGGACACGGATCAACCTGGTTTGACCGTCTGCCTGCCAAAAGCATCGAGGGCGCGATAGTACGGTTCAATGCTGGGGATGTAGTGCCGTTCTTCAGCGGAGTGCGGGCCAATCCCGCTCTGACCCCAGACCACGCCGTCCCCGTTGGGGGCAAAGCGGGCGCTCGTCCCGGCCATTTTCCTGCCGATGACCGGTTCCTGTTTTGATTCCGTTCGCACTGCGTTCAATAATAATTTCAGGTATGGATTTTCCGGGCTGCACGATGAACCCGGCTCAAAAATCTTTTCCGTAATTTCGAGCGCCTCGGCAAAGGCGTATTGCTCGAATTCTTCCATCAACTCGGCCAGGCGGTCATTCGGGATGGAGCGAATTTCGACGCCCAATGTGCCATAGTCCGGCGTGATGTTGTACACGCCCGGCATACCCACCTGCACAAACGGGAAACGAATCTGCGAGTGCCAGCCGTTTTTGCCGCCAAGCGTCAGATACCGATCCGCCATCGCCGAGAGGTAGGTGCGGGCGCGGATAATTTTATGGGTCAAATCCGCCGCGAGGGGTGACATCCCCGAATGGGTGCGCACCCCGTAAACGGTTACCCGGAAACGGACGACCCCCCGGTTTTGGGTGCACACCTGACCCCAGGGGGCGCTGCCAGTCTCTTCGGTCCGCTCCCCGGCGATAAAGAGTTCCGGTGCGTACCCCTCTTCCAGAAAACGGTTCATTACGTGGCCTGATCCCATTGGCTCAAGTTCACCCGTCTCTTCGTTGCCCACGAGCAACAAGTTTACATCGGGAAATGGCCCGCCCGCCAGGAGCACCCGCTTCATCCAGACCATGTAGGTGGCGACGACGGTTTTCATGTCCGCCGCGCCGCGGCCCCAGAGGTAGTCTCCCTCGATGCGCGGATCAAACTGGGTATCATCCGGCTCAGGGGCGACCACGTCGTAATGCCCAGAGAGCATGACCGGGGCGTTCGCGTTGCCCGGAAAGGAGGCGAGGATGGCCGGGAAGTCGCCCTGATCAAACAGGCGGATGTCAAGCCCGGCTTCTTTGAGGTAGGCCACGATAAAGTCGGCGGCCAGTTTGACCTGGTCCAGCCGGATGGTCGGCCCGACCGTTACGGTGGGCATGCGGATTAATATTTCAGACAGGGAGAGGATTTCTTTGGTGATATCCATGGTGATCGGGGTTTGACGTGTAGAGCGGTTAACCAGCGGCTGGCTGGCTTTTCAATGCGGCAAGACCCTCTTCAAGCCGGTGGAGCGCGGCCGTGGTGCTTTCAGGCGGCAGGGCATAGGAAAAGCGGATCCATGCCGCGCCTTCATCGGAGCAATAGACGCCGGGGACGACGGCCAGCCCGTGCTGCCGACCGAAGTATTCACTGAGGGGTTCGGTGTCCGCCCAGCCGGCGTGGGTCAGCACGTCCCTGAGGTGAATGAAGGCGTAGTAGCCCTGCCCGATGATATGACGGAAGCCATTGGCTGAGAGGAACTCCCGTAGGATTTTGCGGCTGGCGCTGGTCGGCCCGTTGATCGCCTCGGCGGCACGCTCAAAGCCGGTTTCGTATGCGGTCTGGGCCACCGCCATGGAGAAGAAGGAGGGAATGACGGTATGGGAGGCATGTGCCACGATAAAGTCCGCGACCGGGCGGGAGGCGATCAGGTGGGCATTGCGTATGCTGGAGCCGCCCAGGCTCTTGGTGATGCCGTCGAGAATGATGACCCTGGCACGCTCATCGGGGGTCACCGCACCCAGGATTTCGTTGATGTTGATAGGGGCTTCGTCGGTAATATAGTGGTATATCCAGTCAAAGAGGACGTAGGCGATCCCGGCACGAAGGGCACAGCGGGCAAGTTCAATCTGTTGCCGGGCGGAGAGGGTGCGCCCGGTCGGGTTGTCCGGGCTGGTGATGATGATGCCGGCAATTTCACGGCCATGCCGCCGGGCAAAGGCGACGCTGGCCTGGATGCCTGCTTCAGTGTAGCCCCAGCCATCATCGGGGGAGCCGGGGGCGTGGAGCACATTGGCCCCCAAGGCGTAAGGCCCCCAGTTATAGGAAACCCAGGGGACACGGGAGACCAGGAGGAGATCGCCCTGGCGGCCATGACCGAGGGAGAGCATGGCGGTATAGGCTTTGGCGAGGCCATCGCGCCCGCCCGCGGCGGCCACAACATTTTCGGGGGCAAGTCCGAGGGAAGCATCCACCTGCCAGTAATTCTCGAGGACGGAGCGGCGGAAGGCGGCGGTGCCGTAGGGCATGTCGTAAGCGGTGCCCTGTTTGATCTGTTTTTCGGCGGCGAGTTGGAGGATTTCCGGGGGCACGCCCCCCAGTGAAGCCCCGCCATCCCCCTGGGATGCGTCATAGACCTGTTCGCCGGGATGATTTTTTTGGAATTCGGCCAGCGATTTCTTGATCAGGAACATGCGCGAGGGCGGGATTTCCATCAACTGCGACAGATGAGCGCTGACGGGGATCAGGTGGGCGGCGGGATGGGCAAAAATCGGGGTGTCTGGGGAGGGCATTAATTCAATCCGGAAAAAAGCCCCAGGCTTTACCGGGGCTCTGGGTGGGATCGATCTCGTTGTGGCTTGTTCCAGCCCGGAATGGTGGGCGGGTTATTTGATCAATTTCCGGGCGGGCAATGGGCGGGTTAGGATAACATCCGGGATCAGGAGCGTCAAGATGGCGGCTGGCCGCCGGCGATATTGCGTCGAATCCAGTCGAGGAAGATTTGCTGGCTGCGGGTTTGCAGGTAGATGCTGCCCGGGCCCTGGAGTTCTGCGACAAAATCCTCGGTTTGGGTGACGGTGGAATTGATGCCGCCAAGCTGGCGCACGCGCATTTGAACCTTTTCGGTGAAGCCGATGAGGTGGGCTCGGTCAACGATAAATGATTCGTCGGATTTCAGTTGCTTGGCATGAATGGTGCCAAACCCGCTGAGGAGCAGGGTGCCAATACCGGAGCAGCGGAGCATTTGGACACCGGCGCTCATCTGGAAGGTGTTGCCGCCGCGCCAGGCTGTTTCGATTTCCACTTTTGGGTCGGCGCCCAGGAATGCTTCCAGCGTGAGCAGGAGGCGGTCATCGCCCTCGGCCAGGTCTTTCATCCAGATTTCGCCCAGCAAGCGCGGGGCGAGCAGGACTTCGCCGGGCCGTTCGCGCGCATGGTAGGTGTTGAGGAAATAGGCGTCTTCTTCGCCGACGCCTTGCAGGTAAGGTTTGATCTGGCCGCTGCGGATCTTGGTTTCCACCTGGATGCCCGGGGTCATGCCAACCAGGGTCGTGCTCTCAGCAACGACTGCTTCGTTTTGCTTGAGTTGAACGATGGCGATGGGAGAGTTTCCGCCATGTTCGATTTTGATATCCACGGGCGAAATTATAGCACCGGCAGATGGGGTGGATATCCAGAGACTCCAAGTGTGGGCCGGGCGCTGGTTGCAGATTGAGGCAATCTGTTGTAGAGTAAGGGAGTGATTTGAGGAGGCCGCCATGCCAGATATACCGCTTACATTGGGGGTGGAAGAGGAATACCAAATTATCCATCCCGTAACCCGGGATCTCCATTCCTACGTCCAGCAGTTCCTGGAACATGGGAAGATGGTCTTCCCGGATGACACGTTGAAGCCGGAGTTTATGCAAAGCCAGGTGGAGGTGGGCAGCCAGGTGTGCCGTAATGTCAAGGAGGTGCGCGAGGAACTCCAGCGGCTGCGGCACTCGGTGGGCCAGGTGGCACGGGCCAGCGGGATGCAGTTTGCCTCGGCGAGCACACATCCCTTTGCCATGTGGAGCGCGCAGGAGGTGACGGCGGGTGAACGGTACAAACAATTGTTGGAACAATACCAGACGGTGGCGGCGCAACTGCTTATCTTTGGATTTCATCTGCATATTGGGATGGGCGGGCCGGAAAACAACGATCTCAAAATTGACATCATGAACCAACTCAGGTATTTCCTGCCGCATGTGCTGGCGCTTTCGACCAGTTCACCATTCTGGCAGGGGCGCAAAACCGGGCTGAAATCGTATCGCAGCGTGGTTTTTGAGATGCTCCCGCGGACGGGGATGGCGCCACGGTTTGCGTCTTTCTCGGAATACCAGGCTTATGTGGACTTGCTCGCCAAGGTGGGGACGATTACCTATGATGCCGCCGGGAAAGCTGACGGCACAAGAATTTGGTGGGACATCCGCCCTCATCCGAAATTTGGCACGCTCGAAATCCGGATTGCCGACCTGTGTACGCGCGTGGAGGATGCAGTCTGCATCGTGGCGCTGATCCAGTCGTTGACGGCCAAGTTGATCCAGCTTCGAATGAATAACCAATCCTGGCGGGTCTACCCCAGCCAGCACATCCACGAGAACAAATGGCGCGCCATGCGTTATGGCGTGGAGGGTAAACTGGTTGACTTCGGCAGGCAGGAAGAGGTCCCGCTGGCGCAGTTGGGGATGGAAATCATTGAACTTGTGGAAGACGAAGCGCGAAAACTCGACTGCTGGGAGGAAGTGCAATACGCGGAGACGATCCTGCGCGAAGGCACCAGCGCCGACCGGCAGTTGCGCGTCTATGATCAGGCGATTGCCAATGGACAATCTCACGAGGATGCGCTCAAAGCGGTAGTGGATCACCTGGTAGAAGAAACGGTCAGTGGGATATAGCCCCTATTGGCTATACGCAATCCATTAAGAGCTGGCAGTTTGCCAGCTCTTTTCTTTTCCTTGACAAACGCTACGAACGTAGCTAGAATTCCGTACACTGTTCGGAGCATTAACGATGAACCCCCCTACCCCACGCGAACGACGCCAACAACGTACCCGGGACGCCATCCTGGATGCTGCCCGCAGCATCATCATCAAAGATGGCGTGGACGCCCTGTCCATGCGCAAGATTGCCCATGAGATCGATTACAGCGCAGCCGGGCTATACGAATATTTTGAGAGCAAGGACGAGATCATCCACGCGCTGGCGACTGAGGCTGACCAGCGGCTTACCGTTTACATGAAAGCGGTGGACACCGCCCTTCCCATCGTCAAGCGGCTCATCGAACTTGGGATGGGGTACGTCCAATTTGCGGTAAACAACCGCGAGATGTTCCTGGTGTTTTTCAACAACCTCGCCACCGGCACCGGCCAGGAGCACGAGGATCAGGGCAATTCCTTCAAGGTGCTCCTCGCCACCGTCCAGGAAGGCGTCGATGCAGGCGTCATCCACGGCGGGGAGTTCGACGCGTTCTCGATCTCGTATGCGGCCTGGGCATTCGTTCACGGGATGGCCATGCTTCAACTAACCGCCCTGAAGGATGCTCCCTACAACTTTGACCCGGTCAACCGCTGGGCCCTCGCGCAGTTCATCGAGGGGCTGCAAACCCCGTAAATTTTTTTATCCCCTACCGAACATTGTTCAGTTTACCAGGAACCTGTCCGAATATTTTATAAGGAAACCAGGAATGCAGGAAATAGACCCAAAACAGGAGCACTTCCTGGTTTCCTGGATTCCTCATTAATTTTCGGATAGGCTCTAAATACATTCAAAGGAGTGAAACATGGAATTTCAAAGTTTTCCCCGCGAGAGGCAACGATGATCGCCTCCGCATTCATAGCTTTCCTGCATCACTTGGCCGCATTCACCCTGGTAGGTTGCGTGGTCTACGAGTCTATCGCGTACCACCAGCGGATGACTGCTGCGGAGGCGCGCCGCATCCAACGCGCAGACCTGATCTACGGCATTTCCGCCGGAGCGCTGCTTGTGGTGGGGCTGTTGCGCGTTTTCTATTTCGAGAAGGGCTTGGCGTTCTATGGGTACAGTCCGTTCTTCTGGGTCAAGATGGCGGCATTCCTGGCAGTGGGGCTGCTGTCCATTGACCCCACCCTCCGCTACATTCGCTGGAATAAAACAACGCCTCAGGGTGAAGCGCCGGTCATTTCTGATGGCGAGTTCATGCGCACACGCCTGATCCTCCGGCTGGAGCTGATCGGTCTGGTGGTGATTATGCTCTCAGCAGCGTTCATGGCGCGTGGGATAGGAATGTAAGAATTTTTGGTGACGGTGAAGATCAGCACACTACAATACAGGAGCGAACCAATGGCAAGTCAAATTTTCCCCGGCAGGTTTACGGCAGCCAGCGACCGCGATTTCGTGGTCTTCCTGATTGGGATGCGGGTCAACAAGTTTTGGCAGTTCCGCAAGTGGCTGCCCGTCGCCAAGGCGATGGGTCCGATGATGCAAGCCCTATACACTTACCCCGAAAAAGGTTTCCTGGCGGCGGAGAATTTCTTCAACTTTGAGGGGCCGACATCCCTCATGCTCACCTACTGGGAGTCCTTCGAGGCGCTGGAACACTTCGCACGCAATCCAGCGGACCCGCACCTTGCCCCGTGGCAGGCGTTTTACAAGGCGATTGGCGACGACGGCGCGGTGGGCATCTGGCACGAGACATATCTCATCCGGGCGGGCACGAGAGTATTTACGGGAACATGCCGCGCTTCGGGCTGGCGAAAGCCTTTGAGCATATCCCGGTGACAAAGGAAATCAGTGCCGCGCGCCACCGCCTGCGGCGGGAACGGGTGGGCGAAGCCGAGCCTGCTTACGAACACGCCGTGAATGCGGCCATAGGGGATTGAATATTCAGAAATTCTGGACATCATGCTAAACCGCCGAGGAGATAGTTGACAACAAAAACGGGACGGGCCATGGCCCGTCCCGTTTTTCAATCCCAGCAGTATAACGATCAACCAAAAGACTCGACACCCTTCTTCACAGAATCATGGATTTCCAGGAACATCTCAAAGCCGCTTACGCGCAACACCTCCTGAACGAGTTTGGATGGCTTGCACAGTTTCAAATGCGGTGAATGGTACGAACCAGCCCGGATGCCGGTGTTCACCATATCGGCGCTTTCCTCCTTATCGCGCAAGATGTTGTACATCGACTGGATCGCACGCAGGCCGGCGCTGCTGATATACGTCGTTTCCGTGAGGTCAAGGAGGATGTTGCGCGTACCATTCTGGTAAGCCTCGCGCGCCATCCCGGTCAGCGGTTCATCCGCATTGAGCGGGCCGGTTATGTGATAGACAGTTACGGGGACTTTTGAGTTTTCCTGCGACTGGGTGACGTTCATCATGCCTGCCTCCTGATTAAGTACTGGGAAAAGTATACCCGACAATATTCCGCGCTATGCACCCAAAAACGCAGTTTCGTAGCGGCGGATAATCTCATCCATCCGCGCATCCAACGCGGCATCCATCACCGGGCGGGCCGGGTCAGCGTCGTGCCAGGCCACAATTTCGCGCGCCCCCTGCGCAAAGGGGATGATGGGGTGGAAATCGGGGACGAGGCGGCGAATTTTGGTGTTGTCGAAGACCATGCTGGTGGCCTTGTCCCCGAGGAGGCCCGCGCCCCAATCGGGGTCAAAGCGGGCGATGAAATCCGAGGGGATGTGGACGATTTTAGGGGTCGCGCCCCCCGTTGAACCCACGATCCCGAAGATTTGGTTCCAGTTGAGCCATTCATCCGAGGTGAGGTGGACGGCTTCCCCGAGGGCGCGCGGATTCCCCAATAATCCCACCAGCCCGACGGCAAAATCCCGATGGTGGGTGAGTACCCAGAGGGAGGTGCCATCCCCGTGGACGATGACGGGTTTGCCAGCGCGCATCCGCCCCAGCACGGTGTAGCCGCCGCTGAAGGGGAAGAGGGTGTGGTCGTAGGTGTGGGAGGGACGGACGATGGTGATCGGGAATTTCGTTTCGCGGTAGGCACGCACGAGCATTTCTTCGCAGGCGATTTTGTTGCGGGAGTATTCCCAGTAGGGGTTGTCGAGCAGGGTGGATTCGGTGACGGGCAGGCTGGCCGGGGGCGTCTGGTAGGCGGAGGCGGAGCTGATGAAGACAAACTGCCCTGCCCGCCCGCGGAACGCGTCAAGGTCCTGTTGGATGTGCATGGGCGTGAAGGCGATCCAGTCCACGACGGCGTCGAAGCTGTGCGAGCCGAGGGTAAGGCGCAGGGACTCCGGGTCGCGCGCGTTCCCAATGAGGAGCCTGGCCCCCGCCGGGACGGGACGCTTGGTGGTCTGCCCGCGGTTGAGCAGGTGGAGGTCGTGGCCGCGGTCCAGGGCGAGTTGAGCGCAGGCGGAACTGATGATGCCCGTCCCGCCGATGAAGAGGATTTTCACCCGTTATTCCACAACGAAGGTAAAGGCGACGACGTCCGTGACGGTGCCATCCGGCCCGACCGCCTGGACGTAGACGGTGTGTTCCCCTTTCGCTACGTTGGGCAGTTCCACCACGCCGACATAGATGCCGACCAGTTCCTGGCTGAGGGAGTCGTCATCGATGCTGTATTGATAGGTGTACGTCAGGCTGGAGTCTTCCTGGTACGGGATTTCGAAGATGAGGGAGCCGCTGATGATGCCGGTGGAGAAGTCGGGCGGGTTCGGGCTCCAGATGACGAAAATCGGCTCAACGGTGAAGGGGAAGGAGAAGATTTCGCTTTCGGCGCCGTTCTGGTCGAGGTAGCGGAAGTAGAAGGTGTGCTCGCCGATGGGAACCTGGAGCGGGCCGAGGCTGGAGTTGATGTAGGAGATGGAGCCAAGCGTCGTCTTGCCCATGTTATTGGGCGCCGCCGGATCATCAATCCCATAGAAGGCGTCCTGCCCGGTAACTTCGGGGAAAACGACGATAAAGATGACGCCTTCCACGGAATAGCTCACCAGCAAATCCACGTTCCCGAGAGTGTTGGCCGCTTGCTGGTAGGCTTCCAGTTGCACCAGGGCGTCCGCCAGTTTTTCCTGTGCCTTGAGTTTGTCAATGTAGAAATTGCTAAACCCCTGGTTGAGTTCCAATTCAAACAGCCGGGTATAGGCCGCGGATTGGCGCTGGAGCAAATCGTTGGTTGTAGTCTCGCGCAGTTTGCGATCCAGTTCGCGCCCGAGGTAGAGGAAGCCGGGGCCGTACGCCGGGTTCTGCGCGGTCAGCGTTTCGAGCGCCGTGACGCGCTCGTCCACGGTATTCAAGAGTACAGCCGCCATCAACTGGAGCGTCGGGTTGTCCGGGTTCTGGCTTTGCAAATCGCCGATGATGTCCCGCGCACGGGCGATCCCTTGCGTGGCATTGATCAGGTCAACGTAATCCTCAAAAGGGTCCACAAAAGTGAGCGCGCCGTCCGAGGCAAAGTAGCCCTCATAGGCCGCGATGGCATTGGTCGTGTCCCCCCGCAGCTGGTAAATCTTGGCGTTGTTGTACCATTCCTGCGGCGTAGCCGGGCTTTCGATGATCGTCATCTGCCCGGACTGGATGTTCGCCAGCGCCTCTTCCAGCGAGGCAAAGCCCTCCGCCTGCTGCGTGGCAATTTGCTCCGTCGTCTCCTTGATTTCGGCCACATCCTGCTGGATCAGGCCCAGCTGATCCTGGAGGGCGGCCACCGCATCCACATTATCCGCCACGTAGCCGCGCTCCGGCCCATAGGTGATGACCACTGACCAGCCGCTAAACACGATCGCGGAGGCCGCAAAGACCATATAGATCGCACCGGGAAACGTATCCCAGACATCCTTGTCATCCAGCTTGCGATCCAACCGGATCAGGACGAAGGCCAGGATAATCGTGATGAGTACGGTCAGCGCGGCCAGGATGGGCGCAAAATTTGCCAGCGGCTTGAGCACGTCGGACAGGAAACTGCCAACGGCGCTGATGGCGCCTATCGGGCCGGCGGCGCGGGCAATCGCTTTGGTAAGAGGTTGTTTGAACATGGGGACTCCTCGGGGAAAAATTGGGTGGACTTCAAATGAATTATCGCAAAGAGCGCAAAGGATTCGCGAAGGGCGCAAAGTTTTTTAATTTGTTTTTCTTTGCACCTCTTCGCGGGCTTTGCGATAAATCTTTTGAACCGTTGTCGCTGGATTTTACCTTATCCCCCTCCATCACATTTTCACCAAACCCTTATGCAGGAACATCCCCTTCCTCATGTAAAATCAAACGAACCTGAGGAGCCTCCATGCACCGAGCCAACCGACCGCACCCGCAACTGATCCCCGCCCTCATGATCTTTCTGGTACTCACCGCGGCCTGCTCGGCCCTGCCAACCATCGCCCCCGAGGCCACCCTCACCCCTTCGCCCTCCCCCATCCCCATCAGTTCCCCCACGCCCAAACCCCCGACACCCTCGGCGACCCTGGCCCCCACCGACCTCCCCGCCCCTACAGCCACCCCCACCCTCCCGCCTATCGGCATCGAAAACGTGGATACCCTGCGGGCCGGGCTGACCCTCGGCAACGGTACCCTCGAAGAAATCGCCGTTCAGCCTGGCGGCAAAATTGTCGCCGTCGGGGGCAGCCAGGGCATCTGGCTCTTCGATAAATTCTCGCTCGAAATCATCGCCCACCTCACCGGCCACCCCGGCAAAGTCCGCGCCGTGGATTGGTCTCCCGATGGAACCCGGCTGGCCTCGGCGGGCGCTGACGGAACCGTGCGCATCTGGGACATCGCGGCCTTTACCCGCGGCGAGACCGCTTTCCCCGTGCAACGCCAGCTACTCCTCGCCCATGGCGAAGCGGCCAACGCCGTCGCTTGGTCGCCGGATGGCCACCTGCTCGCCAGCGCGGGCGAGGATGGCATCCTCAACGTGTTCGCATTGGACAACGGCGCGGTCATCCGACAATTTGCCCATACCACCGCCATCCGTACCGTTGCCTGGCATCCTTCCGGTATCTGGCTGGCTCTTGGCGAATTTGACGGCACGCTTAGCATTGTGGATGTCGGCGCAGGGGAATACCTCGCCAGCCTGCCCGCCCACGAAAGCTGGATCAACGACCTGCAATGGTCGCCCGACGGGGCCGCATTGGCCTCCGGGGGCTTGGACAGCCTGATCAAGGTCTGGGACTTCGACCCCGCGGCGCGCGACCCCCTCACCGAACGCCTCGCCCTGGAAGTGTTGAGCACCACCCAATCGCTCGCTTGGACTCCCCTCGGGGATCAAATCGTCGCGGCGGGCGGGATTCCCTACGCCATCCGCTTTTATGACGCCTCCCCCCCCGTGGACGGTGAACCTCCCCGGAAACCGGTTCGCTCGCTCGAGGGCCATTCCGCCCCCATCCACGATATTGCATTTGCGGGCGATGGCGTGCTCATCTCCTCCGCGGCCGACAGCAGCCTGCGCATCTGGGAACTGGCCTCCGGGCGCGAACTGCGCGGCGTGTACGGCGGGCTGTTTGCAGGCGGCTTTACCAGCCTCGCCTGGTCGCCCGATGGGGGCCGCATCGTCACCGGCAGTGACGACGGCACAGCGCGCATCTGGGACGCGGCCACCGGCCAACTGACATTTTCCCTCGCCGGGCACACGGCCGTCGTCAACAGCGTGGACTGGTCGGCCAACGGGCGCTGGATCGCCACCGGCGGGAATGACAACGTCACCCGCCTGTGGGACGCGGCCACCGGCAAGCTGGAGCGGGAACTCAAGAGCGAAGGCGGGCGCATCAACGTCGTCGCGTTTGCACCCACCGGGGGACAGCTTGCCACCGGCGGCTTTTTCCGTATCCTCCAAATCTGGGAAGCGGGCGTTGACCAGCCGCCCATCCTCCTCTACCCCGAAGTCGAAATCACCGCCCTCGCCTGGTCGCCCAGCGGCACCCTGCTGGCCGTGGGCGGCGCGGACGGCACCATCCACCTCTTCGACACCATCGCCCAGGCCGAAGTGCACCTGCTCACGGGCCGCCACGGGACGCAGATCACTGGGCTGGCCTGGGAAACGGGCAGCGGCAAAATCGCCTCGCTCGACCTGCTTGGCGGGCAGGCCATCTGGGACGCCAACACGGGCGAACTGCTGATGACCAGCGCGGGCAACGCGGGCCAGTGGGCCGGGCTGGACTGGTCGCCACGCGGCGGCCTGCTGGCCGCGGGCAGCGGCGACGCCACGATCCAACTGTGGGGCACGCTCGACGGCGCCGCGGTCCGCCTGCTCGCCGGGCATTCCGCCGCCGTCCGGGGCGTGCAATGGAACCGCGATGGAAGTGTGCTGGCTTCTGCCTCGCTGGACGGGACCCTCCAGCTTTGGATACGCACGGGGGTGGAAACTGACCCCTCTGCAGGCAACCCGGTTTCACAGGGGGCATTGACCCCAGTGGCTGGGGATCAGCCCGGAGGGATTCCGGAAAATCATTGGCCCCCAAAGGAATCGCTGACCCTCGAAAACGCCGCCAGGGCCCAGGAACTCGCGATGATCGGGCGCGGCACCGTGGCATCGCTGGATGCCAGTGCACAATATCTCGCTGTGGCCGGGGGGATAGGCGTGTGGGTGTACGACCGCGAAACGATGGAACCGGTGCGTTACCTCGAAGGCGGGCGCACCTTTGCGGCGCGCTTCTCCCCCAATGGCAAATATCTCGCCGCCCGCGAATTAACGCTCGTCCGGATTTGGGACGTGGCAACGGCTCAGGTCGTCCGGGCATTTTCGGTCGGCGTGGGCGCGCAGGATGCGCTGGCCTGGTCGCCTGATGCCAGCCTGCTCGCCGTGCCCGACCTCAATGGCAACGTGCAGGTGTATGCCATGGCCAGCGGCAAATTCCTGCGGGCGTGGAATACCAGCGCAGACGTAACCGACCTCGACTGGTCGCCCAACGGGGCATGGCTCGCCGCGTCGAGCGGGAATGACATCTGGCTTTGGGACATCGCCGCGGGCAAACAGATTGCCCTTCTCGCCGGGCATACCGACACTGTCACCGGCATCGCCTTCCATCCATTCGACCCCATCCTCCTTTCCGCGAGCGACGACCTGACCCTGCGGCTCTGGGATTTGACGACGATCATGCCGCCAGAGGAAGTGGCGGAGGGAGAGGAGGCCGTGTGGTCGGAGGTAATGAGTGATGCGCTCGCGCATGAAGCGCTAACGACCATTGATGCAATTGCTTGGGCAAATGATGGTGCAACATTTTCTTCATTGACTGATAGGAAAGTCCTAGTCTGGGGAACAGAAACGAAATTAATTCAAGCCATTACTTATATTTCATTAGATGCACTACTGCATGAATCATATTTTTCGCAGGGTGTTTATCATCAACTTGATTACTGCGATATTGAACACTATACATCAATAATTTTCGTCTTTTGGTTGACCGATGATTATGATGCAGAAGCCATCATAGAATTAATAGAGATCACGAACAATATTAGGATTTATGGGGAAAAAACATTGGAAAGGTCAATCGCTGATCCGCTCCTGAAACTAGGCAACCCGATCGCGTATGAACCAGCCCCAAACATTGAGTTGTCAAATTTGATTGCCTTCGAAGCCGATCTAGATTCGATTACTCAAACCATCAGGATCACAAATGTGCCTTATTCAACGCCAGAAATTTTGATCACCCTGATCGCCCGCGACGCCTCCGACTATCCCGAAGGCCCGCCGGATGGCCCGCAGATCACCTCGCTCGCCTGGTCGCCGGAGAGCACAAGAATCGCCGCCGGGCTGAAGGATGGCGCGGTCATTGTCTGGGATGTAGCAACCGGGGAGAAACTGATCGAATTCGATGCCTTCGCCGAAGGCGTGACCGCGCTGGCCTGGTCAGGCAACCTTTTGGCCGTGGGCGGGTCGGATGGGCTGGAGCAGGGTGTCCAGGTTATCCGGCTGTTCAACCCGGCCGCGGGGCGGCTCGTGCGCGAGCTTCCCCTTACGTTTGCGCACACGGCCACGGCCCTGGCCTTCTCACCGGACGGGACTCTGCTGGTATCCGGGGATTCAGAGGGGGATGTACAAATCTGGAATGCGGCCACGGGCGGTTTGCTCGCCACCCTGAAAGGGCACAAACTCGCCGTCATGGACATCGCCTTCGCCCCCGATGGGAGGGCCTTCATCACCGGCAGCCGGGATGGGACGGTGCGGGCGTGGGGCGTGGGTTCGGGAAAGTAAAGGGGGTTTTCGACACGAATTATCACGAATGGTTCACGAATTTCAAGAACCCAAATTCGTGTTGAATTCGTGGAAATTCGTGTCGATCATTAGATTGCCCACAAACGTCTAATTTCCCCCACCATTCCCTTCCACGCCTCCCCCTCCGGCTGGGGCGACGGGCCAATGGGATCGGTGAATGGCACGCCCAACAGGGCGCTCACGGCGGCTACCGCACACGCCCCGCCCGCCAATAGATCATAGCCTCCCTCCAAAACCAGGGCAATTCGGCCAGCGCAGTGTTCATCCGCAAACTGCGTCATTTGCCCGATCAGCCAGCCATACGTTTCGGCGGTGAGCAGGAGCTGGCCGAGCGGGTCGCGCCAGTGGGCGTCCAGCCCGGCGGAGACCAGGATCATCTCCGGGGCGAAGCGCGCCAGCACAGGGAGGATGATCTCCGTCATGGCCGCGCGGAAGGCGTGGTCGCCGGAATTTGGGGGGAGGGGGATGTTCAAGGTATATCCCTCACCTGCTCCCGTTCCAGTTTCGTCCAGCATCCCGGTTCCCGGATAAAGCGGGTGCTGGTGGGTGGAGATGAACAGTACATCATCCCGCTCGTAAAAAATATCCTGTGTGCCGTTGCCGTGGTGGAGGTCAATATCCACAATGGCGAGCTTTTGCGCACCGAGTTCCTGCCGCAGATATTCCGCCGCGATGGCGACATTATTGAGCAGGCAAAAACCCATCGCCTCATCCGGGGTGGCGTGATGCCCCGGCGGACGGGGGAGCGCAAACCCGCGGGGGGCGTTCCCTTGCCAAACCGCCGCGGCCACCGCCGCCGCGCCACCCAAAGACTGCATGGCAAGATCAACACTTTTTGGTGTGAAATAGGTGTCCAGCCCAATCATGCCGCTGTGCCCGGCCAGTGACCGCACGCGCGCTAGATGTCCCGCCGTGTGCACTCCAAGCAGGACGCGCTCCGGTATTTCCAGCGCATCCAGCTTGGGATGCGGCTGCCACAGACCCGCCGAGTTGAGGGCGCGCACGATGGCCTCCACACGCTCCGGGCGTTCGGGATGGCCGGGCTGGGCGTGGGCTTCGTGGCCGGTGGGGTGGAAGTAGGTCAACGCATGCATAGCGGATTAGCGGATGGTGCGCAGCCAGACGCGCATGGAAGCGGGCGCGCCATTAGCCCAGGCGAAATAGGGGATGGCGTTCACGGTCTGCCCTTCGACAGGCTCAGGGCGCGGGTGGGTGCGGTACAACTCATTCGCCCACGCACCACTCGCCGGGGTCACGGCGGCCTGGAGGGCGAGGTGGATCAGGCCGTTGGCGGGGATTTCCTGCACGGGGGCAGACGTGTCCACCACAAGTCTTTCGGGATGAGGGTCGTTTGATTCGACACAGTAAATCAGTGGCCCACGCGCCAGGGCGATACGTCCGATATTTTCAATCACGGCGGGATGGGATGCGATAAACCTCGGGGGCATGGGGAAATTCAGGTCAATGTGATCCCCGGCGGCCCAATGGTTAGTAAGTTCGATATAACCCGGCCCTTCGACAGGCTCAGGGTGCAGTTCACGCGGGTCGCCGTTAACGGAGATTCGCGCATCCCCCAGGGTCCATCCCGGAACCCGCAGGCGCAGGGTGGTTTGGCTTGCAGTGTCGATGGTGATGCGGACGTGACCATCCCACGGATAGTGGGTCGCAATGGTGGCATGGAAGCTGGGCAGGCGGAATTCCCCGGCGGCGTACAAGTGAAGCCAGACGGCGTTTTCGCTGGTGGTGACGAAGTATTGCGGGAGGCTGGCGAGCAGGCGGGCGAGGTTGGGGGGACAGCAGGCGCAGTTGAAGTAGTGGGCGCGGCGGTGAGTCCCCTCCGAGGCAAGCGGGTTGGTATAAAAGTATTTGTCGCCATCGAGGGAGATGCCGGAGAGGGCGGCGTTGTAGAGCGTCATTTCGAGGGCGTCGGCGTAGCGAGCGTCGGCGGTGATGAGGAGCATGCGCCAGTTCCAGAAGATGGCCGCAACGGCGGCACAGGTCTCGCTGTAGGCGGTGGCATTGGGGAGTTCGTAGTCCTCACCGAAGGATTCGCCGGAGTGCCGTGCGCCCAGCCCGCCGGTAAGGTATACCTGGCGCTGATAGGTGCGCTCCCAGAGGCGCGTGAGCGTTTCGAGGAGGGTTGGATCGCCGGTCTCGGCGTAGAGGTCGGCGGCGGCGGTGTTGAGGTAGAGGGCGCGCACAGCGTGCCCCGCCATTTTGTCGAGGTCCCGAAAGGGGACGTGATCCTGATGGTAGGCCTGCCCCCCGATGAGGCCGTGACCGCGGGCATCAATAAAGTAGCGGGCTTGTGCGAGGTAACGCGGGTCACCAGTTGCGCGATAGAGTTTGATAAGGGCGATTTCAATTTCCGGGTGGCCGGGGGTGGAGGCAATTTTGCCAGGTTCGTCTCCGAAGGTGCCACAAATGAGGTCGGCGAGGCGGGTGGCGGCGGCGAGCAATTCATCATCCTGAGCCGCCAACACCGCTTCAATAAAATGCCCCGCGCAGTAGAGTTCGTGTTTGTCGCGGATATTTGTCCAGCGGTTGGGGGCTTCGTCGAAGAGGAAGGCGGTGTTGAGGTAGCCGTCGGGTTGCTGGGCGGAGAGGATGAGGTGGGTGAGGGTTTCGATTTGATTCGGGAGCGCGTCGCCCCCAACTCCACCCACCCCTCCCCCGGCCCCTCCCCGCGGGCGGGGAGGGGAGAGAAGAGAGGCCGCTTCCAGCCATTTGTACACATCGGAGTCGTTGAAGACGAAGCCCTGATGGGGTTGGTCGGATGACCCGCTGGCGCGGCGAAAATTTTCGATGCGTCCGGTTTCTTCCATGTGGGTGAATTGCGTGGGCAGGGTGACTTTTCGAAGCGTGTCCAGCCGGGGGGACCAGAAGGAGTCCCGTAGTTCGAATCCCCCCGGGGGGAGCGGTTGGAGCCGGTTATAGGGGCTGTTGTGAATTGGGAAAATCTTTGACACGAATTTACACGAATTTACACGAATTGAACACGAATTAGTTTAAAAAAATTCGTGACCCATTCGTGAGAATTCGTGTCCCAGAAGTTAGAGTTCAACTTCCCAGCGCCCATAGGCATCCCCTTTCGCTTTGCACATCGTCTCGGTGACGCGCAGCTCGTCGCCAGTGGCCCACTTAGCGGCCTCAGCGAGGGAGCCGACGAGCAGGTGACCGACGGGCTGGTCGGCGGTGCGGCCTTCGCAGATCGAGCAGTCGCGGGCGCAATAGGCCATGCCATCGCGGTCATCCACCCAGAATTCCGTTTCCGGTGAGATTTTTTTAAGGGCGTTGCCGATCTGGGTCAGAATGAATTTGACCTGTTGTTTCCTGGGGAGGAACTTGACAGCAACCGCACCTGCCAGACCGAGCAACGCGGCCTGTTCACGCACGCCATATTGGAAGGAGGCGCGCCCGATGCGCTGGAGAATGCCCTTGGAGGCGCGGCCAATGTATTCTTCGATGGCCGCGTTGAGACGGGCGTAGTCGGTATACGAAACAGACGGCTCCGTATTGTCGGGCGGGAAGTTGCCAACGTACTTGGCCAGCCCGGCGGCGTTGAGCACGGCATTGAGGCCGGTCTTGCCGAGCACTTCTTCCATCGAGACAAGGGCTTGGAGCATAAGCGTATTGGCGATCATTTTTTCGGGCATGGGGGCGCTCCTTGTGGGCAGGATGGGGGTATTATACAGGAGGCGGCCCACCCAAAGGATTGATATGAAAAAATATTTGATGTTAGCGGCGATCACGGGATTTATCTTCGGGGCGTGCAACCTGCCATCCAGGGACGAGGGGGAACCCGCGCCCCCGGAGGCCGCGACCCCCACCAGGATCACGAGCCCCCTCTCCCCCAGCCCCACCGGGGGCAGTGACCCCGAAGACGATCCAGCCCCCATGCGCCCCTTCCCTCAACACACCCGGTATGCTCCCGACAGTATCCTGCCCAACCACCGCTCGCAGGCGCAATTGGACGATGACGTGCGCCGCTTCTACGATTATTGGAAATCCGAGTATCTCATCGAAGCCGGGGTGGGCGAAAACGGCGTGACGATGTACCGGATCGCCTTTGGCAAAAGCGAAGAAGCGCAGGCGACCACCGTTTCCGAGGGGCAGGGCTACGGCATGCTGATCGTCGTCCACATGGCCGGGTACGACCCCGAGGCGCAGGCCATCTTTGACGGGCTGTGGGAATTCGTCCGGGCGCATCCCAGCGAGATTGATCCCCGCCTCATGGACTGGAACGTCCCGCTCCCGGAGGGCAATGCCAGCGCTTTTGACGGCGATGCGGATATTGCCCTCGGGCTGGCGCTGGCGGATGCGCAGTGGGGCAGCGCTGGCGCGGTGGATTACCAGGCGGCGGCGGAGCGCGTCATCGCTGGCATCCTCGCCTCCACCATCGGCCCGGACAGCCGCCTGCCCATGCTCGGCGACTGGGTGGATGCGGACGGCGACATGTATAACCAGTACACGCCACGCGGCTCGGACTTTATGCTTGCCAATTTCCGCGGTTATGCCGCGCTCAACGGCGACCCGGTCTGGGAGGAGGTCATCGTGCAAAGCCAGCTCGCTGTGCTGGCCATCCAGGAGCATGCCAGCCCGGAAACCGGCCTGATCCCCGATTTCATCGTGCGTGTGGATGGAGCCTACCAGCCCGCCCCGCCGAATTTCCTGGAGAATTCTACCGATGGCGCATATAACTACAACGCGGGCCGCGTCCCCTGGCGCATCGGGCTGGACGCCCTGCTCTATGCCGACCCTGTTTCCCGCGGCATCGCCCAAAAGATTTCACACTGGATTCAAGCCGCCGCCGGAAACGATCCCGCCAACATCCGCGCCGGATACGAACTGGACGGCACCCCCCTGCCCAACAGCGACTACTTCACCACATTTTTCGTCGCCCCCATGGGCATCGCCGCCATGACCGACCCGGCCCAGCAGGACTGGCTCAACGCCATTTACGACTCTGTGTATGACATGCATGAGGATTATTATGAGGATAGTGTGAACCTGCTCTGCCTGCTGGTGATGACGGGGAATGCGTGGGGGAGGTGAGGGTGAGTATGGTATAGTTTTTGGGCAAGGCGCTAAGTGTTGGGCAGCACAATACACTTCTGGCCGGGCAACAGCAACGGTGTTAGATTCACAATGGAGAAAATATCCAATGGCTTATATATCCGAACGAATCACGGTTAATCCTGAACAATGTGGTGGACGGCCTTGTATTCGCGGCATGAGAATTCGCGTCATAGATGTTCTGGAGTTGCTTGCATCCGGTCTAAGTTCAGCGGAAGTTTTAGAGGAGCTGCCCGATCTGGAAATGGCAGACATTAAGGCGGTCTTGAACTTCGTGGCGCGGCGGCTCGATCATCCGATTTTGGTGGCGGCATGGGCGTAACCGCCATGACGGATCCCGCCCAGGAGGACTGGCTTAATACCATCCACGATGCTGTTTACGAGACGCATGAGGACTATTACGAGGACAGGTTGAACTTGCTGTGCCTGCTGGTGATGACGGGGAATGGGTGGGGGAGGGGAGGGGTACCGTAGGTGTGGTATAGTTTTCAGGAAGAGGAACCGTAAAAGCAGCAACTCAACCTGTTTTTGGGAGGTGGACTCTATTGGATAGATTTTTGGAGCAGGTGGCATGTAACGAAGTGGTCGCTCATTTGTAAAAACAGTTGTTCGCAAAGCCCGTGATCTCCTCTACCGGGTAATTTTTCAAAAGGAGCTATTCAAATGATTAAGCCAGTAAGTAATGAGGGTTATATGGTTCGTGTTTTTAATCATTTCCGTTTAACTTGGCGATTGTCTCTCGACAAGCGCGTGAGTATCTGGCTAAGAATGTTTTTAGTCTTTGCACCGGTAGGTTTTGCCTTATTTCCTCTACCAGATGATTTTGTACCTGTAATTGGATACATTGATGACTTTTTTGTAGTCATTTTGTGTTCGATTCTTTTCAACACGCTATGCCCCATTTCTATAACCAGTGAACACCAGGCTGCTTTACGGAATACACCTAACCGAGAGGGGGTTAATTTAGAAAGCTATCGATATTACTCAGAAATCCGAGAGTTTGCGATTAGTTTCATTATCATGTTTGCTTTGATAGGCATAGGTAGTGTCTGGGGGGGGGGGGGGGTTTTACTTTTCAGCTTGGTTTCCATAGCGGGATATATTAATCGCGGAAAAATGCTGGCTAATGCCGTTGAGACCACCCAACAAAACTTTCCTCATCTTTATAGTTCATTACTTGCGGCCCAAAAACCATTACCGCCAGTGAAAGTAAACATGTTTGTCTCTCAAGATCCAGTAATGAACGCTTATACCTTTGGGTTTGCAGAGCCTTACTCGATAGTTCTCACCTCTGGGCTTGTCGAAAAAATGAACGAAAGCGAAATTCAAGCCGTAGTGGGACATGAATTGGGACATATCATCTTTGGTCATGTGTCGAGTCTCATAAAGTCGTATCCAGCGAACTTTAACAAAGTCTCACAAAGTCGTATCAGGGTAGGCGAAAGGGAGCGCCAGCTGAAAGACGGAGTAACCTGGCAGGATGGATGCATTTCCCA
>Ga0247727_10004101_pt1 | contig 31302 bp, 26 predicted proteins | sample WisWelCaveWW1625_FD_202498 | JGI IMG/M metagenome (GOLD analysis project Ga0247727, IMG submission 202498) | Biofilm microbial communities from Wishing Well Cave, Virginia, United States - WW16-25 | ecosystem: Environmental > Aquatic > Deep subsurface > Groundwater > Cave microbial mat | place... | reverse complement strand
GGATTCCAAACTCGCCCAGTTTTGCTTTTTCGATCACTTCGTGACTTACAGGTTGAGTCCAGCGGTTTTGCGATTCGACCTCGCGGTTCCACGCGTCGCGGTTGTACGAAAGAATATCCATGAATGCTCCTCTCTTGAATTGTACAATGAAAATCCCCGCCGAAATTTCGGCGGGGATGATTTTTGTTTGTATTCAACTTACGGGTTTGGCGTGCCTTGCACAGCCACTCCAACCCACGTGAAGCCGCGCTTCTCGCTGACTGCGCCGGCGGAGACCCACACCGGCTGCCCCTGCTCATCCACACCGTTCTGGCGGACCGTTGTCACCCACCAGCGGATGAGGTGCGCGAGGTTGTCGTTCGGGCGGAAGGAGGTCGGCACGATGTATTTGGTATCGGTCACGTAATCGGTGATGCGCACCTGACCCGACGTCACATCTTCGATCGTGACCTGATACGCTTCGTTATCGCGCAAGGTTCCGATGGACGCCCATTGCAATGTGACCACGTCATTTGCGAGGGTGAAGGCGGCGCCGTCCGCTGGGAGGAGCAGGTTCGGGGCGGGATAAGGAGGCGGCAGGGTCGCCGTGGGAGTGGGTCCCGGTGTGGCGAATCGTTCACAAAGAGGGATCAAAAGAATCTGCCCGATAAAAACATTATCAGTGGACAAGCCGTTGTAGAATTTGATCGCATCCTGAGGCACGTTGTAGTTGACCGAGATGGTTGAAAGCGAATCGTTTTCCTGCACGGTGTATGGAACTTTTTCACAGGCTATGGAAGTCTGCGTGGCTGCGTTGGGAATCTCAGTCGGCGGCGGCGCAGGAGTAGATGTTGGATACGGAATCTTCAACACCTGCCCAACGGACACAAAACATTCGGACGATAATTGATTTGTCACAATGATGCTTTGCACCGAAATTTTGAATGTGGCAGAAATCACGCCGCATGTTTCGCCTTCGCGCACGGTGTATTCAAAGGGAGGCAATGGTGTTTCAGTGGGAATCGGCGTCGCGCTGGGTTGTTCGGTTGCCGTGGATGTGATCGTCGCAGTTGCGGTTGTAGTTACTTCAATCGTCGGCTCTTGAATTCCAACGGTGTTCGAAATTCCAAAATAAACGCCAGCCGCGCCGATCAATAAAATGATCACAAGCGCGCCGAGAGCCGCAGGCAGGCTGAGTGTGATCTCAGGCATGCGGCTGGCTTGCACGGAGGTCTCAGGCTTTTTTGATTTCGTTGCGGCTTTCGCGGTGAGTTCTGTTCCGCACACCAAACAACGTGTGGCGCTTTCACTCAAACGCGTTCCGCACGTTGGGCAGATCTGTGATTTTTGAGAAGAAGGTTCCTGGAGCATAACGGCGGGAATTATACCATTCATAAGACTTCGGAAGTCTCGCAGACTTCCGAAGTCTGTTTGAGGGACAAGCGCCTCTCTCTACGCCTTGACCTGTTTCGCTTCGAGCAAATTGACTCCAGCCTTCGCCGTGTAATCGCTATATCCGCCGATGTGTTCACTAATCTTCGAATCTTTCAATTCAAGGATTCGATTCACAGTTCGATCCAGAAAATATCTGTCATGTGAAATGACAAGCACCGTCCCATTGAAATCATTCAACGCGTTCTCCAGCACCTCAGCGGAGGCGATGTCGAGATTATTCGTCGGTTCATCGAGCAGAAGAAAATTCGCGCCCGATAAAACAAGCAAAGCCAGTTGAAGCCGACTCCGCTCGCCGCCTGAAAGAGCCCCGATTTTCTGTGTCGCTTGTTGATACGAGAACAGGTATCGGATTAGAAATGAAACGGCATTGGACTCGCTCATGTTCCCGCTGAGACGTACCGTGTCTATCACGGTCTGGTTGAAATCCAGTGTCTCATGCTCCTGCGCATAATATCCAACCTTCACACTCGGACCGATCTTAATCTCTCCACTTGTGGCTTGTTCTCGTCCCAAGATCAATCGCAACAACACAGACTTCCCCGCGCCGTTCGCGCCGATGAGTCCCACGCGCTCGCCATGCCGAATGAGGAAATTGATATCATTCAGTATCGCTGGTCGAGTAGAGCGAGTGTTGCTCTCGCTCGTATCGAGACCAGAAGTGTAGTGAGGAAGAAATGATTTGCTCACCCCCTCAAACTCCAACACCTGATTCGACCCGCGCCAGCCGTTGAGCGCCAAATCCATCTTGCGGCGGTCTAATATAGGGCGATCAATTTTTTCAATACGTTCGATGCGCGCCTCCATATTGTGAATGCGTGTCGCAAATTTGTCGTTGAATATGACCCACACTTTATACCGTTTCAACGCCATTTCAAGCCGACCAATCTCGCGCTGTTGAATTTGATACAACTCCTCCTGCCGCGCAAGTCGCTCCTCCTTGTCCACGATGAACTCGGTGTAATTTCCGATGAAGGTTGTGATTTTGCCGTCTTCTATTTCAGCGATATGCGTAGCGACTGCATCGAGAATATAGCGGTCATGTGAAATGATAACAACCGCGCCTTCATAGTCATTGATCAATTTTTCGAGATACGCCTTCCCCGGCATATCGAGATGGTTATCCGGTTCATCCAGCAATAACACGGATGGACGCGCCAGCAACAGCCGCGCCAATCCGATCAATTTTTTTTGCCCTCCACTCAACGCACGGATGGGTTTCTCAAAATCCGTTTCCGGCAGTCCCAGCCCACGCAACAACTCACGAACACGCGACTCATAATTCAATCCGCCCAGCGAGTCGAACTCTTCGAGTAGTTTATGTTGAGCCTCCAACGCGCGTTCAAGCGCTTTCGGATTGTTGTACACATCCGGCTCGCTAAGTTTGGATTCGACGCGATGCAATTCCGCTTCGACCTCCGCCACACGCGAATTACCCTCCAGCGCAAGCGCGATCGCGGTTTTCTCCGGCTCAAACTCGGGATGCTGAGGCAGGTAGCCAACCGTTACACCTTTAGCGCGGATCACCGTCCCGCCTTTTTCGGGTTCATGTTCGCCGATCATCAACTTAAGCAGGGAGGATTTCCCCGCGCCATTGGGACCGATGAGACCAATCTTCTGGTCGTGCTGGACTTCCCAGTTCAAGTCGCGGAAGATAACGTGTGAACCAAGGATGAGGGTTGCGTTTGATACTGTGATTGAGATCATGAGTGCTCCAAAATTTTACCAAGTAAAAGACCTGACAGGTTTTCGGGAAACCTTGACGGGTGTGCCTCTTTCCTTTCGCAAGAGCCTTTGAAGGAAAACGACTTGATGAAACCTGTCAGGTCTGTGAAACAATTAAACAAAAACGCCGCAGGCGACTGCGGCGTAATAAAACGATGGACAACTCGTTCAGGCAACAGGCGCGATTCTATAGAGTGGAACGGGATTGAAACCGCTGACGTTAATGTACAGAATGAAATTGCCCGAGCGTTCGTATCGCATAATGTTCGGATTATAGCATACGTTTTACCGTATAATTTCAACACCACAAAGGAAGAGTGTCCAACAAAGCGTGTTTAGCCACAGAGCGCATAGAGACCTTTGAGATTTTTTCTCAGCGAACTCTGTGTTCTCTGTGGCAAAGAATGACTTTCACTTTCTCAATTAGACACTCCTCACAAAGGCAGCCATGCCTGAAATCGAAAAAAACATCTGCGTGTTCATCAGCCATTGCTCCAAAGACCAGTCAATCGCGCGCGAGTTGTATCTGCAACTCATTGCAGAAGGCTGGATGGAACTCTGGTTCATCGAATCGAACCTCAAGCCCAGCCAGAACTGGGATTCCGAAATTCGCGCGGCTGTCGGGAAGGCGGACGTGGTGATCGCCTTGCTCTCCAAAAATTCAACCAAAAGGGAAGAACATATTTATCCCGACCCACACTTTGTTTTTGACATGATCGAATCCAAGTCAGGCAGGGATATTTTGCTCATTCCTCTCCAGTTGGATAATTCCATAGATCTCGAAGAGTCCGAAGTCATCGTGTACTTCCCAAAGAAACACCGGAGGGTGATCTATTCCCAGATTCTGTCGAAATTAAAATCCCATGCAATACAACAGGGATTGTCAACGGATGTTGTCGTGCGCGCGCCTGAATCAGAGCAGAGACTCCAGTGGTCACCGACAAAATGGAGAGAATTGGGCGGCGTGTTTGGCGAGGAAGTGATAGATGACGAATCGTTTGAACAAAAACCGATTCGCCCGCCTTCGCAATGGAGGAAAAGGCTGTCAACGGGAGTCGGTAGGTTGTTATTTTTTTTCCTGACAGTGATTGCGTTGTTCTTTGTAGTGGCTGTAGGTTTGGCGGTGAATTTTATCAACACAGGCGAGACCTTGAACACTGTTGCCCAACCGATCATCTCAAGAGTACTTTCGATACTCCCCTTGCCGACGCCGACGCTTGGCATTGGTAGCACGCGCGTTTCATCTGTAGACGGAATGAGGATGGTCTACGTCCCTGCCGGGGAGTTTATTATGGGGAGTGACGAGGGACCAGAAGACGAAAAGCCTGCTCGAATCGTGGATCTCAATGCATATTGGATCGATCAGTACGAAGTAACGAACAGGATGTACAAGATGTGTGTTGATGCTGGAAGGTGCAATCCTCCGGACTATCGCCGTGCAAATGAATGGTTTCAACTTGAGTTAATCTCCTTAGTGGAGCCGATTATAAGAAATTATGACGATCCCCGATATGAAAGTTATCCGATTTCACGCATTACATGGGACGATGCCATGAATTACTGTACCTGGGTTGGGCGTAGATTGCCGACAGAGGCTGAATGGGAAAAAGCGGCGCGTGGAACAGACGGACGTACCTTTCCATGGGGCGAAAATGCAGATTGCGCGCATGCGAATGTATACGCGTTTCCAGCCGATGAAGCCTGTGCATATGCTCCCACTCGTGTAGGTAGCTACGAAAATGGTGTGAGCCCGTTCGGCGCATATGATATGGCTGGGAACGTTTTTGAATTTGTGTCGGATGACTATGAATATTTTTTTGAATCCGAGAATAATGTCCCTTTGGGTTTTAGTTTCAAGTATCGATTGCGAAAAGGCGGCTCGTGGATTAATTCAGGGGAGGTTGCCCGGTCGGCAAATCGCGAACTTTGGAATCCCGCGGTCGAAAATATGTTTCCAAATGACTTTGAATTCTTTGATCCGGATGGAGAGAATGGATTTCGTTGCGCCACTTCCGGTGAATCGCCTGTTACTCAATCGATCAACCCGCCTGCCCCCACGATTGAGATCGATCCACAGATATCTTCCATTGACGGGATGAGGATGATGTACGTTCCCGCCGGAGAATTCCGTATGGGGAGTGATTATTTTGAAGAGGACGAGAAGCCAGCGCATAACGTGTATCTTGACGCTTTCTGGATTGACCAATATGAAGTTACAAATGGGTTGTATGCAAAATGTGTTGAGGCAAAACGATGTGGTGTGCCAACCCGTTATTACTTCTCTGTGCCAATTTTTAATTCAAATCAGGAGATAGTGGGTTTTCAACCTGTCGATGAAGAATCAAAATTCTTTGAGCAATTGGCAAATGATCCAGATTTCTTCAACCAGCCGGTGACTGATATCTTTTGGGAAAATGCACATGCGTATTGTCACTGGGCAGACCGACGCTTGCCCACGGAAGCCGAATGGGAAAAAGCCGCTCGAGGCGTGGATGGACGGACTTACCCCTGGGGCGAACACGTTGATTGTACAAAAGCAAATTTCTTTTCCTGCTTTGACAGCTTTTCTCGCGTAGGTAGTTATGAGGAGGGTCGAAGTCCTTATGGGGCGTACGATATGGCAGGCAATGCCATGGAATGGGTGGCAGATTGGTATGGCAGGACTTATTATCAAGTATCGCCTTACAAAAATCCTTTAGGACCAGAGTCTGGCTTGTATCGCGTATTTCGAGGCGGTTCTTGGGGGAATGATTACATTGCGGGTCGCTCTACGAATCGACCTGGATTTATGGCGAATATCCCATTTGAATTTATCGGCTTCCGTTGCGCCACTTCCGGTGATGCGCCGATTACTCAAACTATCAATACGCCCGCACCCACACGAGAGATTGTTGCACAGGTATCCCCCGTTGACGGGATGCAGATGACGTACATCCCTGCGGGAGAATTTATCATGGGCGGCGATGCGTATTTTGATGAAAGACCCATCCGTTCGATCACTTTAGATGCCTTCTGGATTGATCGGACCGAGGTCACAAATACCATGTTCGCTGTTTTCCTGAACCAATGGGGGAATCGTGAAGAGAGTGGGGTCTCTTGGCTGGACGCCAAAGATAACGACGTTCGGATTCATTTTGCGGATGGATTATGGCGATCCAATCAGGCGTATGAGGATCATCCCGTAGTCGAAGTGACTTGGTATGGCGCGGCTGCTTATTGTTCCTGGACGGGTCGTCATCTGCCTACCGAAGCCGAATGGGAGAAAGCCGCGCGGGGAATACATGGCAATATTTTCCCCTGGGGAAATAAGAATCCAACCCCTGATCTGTTAAATTTCAATAATAATTTTGGCGACACAACGAAGGTAGGTAGTTACCCGCAAGGCGCAAGTCCCTTCGGCGCGCTGGATATGGCGGGCAACGTCTGGGAGTGGGTGGCTGATCTGCATTCCCGCACCTATTATTCGAGTTCTCCTTTGGAAAATCCACCAGGACCCGACACCGGTTTCTTTCGCGTATTGCGCGGAGGAGGGTGGAACTCGCGCGATACGTATATACGGTCTATGCATCGGAACAGAGGCGCCCCTACAATCAGCCACGACTTCCTTGGGTTCCGCTGTACAAGTTCGGACCGGTAATTTCATAAGATTACGAAGGCTCCAAATCTTTGTAAATTTTGACGTATAATTTCTGTACGATGAGAATGCTACATGGCACACATTGATAATACTGTCTTTATCAGTTACCGCCGCAAGGACGTTTCCTGGGCACTGGCGGTCTATCAATATCTGACCAGCCAGAAATATGACGTGTTCTTCGATTACACGAGTAACCCCAGCGGGGATTTTGAACAGATCATCATCGGTAACATCAAAGCGCGTGCTCACTTCGTTCTGATACTAACGCCAACCGCATTGGACCGTTGCAGTGAGCCAGGCGATTGGCTGAGGCGCGAGATTGAAACTGCCATTGATGAAAAACGCAATATCATTCCCTTGTTCTTTGACGGGTTTAATTTTGGAAGCTCCTCTGTTGCTGATAAATTGACGGGGAAGTTGGGTACGATCAGGCACTACAACGGGCTCGATATACCATCCGGCTATTTTATGGAAGCAATGGAAAGGCTGCGCGGCAGGTATTTGAATGTCCCGTTGAACGCAGTCATACACCCAGTCTCCACTGAAGTGCGAAAGGTGGTCAAAGAGGAACAGGTCGCCGCAGACAAGGCGCTCGAGCAAAAGAGGGAGGATATCGAAGAACTTCTCAAGCCAGTAGTAGAGAAACCTATAAAAATAGATCAAGTTCAAGTTAAAAAAGCAATGGATTTCTCCCTCCCCATGGGGACAGAGGTCAGGGGAGTGAGTCCAAAACCCAATCTCCGTCCATACGGTATTGGCGCAGGTATTCTTCTGCTTGCCGCTCTTGGAATATTCGGTATCAATTCAATGATTCAAAACGTTGGAGGAAACGAAGCTACTCCGTCAACTCAAACAAATCGCGAAATTGTTGATGAACTAACGCCAACATCTACGCCCGCTCCAACCCTTCCAACAAGTACTGCGACTATTACTCCAATCGCCCCGACCATTTCACCAATTACCCCGACCCCTCAATTGCAAATTGGCAGTACCATGGTTTCACCCAAAGATCGCATGGTGATGGTCTATGTGCATGCAGGTGCGTTTACTATGGGGAGTAATGCCGGTGATGAGGATGAAAAGCCTGTACATACTATTGCTCTTGATTCTTATTGGATTGACCAAACTGAGGTTACGAATACCATGTACTCGAATTGCGTCGAGGACGGCGTTTGCAATGTACCGGCAGGCACAAAGTATTATTTAGATTCGAATTATGGTGGTCATCCTGTGGTATATGTCACTTGGTATGATGCTGCTAATTATTGCTCGTGGGTGGGTCGCCGTCTTCCTACTGAAGCTGAATGGGAAAAGGCTGCTAGTTGGGATGAGTTGAATCAAATAAAGTATGTATATCCTTGGGGCAACAATATTGATTGTACATTTGCAAATTATGACAATTATCAGAATTATTGTGTTGGTACAACCACTGCTGTTGGCAGTTACTCGAAAGGCGCGAGCTCTTATGATGTTTATGACATGGCTGGCAATGTCTGGGAATGGGTGAACAGTTTATATCGCCCCTATCCCTATAACCCAAACGATGGACGTGAAGACCTAAATGATCCTGGTAATAGGGTACTTCGAGGCGGCTCGTGGTTGCACAACCCTAACTTCATCCGCTCCACTATCCGCGCCTCAATTTATCCATCGTATACCAACCATCACTATGGCTTCCGTTGCGCCCTCTCTGAATGACGCCCTTCCCCAAACCCTGCCTCTCTGATAAAATACCGTCTGCAAGCCGATCACTTCGACACCTTCAGTGCAAGCCCTCGGTCATCCCTGGCTGGGGCTTTTTTATCGTCTGTTACCAATGTGGTCTCGATACACCCCTCAAAGCCTGTCCTGAGCTTGTCGAAGGAAGCATTCGGGAATACTCGACCACCATCAATTACCAATCTCTAGTCTCCAGTCTCTAATCCTCCAATCTCTAATCCTCCAATCCTCTAATTCTCTACCCCGAAAGAAGAACCTCAATGATCGAACGAACTGATTTAAGAAACATCGCCATCATCGCGCACGTTGACCACGGCAAGACCACCCTCGTGGATGGTCTCCTGCGCCAATCGCATACCTTCCGTGAGAATCAACAAGTCGCGGAACGCGTGATGGACTCAAACGACCTCGAACGCGAACGCGGCATCACCATCCTTGCCAAGAACACCGCAATCACCCTCAACGATCCGCAAACCGGAAATCCCATCAAAATCAACATCGTGGATACGCCCGGTCACGCGGATTTTGGCGGCGAAGTGGAACGCGTCATGAACATGGTGGATGGCGTGCTCCTGCTCGTGGACGCGGCGGAGGGTCCCATGCCGCAGACGCGCTTTGTGCTCAAGAAGGCGCTTCAAATGGGACACAAGGCGGTCGTCGTCATCAATAAAATTGATCGCAAGGACGCGGAACCTTCACGCGTGTTGAATGAAACCTTCGACTTGTTCATCGAACTCGGCGCGTCAGAAGAGCAGGCGGATTTCCCCGTCGTCTACGCCATCGGCATTGACCAACGCGCCGGACTCACGCCGGAGTTGAGTCCTGATCTCCAGCCTTTGTTCGACGTGATCCTCAAACACATCCCCGCGCCGAAGGTTGACCCCGACGCGCCTCTCCAATTGCTCGTCACCACTCTTGGCTACGACGATTATCGCGGCGTCACCGCCATCGGACGTATCTTCGCAGGCAGGATCAAGGCAAATCAGAAACTCGCGCGCTTGACTGTGGATGGTCGCAACCTTCCTGAATCAGCAAAATATTTATATACCTTCCAGGGTTTGAATAAAATTGAAATTACAGAAGCCAGCGCCGGTGATATTGTTTCACTCGCTGGTCTGGATGGCATCGCCATCGGCGAAACGCTTGGCGACCCTGCGAATCCCATTGCGTTGCCAACCATCAAAGTGGAGGAGCCAACTGTCCGCATGACGTTTGGCGTGAACACATCGCCATTTACCGGCAAGGAAGGCACATGGAGTACCTCACGCAAATTACGCGAGCGCTTGTTTGAAGAACTCCGCACCAATGTTTCACTGCGCGTCGAAGAAACCGACTCTGCTGAAAACTTCCTTGTTTCAGGTCGCGGTGAATTGCATCTCGGTATTCTCATTGAAACGATGCGCCGCGAAGGATATGAATTCCAGGTCTCGCGCCCCGAAGTGATCTTCCACAAAGCAGACGATGGCGCGTTGCTCGAACCGTATGAAGAAGTCCACATCGAAACCAGTAATGAAACGGTCGGCGCGGTGGTGGAAATGCTTGGGAGCAGGCGGGGCTTGATGACCGATATGCAAGACGCGGGCGGCGGCATGACGCGCATGATCTACATCGCACCCACGCGCGGTTTGCTCGGCTTCCGTTATCAGTTCCTCACGTCCACGCGCGGCGCGGGCGTGATGCACACCATCTTTCACGGCTATGATGAAATGGCGGGCGCGATGTCCACGCGCACAACGGGTTCACTCGTGGCTTGGGAAGCTGGCGAGACCACTGCGTATGCGTTGAAGAATGCAGAAGATCGCGGCACGTTGTTTGTCGGACCCGGCGTCTCTGTCTATGAAGGCATGGTCATCGGCGAAAACACACGCGGGCAGGACATGCCCATCAACGTCTGCAAAAAGAAGCACCTGACGAATATCCGCTCAGCCGGTGGGGATATGGAAATCCGCCTCATCACGCCCCGACGCATGTCTCTGGACGAAGCGATTGAGTACCTCTCTGACGACGAACTGCTCGAGATCACGCCTGAGAATTATCGCATCCGCAAGCGCATCCTCAAAACCGACGAGCGCGGCAAGCAGACGAAGAAGATCAAGGAACAACTCGCAGAAGCGTAACGTTTGTGTAGCGGACGTTCTCTAACGTCCGCCCTCGGTATGCTTAAGCAAGAAGGTAAATGAAGTGTCTCGCAGGGAATGAATCCTTGCGAGACACTTCATTTAAAAATTAATTGCATATGTCGTTGCGAGGGCTGGTGGTCGAGTAGCCCTGAGCGTTTTTTGCGAAGGGCGTATCGAGACCCAGCCCGAAGCAATCTGCAACACGATGAGGAGAAATTCCCCGTTTGTTGGGGATTGCTTCGTCGGGAAGAGCAACTGCCCTCCTCGCAACGACATTGGTTCCATTTTACGGGCACGAAATCGGTATCGTGGATGTGCTCGCGGTTCCAGTGGAGTTGTACGCCTCGACGCGATAAGTGGCGCTTTGACCCGCGTTCACGGCGACCTTGTCCGCGTAGGAGGTAGAGTCCGCTGGTAGATCGGCGACCAAGCCTCCGTCACGAAAGACGCGGTAGCCTGTCTCGTTGTTCGATTTGTCGGACCATTTCAACGTCACGTTGAGGTCGGTGTTGATCCCGTTGAACGCGCAGAGGAAGTCCCAGCTTTGGAAGGTGGGCGCGTTGGGAGGCGGCTTGGTGGCGGTGGGCGGGGGTGTGACGCTTGATACAACCCAGTAACTGCCGGTCACTTCGACGAACTCGCCCCACAGCCAGCATTCGCCTGTTGGGCCTTCATCCGATTTTACAAGCCAGTAATTCTCGATGTCGTAACGCCCAAGAATGACAAGTTTTTTGTTTGGCAGGTAGGTGAAGACGATTTCATAATCCTGCCCAGGACCGGTGCGGCAGTTGGTTTGTTCGCGCACGGTGAGCATGGGAATAGAAAACGTGGGAGTGATCGTTGCTGTTGCAGACCCGATTTGCGTGGAGGTTGGGTTGGGCGTAACCGAAAATGTCGCGGTGATGGGAACATCGCCGCCATTACGCGCCTGCTCCAATAATGTCGCGGCGATGGAGGTCGCGGCAAGGTCGTTGACGGAGATAGGTTGGGCGCTTCCGGGTAAATTACATGAAAGCATGGCAAGGATGATTGCCGATAATGCCAGCCATGATCTTTTCAAATTCATCATTTGATTTTATCACTGCCTGCTGATTCACCGCGAATAAAATAACCCGCATCCAAATGGACGCGGGTTATTCTTAATCAAATCAGGTTCAGGTTATTCCGTATGTTGTCCCGAATCGCCGGGGACCAACTGGAAGTTGCCTTTGCCTTTTTCTCCGTTGACGTCAGCCGTGTTCATTGCGTATTGAAGCACGGAATACGCGATCGCATCAGAGTTGACATCGAGAGCGGTGAGGTTGACATTGGCGAAGGTATCACAAGCCAGGTGGTAGCATTGATCGTATTGTTCCCCGGCAACGCCTCCCCATAGGGCTACTTCAGCCGCTGTCTTGATTCCCTCAGCGCCTGTGAAGAGACCGCCGGCTGGGATGCCAACTGCAATGAAGGGACCATAATCTGAACGGCCACTGAACGGAGTGGGCTTACTCGGCAGTCCCTGTGATGCAAAAAAATCCTCAAAGAGTTGCTCGATCTCGCCGGAGCCTTGAGGTCCCGCCGCGACCCCGGGTCCTACCGGGAATGCGGAATTATCACCATCATAGATGAAGAAGACGTGATTCGGGGAGCCGACCATATCAAAGTTGAGGTAGAGAGCGATCTTGTCTTTCTCTGCCTGGCTCAGGCTGTTCACGTAGAAGGTGGATCCAACCAAACCGGATTCTTCCGCGCCCCACCACGAGAAGCGAACCATGTTGCGGGGTTTGACTTTCGCCATTTGCTTGGCAACTTCAAGGATCGCGGCGGAGCCGGAGCCGTTGTCGTTGATACCGGGTCCTGCGTTCACCGAGTCAAGGTGCGCGCCTGCCATTACAACATTATTCGGGTCGCCATCTTTGGATTCAGCAATGACGTTGTACGTTGTGGCAATGCCGCGGAACGTGTCGGTCTTGAGGCGCATGGTGAGTCCGCCTGGTATGAGTGCCGCCAGCGCGAGACCTTGCGCGTTTGTGACGGATGTGACCGAGATGTTAAGTGTGAAGGTGGCACCTAAAGTGCCATTCAAGGTTCCGGGGGCATTATTGTATATAATCACGCCGGACGCGCCAGCATTGTAAGCATTCGTTGCTTTTGTAGCGAATGTGCATGCCCCGCGGCTGACCAGGGCGATATTCCCGACGGGGAACCCAACCCAATTGCCGGCTGTACAGCCAAGGATACCTGCAGGTGAACTGACTGACGCCGTGTTGTCACCACTCCCCGAATAAGCCATGATGTTGTTCACAATGGGTCCCGCGGGCGGAGGGGCAGTCTGCTCCAAAATGGTTGGCGAAAGCACAATGAACGTCTGGAACGTGAAAGGTTGCACTGTCACGTTGTAGCCGTATTCTGTCATCTTGGCTACTACGTAATCTTTGGATGCGTTGTAGCCGGGTGTGCCAGATGTGCGAATGCCGTTATTGGCAGTGGCAATCGTCTGCAATGCGGCTTGATGAGCGCGTACGCCATCCACGGTGACACATTCGAGCAGTTTGCTGAAAGTGTTGTTGACGCGCGTATCGCAGGATTCGGGTCCTGCCATGGCGGCTGGCGCATACGCGAGTGTAAGCGCAAGAACCGCAACGATCATAAAGATGCGAACTGATTTACGAAACATACTAATCTCCTCTAGTAAATGTTTTGGTATTGTATCGCTATACATTCCTGCTTATCTTGTTGCCAGTTATCTTGCCAGTCTGTGGTTGTACCTCCTTTCGCTGGTAAACAGCAGAAAATAAAAAAATTTGGCAGTCTGGCGATCCCGCCCCAGCGGGACCCATAACTTTGCGTCCCCACCTCACGATGGGTTTGCCTTTTCATTTCGGGTTGAATCTGTCCTAATTATAGCAATTTGTACACTCTGATTCAAGGACGAATTGGTTACACCTTACAGGCAAAACAAGAGGTCGGGTGAGATTCACCCGACCTCCATATTAGTGTTCAGCAGATCGAACAGGATAAGCAGAATTGCCAGCCCGTTCAATTTGAGGCTTTGGTTTATTTCTTAAGCAAGGATCCCTGATACTCAAAATCCGGGGAACCACTACCGTTGCCCTTATCCGTGCCATTGACTGACGAGGTTGTCATGGCGAATGTCAGGACGGCATGAGCGGCAGCATCCGACATCTCATCGAGTGCCTGGAGAGGCAAAGCCGTGTTGGTGCCAGCGAAGGTATCGCAAGCCTGGTGGTAACACGGATCGAACTGATCGCCTACAGTCCCACCATAAATGGCGGCCTGAGCTGCACTCTTGAGGACCTCCGCGCCCGTGAATAAGCCGCCAGCCGGGATGCCTACGTCAATGAATGGGCCGTAGTCCGAGCGGCCGTCGAACGCTGTCGGCTCGTTGAACAAGCCCTCCTCGGCAAAGTAGTCAAGGAAGACATCTTCGACCACATCAGAGCCATTCGGTCCGGCTGTGCCAGTTCCTGAACCATCCCCATCATAGACAAAACGGGCGAAATTGGGCGAGCCGACCATGTCGAAGTTCAACATGACGGAGATTTTCTTGATCTGGTTATTGCTCAAACCGTCAACGTAGAACTGGGAGCCAATCAAACCAGCTTCTTCAGCACTGAACCAAATGAAGCGCACCTGGTTGCGCGGCTGAATTCCAAGATCTGCCATTTGCAAAGCGATCTCAAGGATGGTGGCGGAACCACTGCCATTGTCATTGATGCCCGGTCCTTCAGGTACAGAATCAAGGTGTGCGCCCACAACCACAACACGGTCAGAGCGGCCTCCCGGAGTCTCGGCGATAACGTTGTTAGTAACCTCAATTGTGGTCGCAGTGTCGGTGAACATATGAACGGTAACGCCGCCCGGCTGTTGGCTTAGGTTATACAGTTCTTCACCAACTGCAAAAGCGGCGCCAACCACTGGCAGAGTGGGTGACACTGTTCCACCGAGTGTGCCGCCGAAGGCAGCAGTGCGGCCCGGTTGGCCCTCGTTGAAGATGATCACTCCAACTGCTCCAGCCGCGAGTGCATTGGCTGCTTTTACCGAAAAGAAACACGTCCCACGCTGGACGAGCGCGATATTGCCGGACACTGCGGTTGGGAAGTCAGAAGCCTCACAACCGCTGTTCGACGTGCTTGGAACCGGCCCGGGCGGAATGACAATGTCGTTGGTCGGTATGACCAGCGCAGTCACATTGTTAGAGCCGGAGTACACCATGGTAGCGAATCCTGCCAGGTCGTTGGCTGGATATGAAAAGAAGGTAGGCAAGGTTCGATCCAGGATAGGTGTAGCGAACTCTTGGAATAACTCGTAGCTGAATGGCTGCATCGTCACGGTGTAGCCCGCGGCCGTAGCTTGCGCAGCAACGTACGCGGCTGAGGCATCGTGGCCCGGCAAACCCGCCACGCGTGTGCCGTCAGGGTCAGCATTGGCAAAATTCTGGAACTGCTGCTGGTGCGCCCGGATGCCCGCGACTGTAACTGCCGCCCGAAGCGCGGACGAATCTGTCCCATTGTCAGCAAAGGCTGTTGGCACAATCGCGACCATGAGAACCGTTAAAACCAGGAACGTTCTAAAAAGCTTTGTTTTCATTACTAGTCTCCTCAAATAGTTGAATTGGTTGAATGGTTTTACATGCAGGCGAACACATTTATAGGGTCATACAAACATCACCTCCTTCAAAACAAACGACCGCCGAACAAAAACTTCGGCGGTCTGGCGGTCTGTCAACCTGTACGCATCAGCCTGGCAGATCCATAACTTTGCGCCCCCACCTCACGATGGGTTTGCCTTTTCGCTGTGATTGTAAATTGGATTTGACTTGTCTAAATTATAGCAATTTAGAAAATTAAATACAAGTAGGAAACGATTCCTATTAGGAAATTCTTAAAGTAATGTCAGACAAGTAAAATTGAACTCTCAATAAGACACGCAATCTTTACATGCGCCCGCCAATGCAAAATCGCAACTACTATTATCCATATATCCGCCATGAATCAATAGTGCAATCGAGTCATTCCCCGCTTCCCTCCATCCACGTGGATTGGTATTCGGGCTTTTCAAATTCAAGCGCGTCTTTTGTGAGACTCAATGGATAGAACGTATCCACCATTACGGCTAACTCTTTCGTCTCTTTTGCGCCGATGGATGCTTCGGTCATGCCGGGCTGGGGTCCGTGCGGCAAACCATACGGGTGCATGGATATGTCGCAACGGTCAATCCCCTTGCGAGACATGAAGTTGCCTTCCGCATAATAGATGACCTCGTCCGAGTTTACGTTCGAGTGATTGTACGGCGCGGGGATGGCATCGGGATGATAGTCAAACAAGCGCGGCACGAAAGAGCAGACGACAAAGTTGTGCCCCTGAAAAGTCTGGTGCGCCGGCGGCGGTTGATGGACGCGCCCCGTGATCGGCTCGAAGTCCTCGATGTTGAAGATCCACGGATAGAGGTAGCCGTCCCAGCCGACGACATCGAAGGGGTGGTAATCGAGGATGTGTTTGCTGAGCCTGTCGCGTACTTTGATTCGCACTTCAAACTCGCCGCGTTCGGTGTGCGTTTCAAGTCCCTCAGGCAGGCGCACGTCTCTTTCGGAGTATGGCGCGTGTTCGAGCATTTGACCGAATTCGTTGCGATATCGCTTCGGCGCTTCGATCTGTGATGGGTTCTCGATGGTAAAGAAGCGCGCTTCGCTTTCGTCAATGTGCATCTGCCACGTTGTGCCAAAGGGGATAACGATGTAATCGCCTTTACGGAATTTCAAATTACCGAATTGCGATTTCAACGTGCCGCTTCCCTCATGCACCCACCACGTTTCGTAGGCTTGCGCGTTGCGATAGAAATAGTCCATGCTTTTCGATGCGCGCGCGACGCCGAGAATCACATCCCTGTTTGCCAGCAACGGAACACGCGCAGAGACCGCGTCGCCTCCGAGTGGCGCGTCGGTGGTCTTGAAGGCGCGGTGACGGATGGGACCGAACTCCACCGTCTCAGGCAGGCGCGAGCCGAGGTCTTCCGTGTGCTTGATGCGCGGCGGGATGAAGTTGTGATACAGGATGGATTGCAGGGATGAGAATCCTTCCAGCCCCATCAGCTCTTCACGATACAATTCGCCGTTCGGTTTTCTGAATTGCGTGTGCCGCTTGTGGGGGATGTTTCCGAGTTTGTGATAGAAGGGCATGAAAGCCTCCAATTCGTTTGTGTCATCGGTGGTCGAGACGCAAGCAGTCGAGACCACAACTAATCATGAAACTTTTTGTTTGCAGGTTATTTGTTGGTCTCGATACGCCGCTTTGCGGCACTCGACCAACGGGGTTTTATCCAACAACATTCCTCAAAACACCGATTCGCTCGATCTCAAGTTCAACTACATCGCCGTGATTGAGCCACGGACCCTGGAACTTGGTCAGTTCGAGCAAACAGCCTGTGCCGACGGTTCCTGAGCCGATCACATCGCCCGGGTACAGCATGACCGAGTCAGAAGCGCGCGCGATGATCTCGCCGAACGACCAGTGCATATCCTTGAAGTTGCCTCTGGATAATTCCATGCCGTTGACTCTCGCCGCCATAGAAAGGTCGTACACGCCCGGGCGTTTTTCTGCTTTATCGGCAATCGCTTCATGCGTGACGATGACTGGTCCAAAAGCCGACGCGAAATCCTTGCCCTTGGCGGGACCGAGTCCCACCATCATTTCTTTTCGTTGCACATCGCGCGCTGACCAGTCGTTGAAGATGGTATAGCCAAAGATATGCCTGGGCGCGTCTTCGGCTTTGATATTGATTCCGCCTTTGCCAATGACAACCGCGACTTCAAGTTCGTAGTCCATGGCGTTGGTGTAAGGCGGGTAGGGAATTTCATCGTCATGCCCGAACACTGCATTTGGATTCGTGAAGTAGAAAACAGGGAATTGATACCATTCTTCAGGCACTTCACGTCCGCGATTCTTGTTGGCGGTTTTGACGTGTTGCTCGAAGGCGTATCCATCGCGGAGGGTCGTTGGCTTGAGCGGCGAAAGGAATTTCACTTCATCAATCGAAAGTGAATCTTTTGATTTCTTGCTCGCGGCTCGCGTAGCGTCTGCGCCAGCGGCGATGACCGCGAGCATGTCGGGGTAAGGCAGGGTGTAGACTCGGTCCCCGTCAACGAGAGCAGGCTGGGACGACGCGTGATGCGTTGATATGGTTGCGAATTTCATAATGTAATATGTCCCGTCATTGCGAGGGGCGCCACGGAGTCCCGAAGCAATCCCCGTCAATGTTGGAGATTGCTTCGACTCCTGGCGGGGTCTCGCAATGACGAATCCTCTGTTATAGATTTCCTCGCCGTTCCTGTTCCATTTCAATCGATTCAAACAACGCCTTGAAGTTGCCTTTGCCGAATCCCTGCGAGCCGTGGCGCTGGATGACTTCGATGAACATGGTGGGGCGGTCTTGAATCGGGCGCGTGAAGATTTGCAGGAGGTAGCCCTCGTCGTCGCGGTCAACGAGAATGCCGAGGTCGTGGATGGCTTTCATATCTTCCTTGATCTTGCCGACGCGGTCGGGGAGCCGTTCGTAATAGGTATCTGGCACGCGCAGGAACTCGACCCCGTTGTTGCGAAGTTTCTCGACGGTTGCAAGAATATTTCCTGTGATGATGGCGATGTGTTGCACGCCGGGCGTGAGATAGTAATCGAGGTATTCCTCGATCTGACTCTTGCGGCGTCCCTCTGCGGGTTCGTTGATGGGGAACTTGACGCGTCCGTTTCCGTTCTGCATCACCTTCGACATGAGCGCGGAATATTCTGTTGAAATGTCCTTGTCGTCGAAGTGAAGCAGTTGACGGAAGCCCATCACCTGGTGATAGAAATTGACCCAGTGATTCATCTTACCGAGTTGAACGTTGCCGACGACATGATCCACTGCCGCGAGACCTGTTGGTTGCGCATCGTATTGGATGGGTTTGTATGTTGGAGCAAAGATGCCTTTGTAATCAGCGCGGTCAACAAAGACGTGAAGCGTTTCGCCGTAGGTGTAAATTGCGGAGGTGCGATAGATTCCGAAATCGTCTTTTTCTTCGCGCGGCGCCCAGCCAGATTTTCCTCCGCGTGAAGTTGTTTCCTTCCACGCTTTTTCAACATCGTCCACTTCGAGCGCGATCATTTTTACGCCGTCGCCGTGCACCATGTGATGGGACGCGAGCGCGCTGGATGAGCCGTATGCCGCGGAAAGGACAAACCGCGCCTGACCCGATTCCAGCACGTACGAGGCAAAGTCGCGGTTGCCCGTTTCAAGTCCCGAATAGGCAACGGGCTTGAAGCCAAATGCCTTCCACCAATAATACATGGCGTGCCTGGCGTTGCCAACGTAAAAATGGACATGGTCAATGGATTTGATTTGCAGGAAGTCCGCCTCCTCGGTCATCGGGCGCGACTCTTCTTTGGAAATAGTTGTAGCCATTCAGCCTCCTTGTGTAAGTTATTGCGATTCTACGACAAAGGGACTTTGAACGCAACTCACTTAACCCTCACAATTTTTCCACCCGTCATCTTTTGCAAATCGAACGTTTTCAACTCGAAGATCGCGTTCGGAGTCCCTGCCGCCGCCCAGATGGTTTGATATCCCAGAAAGTCTTCATCGAGATAAGTCTCCATCGTTTGAGCGTGACCGACGGGAGGCACGCCTCCAATCGCGAAGCCTGTAGTTGCTCTTACGAAATCGGCGTCTGCGCGGCTGATGCTTTCTCCCGCGTACTCGCTGATGCGTTTCTCGTCCACACGATTCGCGCCGCTCGTCAGTACAAGGATCGGCTTGCCCGATTCCTTCCCTTTGAAAATCAATGACTTCACGATTTGACCGAGCTCGCAACCCGCGCGCTCTGCCGCTTCCTGCGCGGTGCGCGTGGACTCGGCGTGTTCGATGACCGTGTAGTTGTATCCGAGCGAGTTAAGTAAATCTTGAATCTTTTGCGCGGAGGGGGAGAGGGTTGGCATCTGCCTATTATAAACGCATCGTCATTGCGAGGAGGGCTCTGCCCGACGAAGCAATCTCCGCCACGGTGAAGGAGATTGCTTCGCCACTCGCTTCACTCGGGCTCGCAATGACGGATTATCTGCGCGTGTACTTGATCTGCCACAACACGCGCCAAGTCTCGCCGCCATCGTCTGAGCGTTCCCAATTCCAATCGAAGCGGCTTTGCTCGATATTGTGCCAGATCATTCTTTGCTTGCACGCCTCTCCTTTGACGACGGCATCGCGTGAAAGAATCATCATCTCGTCCTCAAATTTCCCAGTGAAATCCAGATACGTGCCGTTGTTATCCACCCAGGTCTGGCACCATACTTGACGCTCGGGATCAAAGACCGAAACACTGATGCCATGCAGATCAGGCGCGGTAAAATTTTCCTGAATGATCTTTCCACCCAGAATCTGCTCGATTCGGTTTGTGCCTTTGCCATCTTCTCCCCAGGTGACGTCCCACTCGCCGAGCCAGAAGTCAAATTGGTTTTCAGGGTTGGCGCTCATTGAATCGCGCCTCCATGTTCGAGATGACTTATAATTTATCACGCGATCTCAATTTCCACATCCTCCTTCCGAAGGGATTGAAATGCCCGTATTCAAAGCCATCATCGCCACATTCATTAGCATTCTGCCTGTCAATTTCTTGCGTGTGATGGGTTACCGCCTGCTTTTGGGTTATCGTATTTCCGAAACGCGAATCGGCTTTGGGACAATCATTCTTGTTGACGAAGTATTTATCCAGAACGCCAAAATTGGATTCTTCAACCTGTTCATTGGACCCATGAAAATCAAAATTGGCGAGCGCGCTTCCATCGGTAACCGCAACACATTTTCATGCGGCTATTGGGTGTTGCGGGATCAATACAGGGAGCGTAACTATGCCCGTTCTCTTGAGATCGGAGCCAACGCGTTAATTACATCCAGCCATTATTTCGATGTGGCAGGGACGTTCAAATTGGGCGACCGCTCGTGGGTTGCGGGAATCGGCCCGCAGTTTTGGACGCACGGCGCGGGAGTCGTTGAACGGGATATTGAAATTGGAAAGGATTGTTATCTGGGAAGCGCCGTCCGTTTTGCGCCGGGCTCATCTATTGGAAACAATGTGATTGTTGCAATGGGAAGCGTTGTCAGTGGTGCGATAAAAATTGACAATGCCCTTGTAGGGGGAGTCCCTGCGAAAATGTTGAAAGAAAATTACAATTGGAAATCAGAGCATGTCTGACCAGCAAAGAAAAATCTATCAAACCGATGCCGACCGATATGAAGCCCTGATTTCACGCGAAGATCATCAGGGGAATATTCCGCGCGCGATGGATGAAATTGTCAATGTAGACGGCTTGGATATTCTCGATCTCGGCGCAGGGACAGGACGACTGACTCTACTGCTCGCGTCGCGCGCAAAGTCCATTCGCGCGTTCGATGCTTCAAGTGAAATGTTGCGCGTCTGCCGCGAGAGACTCCTCGCCAGCGGACTCTCCAACTGGCAGGTGGACGTTGCGGACCATCGTCAGTTGCCTGTTTCAGATTCTTCTGCCGATCTTGTCGTCTCTGGTTGGAGTGTGAGTTATCTCGCTGTGTGGAATCAAGAACTGAATACAAGTGAGTTGGATGTCTGGCTGAACGAAATGAAGCGTGTTCTCCGAAAAGGTGGAACAATCATTTTGTTCGAGTCGCTTGGCACGGGGAATGAGAGTCCGATTCGATTGGAGCATGTCGAATCCACGTATCAATGGCTCGATGCGAACGGATTCCAAAATAAGTGGATACGCACCGATTATCAGTTTGAGTCGGTGGAGGAAGCAGTTGATTTGGCAGGATTCTTCTTCGGTGAAGAAATGACAAATCGGGTACGCGAGAATCGGCTCGTCATCCTGCCTGAATGTACGGGCGTGTGGTGGAAAATGATGGGCTAAAACATAATTAACCCCAAAATTAATTTGGACGCAGATGAACGCTGATTTACGCTGATAAAAAGGAAAATCTGCGTTTTCTGCGCGCTTCGCGGTCAGCGTCCCATTTTGCTTTTAAAAACAAACTCGCCCGCGAAAGATTAAATTCGGGGTGAGTCATGTTTAGTTTACGCCTGCTTCTTGAATCCGTTCATCGCTGCTTTGACCAAACCGAACAATAACAATCCAATTGTGATGAGAAAAAATATCCATTTCAGCGATGTAGAAATCGCCGTAAGCCATGCGACAATTGCAGGTTTGGACGGGAAAATTGAAAGCATGGTCACAACGCCTGCGTTTTCGAGCATATCGAAAAACCATGAAATGGCTGGCGCTACATTGAATTTTTGAAATAAACTATTTGATGAAAAGGCGCGCTGGAATATAACGGAAAGCAACAAGCCAAAAAACAAAGTATACGCGATAGGGTGGATGATATCAGCCGTGAGATCGAATATTCGGTACGCGGCGCGGCCCGCCTCTCCATAGGATTCTACAAGTGAATAGGCTTCGTCAGGCGTATAGAAAAATTTCAAGTCCAGCGGCCCGGCGGGGATGAGCGCTTGCATCCTCGGCGCCAGTGTGGAAAAGAAAAAGATCTCCACAGCCAGCGCCAGCAAAATCAACCAGGTTTTTGATGAAAGACTTCTGAATGTGTTTGAAAGCCTGTTGAACATGTTACTCCTCCAAATTAAAATTATCGGATCAACGCCTCAGCCTGGTTCTTCAACGCATCTTCCACGCGCTGTTTGTGTTTGCCGTGCATCGGCATTGTTTCCATTTCTTTCACCGAGAAAAACCCCGCATCCGTCGTCTCGTTGCTCAAACCCAATTCGCCATTGATGATTTCCGCTTCAAACCCCAGCACTACAATATACACTTTGTTTCCATCGGGATAAATGATCAACTGGTCCGGATTGCTGTACACGCCGACCAAACGCTTCACGCGGACGCTCAAGCCTGTTTCCTCCAAAACTTCCCTTTCACACGCCTCCGCCGCGCTCTCGCCCGACTCCATCGCGCCGCCGGGGATGCACCATAAGCCGTTATCGGTGCGACGCGTGAGCAATGCTTTTGTGCGCGTCTCATCGAAGATGACCGCGCTGCAACCGAGCCGTAATTCGCCTTCCCTGCCAAGCCTGTTACCGTAAAGTACCTGGGTCATGTTGAGGTTCCTTCGTTTGTTAATTACTTACCTTACGCAATGTCATGCTGAGCGAAGCGAAGCATCTCTACGATTGTCTCAGAGACCCTTCGCTGCCGCTCACATCGTCCCGACACTTGCGCCAGCACGCAAGTGCAGGTGTGTCCTTCGGGAGGGTAACATGGTTAAAGTGTGACAGTCTGCGTAAGGTCACTTGATTATCCCCCAAAATAATGGATTTTTCGAGGGCTATGCTACAGAGTGCCGCATAAGTATGCAAACTCGAAATAGAAATTCAGCCTGCAATTTGTTCCAAAACGTTTAGTAAATTACGAGACAAGCGGTAAAATTGGATAACCAAATGGCACAAGACAAAAATGCAACCGGCGTTTCCATCCGTATTAAGAATGAGAGTAGTGCATTGCGTGTAACTTCTGAGCAGGTGAGCGATGAAGTTCTGGCATCCCAGGTTGCCCGGGGCAATGGCGCCGCTCTTGAAACATTATACGATCGCCACGCCTCAACGGTCCTTGCCGTCTCGCTCAAGGTGATCGGCGACCAAGCCGCGGCTGAGGATGTGTTGCAGGAAACTTTCTGGCGCGCATGGCGCAGCGCTTCCACGTATCAGCCCCAGCGCGGTTCATTTACCGGCTGGTTGTTCAGGATTGCGCGCAACCTCGCCATTGACGCGTATCGTCGGCGCAACGTCCGCCCCCCTCAGATGGCTGTGATGGACGATGCCGACTCAATTCTTGACCAGGTGGCTGATCCCGATATGGACGTCGCGGAACAAGCGCAATCGCTCTTCAAGAATCGTCAGGTTCGAGACGCGCTGGCATCCCTGCCTCGTGCGCAGAGGCAGGTGATCGAGATGGCTTATTTTTATGGCATGACGCGGCAGGAGATTGCCGAAGCAACCGGCGAGGCGCTTGGCACGATCCATACCCGCGCACGCTTGGGTTTGCAGAAATTACGTGAAGAATTGAAAAGAGTAGAATTTGAAGGATAAGATGGACCCACGCCAGATCGAAGAATTACTTCCGTTTTATGCGCTGGACGCAGTGACCGACGAGGAAAGGGAACTCGTTGAGTCTTACTTGGCTGAACACCCCGAAGCGCGGGCGCAGATCGAAGAGATGAGTGGCGCGGCATTTTCGTTGCCATATAGCGCGCCTCCTGTTGAGCCGTCGCGCCGTGCCAAAGAAGCCTTGATGGCACGCGTCGCCGCGGACGAACGCGCACGCGCCTCGAAGCACGCTTCGCGTCAGCCGTCCCGACGCGTGATGCGGCTCGAAAATATTTTCCAGGCTTTCAGTTTGGGAGCCGCTGTCGTTGCGATCATCTGGGCTGTCCTGTTGAACATCCAACTCTCGCGGTTGCAGAATGAAGTTTCTTTGCTGGGCGAGGCGTTGGTGGCGCAGTCCAATTCACTCGAACAAATTAATGCAAAACTCCCTCAAGTGACCGATTCAACTGTCGTGACGATTTCACTACGCGGGACAACCGCGCGCCCCGATGCTCACGGACAGTTGATCGCTGACCCGAACAGCCATTCGGCGGTTTTGGTGATCGCGGGTTTGGGTCAGCTCGAAGCGGGCAAGACCTATCAGGTCTGGTTAATTGATGGCGGCGGACCGAAGAGCGCGGGCATTCTGACTGTGGATGCGAACGGACAAGGTTTGTTGATCTTGTCTTCCGAATTGACGATTGCAGAATTCAATGCGCTGGGGATTTCGATTGAGCCTGATGGAGGCAGTGACCAGCCGACAGGTGACATCGTGGTGTTGAGCGATTTGTAATTGATGCAGGCTCTCGGCGGCGTCCTTTGCGACACTTGCACCTGGCGCACACCTGCCCTAGCGGGCGGTGCCAGGGAGTGTGCAGGTGAGCATCCCCGTGGGACGCCGCCGGGGAACTGCGGCTAAGGCAAATTTTTGCCAGAGCGTTGAGAAATAATTTCTCAACGCTCTTTTTGTTTTCATACATGCAGAATGATTTCGCTTGCGTACTCATACATAGGTATACCCTTTGGATCCGATCACTCTGACATGGAAGGAGGCAAGGTTGCCGACAAGATAATTTGCAGGATGTTCAACATATAAAAGTTTCTAATGTTTTAGAGGAGATAAACCATGAAAAAGTTTTTGACAATTGGGGTGTACTGTTTTTCAGCGCTGGCGCTGGTATTTGGCTTGGTCGCCGTTCCTGGCAGTGCGGCGGACCATCTCGACGCCCCCGGGCTTACCCCTCCGGGCGGTGATACGCGCCTTGACCTCACCGATGTATATGCTTTTCAATCGCCCAGCAATGCTGGCAACACAGTATTGATAATGGGTGTAAACCCATTGGCAGGCGTTTTGAACGACGGAACTTTCCGTTCAGGCGCATCCTACGAATTCAAGATCGATTCGGATGGCGATGCCAAGGAAGACCTGACCTACAAGATCACGTTCTCTGCGCCGAATGTTTCGCTCGCGCAAACCGTGACCCTTCGACGGCTTCCTGCTGGCGGCGGCGGAACGGTGCTTGCCAAAGGACAAACAGACAGCGACATCTCGATCCCGGGCGGAGGATGGATACGCGCGGGTGTGTTCGATGACCCGTTCTTCTTCGATCTGAATGGGTTCCTGGCTGTGGATTTCTGCAATCCCGGCACGAACTTCTTCACAGGTTTGAACATATCTGCCATCGTGTTGGAAGTGCCCAGTTCCTGGCTTGGCTCCAACAATATTGGAGTTTGGGCGCGAACCGTGTTGAACGACCAACAGGTTGATCGCATGGGAAGGCCCGCCATCAATACTGTGTTCATCCCCAACAACATCTTCGAACCATCGGGGAGCGAGCCTTCGCAGAGGAACGCCTTTAATGCAGGCAAGCCGCGGCATGATCAGCGCGATTTCCGCGGCGAAGTGGTGGATACGCTTGAGATCTTCTACGGTTCTGGCAGTTCCACTGCCCAGGCATTAGCAGACATTCTGCTTCCGGACATTCTGACAGTAGATACATCGAACCCGGCTGGATTCTTGAATGGGCGCGGGCTGGCGGATGATGTCATTGACGCCGAACTCGGTCTGACGACGAATGGCGCAGTCACAACTGATTGCGTTGCGAACGATTCCACATTCTCGACCTCGTTCCCATATTTGGCTTCGCCTAATCCGTAACAGCACAATAACAAAAGTGTGGAGGCGGGGCTTTCCCGCCTCCACGCCTCTTACAAAGTCAAGTAACGCGGAGGTTCATCATGAATAAGCGCAAAGCCACTATGTTGTTGTTATCAATTTTTGTTCTCATTGCTGCATCGCAAATTTACGGGGCATATTTCGGTTCGCCGAAAGTCCTCCCCGACCCCGAGGATATTGACGGTAGTACGCTGGCAAATATTCCTCCCGTGAATGACGCGATTAAATTTATTCAGAACCGGATCAAGCAAAATCCGCGGGATGCAGTGAGTTATGTACTTCTCGGCGACTTGTATATCCGCCAGGCGCGCGAGACCGGGGATGTGAGCGGTTATGAGCGCGCTGAGAATGCCTTGCAGAAATCCCTTGACCTGATTCCCGGATATGCTCCCGCCGGCTCTTCACTGGCTTCGGTCTATTATGCCCGGCATGAATTCAAAGAAGCTCTTGATTTGGCGGCGCGGGTGTATGAAGGCAATTGGAAGAATACATCGGCGCTGTTGATCATGGGTGATGCAAATTTATCCCTGGGCAATTATCAACAGGCTGAAGAAATCTATCTGTCACTCGAAGAAACAAACGCGACTCCGCCCATTCTTGCGCGGCTTGCAAATCTGGCGGAGTTGAAGGGGAATCCCGAACAGGCGATGGAACTGATCCAGCGCGCCGCAGGGGATACGCTTCGATCAGGTGGGACGAAGGAGAATGCCGCGTGGTATCTCCTGCGCGTCGGCGATATGTACTTCAATATCGGCGAGTTGCGTGAAGCAGGCGGATATTATGAAGCATCGTTGCGCGTGTTTGATAATTATCATCTCGCGCTGGCGGGTTTGGGCAAGGTGCGCGCCGCCGAAGGAAAATATGAACAAGCAATAGAATATTATCAGCGGGCAGTGAACATCGTTCCTCAGCCGGATTTTCTCGCCGCGTTGGGCGACCTTTACATGATGACTGATCAACCCGAACAGGCAGGCATTCAATACGAGACCGTCGAAACCATCGGCAAACTTGCCGCGCTCAATGAGCAAATCTACAACCGCCAACTCGCAAATTTTTATTCCGATCATGATCTTAATTTAGACGAAGCGCTTGAACTCGCGCTTGCTGAATTAGAATCCCGCAAGGATATTTACGGCTACGATGCCGCGGCCTGGGCGCAATATAAAAATGAAAACTACAAAGAGGCGCAGGCTTTCATAGAGCAAGCCCTGGCTCTTGGCACGCGCGATGCCAATCTGTATTATCACGCGGGTATGATCGCGCTCGCCCTCGATGATAAAGCGCAGGCGCGCATATATCTTGATGAAGCGCTGACGATCAATCCGCATTTTTCCATTTTGTTTGCCGATGAAGCGCGCGAGACTTTGCTGACACTGAAAAATACCGCAGTACAATAAACGTGAGGATGATATGAAAAAGATTCGCCGCGCGACGGTTGTGATGTTGACACTGCTCATCTCGCTTGTTTTTGTCCCCGCGGCTCTCGCGCATCCGCTGGGCAATTTCACGATCAACCAATACGTCGGCTTGAACATCAGCCGCGAAACGATCGTCGTGGATTACGTCCTGGACATGGCTGAGATCCCCGCGTTTCAGGAACTGGCGCCGTTCGACTCAGATCGAGACAGGCAACCGGACTCTCCCGCCATCCGGAATTATCCATCCGATAAATGCGCCTCGCTTCTCGCGGACTTTGACCTGCTTCTGTCCGATCAGCGCGTGGACTTAACCCTGGCATCTTCCTCCGTCGAATTTCCGGTTGGCGTCGGCGGCTTGCCAACGCTGAGATTGACTTGTGAATTTCGTGCGTCGTTTGATTCCACCGAAAGCAGTCCCGCTTTATCTTTCACGAACAACGCATTTCCCGACCGGCTGGGTTGGAAAGAGATCGTCGTCAGCGCCGATGGCGTAACCCTGCAAGGCGATTACTCAACAACCAGCCTCAGTAACCGACTGACGAATTATCCGCAGGATTTGTTGACAAGCCCTCTTGATCAGCGGCAGGTTGGATTTGAAATTAAGTCAACTGCTCTGTCAACGCAAAGTGAATCGCCTGTGGTTGCGAGTGAAAATAACTCTTCGCCCGCAGATCGCAACGACGCCTTCACGAGCCTGATCCTGCTGGATGATCTCAGTCTCCCTGCCTTGTTGCTTGCTTTGGGTATCTCCTTTGTCTGGGGCGCGGCGCACGCGATGACGCCCGGTCATGGCAAGACGATTGTCGGCGCGTATCTGGTTGGCTCGCGCGGCACCGTGAAGCACGCAGTTTATCTTGGGTTGACCACGACGATTACGCATACGTTGGGTGTATTCGCTCTGGGGTTGATCACCCTCTTCGCGGCGCAATATATCGTACCGGAAAAGTTATATCCGTGGATGAGTTTGCTTTCAGGCTTGTTCGTGGTTGGGATCGGCATGAATCTATTTGCAGAAAGGTTCAAGTCTTCCGGCTTGGGAAACTGGATTCTTTCATTCAAAACTAAAGTTGAACGGTCGCCAAAGTATGCGTTTGATATTTCCCCTGCCGTAGGCGGCTCAAGCCATGTTAGAAGTTATGTACTTGCTCCTTCCAGTAAACATTCTCACTCTCATGACCACGATCATCATGGACATCATCGCGATCACGAACATGCCGATCATTCGCATATGCCGCCCGGCTCGGACGATGCGCCCGTCACGTGGCGGAGTTTGCTTGCCCTCGGCATTTCCGGCGGATTGATTCCCTGCCCGTCCGCGCTGGTGGTGATGCTGGGCGCGATCGCGCTGAACAAAATTGGTTTCGGCTTGATTTTGGTGTTGGCGTTTAGTTTGGGGCTGGCAGGCGCGCTGACTGGCATCGGGATGATGTTCATTTATGCGGGAAAACTGTTCCAACGATTCCCATCGCACGCAAAGATCATCGGCTTTTTGCCGGTCTTCAGCGCTTTATTTATTTCGTTGATCGGGTTGGGGATTGTCTTGCGCGCGCTGGCGGAGATGGGGGTTGTTTAGCCCTCACCCCTAACCCCTCTACCCTAAAGGGCACACGTCCCAAAAGGAGAGGGGAATCATTGTTTGATAAACGTCCCGTTGCGTAATTCTTTCAGCGTCTCCTGAATTTCTTCAATCGTGTTCATCACGAACGGTCCATAGGGGACAATCGGTTCTTTGAACGGCGCGCCTGCGATGAGCATGAAGCGCACCGAATTATTTTCGGTCTTGACAGTGATGTGATCGCCATCGTCAAATTTGATTAACTTTATGGCTTCAACAGTTTGATCCCCAAAGACTCCTTCGCCATCGAAGACGTAGGCGAGGGCGGTGTGTCCGCTGGGGATGGGGAAATGCCATTCGGAAGCCGGGGCAAGTTGAACGTCCAGATAAAGAGGCGAGGCGGCGATGTCCACGACGGGACCGGTGACGTTGCCCACAGTCCCGGTGACGACGCGAATCTTGACTCCATCCTTTTCGTAGGTGGGAATCGTCGAGGCGATCACTTCCTGATAGCGCGGCTCGGACATTTTGAGGCGAGAGGGGAGGTTGACCCAGAGTTGGAAGCCGTAAATGTTTCCGCTCTCGCCGCGGCGGGGCATCTCTTCGTGGAGGATGCCACGACCGGAACTCATCCATTGCACATCACCGGGACCGATGAGACCGGCGTTGCCGAGGCTGTCGCGATGACTGGTGGAGCCTTCGAGCATGTAGGTGACGGTCTCGATGCCGCGGTGCGGGTGATAGGGGAAGCCGCGCAGGGGACCTTCGATGGGATCGTTGAAGGCGAAGTGGTCGAAGAGCAGGAACGGGTCGAACTCGTTGCTGACGCGCGGCGCGATGGAACGGCGCAGTTTGACGCCCGCGCCTTCGATGGCATTCTGCGGTTCGATGATTTGGGAGATTTTTCGTGAATTGTTCATGTGGGGTAGATGGGGTGAAAGAGGGGTGTATTACGTTTGTTCATTCAGTGTATCCCAAATCACGTTCAAAACCGAATCAATATTATTCATCACATCGTTATTCCAGAAGCGCAAGACGCGATAACCTTTTGATTTCAAGAAGGCAGTTCTTTCTTCATCGTATTCTGACTGTTCCATATGTTGACTGCCGTCCAATTCAACGATCAGTTTCCTGCGCGGCGCACAAAAATCCACGATGTAGTCGCCGATGGCGTGCTGTGGTCGAAAATGGACGCCTGCCATCCCGAAGGAAATCGGGACGATGTGCGGTGAGCCCGTAAGCGGGTATGGAGTTTGGTTTCAGCGGGGGTCATGTCGCGGCGCAACTCTTTGGCTCGCTTAAAGATTTTGGGGGTGGTGCGGCGGTGCTTCATACCCCCTCTGCCCTTCGGGCATCTCCCCCAAAATCAAAAACCGATTTCGGGGGAGAAGTAACACTGCATTGAACAAGAATTATAGTTTTCATAAATATAGCACATTCCCCTTCCCCCATTCATGCTCTTTGAATGGGGGAAGGACGGGAAGGGGGTCAAGAACCTTCAACGATCTTAATTTCGTCAGGGGACAACCGATAAAGGACATACACCCGCTTATCAATCTCCTTATTCACATCAATGAGTTCCACGACTATACCTTCGATGGCGTACTACGGTAGAATAGTTTCGGAGATTTTTCTTGAGTTGGTCATGGGAATGTGGATGAGGTGGGAGGAGATGGTATTACGGGATAAATCTCCACTTCACCTGAAGATAGGAATAACCAAACATCCAAGGAGCTTTGTCCTGTTACGATGCAATGACCCGTGATTCAGGTATGAAGTCCACTACGAGGTCACTTGTCGAATTTCGCCCGATGGGACGGCCGTCAAACTCCTCGAGATGGCGCACGCCAAGCTTGATGGTTGCATAACGTCCAGAAAGATTATCGGGGAGTTTCATTCCACGCCGGCTCGCCATCATCGCAAGCACCGTAGCCGGCACGCATAAGAATGCGCCTGGGGAGTTATAGTACCAGGATCTCCTTGCTCGCGCATAGGCGTTTTGCTTCTTTAGAACCGTTTTCGCCGCACTGACGAACGCAATTGGGTCGCGCTGAGATACGGCACGGAGGGCTTCCCCCAGGCCGGGGTACCAAGCTTTTTTTGCATCAATCGCACATGCAGATTCGATGTACGCGCGCGCAAGCTCGTCATGTTCGCTCACGAGTAAAGGGAGAGCGAGGGCATAGGACAGGCGGTCGTGCACCAGGGAAGGCCGCGGTTCAGGGTTAACACGACGCTGGGCAATGCGCTGAACCATATCCCAGTTGCCGGACAAGAGCGCTGACTCAAGGCTATTAGTGGGTAGTGGTCACAAAGTAAGTGATACGAGTTGTTTTCGAGCTAGATTGTGGTCAATGATGAACCACTTGGTAACCATGTGATGAAACATATCACGCTTTGAAAATGAAAGCGTTTTGCGAAC
>Ga0247727_10004100_pt1 | contig 31306 bp, 32 predicted proteins | sample WisWelCaveWW1625_FD_202498 | JGI IMG/M metagenome (GOLD analysis project Ga0247727, IMG submission 202498) | Biofilm microbial communities from Wishing Well Cave, Virginia, United States - WW16-25 | ecosystem: Environmental > Aquatic > Deep subsurface > Groundwater > Cave microbial mat | place... | reverse complement strand
TACGACGACGCGGGCGGCGTTTATGCGAGCAGACTTTGGTGGCTGCTACGCTGGCTTGGCCACGATAACTGCCAGTTGCTCGATGGCGGATATCCGGCCTGGCAAGCGGCCGGATATCCGACCGAACCAGGGGACGTTGCCGTGCAGGCACAGCCCTTTATCGGTGAGCTTCAAGCGGATCTGACTGTGGAAGCAGACGATTTGCTGGCGGCGGACCTCGGTCGCGTTATTTTTGATGTACGCGGTCCGGCGCGGTATCAAGGCAAAGAAGAACCCATCGATCCGGTCGCCGGCCATATTCCGGGTGCGATCAACCTGCCATTTTCTGGCAACCTGGACCACAACAACCATTTCTTACCCCCCGAACAGTTGCAGCAACGCTACGCTGCGGTGGGCGACAATGCGGTCAGCTATTGCGGCTCCGGCGTCTCCGCCTGTCACAGTATCTTTACCATGGCGCTCGCGGGCCTGAAGCCGGCGCGTCTTTACCCAGGTTCATGGAGTGAGTGGATTACCGATCCTTCACGGCCGATAGCCCGCGCCATGGAGTAAAGATGGATTTGTTCTACCAGTGCCTGTTCACACTCGCCACAACGCGGCGTTGAATGTCAGCATGCCCTGGTCGTTGCTGCGATCGAACGAGCCTTTGGCCAACAGCGTATAATCCGCGACGGATCTTCGCCGTTTTACCGGTTTCCTCATGTCGCTCACGCCTCGCTCGGGCAGTTCATTGATTGCCCGGGGCACCCTGCTCTTGCTGCTGTCCGAACTCGTTTTCACGCTGCTCGGCGCGCTGGTCAAACATTTGGCGCCGCATTACAGCAATGCCCAAATCGTTTTTTTTCGCAATCTGTTCGCCTTGCTACTGTTACTGCCCTACTTATTCGCTCGCGGTAAATTCAGCTTCACTAGCGAAAATCTCTGGCGCGACAAGTTGCGCTTTCACCTGCTCCGGTCGACAACCGGCATCATCTCCATGTATCTGTACTTCTACTGCCTCGGCGTACTGCCACTAGGAGAAGTCACACTACTGGCGCAGACCGCACCCATCTGGATTCCGGTCATTGCCTATTTCTGGCTCGGTGATGAATTCAAAAAACGCTATCTATTTTCTGGATTGATTGGCCTTGCCGGCGTCGTGCTGGTTATCCGGCCGGATGCAGAAACGTTTTCACCCGCGTTTCTGCTCGGTTTGCTCGGTGCGATGCTCGCGGCCGGTTCCAAAGTGACCATCCGGAGAATGTCGGACAACGAAACTGCGCATATGATCGTGTTCTATTTCAGCTTGATTAGTACCGTCATTACCGCTGGTCCCGCCTTGCTGCAATGGCAACCGATCGTTGCCGGCGACTGGCCTGCTTTGCTTGGCCTGGGTGTCACCGCTGCGCTCGGCCAAATGTTGATGACCCGCGCCTTCATGCTGGCGCCACCCAGCCGCATCGGCGCCTGGGGCTACACCCAAGTGGTATTCGCCTTTGCGTTGGGTTGGCTGCTGTGGCGCGAGCCGATACATCCCCTCTCGTTGCTCGGTGCCCTGTTGATTGTGATTGCGGGCTTGACTGCAACCGGCATGATCCTGACGTGGTGGCGAAACTGGCGGCAAGAAAAAATCACCTGACTCAATGCGCTTGCAGTCGCCATTCTTTCACCGCACAATCGCACTCCGACGCAGGCCATGGTGGCCGCGTCCGGCCCTGAAACAAAAACAGGCAATGAAACGGAGACAGGCCATGAAACCACGCAACCGCCACGCCTGTGCGCCCATCCAACGACAAATTACCTAGAATCAAGTGTTTGTGTGATTTTTTCCGAATACTCCCCGCTAATTTGAACGGGGTTTTGCCCGCGTTTTACGGGGTTGTCCTGTTTGTTTTCGGAAACATAATCCGACGTTAACCCTTTATCGGGATTGCCATCTTGAGCGCGATTGCTTCGTCAATGCCCACGCTGGCTTCGCAGCAATCAAGCCGGAGCGCGTCGCAGCGTTGCTCGAACGTCGCCGCCAGCCCTAGTCCGCTTTCTATCGCCGCCGCCTGCATTTCAGCGATTGAAAGCGTGATTGACTTTTCGGGTGCGATGCAGTGGCCGCCCTCGCCGTCCGGCAACGCCCACCCGAGCGAATCACACGCGCTGCCGCTGACGTGAAGGAAGATGTTTTTTGCCCGAATGTCTGCCGGGTGGCCACTGTCGTCAACCCGAACGATCCGGGTTTTAATGTAGCGCCCCGCTCCGTCGGTAAAAACCTGATCACTAGCTGGCAACTCTGCCACGTCGAATCTTTGCCACATATCAGCCCCTATGGTTTTTGGTTTGCATTGTGCGTGAAAACGTATCGATCTGGCACTTCTCCGGCGGCATACGTGCCGTCGTCGATTGAGATATGCGCAACTGACCGAATGCCGACGTAATCAACACGCGCGACAAATTCCCAACGCATGACGCCGCGATCCAGCACCGCGACGCAGCAAGTCGCCACATTCGGCGCGAGCGTTGTTGAGCCGCTGCGCAGCGTGACGGGGGTGTCAATCGAGCACACAACCGCGCACCCGCTGACCGTTTCAATTCGCACGCATTCCTGATCGCTGACGCGGTTTGCTTTGCATTGGTACAACCCGAACTGTGAGCCGCTGTTGTAAAGCGCAATTACTGGATCACCTGGTGTCACCGTGCCGGCCTGTTTAACCGCGCTTGTCCACATATCGACCGCGACGCATTCATTTGGCGGCACGCCACCTCCGCCGCCATCGTTGACGGTTGTAATTTTGCCAATATAGGCGCGATCCGGAGCCGATGAAGTGTCGGTGAATGTCGTCGTCGTTGCGTATGTGACGCTGGTACCGTCGCCGTTTGGGTCGACCATATAGACATAGTACGCAGTGCCGAACGTTTTTCCGGTTAACGCGCCGGACGGGTACGAATACGAACCGTAGTTATAATATGCCGTCCACGCAGCGATATTGATCGTCGCCGTTGTTCCCGCGTCAACGCTTGTGACCGTGGTGTAACTCGATTTTGTGACTTGATTCAGGTACGAATCACAAGCACGCATCAGCCGCGAATCATTCGCGCGACCGCTGTTGTTGACTCGCTGAACGATAGTTTCCATCGGTGTGCTATCGCCGCTGTTTCGCGACAAATGCGACCCCCAGCGTCTGGTTGAGCGCGTGAAGTTTGAGCCGGGTAGCGTTTCGGTTTCAGTCGCCGTGATTGTCCCGAATGAAGTTGCGAACGTCACGGTCCAGCCCGTCGCCCATTGCGCTTTCGCAAAGTTGCTATATCCGGCTTGAAAACTTCGGACACGAATTTGCGGGTATTGCCACACGGTTGTCGTCTCGCCGATCCAAATGCAACATTTCGTACCATCGTGACCGAAGCGAACCGGCCACTCTGTTATATCCTCGCCAATAATTCTGGCCGTTGCGTTGATCCAATTTGAACCCGCTTCATAGTTATATCCGCCAACATGGACCAAGATCGATTTCCTGGCACCGTACTCGTAAATGTCAACCACGAATTTTAGCATCGTGTTGGTCCACGATTGCGGCAACGTTATTTTGATCGCACCAGTGACTGCGCCTCCCCCGGTATAAGCGCCGCCGACAGGGTTTAGAACAGTCAGCCCCGCCCCGGTGTGCGTGTTGCTCATCACGTCTGAATCGGTCAGCGATGCGCCCGCCTCATCCAGCATGTTGACGCCCAACCGTGCGCCTAGTGTCGCGTTAGTGTCGCCGCTGAACAACTCAGTCGGGCGGCCCAGCGAATCCAACGGCACTTCTTCGATCTTGATGTAATCGAGGTGCATGCCACCAGTAGCATTGTCATAATTGGCAATGAACATCGGCCGAACCGACCGCACGTTGGTATGCAGAGCACCGGGTGACGCCCAGATGGGTGATGCCCCGCCACCACTGGCAGCGAAGCCTTTGAAATAGCCGACAAACTCCGTATAGGCTGCGCCAGGCACCGCGGCCGCCGCGCCAAAATAATGCTGGCTGCTCCGGCTGGCGGCGCCAGTGATGTTGACTCGGGTCACGCCATCGGCGGCGATACCCTCAACGCCCAGATAAAACGTGCCGCTGCCGGCCGTTCGCCTGACCCGTGCGCGGATGCGATACAGCACGCCATTCTGAATCGGGATCAGTGCCTGGTGCGTGCGCCAGACTTCATCGTTATCGGTGTTGTTGCCAATAAACAGGCACTTGCCACCGGTGGTCATCTCGCTATCGGTACCGATAGATAGCTCGCCGCTGTCGTTGCCGGCGTACGCTTCCCACTGGGCAATGCTGTTGGGGTCACTGAACGTCTCTGAAAACAACACCCCGTCGGTCCGGGTTTCAACGATGGCGGCGCTCCGTGCGTCAACTGCGTAGAGACTGGTCGGCGCGGCGATAATCCACGCCGATCCGTTGTGACGGTAGGCGCGTTGACCGTCGGTGGTGTCGTACCAGAGATCGCCTGTCGCCAGATTGCGCTTGCCGACTGCCAGCGCGTCTGCATTGACCGGCATCGTGTTTTGTTGGAAAACCAGCGCGCCGCTAGTCGGATCGATCAGTGAATAATCTGGATATGGGTTTTTTGATTCAGGGACATAGCCCCACTCAAACGCCGCTCCGGCCATGTCTTCGGCCTGCATTCCTTCGTAGTATGATCGCCACGCGGGTTTGCCGCTGCTCTGATATTTGATCACCGCCGCTGTCGGTCGAACACCTTGCAAAACGCAAGCGCCCCGGTTCGCAATGATCCGACCCTCAAATATCGGTATGACTCCCGGTTTGCCGTCGAACATAACCAAAATCGCACCGGGACACCCCCCCGCGCCTGAGCCAGACCAAACAACCGCGGACCCCATTTGGCCGGGCGATCCGTCGTTGCCGCTTGTGTCAATGTACCCGCCCGCGCCGAACACAAGCCCGCGCGCGACGACACCAAAGCCCGCGCCGGCATTACCTGCCAAACCGCCGCTCACCGTGTTTAACGCGTTGCCCGTTACCTTATGTTTACCCGCGCCCCCGGTCGTGCCTTTGGTGCCGTTGAGCGCAACCGGGACGCCAGTCAGCACGCCGGCATCATTGCCGATGTTTAACGCGGGAACTTTTGACGTTTGGCCCTTCGTCAGAACCGATCGCGTGCTTATCACTTTTCGCGATCCATGCGATAGATACCAGTAAACTTCCCCGGTCGATTCGGCGTCGCCAAAATATGCAGCGCCGGTAGCCCCGGATCGGCCCTTGCCATCGATCAACGCGTTGATCGTCAACGTGCCACGCACACGCAAAAAAACGGACCCGTTGATCGTCACGTTGTGATTTATCGTCAGATCGCCAGCAAAATAATACGTGCCCGCTGAAACGTTTGCCGTTGCGGTGCTAATTCCGCCGGACGTTGCTTGCGGCCACGCCGTCGCACCGGCCGGATACCAACCGTCGGGCAGTACGGCGGTCGAAATGTAGGATATTGGCGACGCCTTGCGCGAACTACCGAAAAGTTGCACCGTTGTCGACTGCGTTTTCAAATTAACGCTGATATTCTGGACTTCCATTGATCGATCAAGGCGACGTAACGTTCCGTTAGGCGTCCGCACATTGGCCAACTTAACCCGCACGATGTCGCCAACTTCGATGGCGTTTTTACTGGGTAAAAGTTTAAGAGTGATTTTTTCAGGGGGTCCAGAATGCCGGTCCCGCAAAGCGTTAAATGCTGAACGGATCGTGTTTTCCGTGTGCCGGCCGGCGTGCAAGCCTTTAAAACTCAATTCGGTCAGTTTAGCGGTTCCGTGTATTTCGATAGACGCCGTATCGGTCAACTTATGGACCCGGTAAAATTGCTTGGCTTCCGGAAGTTCGAGCCACGCCCAATTTATAGCGAAAGAATTCACCAAGCCATCTAGGTCGTGCGTCAAACCGCCCGCGTCCAAAACGTTGGTTTCGTCCAGCGCGTCGACATAAGACGCCGAAGACACTACCCCGGCCATCCGCTTTAAACCAATCTGACCGGTCGCGCGAATTAGTTGGGTAACCCCGGCCAATAGACAAAGTTCTTTTTCGACGAATTGCTTGCCGTCGGTCTTGACGTTGTTGTCGAATCGGACAACGAAGCCGGTATCGTCCGTTGACAAATACAAGTCGGTCAAATCTTCCCGCCCGACGCCGGGCGTACTGACAAAGGCATCCAGGTCAACATACGCCGGGTCGATCCCGAGTTGCCACCCTGGCGGCAATTCGTCTTTGTAGGTTCCGCTTGACGCGTCCAGCGTGTGTGGCTGGCCGATCAGCTTGCCGGTTAAAATCGCGTATATTGCCTTTAAAACTGGCAATTCTAAATACGCCACTTCCTCGACTTCTGGCCCGTTGTCAGGCGACGCCGATCCATCAATTGAATGCGCCGCGATCTTGGTGCCAAAAAGCCCCCGATAAACACCGGTAAACGTCGTTGCCGTTTTTTCTGTCGCCGCACAAATTTCCCACCCGTTTTGATACCGAATTTTGAAAATATACAAACCACGCGGGGCCACAAGCGAACCAACTGGCATCGTGAAAGACTGTAAAGAATAGCTAGGGCCGTGCCAATTTGGTTTGAAACCGCTGGTATCGTAAACAGAGATCGACGCGGTAATCGCTTCGCCGTTACCGTCCTTTGCAATTAGGCCAACCGCGCCGGAAAGCCGAGTTTTTGCTAAGACGAAAATGTCTTTTCGTTGTTCACGCTGCCGATCCTGGCACTGGAATTTGTATTTCCCAGCGTCATAAGAATACGCCTTCGCGATCTGCTGGGTCTGTTCCAACCGGTAATCAGCCCACGCAAGGTTTCGAAACCCTGAAAAAACTTTGACGTCTTTACCCCGCAGACCAAACCCCGCGTTTTGCTTGTTTTGAATTAAAGTTGTGATTGTTTCGTCTTGGTCGACCAGTTCGAAGGATACCGCCCCGATTTCCGAGCGCCCTTCCAAGGGGTTTATTTTTTGGGTGATGCTTGACGCGTCTTCGATTACGCCAGGATAGACCGTAGCCCCCGCGATGAGGATGTCTGAATGCGACGTGAAATAAACCAAATCAGGGGCACCCGGCGTTCCAAAATTAAGCGAAATAACCATACGAAGTTCGCGAACGTCTTCGCTATTCGCCGCGACATAGTTCGCTGTTGCATCCGTCCGCATCGCTCACACTCCCGCTAGGTTGACCATGATTGAAGGTCGGCATTCGACCAAGCAGAGGGGGCGATAACGATGCGAGCAAGGTATCGGCCGCTTTGTGTCGTGTCGTTGTACGCAGACCCGATATTGATTTTGTTCGGGGTGATCGGCATCGCGCCGACAGCATCGGTCAGCACCGACGCGCCGTTTACCGAAACCGCGAAATCATTTGATTTATACCGGGCCGCGTATTTATACCGCCCGGGAAGGGTTACCGTTGCCGCCTGTGAAAAAGCAGTAACCCCCGCGGAGTCCGCTCTCGCGTTCGCGGATAACGTCGAATGCAACAAGGCTGCATAATTCGTCGCGGTGCCGTCCGAAACGGCCAGCGCCCACGTTCCTGGTTGTGACGCGGATTCTACCGAATACAGGTCTGCGGCCAAAGTATATTCGCTGGTTCGAAACCAGTAGGGCAAGACCGAACATTTCAGCACGTCCGCGCCCGTCGTAACCGCGACGGTCGTCGTTACAATAGGCGGCGAGAGATAAGACGCTGTACCGGCCGTTGTTTGTAGCTGGACGTGATGGACGAATCCAAACCCCGTTGTCGTCACGACCCCGGCGGGATAGACATTCACTGTACGCGAATTTCCGTTCGTTCCGGTGCCTGTAACGGCCACCAACCAAACCGGGCCGCCGTTCGGGCCCGTGTTCAGTAATTTATATCCGCGAACCGTGCCTGCACCATCGGTCAGAGTGACAACGCCGGTTGAAAAGGTCAGCGACGCCTGGGTGACCGCTGCGCTACTTGTCGAGTTCCACAAAATGACGACGGCAACGTCGGTGTCCCCCTTTTCTACAATCGCGTATGCTGTGGCTGGATTTGTGTCGAAGGTTCCGAGCGATTGCCGAATATGGCCGCTTGATGTCGTGCAAGTGATTTTTCTGGCGATTCCGCCTTCGATAACGGACCCGGTTGCTGCGTTTTTTGTTACGCCCGAAACGACCCAGGCCGCGTTGGAAATATCAGACGAATAAAGCAAAACGTTATTGACTGGCGAACCGATCCAAGGGCCAAGTTCCCGTTGGTTTACAGCGTCCCACTGTGAAATCAACACGTCTGGGCCAAACGAATGGAAAATCCCGTCGTCGCGAAGTGCGTACCGGTCGCCCGTTCGCGTGTACGTAAACCCCGGAAGGACGTCCGGGTTTGTTGACAGATTGATCCCGGCCGTCAACAAGGCCAAATCAAAATCGAAATAATAGTCTTCGCCAAATAGCAAATTCGACGATTGTTCGATCTCTCGAAACCGAAACACGAACGAAAAGAACCCCGACCGGGAAATCCGCTTCCATTTGACCGAGTCGTCCAACAATTCACAATCAAGCGGACGGATCGCAGTTCCGACGGTCGTCGCGTCCCGGTCATATTGGAACGACGACCCGTCCGCTACGCTAGCAAGAAAACACCCGAACGCGGCAGCTTGGGACCCCGAAAGAAACCCGGTCGTTACGTCCCAGGTTTGGCGACGATGATATACGACGGTTTCGCGGGCCCCCGAAATTGATATAGATTCATCACCGATAAGATCGATTTGGCCGTCATAATCTTTCCGGGCAAAAGAGAGTGAATAGCTTTGGCCGTACATGAACCCCGCCGGAAGTGCGGCCTTCGCTGTGAACGTGACAACAGACATTCAACCCCCTAAAAATGAAAAACCCCGCTGAAGCGGGGTTCCTGCTACTCGTTGAGGTGTTAAGTACAAACCGTATAAGTTCGGCCATTGACCGATGGAAACGAACACGTTCGTCCCGGCAGGACAGGGACGTCAATCATTTCGGAATTACATTCGGCCTTCTTCAGCTTTGCGAAGAGCCCTTTCCGCCAAAGTCGGCACCCCGCCTCGCCCATTTCTTGACATCGAAAATTAAGGGCCTTGTGTTCCTCGCCGGAGCGCCAACAAGTCCATTGCGGAACTTGTCGGGTCATACACCCGGATAAGAACACAAGGAGAATTAAAATCAGAACTTTCACGACGCGCCCCTTATCGGTTGCCAGCCAATTCGGCCCCTTGCCGAGTCGTTGAGCGTATCACAACCACGTCGCGGTCGAAAAGCTCTCCGAGAACGGGGGCGATCTCTTCCCTGAGCACGGTCCTGAATTGTGAAGTCAATTCGGACGTCGACGCAACCCCGCCGTTTATTGTGCCGATTTCGACAGTAATCGTCGACCCACCCCCCGCATTAAGGGTTTGGGAGTTCGTGACTTGCTGCGGAGCTTGGGAAGGTAGCGGAGCATCGGACGCCCCAACCGATGGCGACGCGCCGCCCCCGGGGCTGCCCCCGCCACCACTGGATCCGAACGACGTGTTTTTAATCCGCTGTACGTTCTGCAATTGCGCTAAAACCGCGACCGCCGCGAAAGCCGCGCCAACATATGGGCCCCCGATCTTCGCCCCGTACGCATAGGCATCGGACCCCGCTTCATAAGTTTTAACCAGCGCGTTCGCGACTGCCGCCGCTTTGCCGATTTCGAACAGTTTTCGCGACCGCGAAGACATCAACCCCTCAAGCTGACCGAGCATGAATTTCGCCGCACTCAATTTCATTTGAGTTTCGGCGTCGTCAAGGGCTTTTCGCTTGTCGACAAATTCGGCCTGGATACCAGTCAACCGGGCTTCGTGTTCGCGTTTCTGATTTTCCTTGTCCGCATCGAATAACGCCCTTAGTTCTGCTTCCTGTTCTTCAAAACCGACGACCTGTTCCATCGCGGCTTCGAATTCTTCTTCTCTTCTGGCGGTTTGGTCTTCAAACGCTGCGGCGGCTTCGTCGTTTTGTAACGCGAACAGGTCGCGAAGGCCCGCGCGCGCGGTTTCAAAATTCGCCTCCGCCGGTCCGTCCAGGCTTGTACCGTCTTCTATCGCAGTGCGGGCTTCCCGCTGCAAACCGGAATTGACCGCCGCGTCGGCCGCGTGGGAGACGTCAGCCCCTGATTCTCGAAAGCCTTTCACCGCCTCCGACGCGTTTGCTGCGTCTTCGCGGTCCCTTTCCGCTTGGGTTAGAGCGTTAACAGCGTCCGCCGCGGCGAGCAACGCGGAGCCGTAAGCTTTGACCGCTGTCTTTTGTTCGTTGGTAGCGTTCGCGCCAAGCCGCGCGACCTCTTCCTGAATCGCTATTTCAGCGGAATAGCGCCGCGCGAATTCCTCGGTCTTACCGAAGGTGGCCGCTTGTTCGTTCAGCGAAGCGATCATCTTTTCAAACGGATTGGTCGCAAGGGTGACAACGGCGCCGCCAGTTTCTTCGGTGATGTCTTTCAACGCGAGTAGCCGATCGAACGTCAAAACGGCTTGTTTCCCGAATTCCCCCATCGCGGTTTTTGCGCCATCCAACTGGGTTTGAAGCTGGTCCAATTGGCGAAGGTAGGTCCGTTCGATTGCTTCGCTTCGCTCGCCGCCAATTTTCTGGGCGTCAGTCAGTTGCTTGAATTTGTCTGCAATCTGCTTTTCCAGTTTTCCGACCAGCGCCAGTTGTTCGGCTTGCCCGCGCGTGAACCGGTCCATGTCCGCCCGCGCTTGCTCTTCGGCCAACAACGCAACGGACGCGCGATAATTATCGGTTTCCTGCTTGAGCTTCTTAGTCGCTTCCTCGCTTTCATCTGCCTGCGTGATGAAATAGGTCAGCGCGGTAGCCGCTGCGATAATGCCGACAGGGCCGGCCAGGAAGGCCAAAGACGCCGACAGGGCCCGACTTGCCAACGCGGCGTTGGTGAAGCCCGCCGCCGCGCCTTGAGATACCCCAGCCAGAGTGATCAGAACGTTCCGGGTCGTAAGACCAGCAACATTGGTCGCGACGAATGCCGCAGCCGCCGAATACGCCGAAACCGCCAGGCGGGTGGTGAAGACAGACCCCGCAAACACGGCAGCGGTGCCGAGAGTGTCGAGGGTTTCGCTTACCCGCTCACTATCGGCCGCGAATTCCTCAAACGCGGTGCCGGCTTCCCGGACCAAACCGGACAGCGCTTTGGTGGCGCCTAGCTTCTGGTCAAGATCAGAGAACGCAGCGCCGAGGGAGTTTTTGAAGGACTGACTTGCCCGAGATAGCGAATCGGGCATGGATTCGAATTGCTCGGCAACATCTTCGGATTGGGACAACAGGATTTCGAATACGTCTTTCGAAAGGACTTTGCCTTCGTTGACCGCTTTTCGCACTTCGGCGACGGTTGAACCGAACCCTTTCGCGATTTTGTCCGCAACGGCCGGGAGATTTTCAAGAATGGAATTAAATTCTTCCGCCCGAACAACGCCAGACCCCAGCGCCTGAGAGAATTGCATTAGGCCCGCGGACATAGCGGTAGTCGACGCGCCAGAAATAACGCCTAGCTGCTGAACGGTTTGAACAAGCCGGAGAATGTCGTTGTTGCTGGCACCAAGGCTTTCGGCGGCGAACCCGAGCCGTTGGAACACGTCGACAGTGTCAGAAAACGCTGACCCGGTCCGTTGCGCGATCGCAAACAAACCTTCGTTGACCCTGGCGAAATCGCCAGTTGCGGCCGTTGCCTGTTTGACCCGCTGTTCAAGGCCCGAATACCGGTCGGCCAAATCCAACGCGGAACGGACCGCGACAACGCTCGCCACACCGGCCAAGGTTGTGCCGAGTGTCGCAGCAAGCCCGTTCAAACTCTTGAATTTGGCTTCGGTTTTGGTGGCTGCGGAATCGAGGGCGTTAAGGCTAGAAACAGCTTGTTTCGCGCCAGTCTCTGCACCTTTGGCATTGACGACTACGTCAATCCCGATCCGTTCGGTCATCTGCCGCCCTTTCTACTTGCCAGTTTAGGAAAGCGTCGTCCATTGCATCGACGACACCCAAGAAAAAATCCGGGTCCAACCCAGGGGAAACAGACAGCAACGCCGCGATTTCCACCATCGGAATCGGCTTGCCTTCCACGCGGCGGCGTGACAACCGGAAAAACGCACGGACATACCAGTTCAGATATTCCGGCAATTCCGGCCGTTCTCGAAGCGCCGCGGGCTTTTTTCCGGTATCGTCCCAAATGTCAAAATAAAATTTCAGATCGACCGCGCCGCCGGCCCCGTACCGGTGAACCCACCGCAGCGAGTTGGCGACGTAATCGGCTAACGCTTTTTTTCGCTTTCATGCGCCGCCAACCGAAAGTTGGCCACTCTCTTTGATTCGGTGTCAACCAATTCGAAGAATCGTTCAAGGCGAGGATCGGCTAGGACTTCGGCCGCCTTCGCTTTGGAGTAGACAAGCGGATCGCCGTCGAGGTCAGAAAGATTTTCCCATCCGATTAAAATCGTCTCGGAATAAGCTTCTGCCGCGATCTGTTGCAGTTGTTCAGGTGTCGGCGCTTCATCACCAACCAAGCGGGCGCGCGACTTGCGGAACGCTTCAAAAAATGCGGGGGTTCCATGCGCGGCGACAGTGATCGACGAATTACCTGCCAGCTTTATTTTGACGCCGTCCCGCTTTTTGTTCAGGTCGTCGGCAAACGTGAGAATTGAAAACATCGTTTTCACCTTTGGCGAAAGCAAAAAGAAATCCGGCGAGCTTAGCCCGCCGGGGTTGACCAGACTTAGGTTAGATCGCGGGTGATCCGGATACATTGTCCGACGCCACCGGTATCAATCAGCGCGGTTGCGGCTAGGGGGAGCAATATCCCCGCACCTTTTTGAGCGCCCGCCGGGGCGCCACCGGAAAATGACACTTTCGGCAATTCAAATTTGTATGATTTTGTCCCGCTGTTGGCGGTCCATTCGATGGCTTTTGTCGTGTTGCCCAAAACCCAATCCAACGCGACGGCTGAATCGAAATAGGTTTCTAGCGCGGCGGTAACTTTGAAATTCCCCGCTGCTACTCCGGACGGGGCGTCAGCGTCAACAACATAGTCTGGCGACACTTCCTGTTCAACAGTCAGTTGAATTGACCGAACCCGGATCCCAACCGTTGCCGCAGCGACGCCGTCGAATTTTAATGCCGTGATGCCCGCCCCGGTTCTCATAACCGCGTTGGTGTTTGCGGCCGTGACCGTGCCGGTACCGACTAGCGACGCCGCGGAAGAAACTGCCGACGCGCCAGTAAAACCGCAGATGCCGGTGATTTTTGTCCGAGGCTGAAAATCCAACGACAAGGCATTCGGTACCATGCCTTTAAAAGCCAAATACCGGGCAATATCGGAATAGTATTTTTCAATCGTGAACGACCGAAAAGTAGAACCCGGGACCAGGATGTCCGTCGACCAAGTACCCCCCAAAAGGGCTTGCATGACATCATCCATATTGCCGACAGATAGTTCAAAACCATACCCTCCGGATACGTTTTGACCGACCGAAATCAAGTCGGAAACCCCCCGGGTGACTCCGGCAATTTCTTCCGATTGTTCGATAACCGGCTCGAACGTCAGGTCATCGCCGGTAATCCGCTGGCCCTTCCAAAGTACAGAATTGATCGGGGTCGTTCCGTACGTCGATTCCGCCAAAATGTGGATTTGTAAACTATCGCCTTGAGCTTGCGGCATGATCTAATCCTCAAAAAGTGAAATCGCCTTCGAATGGGACGGATACGTTCACTTGATACCAACCGTCGTGTTCGCCTTGCGGAAGCCGCGTCGGGGTGCCGGTGTGAAGGTTGCCGATTTGCTTTTCGCGAAAGACCGCCGACACCGTGTCGACAATGCCATCCGCTGCTGTTGCGCCGTTCCCTTTGGGCACGAACACTTGAACAACGACGAACCCGGCGACGTTGTACGTCGACTGGTCCCCGAGTTCGTTTCTTTCCTCTTCGGTCGACTGCACAGTCAGCCGAACCCACGGCGCCCCGCTCGGACGGTCACCAGAATCGTTTTCGTAAAGGGTAGCCGCGGCAGTAAATTGGCCCGCAAAATGCGCTTCGATGCTTTTTCGAACGGTTTGGAAGCTCATTTGTATTTCTTCGCCACTTCCGCAACGGACAGTTTCACAAACCCAATCGGAACTTGGCTGGAATGTCCGTTTTCCAACTTCTCGATATAGGGGAGATTGTTCGACAGATACAACACCGGAAACTTGGAATCGATCGCCATCGACGCCGGGTCTGTATCGCGCGACTCTCCGACTTCCAATGTTCGCCGGTCGGGGTTCTCTGCCGCCGGGAGCCAGTTTCCACGGGCGCGGCCTGTATCGACAGGTGTCCGCTTTACGACACGTCGGTCGATATCCAACAACACTTTTCGCGCCGTTTGCGGAACCAGAGTGAAAATCCCCGCGGTGATTTTCTTGATCTGGTCCTTCCGTCCGGCCATCACTTTGCTCGCAGTTGCAGAGTTACTACCGCGCCGACCGCGTCTTTCATAACTCGAATAATCCCGTATTCAACCCCGTTTACACCGGCTTGGTCCGCCAGGTCTGGCAGTGTTGAAAAATCCGCGCCCAGGAAAAGACACTTCAAATCGCCTTCCCGAACGGTGTTCGCGTTGACTGCGGTCACCTTCCAATCGGAAACCCGTCCGGAAGCCTTGAACGTTGTTTCTGTGGTGTCCCGGGTGCCAGTTTCCGGGTTATAAACTCCCGGAACCCGACGCTTGAAAGTGACCAGAGTTTCAACACCCTCGGTCGCTTTGAACGCGCTTGCTGCCGCGTTTTTGAAGGCTTGCGCCAAACTCATACCCGCACCAGCGAGAACGACGAAGACGTCGAACTGCTCAGGTAATGCCGGAGCGGTTGACGAACGGCCTCGGGAATCATCGACGGTTCCGTTATCGGGTCCGCCTCGATTTCTAAGTCGCCAAGCTTCACCCGGCGAAGACCTTCGGGTCCGGATTTCTTCGTTCGGTCCCCTTCCAAAAGCAAGAAAGCGAGTTCGGACGCCGCTTCCTTCACGGCGTCCGGAATCGCTTGAGCAGACACGACGCGACCGTCTGGATCCAGCAAACCGGATCGCGGCCAGGGTAATTTCTGATCGGTCGAAACAACCGAACCCCGAAAAGACAAACCGGAAAGCATGCGCGTCGCCCAAATCAGGGTGCGCTCTTTCGCGGTGTTTCCAGTTGAAACCCAAATGTCGTTATGCAAGCGAGCGGCGTGATACGCCTCTGCCTCTGCGAGCGTAACGAACGAATTTGCGGTCGCGCCGCCGACAGTCGCGTCAATCACGGTCAGTAATCTTCGCCGTCGGCTTTATCTTTCGATTCGGTTTCGTCGGTTTCGTCGGTTTCGTCGGTTTCTTCCGTCGAATCGGTTTCATCGACCCTCGATTGGGTTTCAGCTTTTTCGCGTGCTTTGCGTTCGGCCTTGGTTTCCGGTTTCTGCGCTTTTGCCGGGGCCTCTGTCTCGACTTTTTCTTGACGCTCTCGCGCCATTCGGAAAGCTGCTGCGCCCATCTGGTCACCCCTTTTCAGTGAAAACAAAAACGGGGTCGAAGCCCCGTTTTCATTCGACCGCCGATTAAGCGATCTTGTGTTTGAACTGCACAATCCGGATATTCTTCGGATCGTACACCCGAGTCCAGTTGCCGATGGTGGCGGCTTCGGCGTTCGTCGGCGAGGAACCCGCCATCGTGCCGCCCTGCCATTTCACACCGCGCGGGTGCATGGTGAACACTTGCCGGTTAATCAAAATATCGTCACCGGCCAGCGAATCGCGGTCGGTCTCGGTCGGGACTTTGGCGCTACCAAAATTCAGGCCGATAGCCCCTTGGCCGAACAGGTAGGTCGTGTATGTACCGCTAGAAACCGGGCATTCGTCATCGACGAAAACCCGCTTGCCCAGGTAGAAGGGGACTTCGACGCTCTTGTCGGTCGTTTTTTCATAGGTGATTAGATCCAGTTTTGCCAACTTAGCTTCGGTCGCGGAATGCATCAAAACGCCCGAAATTTTGGACTTGCTATCACCAAGTTTTTGAGTTGCATCGACAAAAGCCGAGCCGCTGATGATTTCCGCGCCGCCGGTCAGCCCCGAAATGTCCAAGACGTTGGCTGTCATGTTTGCGGTACCCATCGCGCCGGACAACACGTTGATCAAGGCCGTTTGGAATTTGCGGTCCCAGAAGCCCAAAACCAAATCGGCAACGGCGCGCATCGGGTCCGATCCAGCCAGATCGGCAGCGAGGTCATTGACCGACCAAGCTTTGCCGCGACGAAACACAATTGCCACGTCGGCTAACGCCGAAATTTTGCCCGGGACCAGAGCGACCGAGTCGGACAGCAAGTCATCGCTGCCGGCCAAGTCTTGGAAAAACGGCATGTTAACCGTTTGGCCGCCCTCCCCGACCTGGACGCCACCAACGGTGGACGCGATGCCGCAAGCCAGAATGGCAATTTTGTTCGGGGCGTTTTCAATCATGTACTTGTTGAAAATTGAGGGGACAATAATGTCAGCAATTTGAGTCTTGGCCATTTTAGGCGCTCCATAAAGGGTTGGGGTTTTCTACGTCCCGGCCCTTTAGGCCTTGGGAGCGGCCGCCGCTTCGAGTTGCGCAGCGAGTTGCGGACTTGTCTTCAACATTTCCGCTTGTTTGGTCAGGTTCAGGGTTTCTTTGGCCCAGGGGTTGACGACACCCGCGTTCGAATTCCGGCCGCCGTTTCCGCCGCCGCCGCCGTTGTCGGCAGCCTTCACGAAAACCCGACCCTTGTCCGATTTAGACCATTCTTGCATAAATTCACTGACCGGCTTGTCACTAAGTTGACAACCATCCGGGCCGACTTTGATTTGCCCCGCGAACAGGGCCGACACGGCTTCGCGCAGTTCGGGCAAAACGCCAATAGCGTCAAGCGCCTTGTTCAACTCGACTTCGGTTCGGAACTTCGTCGCGCCACCGGTAGCGTCGTCCCGTTCCTTGTTCGATTTTGCCAGCTCGCGTTCCAGACGTTTGATCTGCGCTTCAAGCTCCGGATTCTTGCCAACGCCCTTGTCTTCAGCTTCGGTCTTGAACTGTTCGAGCTCCGTAACCTGAGCTTTCAACGTGTCGCGTTCGGTTTGCAAGGTCTTGTTTTTGCCCAACAGTTCGTCGCGTTTAGCGACCAATCCGGTGACGTGCTCTGCGACTGCGGCGGTAACCGATGCTTTCGGGTCTTTTTTGAAGGCTTCGCTATCAAAATCAAATTGGAACGACATAATTTCACCCCTTGGGTTTCAGGCAATAAAAAAACCCGGCATTGCCGGGTTCAGTTAACAACAGACAAGAACCGCCATCGGTCCTGCCCGTCGCGTTCAGCGATCAAGCCGATTTCCTTCCGGAGACCGACCCGACCGGCGATCAAGCAAAATTTGCAAAAGACGGCCCCCGTCTTGTAGCCACGCCGCAAGTCAATGCCGCCCGCGGGCTGTTGCTCCGCTTCGTATTCAACCAAAAAACGGGAGCCCCTTTGCCCCGGAGGGCAAAGCGGACATTTGAAGAGAACCAAATTCTCAGGCTTTGCCAATTTCGCGAACCAATGACAGCAAAGCCTGTGCGTCGGCTATCTCGCTGGACTTGACGTCGTCCGGCCAATCCGTGCCGCGAATTTCTTCGATCCATGCCAGGATCTCCGCTTCGGTAGAGAACGCGGAAACCGGTGGATCGACTAACACTTCTTTCGTCATGGCTGATTCCAACTAGATATCCATTTGGCTTTATCGGTCAGGTCGGCCATTAGCGAGACCCATTCCGGCCGTTTCGTGTATTCCGCTACCGCGACCGGGAGCCGTTCGACGCTGTACCGGAAAAATCCGGCATTCGAAACAACAACGTTCGCGGCATGCGTTGCCAAAATACGGGCCTCGTCTGCCGTCAGTTTCCCGCGCCAGCTCGCCGCGTTCTTCAACAAATACGACGACAGGTCGTTATAAGTCGGGGTCCAAACCTGACGGATCCCGGTCGCGACCGCTTGTCGTTTCTCTGCCGTCGACATCGCTTTCGCCGGTAATCGCGCTCGGTAAATCGTGCGGTTCGTATTTCCGATGGCGACCATTTCGTCCAGCTCAAAACGAACCAATAGGCCCAGGTCCGCGGGGGATAGGCTGGCCCCTCCGGGGTGGTTGTGGTAAAGCCGTCCGCCTTTCATTTGCGCCAGCTCAAGCGGATTGAACGAAACCGAATGCTTGCCGCCCTTGCGACGCAACAATTCCGAACCATCTGCCAGCAACAAGGAAGCGAATTCGCGATTCCCTTTCTCCCCGTTGGTTACGACATACGCCAGCGATTTGGATTCCAAATCGGCGAAGACACCCCCCGCCTTGTCCGGTTTTGTCGCCGGCGCCGCCTTTTTTGCTGTCGTCGGTGGCTTCCCGAAAGCCTTGCCCCACGCTGCTTTATACTTCGCCTTCAATTGAGGCAGGGTCAGTTCATTGCCGGCCTTGTCGATGAATTTCGCTAAATGAAGCCCACCCTTCAAAAACAGTTCGGCTTTGTCCTTGCCAAGCATATCGACGACAAAGTCTTTCGGCTGCGTTTTGAGCCAGCCTGAATAATCGAGGTCGCCAGCGACAGGGCCGTCTTTGCTGGCCCGTGTCCCCGGGTCTTGATCTTTGTCGTCTTTCAGAACTGCAACCGTTGTCGACCGGCAATTCCAGTGTGCCGGAGGCCTCGGGCCCGAATCGACTGGGTACACCTGGCCATCCCGGCCGCGGCAAGTGGCCGTTGTCCGAGAATCCAGTGCCGCGACCCATTCAACCCCAGAAACGATATCGGCGTTTGCCTGCCAAACAGCGTTTCGGGCGGTGTTCGCGGTGTGGCCAATCGCCGTCCGAACGACCGCTTCGGCTTGTCGGACTGACCCGGCGAATTCATTTTCAGTCAATCGACGAACGATTTCCGCGTTCGTCAGGCCCTCAAAATACCCGGTCCGGATAGCATTGGCGATCTCGGTCGCTTTCGCTTTCCCTAACTCGCTCGCATAGTCTTTTAACAGTTTGTTTTGGAAAGGTCGCGCAAACACGGCGGCCGCGACTTGCGTAGCCGGTGGAACCTTGACGTTAAGCCGCGCCGGAAGCACATCCGACAGCGATTCCCCTTCGAATTCGGATTCCAGCCCGGCCAAGTCGGACAGGTTCTTGAGTAGCCCGGCGCTGGCCCGGGAATAGGCCTTATCGACCCTGGCGTCTATCGAAGCCAACAAGGTTTCCAGCCTATCGCGTTTGAATGCTGTCAGTTCACCGGAGGCGTTCAACTTACCGATGATGTCGTTTCGCGCGGACAGCAAAAAACTGACGTATTCCCGAACCGCGCCGGCTTTGTAGCCTTCCAGGTAATGCGCGCGGCGAATAGCGACGTTGGTCAGACTCATGCGGCCGGATTGTCTTCGTCGTCGGGATTATCGTCGCCGGTGTCGGTTTCAGCGTCGGAAGGGGCCTCCGTGCCCACTGCCGGGCTGGATTCCACAAAGGGGGGCGGACCGTCATTTTCGATGTCGCTTTTTTCCTCTTCCGCAGTTTTCTGGCCGTCGACCAGTTCACCGCGTTGAAGAATTGCCCAAAACGATTCGTAAGAGATTCGGCCAGCTTGCAGCATCGCGAATACTTCGCGGAGCAATGCCGGGTCGACAGCGGCCGGCATGAAATCAGTGTTTAACGTGATCGACGTTTCACCGGTCACCCCTAGCCATTCGACTGAAAAGGCAATTGCCGAGGTCAGCACTTCGGACACCCGGTCGCAAATGCTGGTAAGGACCGCTGATTCGCCTGACCGGTGAATCGACGCGGTCTCGGCTGTTTCAGCGGCTTTCTTTTCCGGAGACAACATGCGCGCACCGAGCGCGGCCATTTGTTCCTGTTTGTCCTTGATTACGTCTCGAAGCTGGGTCAGGCCAGCCCCTTGAAATTCGAGAAAGAACGCCTTTGCGTTTTCATTCGGGAAAACCCACGCACCGCCGGCGCCGATAGCCAATGACGTACCTTCTTCCAATCGATGCCCGGTTACGACCGGTGTCGGCAGACCAACATAATGAACGCCGTGTTCCAAATCGGCCGTGTTGCGGTAATGGGCCAAGTTCACATCGACCAAATCCATGATCGGCGGTTTACTCGGGCCGTCCGCCGCTTCAGACAGGTTCAGAATATAAAACGGAATTCGACTAATCGGCTTGCCGTTGATCTTCGGGAACACGTCAGGCCCGAATTGAACGAAAACGCCGGCGCCGTCCTTCCGAAAAATCCGCTGGCGATAGCCGGTGTCGGTCAAGTCCAAAACGCGGTATTGCTCGGTAGTAATCGTTTTGAATTCGTCGGCGGGGTCCGCGCTCGCAACATCCTCCCGCAACACAACGCGGGTCAGTTGAAACAGATTGTTAACCCGGCCGAATTGCCAGTTGTAGATCGTTTCCGCGCAATAAAACGCCAAATACGGCCGTAGTCCCGCCCGTTGGACATCCGCTTGAGACACCGGCGTTTCAGGCGCGACAGGGTGATCGACCAACACGCCGCCAAAACCGACCATGATCAATTCTTCGACGCACAGATCGGCGAACCGAACGATGCCTACACCAGCCAAATCAAGGTCTTTGGTTATCGGCTCTGCGACGGTTGGCACTTTAACGACAGGGTCTTTCCGGAACGCCATGCCCGACAAGCCGTCAACGGTGCGCCCTGTGGCGTTGTAAAACGTCGCTCGTTCTTTATAGGCCTTGTACTGGTTTTCATCTTGCCCGGACAATTTCGGCAGATAGCTTTCGCCGGATTGCTTAACGGCCTGTTGTCCGCGGACAACGTCGCGGCATTTCTTCCACTCGCCGGCCCAATTTATGACGGCCGGATGAATTTCATTAACCGCCATTTAGACCCCCGCAACCTTTGTTTTCTGCATTGTGTAGTCCTGTTGGGTGACCGCGTATCGCGTTTCGTCCCAGTTGTGATCTTCGGCTTTCGTGTCGACATCATCCGGATTGTTTTCATCGCGAGGGATAATCGGCACCAAGGCGATGAAGGACCGACACGTTGAAAAAATGAAAAGGCCGGGCGATTCCATCGGATGAACCGTAGCGGCCTTCAATAGTTCGCGTATTTTTTCAGCGCCATTTTTCCGGGAGCCGGGGCGCTTATCGGCCCTTTCCCAAGCGACGCCGGCGGCTTCCATATCGGCGGCGATGCAAACTCCGTTTTCAACATCGAAGATCGAAGAGTCCGCCGGCCCTGGCTGTACCCGCGAGCCCCAGGCAAAGCCGGTTTCGCGCTCCCGAATCCCCCGCGCGATTTCTTTTGCGGTCATCTTCAAGCCGACGTTGGCTTCGTCTGGTTTCGCGCCGTACCACTCGCCTACCCGGAAATGCGACCCTCGAGGGAAGGTGCGTTTCTTGCCCGAGGCGACTTCCACTTCGGTGCCGTCGGAAACTGCCCACCAACCGACAGAAAACGGCTTGGCCGAACCCCAGTCGAAGGCCCGGAAAACCCGCCACGACGACGGAATCGCGAACGGCTCGAGAACGTGAACCCCGCCATTCCAAAGGTCATCGATCATGCCGCCGGCGACGATGTCCCAATCCCCGTGCAACCAGGCGCGGAGCATTTGCGGATTCGATGCCGCTTGCGCGATCCGTTCGACATAGCCCGGATCGTTCTTCAACAGAATTACGTTGTCTTGCACCGTTGCCGGGATATACACGCGAGTCCAGCCGCCGGCTAGATACTGCGCCCGCATTGGCGGAACGGGGTCGATGAACCGACGCTTTAGCCAGTTATGGCCGACACCGCCCGGATTCGCGGTGAGGATCATTCTCGAAGACACCCCAGCCGCCGAACGTAAACACGCTTTCAACGCGTCAAGCGGCTTCGAAGACGGCCACTGTCCGGCCTCTTCAAAACAAATCCAGGTGTATTCATGACCCTGATATCGCGACGCGTGTTTGTCGCGCTCCAGATACCGAAGCTTTAACCGCGCGCCGTTCGGAAAAATCCAGGTCTTTTTCTGTTCTTTGAAAACGCCGCCATGACGTGGAAAGATATCTGATGCTTTTGACATCATGTCTTCAAGTTCCGGCATAGTTCGCCGGAACAGAATCCCTTTCGCGTCTGCGCCCCACATTTCCGCGTGCGCCAGCCAATCGAGCAAAGCGCCGTATGACTTGCCGCCACCACGGGCGCCGCCGTACAGAATTTCGTTGACCGGGCAGGAAATTAACGTCGCCTGGCGCGGTTGCGGACGAATCGCCACGGCAACAACGCTCAGTCGAGGTAGTCGTTTTCCAGGGTAATAGGGCTTTCGTTGTGCGCTTGCGCTTCCCATTCTTCAACCGACCCATATTGCTGAGGGGCCACCAATCCGACGCCGATAGACTCGGACGGAGGCAGTGCGATCTTTTCGTTCATCTGCCACGCTTCACGGTCCATTGCCAAATAGTCTTTGACTGCGGCAGACAGTGTGCGGGCACGAATCGCCGAATTCAGCGTCGCATCCGATAATGCCGGGATCAAAACTCGATCCCGAAAAACGTCCAAAAAGGCCCGGTGTTGCGCTTCGCGAACGACGCGGGACCGTTCTTCGACTTCGACGTCGCCGAACAACACGACGCCTTGTTTCTTCGCTACTTTTTCAAATTCCGCCATGACCGCCGCAGCGCGGACTTCGTTTTGCAGTGCTTTTATCCATCCGTCGGCTTTGGCTTTACGCCCGATATGAACATGCGAAACGCAATTGTCGAGCCGAGCGGCGACGTCGCGAAATGGCAGGCCTTCAACTTCGTAAAGTCGTTGCGCCTCGGCCCATTGTGCCGGGGTCATTTTTCAACCGATACGACGAAGGTTTCTTCTAAGGTATTACCCGCCGATGTTGTGATCTGGTTGGTAACCAGATGTCGACTCCCTTCTACGCCCCCGCCAATTTTGGTCGAAGTCAACGGCGACGCGATGTTCGCCCCCAAACTGGTCAATTCAGATGAGACCACCCACGACGACGACGACACGGTTTCACCGGCGTCTAATCGACCGGACCAATCCATTTCAAACCGTTTGTCTTCCGCTGGGGTTTTCAATTTAACGTCCATCATTAGGCCGCCGTATCGCCTTTGACCCGGAACGTTGCCGCGTCATCGGTAAACGCCGCCGCTGCCGCGCTGATGGTACGACGCACCCAAACGGCTTTATGCTGCCCCGCCGGGATAGTGCCAAGTGACAACGCGGCACCCTCGGTCGCTGGCGACGAAAATGTGACGGACGCTGGCGCGGTTGACTCGTTAGCGACCGTTTGTTCAGTGCCGTTTATCGCCGCCGTACCGACGCCGATATCGATCGTCGTGTCTGCCGACGCGGTGTTAGCGGTTAGCCAAATCTTGGCGTTTTGAAGCGGCAGTGAGCCGTGATCGTTGTGTACATAAAAACACCGGTACTCAACATCGCCGGCCGAGGTTTCAGCCGAAGACGCGGCGTCGAAAAAATTGTTCGCTGTAGCGGTCACAATCGAAACCGACGATTTAACGCCGCCTAACGACGCGTCTTCATCGCTATTCGCGCTGCCGCCCGACAGGCGGTATTGAATGTCTGTATTTGCAATCGGCATTTTCTAGCCCCTATGCTGCGATGGCCCGCGCGTCTGCCCGCGCTTGAACTCGGTTATTTTCGTTCGAAACTACTGAGAGTGATTCGGATTGCGCCGAAACACGCCCGTCTTTTGTCACCGCAAAGACAGTTCGGATATCTTCGTCGGCGACTATCGTTTCAGACGCCGCCAGGATGATCGTCGAATTCAGATCAAACCAAACTGTCGCATCCTGTTGGGCCGCCGCGACCGCAGAGAACTTAAATTCGACAACATTGTCGACGTAATGAGTCCCCGATGACCGGATAGTCGCGTCTTGCTGCGCACTGACAACGCCGGACGACTGAATCGTCGAATCCTGTTGTGCGGTCGATACGCCGGACGACTGAATTACCGCGTCTTGCTGTACCGGAAAGACCCCGCTAGCGCGGATATCCAAATCGGCGAAAACCACGCCAGGGCCGGACGACTGAACTACTGCGTCTTGCTGCGCCGTTGCCAAACCCGAAGACTGAATCGTCGAATCCTGTTGCGCGGTCGATACGCCAGACGACTGAATTACTGCGTCTTGCTGTACCGCTGTCGCCGACGAGGCCCCGTCGGATTGAATCGTCGAATCCTGTTGCGCGGTCGATACGCCAGACGACTGAATTACTGCGTCTTGCTGTACCGCGATAACGCCGGACGACTGAATCGTCGAATCCTGTTGAACTGTCGACGCCCCCGAACCGACAACATCAATCGTGTCGTCCGCGAACCAACCGGAAGGGACTGCGGTCTGATCAAACCACGTTTTTGGAAACGCGTTCGAGTCGAACACCCCTAACTTCGCCATTTAAGCGACCTGATACCATTCAACAAACGACCCAGCGCGCGCCGTGATCGCGCTGCTGGTAATTTCTGACGCGAAACGCGCGATCACCGTGCCGTCAGCACTCGGCCTGATAAACCCATCGATCCTCGCGGCGTTGTTGCTGCCGACAACGGGGGTCGAAGCGTTGGACGCCGCCGGCAGATCGTAAGCGGCTAGACCGTTATTAATGGTTTCGCTGGTAGTCGTTAAACCATACTGCGATCGATAAGCCAGATTTGTTGGCGATGTCGGCCCGTTGATCGCCCAGCGCGAGCCGGTTGATGTCGCCGCAGAATTGTAGAAAATGTTAAACCGGAAAAAATACAGTAGCCCAGCCGTTACCGGGAACGACAACCCCGTCACGTCCGCAATGGTGTTAGCCGTCGCGTTGCTGTTGACCACGTCCGCCGATAGAACAACCAAATTTAGTGCGTTTAGCGCCGCTGGCGCGCGTCCTAAATACTGGGAAACTTTCGCCTGACCACTCGCATCGGTTACCCAAAACCCAGCGTTTTCGTGATAATGCAAAACCTCCCCGGCCGCTAAGGTGGCGCTGATCAACTCCGCCGCGTTGGTGCCGTCGAAGTGTTCGACCGTGACCGTGTTCGCCGTCGTCGCGTGCCGATTCCGAACGGTGATCGTTTTAACCGTTCGAAACGTTGACGCCGCTGGCGCGGCAACTACGGCTGTAGTTGATACCGTGCTAATCAACGTGTTTTTTCGACCGGGGGTGATCGTGGTTCCTGCGGAGTCCATATCGACAAAAGAGGCGTGTACGTCCAACGCTACCGCCGCCGAAGCCTTAACCCTGATACTGTCGCTAACGCCGTCGAGTAGGAGCATTATTCGTATGACAACCGTGCTTTAACGTCGTTCGCGCCAACGGCGGCGACATCCGAATCCGCGATGCCTACAGTCGTCGCCAAACCGAGCCCGAGTAGAAAGCGCTGACCTTCGGCAAACGGAATTGAAACGGTTGATGTCGCCGGCAGCGCAATCGTCATTTCCGGGGAGTCGGTGCCAACAGTCGGCGCGGTCGCTTTGTCGTACAGTTTTAAATACCGAACAGCCGCGTTCGTATTCGTGGCGACCAGGTGGTAAAGCGTAGTATCCCCTGGCTTAACCAACGACGCGTTGGTAGTCGCCGCCGACTGCAATTTGTATTTTTTCAAACTTTCGCAGTTTGCCATTTTAACCCCCCTGTTTATCGACCGGTGCGCTTCGATACAACAAAGCGTTTTTGTCCGCGCTGCCCTTGCTGCTGCCGTAGTAATACGCCACAACTGAACCAAAGGCCGCGCCCAAGGAACCGAGCAACACCAACAACGCTTCACCGCCATTCTCGGGGATCCCATGCGTCAGCATGTAGCCGAGTATCCCGAAAAAGCCAATCAAGATGACCGCCGCAAGAATCGCTGGGGTCTTGTCACCCGTCTTCACCTGGCGATCGCGTGCACTGGCACGGTCAGTCTGATGAATGCGTTCGACGTCGACTTCCAATTCACGCATTTTCACAACGAAGTCATTTTCGACTTGCTTCAATTTGACTAGGGAGTCCATGCCGCCGGTTTGCATGGCGACCTCGATTTCGTCGTCGGTGCCGTCCGGCTTGCCGAGTAGCGCGGTGCTGATGCTTTGCACGGCCAAGCCGGCAAGCGGGCCGCCAAGAGCGGTTGCAAGCCCCGGCGCTACCGTGGCAAGCGTCTTTTTCCAATCGAAGGACATAACAACCCCTAGTTTTTGACCATCGCGACGGCTTCGGCCAAACAGGCCAACAGGCGCGAAACCCAGCCGAATTCGAAACGCTCTTCGGCGTCGGTATTGATCGACAAATACCGCCGCGCCCGCTCAACGGAAATCGCAGTCAGAAAAGAAACCGGGTCGCGTGCGAACTGCACATTCACCGCCGATACCGTCAAGGGGCCGATCACGCCGTCGACGAAAACGCCGCCGGCTTTTTGCGCCGTGCGAATTGCCGCGCCAACACCCTGATTGACGGCCATATCGAACAACAGGAACGTCACAGGGGCCGGCAGCTGATCCAGCTTCGGTTCGGCCCAATAGGTCGTCTGGTAAATCTGAACCGCCTGTTCGCGAGTCAGCTTCGAAATATCGAGCGTCGGAAATGCCTTGGCCGAAATGCCGTATTTTGTGTGACCGCCCGGGTCGATTTTGTCGTCGGTCTCGCCGCCTTCACGGAGCCACACAAACGCCAACGCCCGGTCGAAACTCATCACGGTTCCCTATCCCTGCTCTGCAAGGCGTTATCGAGTTTTTCGTCAATCCGTGTCAGGCGACCGAGAATTTCGTCTCGTTCTTTCGACTGACGTGTCAAATCTTCCGCGCGCTGGCGCTCGTAACGGGACACGTCTTCAACACGAGTCCGTTCAAGGGTGCCGATCCGCTCTTCGAGCCGACCGCCAAGCCAAAACACCGACGCGAGCAAACAAAGCGCCGAAAAGATTTCCGATAAATTGACGGTTTTCTCTACGTGGAACCCACGACGTTCGAGGCCGTACTCGCGGGGGGCTTCGAGTTTCATTTCGTCGCGTCCAGACATTCCGGTTTCCTGTTTTCCAGGCAATAAAAAATCCCCCGGGCCATACGGCACCGGGGGGAGGTGGAAACGCAACACAAGCACAGGAGAAACGCCAGTCAGGCCAGCGGTCGGAATCGCAAGCCTGCCGGAATACTAGCAGTACTCCCGGTGGGGGGTTGTCACTAAGTTGACAGCCTCGCTCACGTACTGCGCACCGAAACGGATCGCGTGCAAAGCCCGTTCGGACGACACCTGGCACCGCTGCTGCAACGAATACCGGATTCGAGCGATCCGTTCGCCGTAAACGAAATGGTCAATCAGCGCCCTGGCCGTTGCCGGGTATTTCTGCCGCAACGCAATAACCGCAATTTCGGCGCCTTGCGCTTCCGGGGACAGTTGAATCGTAACGGCCCCGCCAGAACCACGGCTTTGGTCTGACCGCGGGTCGTAAGACGCATTTGGGTAGCCGAGCCCTGTCCCGACACCCCCGCCGACTTCCTTGCCCCATCGCACCAAAACACTGACGTCCAGACCGTCGAAAACGCTTTCGTCAGTCAAACCCCGCTTGTTTTCCATCACCGGCCCGCCTTTTCGATATTCGAGATCGTTTGGTGCGAAACATCGAATTTTTCAGCCACAACGCGCAAGGGCAACGGCTTGTCCCCACTGCGCAACGCCAGGACCAACAACCGGTCTTCGCGACTTAATCGCCGACGGATGCCAAGCCGGCGGGCGGCCTGCCGAATTGCCGATTCCGTTGTCTCTGCGGCCAGTGCGAGAACGTCTGTTGGGAATTTCCCAAACGTGGTTGCGGCAAGCGACATCGTCGAACCCGGCACCATCGGCAGACGGGGCGACCCGTCCGGATTGAACACTTCTTCGTCCGGCATCCGGGCGATTGCAGGGGTCAGGCGAGCCATGGCTCGCCCCCTTCCAAAAACAAAGTCGGCGGCAATTTCGAATAATTCGCCGGTTTCAAGTTACAAGTGAAACCCTCCATCGCTTTCTGCGTTTTAAAAATGTTTTGTATTCGGGTACAACCGTATTTATTACGATTTATTTTTCCATTTTCTTTTTTCTTCCGATCTAATCCCTTACTACTTGTAACTCTTGTAACCGATAAATAAAAAGGAAGAAGAAACAAATGCTTAGCGCGGTTACAAGTTGCGGTTACAAGTAGGTTACAAGTGCTGTCCGGCCAACTTGTAACCCGCGAATAATTCGCCGGGCTATTTATTGAATTTCCGGCGAAAATACGTCGGAAAATACTCGCAAACGACGATAGCGGTTTAGACGGCCAAATCGCCAACTTGTAACCGCGACTTGTAACCGCGCTCAGGGAATTATTTTCAGTCGAGAAATTCATTCTTCGCCCCTTCCAAAGCAGACCGATCAAGAGCGGCGCGGACAGATTCGACGGTCCAATCGTCCGGGTCGCTCTTTACCCAAGCGCGGCAAGAAAGGCCCCGCCACTTCACTACCTTGAACTGCTGGAACCCGGCTTTCAGCAACCACGAATTGACCGTCGTCGTCGCGATGTCGACCCCCTTCGCCTTCAATATCCGGGTGACGTGCGCTGACGACAGGGCGGTCTTTCCGACGCCTTCGGCGCCATCGCTGACCAGGTCTTCCAAGGCCAATTCCGAATCGGATTTGGACAGCTCTTTCATCAAGAGCGTGCCGCGGGTTGCCGGTGCACGGCCGCGCGGGTTGAACTCCGGGTCGATCTCCCGGGACAGGAACCAACCCCGAAAGGTCGGCCAGTAATCTTGGTTTTCGACGGTATCGAAAAGGGTTTGGAAGTAAGTCGGGTTTGCTTTCTCGAACCCTTCTATTTGGCTGGCTGTTTGGAAGGCGGCGGCGATCATGCACCAACGGCGCCCGCCTTCACTTTCCGGAATGCCATCGAAGAAATTGGAAAACGCCATGTAATTGGTGAAGTTCGGCGCCTGATACCAGTCCTTTTGCATCTGGCGGATGCTGATTTCGTCGTCGGAGATCATCGGCTTGATAGCGTTGATGATGTCGTGCCGGTTGTGCCCTTTCAGCCGGATTTCGTTTAGCACCGTAAACGCGCGCCCAATGGCCCAGCCGTTGTATTCCTTGGTTAAGGCCTGCGGCGATAGCGATTGCACGTTGCGCGGGCCCATAGCGGCAGCCAGTAACGTCAAAATGGCGCCCTTGCCCGCCCCTTCGACCGACGGCACAAACAGCGCCCATTTGATTTTCGACCCGGGGTTCTGGACGCAGTAAGCCAGGAAGTCGAGCACGATCCGGCGTTCGTCTTCGCGCGGGAACATGATTTCGAAATGGCGTTCGATGACGGCGACCGCGCGCCGCTCCCCCGCAGTCCAGCCGGCGGGGTCTTTCGAATCGGGAATGGAGTCGGGGTCGTAAAGGTTGGCGTACCGCTTGCTGAGCATATCGAAGATCGGGCCGGCTTTCGGGTTGTAGCCGACATGGTCGACCGTCGCAGCGTCCCAGATGGTGACCGCCAGGCGGGAGGCATCGACTCGCAGATCCGGGCCGTCGTCATCGGTGCCGTTGTCTGCCGCCGACGCAATCAGCTCCCGGTCATAGGTCGCGCGAAACGCTTGGGGATCCAGCTCCCGTTTCGTGTCCACGTTGAAAAAGAAATTGCCTTGGGTCACGTAAACCCAGCCGGCCAGCCAATCGGGTGCGTCTTCAAACGATGTCGGCGTGCTTTTGCCGCGAACCAGTTTCCGGGCGTCGGCAACGGACATCGGGGTTCCGGTGACTGACTTCCATTTCGATTTGATGCGCTGTGCCAACATTTCCCGGATAGTCGGTTCGATGTCGTCTTCTCGAGCGATGGCCGGGCCGACGATGTCTTTCAAGGTCCAAAGGTCTTTCGCGCTGTCGATTTCCCGGAACCACTTGTCGACGGTGTCGCGCTGCGAGTCTTCCGCGTGCTGCTTTGCCAGCTTGATCACCGATGCAAACGTTACCGGTGCGCGGGAATAGTCCGGCTTGAACGAACGCCACTTTCGGGCCATGAGCTCTTGATCGTGCTTGTCGGACCGTTCCGAGAATTCCATCCACAATTCGAAGGCTTCGTCGGCGCCGGCGAACTGATGCCAGAGGGCCGCGCCGATCTGAAACCATTCGTCGTACCCTACTCCCGGCCCGGTGTTGTCGACTTTGGCCAACGTCGCTCGAGCGGAGTCCAAATCGATGTCACGCAGCGGGTGAACGAAGTTTTCGAATTTGACGTCCGGGTCGGCATCAGTCTTGACGACGGTCAGCCCGGCCGATCCCTTCGACTTCAATTTCCAGTCGTCGCGTTCCATCGCGACCACGCCTTCGAAGAACTTCACCAGCTCGGTTTCGGCGTCGATAGTCAGGACCGGCAATTTCGATAGCGGAACGTCGGCCGGGGTTTGGCCGTGCCAGCGGTATTCCTTGCCGGTGTCCGGATGCAGGCCGAACGCAACGATCTGTTGGCCCTGCCCGTAAAACTCGACAAGGTGTTCGACGCCGTTCGGATCAACAAAACGTGGCGATTGCCGTTTGGCCCGTGGTTCCGATTGGAACAGGATCATGGTTTTTGGCGCACAGCCGGTGCGACGTAGCAACACGACGCCGGGGAAACGGCGTTCTAGCCAGCGGACAAGCGATTCGGTGATTTCAGCGTTCCGGACGTCGATATCGACGCCGCGCACCTTACCCGTGGTGATGCCTACCGACGCCGACGCGAAACCGTTGCCGGCCCAATCGTCGACGTCTGCGAACGTGCTTTGGATGCTGGTCCAGTTATCGATCCCGGGGCGTTTGTCGCCCGGGCGGATGGGGATCGGGTTGTAGCCGTTTGCTATTAAGCGGCGCCCGAATTCCCGGAGATAGTTCCGACTTTCTGTTTTCGTTGTCATTCGTCCGCACCGACGCGCACCAGGGAGAATAGAAACCGGCGGGGCGTGGTTGGTGCGGAACCATTCGGCTTTCACCTAGCCCCCCGGCAGTTAAAGTGCCGGGCGCTAGTCGTCACCCCATGCAAGGGAACGAACACCGTCCATCTGTTCAATTTGCCGCTTCGCGAGCGTCAATATCGCGTCCAAGTCTTTTTCGGGGTAACAACGCATTTCGATGGGAACAACTTTCAAGCCGCATTCAGCCAGCAATAGACAAAACCGATCGAACTCCCCTTCCGATTTCATTTTCGAAACCGTTGATTCGTGCACCCCCAAAGCCTCTGCAACACGCCGTTGGCCAGCGCTCGCAAGTGCTTTCAATACCGACGACAAGTTCTTCCGTGATCTTTCCTGGTTGTCCATCCAATCTAACTCCCGACTCGAGCCGGAAACGGTTTGATTTCGATCGCTTCGACCCGTCC
>Ga0247727_10004099_pt1 | contig 31309 bp, 21 predicted proteins | sample WisWelCaveWW1625_FD_202498 | JGI IMG/M metagenome (GOLD analysis project Ga0247727, IMG submission 202498) | Biofilm microbial communities from Wishing Well Cave, Virginia, United States - WW16-25 | ecosystem: Environmental > Aquatic > Deep subsurface > Groundwater > Cave microbial mat | place... | reverse complement strand
GCGCGTCCCGGAGGTTCCACACCGCAGGCGTACTGGATGTACGGCGAGGATGGGGAACCGAGGAAACGCGCGGAGATTGCGCCGTATCGCGGGTTGCAGTAGCGAGGTTCACGAATAATCCGGGCTAGTACGACCAGAGCACCTTGTTCACCCGGACCGCGCCCCGGTCCACCACCAGGTGCTGGTAGTTCTCCCCGTCGCTCGAGTCCGAGCTCGAGACGTTCGTCACGTGAGAAGCGAACTGCCGGAAGAGGTAGTGGGACAGCTCGCCCGCTGTCAGCTGCCCGTCGCGCGGGTCGTTGTCCGCCTCGCCGCCGACGCCCGTGCGCAGGAAGTGCGACAGGTAGCCGCCGGCCTCGAACTGCCCCGCCACGGCGGAGGTCAGATCCTCCTCGGACGAGAAGAGGCCCATCCGTCCGGCCGCGTTGACGACGTCCTTCGCGAAGCCGCCGCTGAAGCAGGAGTCGAGGGCGAGGATCGACACGTCCGCCCGGATGGCGCCGTACATCGTGGCCATCTCGTCGTCGGTGATGTGCCCGTCCTGCAGGTAGATGGTCTCGTCCTCGCCGTCGATCTCGCCGGACCGGCTGGACTGCTGGCTGCCGTGGCCGGAGTAGAAGAAGAGGAAGACGTCGCTGGCGCCGGCCTGGCCGCCCATCCGCTCGATCGCCTGCCGCACGCCCTGCCGGGTGACCTGTCGGTCCGTCAGGACGACCTGCTGCGCCGCCGTCTGCAGGCCGAGCCGCCGCAGCTCCTCGGCGAGCTTGATGGCGTCGTTCGCGCACTCGTCCAGGTCGCTCGCCGACTGGTAGTCGGTGATGCCGGCGAAGACGCCGAAGATGCGACGTCCTCCTGCGGCAGGACCGGGACCAGGACCCGGTCCCGGTCTCGGCCCAGGACCCGGGCCCGGGCCGGCAGCCGGACCGGCGGCGCCGTGTGTGATCACCAGCTCGTACGCGCCCGTCTCGGCGGGCCGATACGAGGTGACCATCACCTCGAAGCGGCCAGCCTCGGAGCCGTCCACGTCCACGGCCGAGTTCGTGTTGCCGCCCTCGATGTCGTCGTTGTCGAGCTGCCGCGCCGAGGGAGTTCTCACGATGAGGTACGTGTCGAACGCGCTCGAGGTCAGGCGAACGGAGATCCGCTCGCCCGCGCGTGCCTCGAAGGCGTGCCGATCGACGAACTCGCCGCTGTCGAGGCGCTGGTCGCCTTGCGCGAGCGTCCCCTGGATGCGCTGGTCGCCGCCCGCAGCGGGTCCCGGTCCCGGCCCCGGTCCCGGCCCTGGTCCCGGCCCCGGCCCCGGCCCCGGTCCCGGCCCCGCGCCTCCCGTGGAGATCGACAACCGGTAGCGGCCCGACTCGCCGGGCTGATAGCTCGTCACCCGTATCCGGTAACTTCCGGCCTCCGCGCGGGCGACCTCCACCAGGCTGTTCGTGTTGCCCTGACCGACGTCGTCGTTGTCGAGCTGCCGTCCGCCCGGAGTATTCACGATGAGGTAGGTGTCGAACTCGCTGGACTGCAGGGAGATGCGCAGTGGCGTTCCCGCCTGCGCGTCGAAGGTGTGCTCGTCGACGAACTCTCCGCTCTGGATCGTCCGGTCGCCTTGCGCGAGCGTTCCGTCGATGTTGCGCCCGCCCGCGGCCGCAGGGCCGGGTTCCGGCTCGGGCACGGGCTCCGGACGCGCACCGCCGCCGCCGGTCACGCTGAGCTGGTAAGCACCCGCCATCCCCGATTCGAAGCTCGTGACCACGACCTGGTAGTCGCCCGTCACGGACGGGGACAGGTCGAGCCCGGAGTTCAGGTTTCCCTGCTCGACGTCGTCGTTGTCCGACTGCCGCCCGTCGGGTGCGCGGACGACCAGATACGGGTCGAAGGCGTCGCTGGTCAGATCGATGCGGACGGAGGTCCCGCGCTCGAAGCGGAACGTGTAGGTGTCGGAGAACTCGCCACCCGGCAGGCGCGCGTCGCCGGCGCGCAATTCGCCGTTGCGGACTCCGGCGCCCTGTTGCTGCTGCGGTTGCGGTTGCTGCTGCGGCTGCGGCTGCGGCGCCGCGTCGGCGCCTGCGCGGACCTTCAGCTCGTAGGCACCGGCCTCGGCGGGCCGGTACGACGTCACGTGGATGCGGTAGACGCCTGCGACCGGCAGCGCCAGCGCCACCTCCGAATCCCGTCCGCCGTTCGCGTCGTCGTTCTCGAACTGCCGGCCGTCGGGCGTCAGAACGATGAGGAACGGGTCGAAGGCCCGCGACTCCAGGCTGAACACGACGTTCGCGTTCGCGGCGCCCTCGAGCTCGAAACGGTCGACGAACTCGCCCGACTGCAGCTGCGCGTCGCCCTGCCGCAGGTCCCCGGCGGTGACGGAACCGAGCGCGACACGCGCGACCGCAGGGGCCTGCGGCGCCGGAGCGGCCGTGCGGCCGGGGCGCGGCGGAGGGGGAGGCGGCGGCGGAGCGAGAGACTGGGGATTCACGTCACCGTGGTGCTCGCGCGCGTCCGGGGTCTGCGCGTTCGCCTGCGACGCGGCGACCGCGAGCCGGTACCCGCCGGTCTGGTCCGCGGCGCCCGCGACGACCTGGATCCGGTAGACGCCGCGATCGGCCAGCGAGACGACGACTGCTGCGTGGCCGGCCTCGTTCGCCGCCGCCTGCAGCTCGATGCGCGACGGGGTCACGACGACGATGGTGGGACGGTGTCCCTGCGCGTCCACGGCGACCTCGGCGAAGCCGTCACCCCCTCCGCTGCGAAGGGTGTAGGTGTCGACGCGCTCGCCGCCGGTGAGCGTCCGGTCGCCTTCCTCGAGCGCGCCCTCGACGGTATTGCCGAGGCGGATGCGACCACTGCGGCGCCGCGGCGCTTTCGCCTGCGCGCCGTCCCCGGTCGGAGCCGGGTCGTCGGCGCCGCGAACGCGGACCGACAGGTGGTATGCGCCGCGGCCGTCTGCGCCGTACCCGGTGACGACGACCTTGGCCGAACCGGCCGCGGTTGCCACGAACTCGACCTGGGACTGCTCGCGGCTTCCGCGGAAGTCGTCGTTCTCGAGCGCGTCGCCGCCCGGAGGTCGGACCTCCAGGCTCGGATCGAAAGCCGTCGAGCGGAGCGTGACCGTCACGATCTGATCCGGCAGCACCGGCACGAGGTAGTGATCGACCAGCCCGCCGCCCCGCGACTGGGCGTCGCCCCGCGCGAGCTCCCCGTCGACTTCGAGCACGCCGCCGTCCTCCACGGTCACCTGCCGCGGCCTTCCGCCCGAAGTCGGCGGCTTGCTGGGCGGACAGGCGAGCGCCGCGAGAGTCGCGGCGGCCGTCACGAATGCGATACGCATCGGGAACGAGCGGAGGGTCCTTTTCATGGGGGCGGAAACCTAGCATCGTCACCGTCCGCCGTGGAAGGGCTCACTGGAGTCGCGAGAAAAAGAGGCTTTGACAGCCTCTGGCCCCCCCCGCTAGGCTTCCGCACCTTTTCGGTCCCTCGCAGTTCTTCCGCGCCTGCGCGCAAGACGTTCCGCGAACAACCGGCCGGGAGGGTAAAGAACGAAGGAAAGGAGCTTTCGCTTCGCCGATGAATGCCACTGAATCGCACGGCCCTGGATCGCCCGACTCCGAGTTTGGGCTCCTCTTCGAGCAGAGCCTCGTCGAGCGCGGGAAATTCAAGGAGGGCGACATCGTCTCGGGGACGGTGATCGCAGTCACGAAGGACACGGTCCTCATCGACATCGGGTACAAGTCGGAGGGGACCATCGCGCTCTCGGAGTTCATCGACGGTTCCGGCGAGACGAAGATCGGCGTCGGCGACAAGGTCGACGTCCTGCTCGAGCACTCCGAGAACGAGGACGGGCTCGTCAGTCTCTCGAAGGAGAAGGCGGACAGGCTGCGCGTCTGGGACGAGATCTCGGCGGCGTGCGAGCGCGACGAGATCATCGAGGGCGTCATCTCCGCGCGCGTCAAGGGCGGCCTGTCGGTCTCGATCCGCGGCGGCGTCAAGGCGTTCTTGCCGGGCTCGCAGGTGGACCTGCGCCCGATCCGCAACCTCGACAAGCTGATCGGTCAGAGCTTCCAGTTCAAGGTCATCAAGTTCAACAAGAAGCGCGGCAACATCGTGCTGTCGCGGCGGGTGCTCCTCGAGAAGGCTCGCGACGAGCTCAAGCAGAAGACGCTCGAGACGCTCCAGGAGGGGATGGTCGTCGAGGGGATCGTCAAGAACATCACCGAGTACGGCGCCTTCGTGGACCTCGGTGGGATCGACGGGCTGCTGCACATCACGGACATGTCGTGGGGGCGCGTGAACCACCCCTCCGAGATGTTCCAGGTGGGCGACACCGTCCAGGTGATGGTGCTCAAGTACAACTCCGAGACCGAGCGCGTGTCGCTCGGCCTCAAGCAGACGCAGGACGACCCGTGGAACCACGCCGAGGAGGCGTACCCGCAGGGCAAGAAGGTCAAGGGAAAGGTCGTCTCGATCACCGACTACGGCGCCTTCGTGGAGCTCGAGCAGGGGATCGAGGGCTTGATCCACGTCTCCGAGATGAGCTGGACCAAGAAGGTCAAGCACCCCTCGAAGCTGCTCAACATCGGCGACGAGATCGAGTGCGCGGTCCTGGACGTCGATGCCCGATCGAAGCGCATCTCGCTGGGTCTCAAGCAACTCGAGCCGGATCCGTGGACGGTCTTCGTCGAGAAGTACCGTCCGGGCGACCGGATCGGCGGGCAGGTGCGGAGCCTGACGGACTACGGCGTCTTCGTAGGCATCGAAGAGGGCGTCGACGGGATGGTCCACAAGAGCGACATCTCGTGGACCCAGCGCGTCAACCACCCGTCGGAGGTCTATCAGAAGGGCGACGCCGTCGAGGCGGTCATCCTCAACATCGACCACGAGGCGAAGAAGGTCTCGCTCGGAATCAAGCAGCTCTTCGACGATCCCTGGGACAAGATCCCGAAGTCGTACGGTGTCGGGAAGGTGCTCGAGGTCGTGGTGAAGAAGGTGACGGACTTCGGCGCCTTCGTCGAGCTCGAGAAGGGTATCGAGGGGCTCGTCCACGTCTCCGAGATGGCCGAGGAGCGGGTCGACGACCCGCACAAGGTCGTCAAGGAAGGCGACACGGTCCGGGCCGTCGTGATCCACCTGGACGCGTCCGAACGGAGGATCGGCCTGTCGATGAAGGCTGCCGCCGGCACGGTGGAGGCGTCCGAGGCGATCGCCTTCATGCAGGCGCAGGACAAGGCGAAGCGCGGGGCGACGCTCGGCGACCTCATCAAGGAGAAGCTCGGAGATCAGGTCGCGGACCTGCCGAGCCGCCCGGAGAAGCCGGGGGAGTAACCGGAGCGCCGTGAAGGTCGTACGGCGCCTCGTCGCCATCGTCGTCGCGATCAGCGCGATCGCGGCCGTGCTCGTCGCACTCGCGGCGAACACCCAGTGGGCCGAGGTCGCGGTCCCTGCGGCGCCATGGGCGGCGCGTCCGCGCCTGGTGACGCTCGAGGTGCAGGTCTGGGCGCTGCTCGTCGGATCGTTCGTCGTCGGCGCCGTGTGCGGCGCGCTCGTCGCACGTCCCAGGCGCCGACGCCCTCTCCCGGAAGGATTGTAGGGGATGGCCGACGGGCCCCGGGCGCCGCGCCTGCGGCCTCGTACCTGGTCGCTCCTGGGCGCGGCGGCGCTCGGGATCGTCGCGATCGCCTTCCTGCGCGAGGTCTTCCTCACGCTCCTCGTGGCGATCGTGATCGCCTACATCCTCGACCCGCTGGTGACGGGCCTGTCCCGAACGCGCCCGATGGGATGGCGGGTTCCGCGCTGGGTGAGCGTCATCGCGCTGTACGTCGTGCTCCTCGGCGGCATCGGCATCGCCGGGCGCCTCGTGCTTCCGCGCCTCGCCGGCGAGGTGGCGGTTCTGGCGACGCGTGCGCCGATCGCGTTCCAGCGCGCGCGCGACGAGTGGATCCCGCGGGTCGAACGCGAGATCCGCGAACGCATCGGCCCCTACCTTCCGGAGGAGCCGGCTGGCGAGGAGGGCGCCGAGCGGATCCGGATCACGTCGGCCCGCGATGGAACGATGGAGATCGACGTCGGCCGGGCGGAGATAGAGGTGCGCCAGGTCGGTGAGGGCCGCTGGAGGATTCGCGGGGCGCCTGCGGGCGCGGAGGAGTTCGACCTGGGGCGCGCGGTCGTCGAGGCGGCGCGGGGGCTCGTGGCGGAAGGGCAGGGGGAGACGATGTCGGTCCTCTCGCTCGGGCGCCGGATCGTGCAGGGCACGATCGCGACGATCTTCGGGACGCTCGTCACGCTCATGATCGCGGCCTACCTGCTGGCGGACAAGGACCGTGCGATCGGTTTCGTGAGCGTCCTCTTCCCGCCGCGCTTGCGGCCGAGCTGGGAGCAACTCCTCGTCAAGCTCGAGCGGGGCCTCGCGGGCGTCCTGCGGGGGCAGCTCCTGATCTGCCTCGTCAACGGGTTCTTTTCGGGCATCGGTTTCTGGTGGCTGGACTTGCCGTACTGGCCCCTGCTCACGATGATCGCGACGGGCCTGTCCATCATCCCGGTGTTCGGCGCGATCATCAGCTCGATCCCGGTGATTGCCTTCGCCCTGACCGTCTCGTGGCAGGTCGCCTTCGCTGCACTCGGGTGGATCCTCGGCATCCACGCGCTCGAGGCGTACTTCTTGAACCCCAAGATCATCGGCACGGCCGCGCGCATTCATCCCGTGCTGGTTCTGTCGGCCCTTCTCGCCGGCGAGCGCAGCTACGGCATCGTCGGCGCGCTCCTGGCCGTGCCGTTCGCCTCGATCATCCAGACGATCTTCGTGTACCTGCGCAACCGCGCTTACCACGAGGAGACGGAGCCGCCCCCGGGCGACTCCGATCCAGGCGCGACGGACCCCGGCGCGGCGCGCGAGTCGATCGCGTGAGTTGCGGTTCCGGCTCCGGCTCCGCCTCCGGTCTCGGCTTCGCTTCCGGCTTTCGTCGTCGCCGCTTTGCTATCTTCCTCGCGATCACGATGACATCCACCTGCACCGATCCGGTCGACGAGCGGCCGCCCACGCCGGTCGCGGACGTTGTCGTCCATGGCGCGTCCGTGTGGGGCGCGCAGGGTCCGATCCCGGGCGCGACGTCGGTCGCGATCCGCAGCGGCGAGATTCTCGCCGTCGGCGCCGCCGCCGACGTCCGCGCGCACGAGGGACGCGCGACCGAGGTCGTCCGCGTCCCGGGCGGCACCATTCTTCCTGGCCTGGTCGACGCCCACGGACACCTGCACGGCCTGGGGCTGCGCATGGAGACTCTCGATCTAGTCGGCACGCGTTCCGCGGCCGAGGTCGTCGCGAAGGCACGAGAGGCGGCGTCCCGGGCGGCGCCCGGCGAGTGGATTGTCGGCCGTGGGTGGGACCAGAACGACTGGGCGCAGGCCGCTTTCCCGGATCGGTCCGAGCTCGACGCCGCAGTGGCGGATCGACCAGTTTACCTGCGCCGCGTCGACGGACACGCGGCGTGGGTCAACTCGGAGGCGCTGAGCCTCGCGGGGATCTCGAAGGGGACACCCGACCCGGCCGGTGGCCGGATCGTGCGACGTCCGGACGGCGAACCCTCGGGCGTCCTGGTCGACAACGCCCTCGATCTCGTCGTGGCCGTGCAACCGAAGCCCGATCGGGCAACGATCGAGCGTCGCGTCCTCGCTGCGGCCGCCCACCTCGCGTCGGTGGGCCTGACGGGTCTGCACGACATGGGCGAGCCCCCCGAGGTCGTTGCCGTGCTGCGCGCGCTCGACTCCGAACGACGTCTGCCGATCCGGCTCCACGTCTATCTCGAAGGTTCCGAGCCCGGAACGTCCGCGCTGCTCGCCGAGGGCCCGCGGCCCGCCGAGCCCGGCTCGCTGCTGAGTGTCATCGGCGTGAAGTACTACCTCGACGGCGCGCTCGGGTCCCGCGGTGCGGCCCTGCTCGCGCCGTACTCCGACGATCCGGGCAACGTGGGCCTCCTCCTGACGCAGCCGGATCGCCTGCAGGCTCTCGCCACGGACGCGTCGGATCGCGGTTTTCAGATCGCCGTGCACGCCATTGGCGATCGGGCGAACCGTCTCGCGCTGGACATCCTCGCCCCCCTCGCTGCCCGCGCGAAGCGTCCCCCGCGCGTCGAGCATGCCCAGATCGTCTCACCGGACGACCTCTCCCGCTTCGGCGCAGAGAACATCGTGGCGTCGATGCAGCCGACCCACTGTACGAGCGACTCGCGGTGGGCCGGCGCCCGTCTGGGCCCCGCCCGCGAACCCGGCGCCTACGCGTGGAAGACGATCGCCGCCCGAGGCGGCCTCCTCGCGTTCGGCTCCGACGCCCCCGTCGAGGATCCCGACCCGCGCTTCGGCCTCTCGGCCGCCGTGACGCGCAACGGCTGGCACCCCGAGGAAGCGCTCTCGATGTCCGAAGCCGTCCGCGCCTTCTCGGAGGGCGCCGCTCGCGCGGTCGGGGAGGGCGAACTGCGCGGGCAGGTTGCGGTCGGCCGACAGGCCGACCTCACCGTGTTCGACGGTCCGATCGGCACCGCGCAGGAAGTGCAGCGCGCGCGCGTCGCGTTGACGGTGGTGGCGGGCAGGATCGTGTCCGGGCGGTAGCTACCCGAACACACCCAGCGCCACCAGTCCCAGCACGATCACCGCCGCCGCCCCTCCCATCACCATCCAGCCGGTCTTCACGCCCTCCGCGCTGTGGCTCTCCATGGCGACCTTCAGGACCTCGATCTCCCGCTCGAGCAGCTCGCGGGCCGTGATCGCCGCCCTGGCCGTACCGGCGGCTTCGGAGAGGGCTTCCTCTCCACCGTGCCGGGCGAGGATCCGGCGGCCCACCTCTGCGAGGCGGTCCGTGGCGTCGAGCGACGCGGCGGCGACGCGCTTCCGCTGCTCGAGTCGTTCGTGCTGAAACCTCGATTCCCTCGCTCGGCGTTCGTCCTCCACGAGGCTCCCCTTGCCGAGCGCCTGCGCGATTCGCCGGCGGATCGCCGAGAGCTCCCGCTCGATCCCTTCCGTGCGGTCGCGCTCCAGCTTCGCTTCGGCGGCGCGCGCGTCGCGGTCGGCCTCGTAGGTACGGATCTCCGCTTCCAGTCGGCTCGACTCGGCGCCTTCGCCGGCCGCGGCCTTCTGCGCCGCGATCTGCCGCCGGCTGCGGATCTCGATCTCGGCGCGCTTGAGGCGAGCCTCGATGCGGCGGAGCTTCTCGGACTGCTCGGCATACGACTTCGCGAGCGTCGCCTCGTCGGCCTGCAGCGCGGGCACGTCGCGGGTCGCGAGCTGCATCTCGCGGTCGATGGCGGACAGCTGCTTCTTCTGCTCGTCCGTGCGCGAGGCCATCGCGCGGGCTTCTTCTTCCGCGCGCGCTTCTGCGGAAGCCGCCTGGCTCGCGACCTCACCTTCGGCCGAGATCCCGGCGTCCTTTGCCGCCTGCGCGAGCGACGCGAGCATCTCCGTCGCGTTCTTCTCCGCGTCGCGCCGCACGCTCGAGAGCCGCGCCAGTTCGGCACCCATCTCTGCGCGCCGCGCGCGGACCTTCAGCGCGTAGCGTACGGCCTCGACGAGGCCCCCGGGCGCCGGCCCGAAACCTGCCACCTCGGCCGCGCGCGCAGACAGATCCGGGGGGCTCGGTGCGAGCGGGAGAGGTGCGGCCCGTGGCGCGGCGATCTCGAGGGAACCGCCTGACGAGTCGAGCTCGAGCGCGCCGCCGGCCGAGGGTGCCGCCGGCCCCGAGGGCATCTGCACCTGGGAGACGTCGTGGTCGAACGGATCCATCTCCCAGGCCGCGTCCTCGCCGGAAGCCTCGGCGGCACCGGGGGCGGGGGAGACGAGTGGCGCCGGCTTGGCCCTCGGCGCGGGGTGCGCGGCATCGAGCCCCTCGAGGACGAGGTCGCCGCCGATGCCGATGCCGATGCCGAGGGCGAGGGCCCCGGCGGCGCGGCCGCAGCCCGGGCATGTCTCGGCGCCGGTGGGAACCTCGCGCTTGCACTGCGGGCATCGAGACAAGGGATCAGCCTCCCGTCGCGTCCGGCGCGGCGTCGGACCCCGCGTCGACGGCGGGGTCGGTCAGATCCGAGCTCCACCGCAGGCACACTCCGCCGCGGCAGAAGAAATCGTCGGCACAGTCGCCGTCCGACCGGCACTCCATGTCGGCAGCGTCTCCGCCACCGCACGAGGAAAGCACCATGCAGAGGAGGAGGCCGCGCAAGGAGATCGGAATGATAGTGATAACGGGCCCGGAAAAAAGAAAAAGCCGAAGCGGCGTGGGCCGCTTCGGCGTTTTCAACGTTGGACGACAGGTCCCGCACGCCTTTCGGCGCACGAGACGGTGTCGGTAGGGCGTCTCCCCTCCAGAGAAAGCAATCGACTCCCGGTCGTGCCCGCGGCGTCGCCGCATCGAGCACGAACCCTCGTGGGGTTCACCTGATCTTCGGAGTGTTGCGTCGCCCCCGCGGTATCGGCGTATCGGTTGACCGATCCCCGTTCGACCTCGCGCCCCTTACGAGGCGTGGTCCATCGGGTTTTTCCGCGAGAGCCGCGCCGGCGATTGTCCGTTAGAACTGTCGCCAGCGTCCTCCCATGACCTTGGCTCCCCTTCAGGGTCGTCCGGAAGAAGACCTCCCCGACCGCAAGCGGCCGGGATGTTCCTCTCCTGGGGTTTCGTTCCCTTCAGCGTTTTCGGAGAAATGGGTTCGGTTTACCCGGGCTTTCCTCACCCGGCACCTTGCGTCTTCGGAGTTCGAACTCCCTTGACGCCTTGCTCCCCATCCCGCCTCCCACCCATTTTCAGAGTGGAACGCTCGTGGGATTCTCCCTTCAGGGCTTTCTTCCTCTCGCGCAGCTGCTCCCCCTTTCGAAGGAGCCATGCCTCCATGGCGTTACACGAGCCACCGGCACCGTCCTAGGCCGATAGGCCGATGGAACCGGAAGTCCGCCGAGGTCCATGGTTTCCCCGTGTCCAACCGGCTAGACCGCCTTCGAGGCTTTGATTCCACGCGAGATCCTGTATCCACCGCGTAGCGGTTAAGCGCCGCGATGGGTCAGAGCCCTCCTGGGTTTCATCCTCCCTAGGGTGTTCCCTTCGGTCGCCGCAGCACGGCCAGATGCCGTACCCTCCGTCCTCGAGCTTCCCGTCGGCCCGCTCCCTTGCGGGTCCGTGCCGCCGGTGCCCCACGACGTCTTGACTTGCGATCGAAGTGGCTTCGTCTCTCTCGAGACCGCCAGCCCTTCCGAGGTTTCTACCTTGAACGACCTCGCCGATTCGTCGCGCTCGGCCCCACCAGGTTATTGATTCCCCGGGACCCTGGGGTCGGTTGCCCTCCCCCTGTCAGGTCCCTTCCGTGTGGCCGCCGCTCCTGCCGGAGCTCGTCGGGGTCGTTCTTCAGGTCCGCTACCAGTCACCTCCCTGTCGCCCAACGCGAGGGAACGTAGTCGCCGCCGGGGGGCCTCGCAACGCCGCCGAATGTGAGGAATCCAACCGAACTGTGCAACCCCACGACATCGCGCGGGGATCGCGGGCCGCTCCACCTCCACCCCACATCTGTGGATAAGGGAGTGTCGAATACGACCTGTCCGTCCAGGTCGCCAGATCCGCGCGTCGATTCAGTGTGTGAGCCGGTGACAGGCCTCGAAAGCCTATCTCCGGGGCACCCTGTGCCGATGTCCCGGCCCCGACCGTGGTGAGTCGACGACGGTCCGTCGCGGGACGAGGCGGGGCGCCCCTGCGCAGGGTCCAGCGCGGACCAGGGGAAAACAGCGAGGTTCGACGGAATTTTCCTCGAGGTCCAGGAACTCGTAGGCGACGCCGAAAGGAGAGAAAAAAAAAGAAGGAAAAGAAAGAAAGAAAGAAAGATTACGGCTCGTAGGTGTCGAACTGCAGTCCGTCCTGACCGTCGTTGCCGGTCGAGATTCCACCGTCGCCAGGCAGGCCCATGGTGAAATCGTTGTTGAACTCGTCGAGGATGCTGCCGCCGGCGACGAGGACGCAGATCGAGGGGCCGCCGCCGCCCCCGCCGCCGTGACCGCCACGCCCACCGTTTCCGGCGCGTCCGCCGGCTGCGCCGTTGCCCCCGTCGTCTTGCTCGCTGCCGCCGCCGTATGCCCCGCCGCTTCCCGGTCCGCCCCCGATCCCACCCGCGCCGCCGTCTCCTCCGTCACCGCCCATGCCGCCCGTCCCGGTCTCGATCGTGCAGTCACGCACCGTCACGTCGGAGTTCCACAGGTAGAGCGCGAAGGAGCCCCCGCCGCCGGGGCCTCCCGTCGCGCCGGATCCGCTGCAACCGCCGCCACCACCGCCTCCTCCGGAGGATCCGTACGAGTCGCAGTCCGCAACGCCCCCGCCGCCGCCGCCTCCACCGCCGCCGCCGTTGCCGTTGCCGCCGTTGACCCCGTTGCCGCCTCCGGCCACGGTGTAGCCAGCCGCCGCGAAGACGCCCGACGAAGCGCCGGCCGCGCCGTTCGCTCCGGTGGCGCCGTTCGCGCCGTTCGACCCGGTGACGCCGTTCCCGAACCCACCGCCGGGGCCGCCGGCGCCTCCGGCCGTGCCGCCCACGCCTCCACCGCCCGTCGAGCCCGCGTTGTCTCCCCGTCCCGCGTTGCCGCCCCGTCCGCCGTCGCGCCCGCAGGGGCTGGATCCCAGAGGGCCGCCCTGCGGCTGGCCGCAGGAGGTGCAGAAGACCCCGCCGGAGTCCTCGCAGCCCGGCTCTCCCGCGCTGCCCGGATCGCCGTCGCTGCCGTCCGCGGCGTCTGCCGCGTCGGTCGCGGTCCTGCCGTTGCCGGCCTCGATCGTGCAGTTGGAGACCTCGAGCCCGTCCGAGTCCGTGGCGAAGATCACCATGCTCGACGCGCCGGCGGCCGCCGCGTTCGCGCTGCGGATCGTCAGCAGGTCCAGACGGGTGTCCGCGGCGATGCCGGCGGCCGTGATCGCCCGCACGCCGCCTCCCAGGATCGAGATGTTCGACGCCGACCGCGACCAGTCCGTCGCGTGGTTGTACCCGCCGAAGATGCCGATTCCTTCGACGAGCACGAGCGGACCCGGGTTGATGGGGAAGGTGCCCACGGACAGGTGGATCGCGTGGAGGTCGCCCGCCACCGCGAGGGCGAGACCCCGCGAGACGGTCCGGACGGGCTCGTCCCGCGTCCCGGGGTTCGCGTCGTCGCCCGTCGCCACCGACACGAAGATCCCGTCGGACTCGTCCCCGTCGATCCCGTCGCAGTCCGCGTCGATGAACGCGTCGTCGGGAGCGTCGACGTCGGGATCGCCTTCGACGCAGTCCTCGGCGCCTCCGACGCAGGTCGACCACTCCTCGCAGGCGCCGAGCCCGCACGAGTACGGAACGTAGTCCTCGTCGATCGCCCCGTCGCAATCGTTGTCCAGGCCGTCACAGTCGGACTCCGGGCTGCCGTCCGGCAGGCACTCGCAGCCGTCGTCGTCGACCGCGTTGGCGTCCACCCAGTCGCCCTCGCAGTCCTGCAGGCAGCAGCGGCCCTCGCAGCAGTCCGCCGTCGCGTGGTCGAACTCGCAGAGGTTTCCGCATTCGCCGCAGTTCTCGGCATCGGTCTCCAGGTCGAACGTCTCGTCGACCGCCTCGTTGCAGTTGTCGTCCAGCCCGTTGCAGATCTCCGGGACGCAGCCGCCGCAGTCCGGGTCCTCCGAGATGTCCACGAGTCCGTCGCAGTCGTTGTCGAGGAAGTCCTCGCAGTCGCTCTCGGTCGGGTCGGGGTTCTCGACGGTGCAGGGATACTCGCACCCGGTCTCGCGTCGCCCGTCGAGGTCGTAGTGGTCGGGCAGGCAGTCGCCCATCACGCAGGCGCCGCCCTCGCAGGTGGCGTCGGCGCCCGGGAAATCGCAGTTGTTCCCGCACCGCCCGCAGTGCAGGGGATCGGTCTGGAGGTCGAACCCCTCGTCGACCTCGCCGTTGCAGTCGTCGTCGAGCTCGTTGCACTCCTCGACGTCGTTGCGGGGCTCGCATGCGTCGTCGTCGCCCCCACCCCCGCCGCCTTTCGCCTCCCCGCCGCACCCGCAGCCCGAGATCCACGACGACAGGAGGAAGAACCCCGCATACGCCCGCATGACAAGCTCCTCGCGCTGCACGACTGAACGGCGCTTCACCGAGGATACGAGAAGGCTCCGGCCCGGTCAAAGCGCAGCGAACAGCCGGGCCACCTCGGCCTCGGCGGGCTTGCCCCGAGGCGTGTACTCCTTGCTGCTCACGCCCCCCCAGCCGAACCAGTTCCAGATCCACGCCGCCCCGAGACGACGTTCGGCCGCCCAGACGCGCCGGAACGCCTCGAAGCACATCCGCTGCTCCTCGAGGTCGATCGCCTCGTCCGCGCCTTCCTTCCACGGCCACGCGTTCGTTCCGTCTTGCGACAGGTAGCCGAGCTCGGTGAAGGCGAGGGGCTTGCCGGTCCGATGCGCGAAGCGCATCAGGCGGACCCAGGTCTCGCGCCAGCTCTCCACGAGCCGATCCATCGTGGGCGCCCGCTCGCCGGCGGTCAGCTCGAAGTACCCCGTCACGCCCGCGCGATCGACCGCGTCCCAGAAGCCGACCTGATCGTAGTGGTCCCAGTTCGCCGAGTAGACGAGGGATCCCCCGGGGAAGCGCCGACGGACGTTCGCCGCCAGCGCCCTCCACGGGGCGGGATCGACGTCCATCGTCGCCAGCTCGCTTCCGAGCACGACCGTCTCGGCGCCGCCCTGCGCAGCGAGGGCTGCCATCCTCTCCAGGAACGCCGCGTAGCTTCGGCGCCACGCACCGGCGTCGGTGGGACGGAGCGTTCCCCTCCAGTCGCCGCCGCCCTCCTTCTCCAGACGGACGATGGGGAACAGGATCGTTCGAAACCCGTCCTCCTTCGCCTCTCGCAGAACCCGCAGGACCGTGTCGTCCGGCGCCGTGAACCGCGGATGCCGCCCGATCCGCGTCGCCGCGACGTCGCTCTGGTACCACGGCACGACGATTGCGATGTGAGTCGCGCCCGTTCGCTGGATCTCCCGGAAGAAGGTCGCGCGGTAATCCCAGGAGGGATCCTCGGAGAAGAGGCCGAGTGCGACTGCACGCTCGGCGCCAACGGCAGAGGAAGTGGAAAGGAAAAACAACAGGAGACAGGCAACGGGCAACAGGCAACAGGCAATGCCAACCCTGGTAGCGGGGAACATTGCCCGTTGCCGGTTGCCTGTTTCCGGTCTCCTGTTGCTTCTCTCTTTCAGACGAGCGCTTTCATCACACGATCGAGCCGGGCCGAGTCCGCTGCCGACTTCGGAACGGACGACGACGTCCATGCCTTGCGCAGGCGAGCCGACTCGGCCGTCTCGCCACGCAGCGCGGAGCGCACGGCCCAGACGTCCTCGGAGCCCTTCTCTCGGTCGTGCGTGTCCGCGAGTAGCCACGACCGCTCGAGATCCGCGAGCGCTCCGCTCCTGTCGCCGCGGACCGCCTTGACCTGCCCGCGGATCGCGAAGGACCAGGGGCACAGGTGTCCGAGCCGCACGGCCTCCTGGGCGAATGGGTGCGCAAGGTCGGCCTGTCCCTCCGACAGCGCGAGCCGGGCGAGGTTCTCGCGGCTGCTGTGTCCCGAGGCGTCCGCTGCCGCGGCTTTCTCGAGCAGCGCGCGCGCGCCGGAGACGTCGCCGGCCAGCTCCGTGACACGCGCCATCGTGATCAGGGCGAGAGGCTCGACAGCGTCCATGGACAGCGCCTTCTGCGCGAAGTGCCGCGCGACGTCGACCTGGTGCTCGGCGATTGCGGCGTTCGACAGGTACGACGCGTCGATCGCCGCTCCCACCTGCTTCTCCCCGAACGCCGCGGCGCGTTCCAGGTCCCCGGTCTGCAGGAGGCAGCGGAACTTCTCGTTCTCCCAGTAGTCGAGGTGCGCGTCCGTGTCCGACGAGCCGCCGTACTGGCAGAGCCGCTCCGCGAAATCGAGCGCGGGCGCGTACTCGCGGACGTGCTGTGCCACGAGGTACTGCAGCTCCCACGCTTCGGCCTTGTTCGGCGACTCGATCTCCTGGTCCTTGGAGAGCTTGAACGCCTCCTCGGCGCGGCCGAGGCCGCACAGCGCCTTCACGCGCTGCTTCTGCACGGCGAGGAGCGGCGGCTGACCCACGAGCGCCGCGAGCGCCTCCTCGTGGCGGCCCCGCGCTACGCAGGCCTCGGCGAGCGCGAGCTTCGCCGCACGCGATCCCGGCATCAGCTCGAGGGCGCTGCGCAGCAGTGCCTCTCCTTCCGCCTCGCTCGCGTGATCCCGATCGAGGAGCTTGCGGCCGCGCTGGAGAAGCGCGTACGGATGCTCCGGCTCGATCTCGACGAGCTGGTCCAGCAGAGGCTCCGCCGCCCGCGGCGTCCAGCCCGTCTCGAGCAGGTGGCGGATCGCGGCCTTCAGCGGCGCCGGATCCCCCTTTCGCGAAGTCGCCATGCCGCTCAGGAAGTCGGAAGCGCTCCCGTACGACTCCGCCTTCGTCAGGATCTCCGCGGCGCGCACGAGCTTCTCCTCGTCGATGGCGCCGGCGTTCGCCGACGCGCGCATCTGGCCCGCGGCGTCCTGCACGGCGCCGGCGGCAAAGAGGGCGTTTCCGAGGAACCAGCGGTTGTTCGCCGTCTGGTTGAGGCCGACGCACGCGGCGAAGGCCTCGACCGCATCGACGGTCTTGCCGGCCTTCTGCAAGTGCTTGCCCATCTCCGAGTAGACCCACGAGTAGGCGGGTCGCAGCGTCAGCGCCTGCCGCATGCTGGCGATACCCTCATCGAGCCGGCCGGCGTGCGCGAGGGCGGCGCCGAGGATCGCGTGGGCGCTCGCGAGCTTCTGGTCGCGCCCCAGCAGTTCCTGGCACACGGCCATCGCGCGCTCGGGCCGGCCGTGTGCGTACAATAGATCTGCCAGCTCGACGCGCACCCCGAGGTCGTTCGGGTTCTGCTCGATCAGCGGTTGCAGCGATGCGACCGCGTCGTCGACGCGTCCGAGCTTCGCGAGGGTCCGCGCGCGCTGGTAGAAGGGCCAGGTCCGACCGGGCCAGGCGCACTTGCAGGCCTGCTCGAACGCCGCGAGCGCGCCCGACGGGTTGTCGCGCCGTTCGTGCAGCCGCGCCTGCACTTCCCAGTTGAAGGGGTTCTGCGGGTTGATCTCCCGCGCGACGTCGTTCAAGACCCAGGCGCGGCCGAGGTCGCCGCGGTTCTCGAACAGGTCCGCGAGGTTCTCGTTCGACCGGACGTGGCTCGGGAAACGCCGCAAGGCCTCGACGAGCGGCTGGACCGCGGCGTCCTTCCGGTTCATCGCGATGAGGCAGTCGCCGATCATCGCCCAGTTCGACCCGTCGTGGTCGTCGCGGTCACGGGCCTTCTCGAACGCGCGCAGCGCCTCGTCGTAGCGCCCCTCGTAGTACAGGTCGTATCCGACGTACTGCTGGGGCCACTCGTCGTCTGGCCAGAGCCTGAGCATCTCGTCCAGGATCTGCTTCATCTCCTGGCGCTTCGCGGGGTGCCGGTCGTGGTCGTGGGCGTGGCGGGCGAGCTGGAACCGGCAGATCCACAGGAGCTCGTAGTCCCTGCGGATCGCCATCGCCTGATCGCACAGCGCCTTCGCGTCCTCCGGCTTCTTTTCGTCGAACGCCTTCCAGGCCTCGTCGACGAGCGCGATGTACTTCGCCTCGTGCACGCCCGCTGCGTCGAGCGCCGCCTTCTTCGCCGTGTCGGCCTTCGGGACCCCGATGATCGCCCCGTGGTTCGCCATCCCGAGCAGGCGCGGGAGCGCCTCGTACGGGGTCTCGCGCACCTCGTGGGTCATCGGGTCCTGGACCTCGACGATCTCCCGCTCGTCGTCGTAGCCCATGGCGACCGCCACGTGCCGCGAGGTCGAGTACTCCTCCTCGAGGATCAGCGGGATCCCCAGGTCGATCACCTTCCGGAGCGTCGGAAGATCCGCCTCGATCCGTCGGACTTCGAACCCCGCCGTCTCGAGGAACTTGCGCATCGCGTACACGGGCGTGCCGCCCCCTGGGATCTTGATCTGCCGCGCGATCTCGACCTGGTCCGCCGGGATCCCGAAGAAACGCAGGTACAGCTCGCAGGACGCCGGACCGCAGTGGTCGCGCAGCTGCGCGACGGACGGGAACTCGTGCAGCCGCGCGCGCCGCTTCGCCGGAGCCGCCGGGTCCTCGAGGAGCTTGACGATGCGGCGCACGCCGGCAGACACGCGATCGTCTGCCGACTCCGCCGAGAGCGCGCGGTACAGGGTCAGTCCCGCCTCCCGGTGGCCCGCCGCGAGCAAGGAGCTCGCCTGCTCGCTCTTCGCCCAGCGTGCGTTGTCGCCCATCGGGCTCGCCGCGTGGACCTCGGCCCACGCCGCGGCCGCCTCCGGCCAGCGGTCCTCTGCCGCGAGGAGCCTCGCCCGGGTGTAGCGCGGCGCCAGATCGCAGCGCGCGAGTGCCCCGATCGCGTCCAGGTGCCGGTGTCCTTCCGAGAACTCGCCTGCGAGCAGCGCGACGTGCGCGAGGCCCAGGTGGTGGAACCGAGGGCCGTCCCCCGGCATCGTGGCGAGCTTGAGGTAGAGGTCGCGGGCGCCGACACGGTCGTCGAAATCGAGCAGGATCGACGCCTCGAATGCGACGAGCCTCGGATCGTCGCCGACGACCTGGCGGGCGGCCGCCAGTTCGGCGAAGGCCAGGGACCGGCCGCGCTTTCGTGCGAGCCCGACGGCCGCGTCGCCCCGCGCGAGGGAGACCGCGTCCCGGGCGGGCGCTCCGTGCTTCGCGCCGAGCTTCGCCGCCTCGCGCAGCATGTCGATCGCGACGTCGAGGTCGCCCCAGGTCCGGACCAGTATCCGTCCCACCAACCCCATCGCTTCCGCGCGCTCGGCGCCGGTCGCGCGCGCGTCGTCCACGAGCGGACGAAGCACGTCTTCCGCCATGCGATGACGCTCGAGACCGAGGAGCGCGCGTCCGCGCTGAACGTTCATCGAGACCGGTGCGGGTCCCTGGCTCTTCTCGATCGCGTCCGAGATGAGGGCGAGCGCCTCGTCGTGCAGGAACCGGTGGACCAGGTCCTTCGCCCGGCCGGTCGGATCGCCGGCCACGGCCGCAGCCGCGGAGGGGGTCGGTGTCGTCGTCATGAGGACGGCGATCTTGCCGGATCGTCGCCGTCCGTCAATCGGTCCGTGGCCCCGGGCGGCCTGTCCTTTCGGTCTACACAACCGACCGAGGTTGCGGTAGGAATCTCTCCCCCGCGGAGGAGGAACGAAGCCATGGCCATGTTCGGCGGACAGGACGCCAAGAGCAACTTCGAGCGCACCGTGAAGCTGGTCGAGACCGTGATCCAAGGATTCAACCTCGATCCGGTCAAGAACCGCCTCAACACGACCGACGGGTCCACGGCGTGGGCCCTGATGCGGGGCAGCGCCGAGGTGCTCATTTTCCTCAACCCCGCGAAGGAGCAGAACCAGCAGAACTACATGCGCGCCGTGGCGCCCTGCTGGCGCCTGCCGGACCAGAACCACGAGAAGATCTACCGGCGCCTCCTGGAGCTCAACTCCAAGGACCTGTGGGGCACGGCGTTCGGCCTGCTCAGCCCGGAGGGCAAGCCGAACATCGTCGACGCGGTCCTCGTGACCGAGCGGACGACGACGGACCTCGATCGCGGCGAGGTCGAGGAGATCCTGAACAACATCGGGGCGACGGCTGATTTCTACGACGACAAGCTCGTCCAGGAGTTCGGCGGCACCCGGATCTCCGACATCCCCCGCGGCGGCGGCGGCAACTAGAGCTGAGCCTGGTGCGCCGGGCGCGCGTCCTCGCGATCCTCCTCTTCCTACCGGTCGCGGCGCATGCCTACGACGCGGAGGTCGCGGCGACGACGAGCGCCCAGGCGTACGAGTTGCGAGGTCCCGGTGGCGGCCCGACGCTGGTCCGCCGCCGGATCACCCAGACCCTGCGGCTCGGCGCCTACTCGCTGATCCCCCGCGCCGAGCGCGGCCCGCGCCTCGACGCGCAGCTGCTGCTCCGGCTCGACACGGACTTCGGGATGGATCCGGGCGAGACGGACCCCGACAACGCCCGCGAATTCGTCCCTGGGCTCGAGGAGCGCGAGATCGACCTCGCCTTCGGCTACATCGACGGTCGCGGCTTCCTCGGCGGATGGGTCGACTTCCGCGCAGGGCGCCAGATGGTGTTCGACGCCCTGGGCCTGTACGCGTTCGACGGTGCCCTCGTCCGCGTGGTGACCCCCTACTGGGTGCTGGTCGAGGCCTACGGCGGCTTCGAGACCCAGTCCGCCTCGCCGCTGGGCCCCTCGCGCTGGGGACGCGACGGGAACCAGCAGGCCGACACGAGCGCCTGGGCGGACCCCGCCGTGTACCCGTCGGTGCGGCCGGAGCACCTCGCGCCGGTGTACGGTGTCGCGCTCGCGTCGAACGGGTACTTCCCGCTGCACAGCCGCTGGAGCTATCGAGAGACGAAGGCGGACGGGGGCCTCGGAGAGCGCCGTGCCGGCTGGGCCGGGGATTTCACCCCGACCGACGCCCACACGATCCGGGGCCAGGTCGTCTACGACCTCGGGCTCGATCTCCTGTCCGAGGCCCAGGCCGGCTACGAGTGGAACTTCGTCCGGCCCGTGACCGCGTCGATCGACGTCGTCCACTACGTCCCGACCTTCACGATGGACTCCATCTGGAACTACTTCTCGGTGCAGCCGATGGACGACGCGCGCCTCGGCGTGCGGGTGCGCCCTTCGGACTCGGTCGAGCTGTCCACGACCGGCTGGGTGCGGCTCTTCGGCGATCAAGGCGCGGGGACGGGGCAGGGGAGCTTCCCGGGCCCGCCGACCGGGATCACCGACACGGGCGGCGACGTCCAGGCGCGACTTCGCTCCGCCGCCAACGAGGCGACTCTCCGCCTGTCCGCTGCGGGCGGCTTCGGAGGCGACCGCGCCGGCGCCGAGGCGTACCTGTCGCGCAGCTTCGTCAACGATCGGTACCGTGCCGAGGTCTTCCCCTCCGTTTGGTGGTTCGAGGACGACCTGCGCGCAGTCGCCGCGGACCCCGCACGATCCTCCGCCGTGTCTTTCGCCTACGTGCTCGGAGGGCTCTATCGGTACACGCGCGAGGCGAACCTTCACCTGCAGTACGAGCACGCGGTGAACCGGATCGTCGGCAACCGGTTCCGCCTCCTGGCGATCCTCGACCTGAGGTTCTGGCTGTGAGAAGGATCCTTGCCCTCGTCGTCCTCCTCGCGTCCGCGGCGGCGGGCGTGGCCGGCGCCGACGTCGATCCGCGCCGCCGCATGCGGGGTGCGCCGCAGAGCCGCCCGGAGCCTTCCAGCGTGATCTTCCCCGCGCAGAAGGTCCCGCTGCGGTTCAGCCACAAGACGCACATGCGCGAGATGCGCATGGAGTGCATCGACTGCCACGTGCGAGCAGCCGAGAGCCGCTGGGCGACGGACTCCCTGATCCCGCCGGAGGCGGTCTGCAAGGACTGCCACGCCATCGATCGCGACGAGCCCGAGCGCGTGTCCGATCCGCCGGCCCGATGCGACTTCTGCCACGAGGGCTACCAGGCGGGCCGGGCGGTCGAGCGCGTCCGGATCCCGCGCCCGAACATCCGATTCCCGCACGCCACGCACGTGACAGGGCAGGGGATCCGCTGCGAGCGCTGCCACGGCGACGTGGGCTCGCAGGACATGGCGACGCGCGCGAACCTGCCCCAGATGCAGACCTGCCTGGAATGCCACAACGCAGGCGCTTCGGCGGACGGTGCGCCCGCGGCCTGTACCACCTGTCACCTGTCCGAGCCGGACGGCCGGATGCGCACGAGCTTCGAGACCGGCAAGCTCACGCCGCCACGCTGGATGCGCGGCGCCGAGCACGGGCCCGACTTCGCCTTCCGCCACGCGCACGTCGCGGGCGCAGACAGCGCCTTCTGTGGCAACTGCCACCAGGAGCGCGAGTGCCTCGAATGCCACGAGGGGCAGAACCGTGTCCGAAACCGGAGGGTCCACCCCAACGACTGGATCACGACGCACCCCGTCTCGGCGCGGCGCGACGACCCCCGCTGCGTCTCGTGCCACCGCGAGCAGTCCTTCTGCATCGGCTGCCACCGGCGCGCCGGCGTGGTCGCCTCGGGCGCGACGGCGGGCCCTCCCGGTCCGCGCTTCCATCCGCCCCCGGAGCTGTGGGTGGACGTCGCCGGCGGGCCCTCCGCGCTGCACCACAGCTACCAGGCGCGGCGCAACATGCAGGCCTGCGTCTCCTGCCACGCCGAAAACGACTGCCGCGAGTGCCACGCCCTGGACACCTTCCGCCCTGGAGGAGTCTCGCCCCACCCGCGCGGGACGGCCTGGATGTCGCGCTGCGGGGACCTGATGCGCCGCAATCCGACTCCGTGCCTTTCGTGCCACGGCGGACGCGATCCGCTCCTGCGGGCGTGCGAATGATCGCTTTTCCGCCTTGCCGGCCCACGCCCGTAAATGGTAAGGGTTTCCACCCTTTGACCCTGGAGGTCTCCCGTGAAGGATCTGATCCGGTACTTGCTCGAGAACCTGTACCTGGACTTCCAGGGGGAGATCACCATCGACACCGTTCGCACGTTCCTGCGCGAGGACGAGAGCCGCGAGGCGCGGGCGCTGCTGTCGAAGATCATCGAGGACAAGGGCGTGGACGACCTGCTCATCACGATGGCAGACTGCCTGCAGGATCACCTCAAGACCGGGATCACCGAGGAGACCCTGCGCGAGCAGCTCTCCACGTACTCGGAGTCCTGATCCTCGGCGCCGGCTGCGACCTTCCGCCGGACCCCCTCGTCCGGACGCGGCAGATCCATGCGGTGGGTGTGGGATTCGTCCTGGGGGACGGCGGCAGCAACCCGCGCGTGGTCCGGACGGCCGAAGACGTGCCGCGCACCACGGAGATCCGGATCACCTTCGACGGCTGGCTCGACCCCGCGTCGATCACCCCCGAGGCGGTGATCCTGCGCTCCGGGACGCTCGACCGGGTGACGACACTGCGCTGGGACTTCCAGGCGGGCCCGGACTTCGACGATCCGGCTACGCCCGCCAACGAGCTCTTCGACGACCAGCCGCCCCATCAGGTGGTCGCGATCCGCGCCTTCACTCCGTTCGACGCCGACAACCAGTACCGGGTCCTCGTGACCGCGAAGCTGCGGGGGCTGTTCGGCGAGCCTGTCGAGCCGTTCGAGACGTTCTTCTCGACGGGGGACGCGGAAGGTGGAGCGCTCCCGGTCGAGCCGCCCGATCCCGCGCCGGGAATCGCGGCGTTCGTCGAGGGGAGCCTGTGGCAGTTCGGCGAGGATTGCGGCAGCGAAGGCGCGCAGCCCACCTGTCGTGCGACCTGCGGCTGGGGCGCGGGGCCCTGCCACCGGCTGCTGGAGGACGGCGTGGCGTACGATCCCGTCCTCGTCGACGCGAGATACTTCGAGCCCGCAATGGACCTCCTGCTCTGCGCGATCCGGGAGGACGGGTCGTGCTCCACGGTCTTCGACGCACCGGCGCCGTGGAGGGACTTCTACGACTTCTCCGCGCAGTGGCCCGAGATGCGCATCGTCGACCCGGGCCATCCGGAGTCGAGCTACGTGCTCTACAAGCTCCTCGGGGTCCCGGGGACCGACGGCGGACCGATGCCGCGGGCCGGGGACACGCGAGGCCACGAGCCTTTCATCACCGACGGTTCGCCGAACCGGTCGAACTTCGCGCTCGTGGCGCGAAGCTTCCGCCAGTGGATTGCCGCCGGTGCGCCGGCTCCCTAGTACGCCTCGTAGCCTTTCTGGACGGCCGCGGCGGAGCGAATATGCTCCCTGGGTGTCCCGCCTCCTGGCAGCGCTCGTGCTCTCGGCCGCCTGCGGCTCGCCGGGGCCGCAGTCGCCGCGCTCCGAACGGCTCCACGAGGCGCCGGGAATCGACCTGTCGGACCTGACCCGCGACGAGCGGCGGCTGTTCTTCGAGGTCTTGAACGAGGAGCTCGACCCCTGCGGCGAGGCGTTCAGCCTGGCGTACTCGCTCGCGCGCAAGAAGACCTGCGCCAAGGCGGGGCCCGCGGCGAAGTTCGTCCTTCGGCAGGTCGTAGCGGGGTACGGGCGCGACGAGATCGGCGACCGCTACCTCGCCCGCTGGAGCCCGGCCGAGGCGGTGACGATCGAGCCGGGCGCATCGCCCGCGAAGGGTCCCGCAGAGGCGCGGATCACCGTCGTGGTGTTCAGCGACTTCCAGTGACCGTTCTGCAAGCAGGCGGCGCCTGCCCTCGAACGACTGGTCGAAACCCACGCCCCGCTCCTGCGGTACGTGTTCAAGCACTACCCGCTGACCATGCACCGCAACGCCCTCGACGCCGCGCGCGCCGCGGCCGCCGCCGGGCGGCAGGGGCGGTTCTGGGAGATGCACGACCGCCTTTTCGCGAACCAGACGGAGCTGGACCGCGCGAGCCTCGAACGTTACGCGACCGAGATCGGCCTGGACGTCGACCGTTTCCGCGAGGACCTCGAGGGCGACGAGGTCAACGCCGCGGTCGAGGCCGACCTCGATCTCGGCCGCCGGGTAGGAGTCGACTCGACCCCGATGATCTTCGTCAACGGCCGAAGGTTCGACGATCCGCTGGAGTCGCTTTCGGACTGGATCACGGAGGAGCTATCGTCCCACTAGCGCCCGCACCTCACGCTCGATCGCTCGCTTCTCCGAGGCGTCGAAGCCAGCGTGCACGTGCCGGACGAGGCCGTTGCGGTCGATCACGAACGAGGTCGGCATGCGGTCGGGCCGGTAGCGCGCGGCCACGCCGCCGGACGGGTCGTGGAGGATACGGAAGCGCGCGGGGGTCCTGCGAAGGAAGGAACGCACGTTGGACGCGTCCTCGTCGACCGACACCGCGAGGATGCACAGGCCCCGCGGTCCGTACTCGCGGTGCAGGTCGTTGTAGAACGGGAACGACTCCCGGCACGGCTCGCACCAGGACGCCCAGAAGTCGAGCAGCACGACCCTTCCGCGCAGCGCCGCGAGCGACGCGGGCCGGCCGCCGAGGTCGCGTAGCTGAAAGTCGGGCGCCCGTGCCCCCGTCCCGATCGCGAGCGCCGTGAGCGGGATCGCGAGGAGCAGGAGCATCGGCAGGAGGAGTCGGCGGACGCGCAGCAGGAGGGACCTCAATCGACGTGGACCTCCGGAAGGTTCTGCACGAGGTGCTCGGCGAGCTTCTCCATGATGTACGCGAGCAGGTTCGCCTCCGCCGTGGTGAACGCCTTGCCGCCGCGACGGTTGACCAGCTGCAGAGCGCCCAGGGCGCGGCCGTCGTGCGCGATGGGGATGCACGCGGTCGTGGTCGTCTTGACCCCCGTCATCCGGTCGAAGTCGAGGTCCAGCTTCGGGTCCGCCGGGTCCGAGATCACCACGGGCTCGCCGAGCGCGAGCGTGTGTCCGATGAGCCCATGGTCGCGCGCCTGCCGCACGCCCGTGAGCTTCTCGGTGCCCGTCCCGAGCACGGCGACGTAGACCAGCTCGCCCGTCGCGAGGTCGTGGAGCAGCACCGCGGAGGCCTCGCAGGGGACCTTCTGGATCGACAGGGTCAGCGCGAAGCGCGCCGCCTCCTCGCGGGACTGCGTCATGTACAGGTCCTGCATCGCTTCGAACACCTCGGCGAGCAGGTCTTCTGCGTTCTGGGACGTCTCGCGCAGGATCTCCGCCGATGGCCGGCGGTGCCGCCCCGTTCCGGTCGACTGCGGAATCCAGGAGATCCGGTCGCCCCGCTCCGGGACCGGCGTGATCCGCTCGGCGACCGAAGCGGACGCCGGTGGCGGCTCCGACCTGTCCACGAGCGTCTTCGGTCCCGGCAGCGGCGCCGGCATCGCGCTCGCCGCGTCGAAGGCCGGCAATCCCTTCGCGGGCGTCACGGGAATCGCGACCGGCGCCGGTCTTGCCGCCTGGGCCTTCTGGGCCTTCTGGGCCTTCTGGGCCTTCACGGCCTGCATGGGCACGGTGGCCGAATGCGGTGTGGGCGGCACCGTGCTGGGCTGGACCACGACCGCTTTCGGCGGCGGAGTCCGCAGCTCGGGCAGCGGCGTCGGCGCAGGCGCCGTCTGCACCGGGAACGAGACGTCGGGCCCGCCGCCGCGCCAGTCCTTCCACGACAGTGCGCCGAGCGCAGCCTTCGTGGGTGGACCCTGGAAGATCGTGTCGAAGACCGTCACGTGGATGAACTTGCCCGCCGGCTTGTCGGCGATCTGCGCCGACAGATCTTCGAACACCGAGCGCAGGACCCTCTCGACGTCGCCGCGCGAGGTGCCCGGCGCGACCGCCAGGACTCTCTCGCGATAGGTCACGGCGTTCTTCGCGTCGCGGTCCTCGTCCCTGCGGAAGAGCACCTGGTGAGGAATCTTCGCCCCGCCGGTTCCCGCAACCTTCGGCGGCAACCCCGGACCGGCGGCGGTGGCTGCGAGGCTCGCCGGCACGGGTGCGGGGGCCGGCACGGGGGCCGGCGCGACGTACGCCACCACGGCCTGCGCGCCGTCGCCCTTCTTCGGCTGTGGGTCCACGTAGCGGACCGTGATCCGCCGATTGAGACCGAAGTCCGAGACGTCCACCCCGTCGTCGTGGATGAGGGCCGCGAATCCCGCCTCGCCCGCGCCCTTCTTGATCCCGGACCGCTGCAGCCCGGCGCTCAGCGCCGTAAGCCACGTGTCCCCCTCCACACGATGGGTCTTCGCTTCGCCCGGTCCTTCCGGGGGGATGGCGACCTCCCACCGCATCGTCGGAGGAAGGTTGCTACCCGTACATCCAGGCCAAGTCAATCTTGCAAGTCTGCCGTCGGAGCCACGGCCCTCTGGACGGCGGGGGCGGGGGCTGGTAATCGCGCCCCCCGATGCGAGTACTCCTGCTCGCGCTGGACCGAACGGCTGGGACGGCTGGCGGTGCTGGCCTGGGGCCGAACCCCGGCCCGATCAACGACGACGCCGAGTCGATCCTGCGCGACCTTGGCTGTGACGTCGACCGCCGCGGGTTCTTCCCGCCCCTCGAGGCCGGAGGCCTGCCACGCGTGCGGCCCGACGTGCTCCTGATCGACTCCGGACCCCGTCCCGAGCTCGGCGCCTCGGAGTTGAAGCGCCTCCGCGAGTTGCCGGACCTCGCGGAGGTTCCCGCCATCCTCGCCGTTCCATCCGATCAGGTCACACGGATCGATTTCTCTTCTGGTTTTGCAGACTTCGTACTCACTCCTTATGTTCCACATGAGCTCTATGCGCGCCTGCGCCAGCTGGAATGGCGGCAGAGCGAGTTCTCGGGCGAGGAGGTCCTCAAGTGCGAGGAACTGCTCGTGGACCTGCCCGGCAGGGAGGTGACGGTGGCCGGCCGCCGTGTCCGCCTGACACGGCAGGAATTCGATCTGCTGGCGTTCCTTCTTCGCAACCGCGGCGAGGTGCATCGCAGGGACGCCCTGCTGCGGGCCGTGTGGGGCCTGCGCCGGTCCATCGTGACACGGACGGTCGACATCCACGTGCGCCGCTTGCGGGAAAAGCTGGGCCCGGCAGGGAGGATCATCGAAACCGTCCGGGGCGTCGGATACAAGGTACCCGGTGTCTGACGTCGTCTTGGCCCTGTCCGCGGGCGACCCATCCGGCGTCGGGCCCGAGGTGATCCGTGCGGCGGTCCGTCGACTCCCGCGAGGGATCCGGCTCGTCGTCTTCGGCGACGCCTCCCTCCTCGGACGCCGGACGTCGCCCAAGATCGAACTCGTCGCCGTCACCCGCCTGCCGCCCTCCGATCGCAGGCCGGGCCGGCCGACGCGCGCGGGAGGGCGCGCGCAGCTCGCCTATCTGGAAGCCGCTGTCGTCCATGTGGAGAGCGGACGGGCGGCGGGTCTGGTCACCGCGCCCGTCTCCAAGAGAGCGATCGCGGTGGCGAACGACGTCCCCTTCCTCGGCCACACGGAATGGCTCGCGTACCGCGCCGGGTCCGGCGCCGCAGGGGTCGCGATGTGCTTCGTGGCCGGGTCCCTGAAGGTCGCGCTCGCCACGACGCACGTGCCGCTCCGCGGCGTCGCGCGGTCACTCACGGCGCGTCGCATCGTGCGTACGGGCGAGCTCCTCTTCACATACCTGCGCGGGCTCGAGGGAGTGCGCCGTCCCCGGATCCTCGTCGCGGCCCTCAACCCGCACGCGGGGGAGGGTGGCCTCGTGGGGGGGGAAGAGGCGCGGATGATCGCGCCCGCGGTGCGTCAGCTGCGCCGCCGCCTGGGCCGGGGCGGCGACGTCGAGGGTCCCATCCCGGCAGACGCGGTCTTCCGGATTGCCGCCGCGGATCCGCGGGCGGGCGTGGTCGCCCTCTACCACGACCAGGCCACCATCCCGGTCAAGCTCGTGGCGTTCGGTGGCGCCGCGAACGTCACGCTGGGTCTGCCCTACCTGCGAACGAGCGTCGATCACGGGGTTGCCTACGACATCGCGGGGCGCGGGATCGCCGATCCGGGCGGCTTGCAGGCGGCGGTCGCGCTCGCGGCCCGTCACGCGCGAAAAGCTCGACGAATTGTCTGGACATCTGGAACGAACTAGATAGATTCGCGAGCGCCTGAAAAGGCAGAAACGGTGTAAGAGGGCGAGATCACGTGGGAAAGCGGCGGGGAAGAGCTGGGTTTGTCGAGGTCCGGGGCGCCCGGCAGCACAACCTCAAGAACATCGACGTCGACATCCCACGCGGGAAGCTGGTCGTGATCACGGGGCTTTCCGGCTCGGGGAAGTCGAGCCTGGCCTTCGACACGATCTTCGCCGAGGGACAGCGCCGTTACGTGGAGTCCCTGTCGCCCTACGCCCGGCAGTTCCTCGAGCAGATGCCCAAGTCCGACGTCGACTCCATCGAGGGGCTCTCGCCGGCCGTCTCGATCGAGCAGCGGTCGATCGCCAAGAGCCCGAGGTCCACCGTCGGGACGGTCACCGAGATCTACGACTACCTGCGCCTCCTGTACGCGCGGGTAGGCCAGCCGCACTGCCCGAAATGCGACACCTCCATCCGGGCGCAGACCGTGCCGCAGATCGTCGACCGCGTCCTGGCGTTCGGGGAGGGGACGCGCCTTTCGATCCTGTCGCCGATCGTACGCGGAAAGAAGGGCGACTTCGCCCGGGATCTGGAGCGGCTTCGTCGCGACGGTTTCGTGCGGGTGAGCGTGGACGGCGAGGTACACGACCTGTCGGAGGACCTCTCCCTCGACAAGAGCCTCGCCCACGACATCGAGGTCTACGTCGATCGCATCGTCCTGACGGGCGACGTCCGATCGCGCGTCGCCGACAGCGTGGAGACCGCGCTGCGGCTGTCGGAGGGGCTGGTGCGGATCTCGCCGATCGAGGGCGACGACCTCCTGGTCTCGAGCCGGTTCAGCTGCATCGACTGCGGCGTCTCCCTCCCCGAGGTCGCCCCGCGGATGTTCTCGTTCAACAGCCCCGCGGGCGCGTGCCCGACCTGCGGCGGGCTCGGCGAGATCATGGAGTTCGACCCGGATCGGATCGTCCCCGACACCAAGAAGTCCCTCAAGGAAGGGGCGATCGCTCCCTGGGGAACGCGCAACAGCGACTTCTTCCAGCAGATGCTCGACACGGTCGCCGCCCACTTCGGCATCGACGTGTTCGCGTCCTGGGAGAAGCTCTCCGAAGCGCAGCGCACGATCCTCCTGCGCGGTTCGGACGAGAAGATCGAGTTCAAGCTCTCGAAGGAAGACCGTCTCCTGCAGTTCAAGCGCGGGTTCGAGGGGGTGATCCCGAACCTCGAGCGGCGCGTGCGCGAGTACGAGCGCCGCAAGCGAGAGGAAGGCGCGAGCGAGGAGGAGAGCTACGAGTTCATCGCCGACGAGTTCCACCGGTGGATGAGCCGTACGACCTGCGGGACCTGCGAAGGCGCGCGGCTACGCAAGGAGAGCCTGTGCGTCCGCATCGCGGGGAAGAACATCCGCGAAGTGACCGCGCTGACGATCGGCGAGAGCGTGCGCTTCTGGGCCAAGCTCCCGCTCGGCGTCCGGGAGGCGGAGATCGGAAAGCGCGTCCTGCGCGAGATCCGCACCCGCCTGTCGTTCCTCGTCGACGTGGGACTGGACTACCTGACCCTCGACCGGCCGACGGCGACCCTCTCGGGCGGGGAAGCGCAGCGGATCCGTCTCGCGACGCAGATCGGCTCGAACCTCGTCGGGATGCTCTTCGTGCTCGACGAGCCCTCGATCGGCCTGCACCAGCGGGACAACGAACGTCTCATCGAATCCATCAAGGCATTGCAGGGCGGCGGGAACACGGTGCTCGTGGTCGAGCACGACCGCGACATGATCAAGGCCGCGGACTTCGTCATCGACATGGGGCCGGGAGCCGGCGCCGCGGGGGGCGAGGTCGTCGCGACGGGGACGCCGGAGGAGATCGCGGCGAACCCGAAGTCGGTCACGGGCCAGTTCCTTTCGGGCGCGCGGCGAATCGTCCCGGGCAAGCGGCGAATTCCCGACTCGCGCTGCCTGGTCGTCAAGGGCGCGCGCGCGAACAACCTGAAGGACGTGATGGTGCGCTTCCCGCTCGGTGTCCTCGCCTGCGTGACGGGCGTGTCGGGATCCGGCAAGTCGACGCTCGTCGTGGACACCTTGCTGGCGGCGCTGCGGCAGCGCCTCTACCGGACCAAGGAGCGGCCGGGAGAGCACGACGACATCGCGGGGCTCGAGCACCTCGACAAGGTGATCGACATCGACCAGAGCCCTATCGGACGGACGCCGCGCTCCAACCCGGCGACCTACACGGGGGTTTTCACGCACATCCGCGACCTCTTCGCGGGCCTGCCCGAGTCCCGCTCGCGCGGCTACAAGGCGGGCCGGTACTCGTTCAACGTCAAGGGCGGGCGCTGCGAGGCGTGCCAGGGCGACGGTGTCCTGCGCATCGAGATGCACTTCCTGCCGGATGTCTTCGTCACCTGCGAGGAGTGCGGCGGCAAGCGCTACGACCGCGAGACCCTCGAGGTGCGCTTCAAGGGGAAGAACATCGCCGAGGTCCTCGGGATGACCGTGACCGAGGCGCTCGCGTTCCTCGACAACATTCCCAAGTGCCGCCAGAAGCTCGAAACGCTCCGAGCCGTGGGCCTCGGGTACCTGACGCTCGGACAGAACGCGACGACCCTGTCCGGCGGCGAGGCGCAGCGCCTCAAGCTCAGCAAGGAGCTCGGCAAGCGCGCGACCGGGCAGACGCTCTACATCCTCGACGAGCCGACGACCGGCCTGCACTTCGCCGACATCGCCATGCTCGTGTCGGTCTTGAACGCCCTCGTCGACGCGGGGAACTCGGTGCTGGTGATCGAGCACAACCTGGACGTCGTCGCCTGTTCGGACTGGGTCATCGACCTCGGTCCCGA
>Ga0247727_10004098_pt1 | contig 31314 bp, 28 predicted proteins | sample WisWelCaveWW1625_FD_202498 | JGI IMG/M metagenome (GOLD analysis project Ga0247727, IMG submission 202498) | Biofilm microbial communities from Wishing Well Cave, Virginia, United States - WW16-25 | ecosystem: Environmental > Aquatic > Deep subsurface > Groundwater > Cave microbial mat | place... | reverse complement strand
AAGGTCCGGGGTTTCCTCCAACGCGATCGTCGGCGGCCCGCCGTTTTTTTCCTTCTTGATTTTTTCGTCGGCGCATTGCGTCGGGCGCCAGTCGGCGACGGCGGCGACCATGATGGCGACATCGGCTGGAAGCGCCGCTTCGCAGGCCCCGAGCATCTGCACCGCGGTCTCGACCCGCTTCATTTTCACGCCCGGCGGCGCGGCGAGATTGGTCGGGCCGGAGACAAGTGTCACCTCCGCGCCCAATTGCGCCAGCGCAGCGGCGATCGCGTAACCTTGCTTGCCACTGGAGCGGTTGGATAGGAACCGCACTGGGTCGATGCCTTCGAGCGTCGGGCCCGCCGTCACCAGCACACGTTTGCCTTTGAGCGGGCCGTCGTTCAGCAACGCGAGAATGGCGTCGCGAATCGCCTCGGGCTCGGCCATGCGGCCCGGTCCATATTCGCCGCAAGCCATGTCGCCGTCGTCGGGCCCGACGAAATGGATGCCGTCCGCCTCCAGCCGCGCGCGATTGCGTTGCGTGGCGGCGCTGAGCCACATGCGCACATTCATCGCTGGCGCCATCAGCACCGGTTTGTCGGTAGCCAAGAGGGCGGTTGAAGCCAAGTCGTTGGCCAGCCCGTTCGCGGCTTTCGCCATCAAGTCAGCAGTGGCGGGCGCGGCCACGACAAGATCGGCCGAACGCGAAAGTTCGATGTGGCCCATCTCGGATTCGGCCGTGAGGTCGAACAAATCCGCATAGACCTTATCCTGGGTCAGCGCGCCAACCGAAAGCGGGGTCACGAAATGGGCGCCGGCTTTGGTTAGGATCGCGCGCGTCTTCACGTTCGCCTTCGCCAGCAAACGGATAAGCTCAAGGCTCTTATAAGCAGCGATGCCGCCGCCGATGATGAGCAGAACGCGCTTGTCGCTCATGGCGCGGGCTCATGGAATTGGCTGGTCCACGGGTCATAGGCGGGCGCGCCGGCGGCGACGATGTCACGGACATTGCGCGTCGCGACACGCAGCTGGCGGATCCGCGCGGTCGCGGCGATCAGGCCGTCGGCCAGTCCGACGGCGACGCCCTGATGCAACATAAGGCCTTGTCGCTCGCCGCAGAGTTCGGCAGCATGCGCATCGACCGGCAAAATCCGGTCGGCGAAAATCAATTTGGTTTCGTGGAGCCAATCGGCGAGGCTTGTGCGTTTTCGGTTCGTCGGCAATTGAGCAATGCCCCTGGCGATTTCCGTGAGCGTCACCGCGCTGACAAACGTCGTGTCGCGGTCAAGCGCGGCCATCCACGCCTTCACTGTCGGCGAGCCGCGCGGATGACGCGCTTCGGACAAGACGTTAGTGTCAAGTAGGATCATCGAATTCGATGTGCCGGCCTGGCGAGACGTCGCGGCTGAGATCCAGGCCCTCGAAACTTGGGCCAGACATTAGGTGTTCGATGAAATCCTTGCGTGGCTTCAGCCGATCGAACTCCGCCGCCGAAACCACCACCACGGCCTCGTCGCGGCGGCGCACCCGCTGCGGGCCCTCGGTGAGGGCCTTGGTGATCAATTCACTGAAGCGGTTCTTGGCTTCCGCGACGGCCCAGTCAGGCATCTGTTTTTCTTTCTGTCCAACTTAGACAAAATAGCACGACCGCTCCCGTTGCGCAACTCAAGCGGTAGAATACAGGCTGTTTTCTCATGGCGTCACCGGCGCTGCGGCAACCGCCGGAGCTTCGGCGGGCGCTGGCGTTTCGACCGGATCAGCTATGCCAGTCGTTACCGGCGCTACAATACGCGCCGGGGCAGGGGCTGGCTGCAGCGGCGGGCGACCCGAACCGGTGCTGAGCACCAGAGCGAGCACGGCGCCGGCCATCAGGCCGAGCCAGAACACCGGGTTTTCATACCATTTGCGCTCCTCGCGCGGCGCCTCGTTGCTAATTTTGCGCGCGGCGGCTTCGATCATGGTCAGCGTTTGCGGCAGCCGGCGCATGGCCGCTAAGGCGAGCGCTGCTTCGTCCACCGCGCGCCGCGTCACCGCCTCGGCGCCCAATTCGCGTTTGACCCAGCGCTCAACGATTGGGCGGCAGGCGGCCCACATGTCGTGCTGTGGATCGAGCGCGCGCGCTACGCCCTCCACCTGCACCATGGTTTTCTGCAACAGCACGAGTTCAGGCCGCAAATGCATGCCGAACATATGGGTGACGTCGAACAATTGCAGTAGCAGCCGGCTCATGGAAATGCCGTCGGCGGTCTTGCCGAAAATCGGCTCGCCGATGGCGCGCAATGCCTGCGCGAATTCCTCGACCGTGAATTTGTCCGGCACGTAGCCGGCTTCTTGGTGCACCTCGGCGACGCGGCGATAATCGCGGTGCAGGAAGCCGTGGAGGATTTCCGCAAGATAGCGGCGCTCCTTGTGGCCGATGCGGCCCATGATGCCGAAATCGACGATCCAGAGTTTGCCGTCCTTGCCGTAAAGCAGGTTTCCCTCGTGCATGTCGGCGTGGAAGAAACCGTAATCGAGCGCCGCCGCCAAGAAGCCGCGCGTGATGGCGATGGCGAGCGCGCCACGATCGGCGCCGGCTTTGTCGAGCGCACTTGCATCGGTTAGGGGCGTGCCGTCGATCCAGTCGAGCGTCATCACCCGTTTGGCCGAGCGTGTCCAATCGATCTCGGGCACCGTGAGGTAGCCGTCCTTGCCGGCGACTTCGCGGAACTCCGCCGCAGCGCCCGCCTCTAGGCGCAGGTCCAACTCTCGCTCGGTTGCCGCCGTCACGGTATCGACGAATTGCACCGGTTCCAGCCGCCGTGATCGCGGCGAGAAAAATTCGATTGCTTGCGCCAGAAAGCGCAGCGCCGCCATTTCCTTGGCCATCTTCCGCTCGATGCGCGGGCGCAGCACCTTGATGGCGACGACGCCATGGCGCGGCACGATGGCCTGATGCACTTGCGCGATCGAGGCTGCGGCCATTGCTTCGGAGATGCCGGCGAACAATTCCTCGGTGCCGCCGAGTTCCGAATTAATGGTGTCGAGTGCGATCGTGCGCGAGAACGGCGGCAAGCGGTCCTTGAGCCTGGCCAGGTCCTGCGCGGCGGTGACCCCGATCATGTCGGGGCGGGTGGCGAGAAACTGGCCGACCTTCACATAGGCCGGACCCAGGCGCTCAAACGCCTTGGCTAGGCGCGCGCCAACGCTCCTGCCACGCCCGCGTTTGGTAAACATGCGCAGCAGCGTATGGGTGGCCCGCAACCCCAGCGGATAGCGCTCGTAATATTCCCCCGGCAGCAGCACGTCGTAGCGCGCCAGCGTCGCCGCCACGCGAAGCAAACGCCAGCTATGTCCGATCCAGGAAAACACTAAACCGCCCAACCCCAATGCAGCGCGCAGACCCCGCCGGCCATGTTGCGGTAAGCCGTGCGTGCGAAACCCGCCGCCTGGATCATAGCCAAGAAGCGTTCCTGATCCGGAAACCTGCGGATGGATTCGACCAGATATCTGTACGAATCGGAGTCATTCGCCAGCCATTTCCCCAAAGCCGGGACCGCGTTAAAAGAATAGAAATCATAAAACGGCTCAAGCCCGCCAATCGCCAGGCGCGAGAATTCCAGGCAATAGAAGCGCCCGCCGGGCTTCAGGACGCGCCTGGCTTCGCGCAGGACCGCGTCGATATCAGTGCAATTGCGGATGCCAAAGGAGATGATGTAGGCGTCGGCGACGTGGTCCTCGACCGGCAGGTTCTCGGCGTCGCCCTCGTGCCAACTCAGCCCATCTTCGCCACGTTTGCGGCCGGCTTCGAGCATTTCCGCATTGATGTCGATCACGTGGATTTCGGGCGGATCGAGCCCGCGCCGTTTGGCCGCGCCATCCCCCAATTTCTTCAGCCGCCGGGCGATGTCGCCGGTGCCCCCGGCCACATCCAATATCAGCTCGCCCGGCTGCGGGTTGAGCTTGGCGGCCGCAGCGTCCTTCCAGAGCCGGTGCAGCCCCCCGGACATGGCGTCGTTCATCAGATCGTATTTGGAGGCGACCGAAGAGAACACCTCGCGCACCCGCGAGGCCTTCTCCGCCTTGGGCACGTCCTGGAAGCCGAAGGAGGCGGTGTCGTTGGTCACGGGGGGAGACCATAGCCGTGCCGCTTTGCGGGGGCTATATCGGTCTCCTATGCTTTTCCCATTGTTTTCCGACATTTCGCAGCATGCCTGAACTTCCCGAAGTGGAAACCGTGCGGCGCGGCCTTGCGCCGCATCTTGTCGGGCGGCTGATTGCGCGCGCCAAGACCAGACGCGCGGATTTGCGGTTTCCGTTTCCCAAGCGCTTCGCGGCGCGGCTGACGGGTCGGCGCATCGAAGCACTGACCCGGCGGGCGAAATATTTGCTGGCCGAACTAGATGATGGGAACGTCTGGGTCACGCATCTCGGCATGACTGGGCGCTGGTCGGTGATCGGCGCGCCAAAGCAGCCCGGCGATTTCTACTATGCCGAACCGCCCGATCCCACGCACACCCATGTCGTGATCGCGATGAAGGAGGGCGTGCGGCTGGAGTTCAACGATCCGCGCCGTTTCGGCTACATGGATTTGATCGCGCGCGATGGCCTCGATGCGCATCCCTGGTTCAATGGCCTCGGCCCCGAACCGCTCGGCAACGCTTTTCACGCGCTTTATCTGGTCCAAGCCTTCGCCGGCAAGAAAGCCAACGTGAAAAGCGCGCTCCTCGATCAGCGCGTGGTGGCGGGGCTGGGCAACATCTACGTAGTCGAAGCGCTGCACCGCGCCGGCATCTCGCCAACGCGCGCGGCGGGAAGCGTCTCCAGCGCGCGCCTGGAAAAACTCGCGCCCGCGATCCGCGCCGTGCTTGAAGAAGCCATCGCCGCCGGCGGCTCGACCTTGAACGACTACGCCGCCGTCGATGGCGTGCAAGGCGGCTTCCAGCAGCGCTTCCGCGTCTACGACCGCGAAGGCGCGCGCTGCGTGAAGCCGAAATGCGGCGGCGTCATAAAACGCGCCGTGCACGGCGGGCGGTCCACGTTCTGGTGTGGGAAGTGCCAGCGTTGATATGGACCGCCGGTGCCCTCGCTCGCGGGCGTAGGCCGTGGTGAGTGAGTGGTGAGTGGGAGCGCGCGGCCTCCGGCCGCGCTTGCGCCGCCGGAGGCGACGCGCTCCCACCTGCCAACGTCGCGCCGGCCGGCGAGACGCAGGCGCTCAGCGTGACAGGATCATCTCACGTATGTTGGAGGTGGTTGGAAGGTGTGCCCACGTCGCAAGAGCCCACCACCAGAAGAACCATGTGGCAGAAAACAAGAAGACCCACAGGCCATTCAATATGGCCCATTGATTTTTTCCGGGAATCCTTGGCCAGGATCTGCTTGAAGGAGGCCGAATTGCGCATCTGCTTTTCGAGCATTCGCCCAGATAGCGCCAACATATATTAGAAGGATCAAAATCAATAATTGATTCAACTCTGCGGTTCCGGGCACAACAGACTGCCAAAAGTCACGCTTTATGGCGAGTGAGGGCCAAAGAAAGAAAATCGAGATCGCGCAGGAAGCAGCAAGTTCTTTAAGCCGGATGTTCCGTACAAACCGAGACTTGAGTTCGCTCTGCTCTTGTCCAAAGGTATTGGTCTGCCAACAGGGTCTCCCGATAAGCCTTCGTCCGCCAAATCCAGGTTCTGCCAGGGAGTAGGCGTACTGGGCCAAGCCAAACCAAAATCTCTTGCGCGCTAAATCCAACGAATAGCCAAAAGACGCTCAGCAGCAATCCCACCCCAATTTGAGAGGTCGCCGGAAGGTGAGCGAGAGCGGGCGCCACGTAGGGCGCCGTAACCACGAACCCGATCGAAATGTAAGAAAAATCCCTTAGGAAGGGGCCTTCGTAGAAGCGCTTCAGCAGGTAGGTCCAAGGACTTTCATTCTGTTCCATGTCCGCGCTCGCGCCTAAGGGTGCTTGTTAAAGGATATCATTTCGGGGGCTTCGGCACCAGGGGGGCTTGCGTCGCACTCATATTGATTTTCCGCGCCGCGCGGCGCACCAACGCCCCATGACATATGAAAACATCCTCGTCGAAACCGATTCCAACGTCGGCATCATCCGCCTCAATCGCCCCAAGGCGCTCAATGCGCTCAACGCCGAACTGATCGCGGAGCTGAGCGCCGTGCTCGATGGCTTCGAGGCCGACGATGCGATTGGCTGCATTGTCATCACCGGCTCGGAGCGCGCGTTCGCGGCGGGGGCCGACATCAAGCAGATGGCGGACGGCAGCTTCGCCGACTATTACAAGCGCGATCCGTTCGCCAATCTCGAGCGCGTGCCGCGGTGCCGCAAGCCGACCATCGCCGCCGTCGCTGGCTTCGCGCTCGGCGGGGGCTGCGAGCTCGCCATGATGTGCGATTTCATCATCGCGGCGGAGAACGCCAAATTTGGTCAGCCTGAGATCACGCTCGGCGTGATGCCCGCGTGGGGCGGTTCGCAGCGGCTGACGCGCTCGATCGGCAAGGCCAAGGCGATGGATCTGTGCCTCACCGGGCGCATGATGGATGCCGCCGAGGCCGAGCGCGCGGGCCTGGTCGCGCGCATCGTGCCGGTCGATAAGCTGATGGAAGAAACGCTAGCGGCGGCCAAGAAGATCGCCGCGATGGGCCGCCTCGCCACCATCGCCAACAAGGAAGCGGTGAACGCCGCGTTCGAAACGCCTTTGAACGAAGGGCTCAAGCTCGAACGGCGGCTGTTCTACGCCCTGTTCGCCACCGGGGACCAAAAAGAAGGCATGGCCGCATTCATCGAAAAGCGCCCGCCCGCGTTCAAGAACCGCTGATCATTTGACGCCAAAGCGAGCGGGCGCTATAGCCCGCCGCTTACTTCTGAAAACTCTCTCGCTCGGAACCACATCCCCATGGCGAATACCAAATCCGCACAAAAAGCAGCCCGCGTGATTGAACGCCGTACGGCGGTCAATAAGGCGCGGCGCACGCGGATGCGTTCGTCCTGGCGCGGCGTTGAAGAAGCGATTGCAGCCGCCGACCCCAAGAAGGCGAGCGAAGCCCTGCGTGCGGCTGAATCCGAAACCATGCGGGCGGCGACCAATGGTGTGGTCCACAAGAATCTGGCCAGTCGCAAAATATCGCGCCTGTCGGGTCGGATCGCGGCGCTTTCAGGCGCGAAAACACGCTCCTAAAACCAAGCGCTAGGTACTCTATCGACGTCCCAAGAGCCTGTGATTCCTTATATTTCGGCTTCGCAACCATGCTGTTGGGAAACGGTTAACAACCATCCGTACGCAGCCTATAATCGGTTTTCCGACAGCTTCGAAAATAGCAATAAAATCAATTATATAAATTGATCTGTGGAAATAAATTGATCTGTGGAAATTGCGAAGAAGTTAAAATCGGAAGCGCTGTTAGGGATTGACTGCCCCCCCCGATCGTCGCATCGTTCGCTTGTCTGGCGAGTGGGCTCGCTGTTCGACGATTTAGTGAAACCGGTGCGAGAGCATCGGGCCGAAAAATCATTCGGCTCGAACAGAGGAGCTATGCCCGCCAGCGGGGCGGCTGAAACAACAACATCCTTAGCAGGGGGTCTGGCTATGGAACACGGCGAAGAGTTCGCCCGTCGAATACCGGCGGGTCTCGGGGTAGTGCGGGCGTATGAATTGGTGCGGAAGGAATTGTTCGGCGAATTCGGCGCCGATTTTTTCCGTTCTTACATCGATCCGTTGCGGCTGGTGGCGGAGTGGAACGGGACGCTCCTGTTCCGCGCCGGTTCGCAAGTGGCGCGGGATCGCTTGCGGCAACAAGTGCAGCACCGGCTAGAGGCGCGGTTGCGGGCTTATGAGCCCAGCTTGGGCGCGGTCGATATTCTCCTGGAACACGAATTTCCCGAGGACGTTCGCGCGTTGGCGGACGCGCGGATTGAGCAGGCGCGCGCGCCGCTGTTGACGCCGGCCCAGCACCCGCATTCGTTCAATTTCGACACCTTCTGCTCGGATTTCACAAACCATCGCGCGCTTACGGTGGCGCGCATGATCGCGGCGGGGGCAGGCGTTACGTTTCCGGTCTGGTTGGTGCACTCCCCGCCAGGGTGCGGGAAAACTCATCTCTTAGCTTCGCTCGCGCAAGAGGCAGTGCTGAGAACGCCAGAGCGAAAAGTGCTGATGATGACGGGCCAGGAATTTCTTGAAGCTTTTCAATCGGCGTTGCACAAAAAGCGCGATTCCTCAGTGTTCAAGGCACAGGTGCGCGCGCCTGATCTGCTCATCATCGACGACTTCCACCGCATCTGCGGCAAGCGCGCCACCGAGGAAGAAGCGTTCGACACCATGTACGACCTCACCAGCCGCGGCGGGCAAGTTGTGCTTGCCGCAAATCACGGCGCTGAAGGGCTTGAAGGTCTTGATGATTCGCTGCGCGCTAAGCTGAAAGGGGCCGCCGTGTGCGAGATTCTGGAGCCCGATACGCACTTGCGTCGGCGCATCCTAGATACGCGCGTCGATCATCACGCGCGCGCCGCGCCGGGTTTTCGCGTGGCGCCCGACGCGCTCGACATGCTTGCCGAACGTATGAAGGTTACTGGCCGTGAGCTCGACGGCGCGGTATGTCAATTGCTCATAGAATGGAAAATCTCGGGAGGTACAGAAGTGACGCTTGAAGCCGCCGCCAATGCTTTGCAGAGCAAATTGTCCGACGCCGCCGCCGAGCGGAGGCGGATCACGGTGCAATTGGTGCAGAAAGTCGTGGCCCGGCACTACGCCATGAGCGTACAGCAATTGCTGGAGCGCACGCGCCGGCACGCCGTCGCACGCCCGCGCCAGATCGCCATGTTCCTCGCCTGCCGCATGACCCATGCCTCGCTGCCCGATATTGGCCAACGCTTCGGCGGCTTTGATCACACCACCATTATGTACGCGCGTGATCGCATCGCCAGTTTGGCCGAGAAGGATGCCGATCTAAAGACTGAACTGGAGGCGATCGAGCGGGCGATCCGGCGCGAGCCTTAAGTAAGCAGTCGCGGCTGACCCCAAAGCCCGCAAATTGGGCTTGGGGATAGCGCGGCTTCTGCTAGTTTCTCACCCCCTGCGGGCGGCGACTCGGGCTTTGGTTCGGGGCCGCGCGCGGGGGGTGCTTGTTTCCGGAACAGGGTGAAGGCAATGCGGCTGACGATTGAGCGCTCGGCGCTCCTAAAGGCGCTCAACCACGTGCAGAGCGTTGTCGAGCGGCGCAATACGATCCCGATTTTGTCCAACGTGCTGGTGGCCGCGCAAGGCGATAGCCTGCGGCTGACCGCCACCGACCTCGACATCGAGATTTCAGAATCGGCACACGCCGAAGTGGAACGGCCAGGCTCAACCACCGCGCCCGCTAATTATCTCTATGATTTTGTGCGCAAGCTGCCGGAAAATTCCCCGCTCAAGCTCGATGTCTCCGGCGACGATCCGCGTCTGTTCATCTCGGCTGGCAAATCGCGGTTGCATTTGCCGATCCTGCCCGCGGGTGATTTTCCGGCGATGCCCGCCGATGGCTTTGAAACCCGCTTCGAGATCGAGCCGAGCGAACTCGCGCGCCTGATCGACAAGACCCGCTTTGCGATCTCCACCGAGGAGACGCGCTATTATCTCAACGGCATCTTCATCCACACCGTGGTCAATGGGTCGGGCGCGGCGATGCTGCGTGCGGTCGCCACCGACGGCCACCGCCTCGCGCTTGCGGACGCGGCCGCGCCCAAGGGCGCCCAAGGCATGCCGGGCGTGATCGTGCCGCGCAAGACCATCAACGAACTGAAACGTCTGCTCGATGACGCCGCCGATACGGTGGAAATCGCGGTGTCACCGCAGAAAATCCGCTTCGCGCTGGGCGATGCGGTGCTAACCTCAAAGCTGATCGACGGCTCGTTTCCCGAATATGCACGGGTTATTCCCAAGGGCAATTCAAAGCGGTTGAAAGTCGACAACAAGGCGTTTTCCGAAGCGGTCGATCGGGTCGCCACCGTGTCGGCCGAGCGTTCGCGTTCGGTGCGGCTGGCGCTCGACAAGGACAAGGTAACGCTCACCGTGAACAATCCTGACGCCGGCGTGGCCACCGAGGATCTGGCCGCCGATTACGTCGACGATTCAATGGAGATAGGCTTCAACGCCCGCTATCTGCTCGACGTGGCTCAGCAAATCGAAGGCGAACAAGCGCTGTTTGAACTCGCCGATTCCGGCTCGCCCACTCTGGTGCGCGACGAAGCCGACGAAAACGCGCTCTACGTGCTGATGCCGCTGCGGGTGTGATGACGCACGGCCCCGGCAAACAACTGAACACCAGAAAAATGATCCGTCATCCCGGACGCGCGGAGCGCGATCCGGGACCCAGGGGCAACGGACGCCGCCCCACGATCCCCTGGGTCCCGGCTCTCCCTTCGGTCGGCCGGGATGACGGAGTGTAATTTCGTAGGTGTGCAGGTGACGCATTTGCTCCACGTCGCCCGCCTCACGCTCACCCAGTTTCGCAATCACGCCGCGCTCGAACTGGAACTTGACGCGCGCCCGGTGTGTCTGTTCGGCCCGAACGGCGCGGGAAAAACCAACATTCTCGAAGCGCTGAGCACGCTCGCGCCGGGGCGGGGACTGCGCGGCGCTTCGCTTCTGGATGTCGCCCGCGATGGCGGCGCAGAGCGTGCGCAACTCTGGGCGGTGTCTGCACGCGTTGCAAATGAGGACGAAATTTCCGTTCTTGGCGCCGGCGCCGAGCGCATGCCGGAAGGCGGGGTTAAGCGGCTCGCGCGCCGCGACGGCCAGCCGGCGACCGCCGCCGAACTCGGCGAGGCCGCGCGCATGACTTGGCTGACGCCGGCGATGGACCGGCTCTGGTCCGGCCCCGCCGGCGACCGCCGGCGGTTTTTCGACCGGCTCACGCTCTCGCGCGCGTCCGAGCACGGTCATGCCGCAGCCGCTTACGAACGCGCCATGCGAGAACGCCAACGTTTGTTGAGCGAACGCGTGTTCGACACTGCGTGGCTGGGCGGGCTCGAACACGAGATGGCCACGCACGGCGCGGCTATTGCCGCCGCGCGCGTGGAAACACTGCAGCGCCTGCGGAGCGCCATCAAAGCACGCCCCGACGGGGCGTTTCCAAAAGCGGCGCTGGCGCTGGAGGGTTTACTGGAAGCGCGCTTTGAAGCCGGCGCCAAAAGCGCCGACGTAGAAGAAGATTTCGCCGAATTGCTCCGCGACGTGCGTGGGCGCGACGCTGGCGCAGGCAGGGCGCTTGACGGGCCACATCGCTCTGATCTGCTGGCGCGCCACGCCGCCAAGGATGTAGCCGCCGATCAATGCTCCACCGGCGAACAAAAGGCGTTGCTCTTGGGCTTGACGCTGGCGCAGGCGCGGGCGCTGGCGGAGGATCCCGGCGCTGGGCCCTCGCTGATCCTGATCGACGAAGCCGCCGCGCACCTCGATGCCGCGCGCCGGGCGGCGCTGTTCGACGAACTCCTCGCCAATCCCGGCCAAGCTTGGCTCACCGGCACCGACGAGAATTTGTTCGAAGCCTTCGGCGCGCGCGCGCAACGCTTTGAAGTGCGCGATGGTGTAGTGAGCGCCGCGTAAACCAAATCCGGACCTCCGGCTTCCAGCATGCCCGCGTGCAATCACGCCGCGGCTTGGGCCCGTGGCGACAACATGCCGGCTGGAAGCAGGCGGTCCGGGGGCATGCATCGACAAGCGCCGCTATTTTTGCTGTTGTACGCGCGCAGGAGCGCGCCATGGACAACGAGGATTACGTCTTCAATTACGATCCTGACGAGGACGCCGATAGCGCCGACCTCGCCACCATGGACGTGAGCCGCCCCGAGCGTTTTCGCGATTACAATATGTGGCCGTTTTTTGCGCGTCTGCGGCGCGAGGCGCCCGTGCATTATTGCCCCGACAGCGAGCATGGGCCGTATTGGTCGGTGACCAGGTTCAACGACATCATGCATGTCGAGACCCACCACCAGATTTTCTCGTCCGAGCCAGCCATCACCATCGCCACGCCGGAGGAAGATTTTCCACTGCCGATGTTTATCGCCATGGACCCGCCCAAGCACGACGCGCAGCGCAAGGCCGTCAGCCCAATCGTGGCGCCGGAAAATCTCGCCAAGCTCGAAAGCACGATCCGCGAGCGCGCGGCGGGGCTGCTGGACGCAGTTCCGCGCGGTGAAGCGTTCAATTGGGTCGATAAGATTTCCATCGAGCTCACCACGCAAATGCTGGCGACCTTGTTCGATTTTCCCTGGGAGGACCGCCGCAAGCTGACGCGCTGGTCCGATGTCGCCACCGCCGCGCCGGGTTCTGGCATCGTCGAGAGCAAGGACGAGCGGCGCGCTGAATTGATGGAATGCTTGGCTTACTTCACCGAATTATGGAACCGGCGCGTCAACGCCGAGCCAAAGCCGGACCTCATTTCGATGATGGCCCACGCCAGCGCCACCAGAACCATGGACCCGCGCGAATATTTGGGAAACCTCATTCTGCTCATTGTCGGCGGCAACGACACCACGCGCAATTCGATTACCGGAAGTCTTTACGCTCTCCACAAATTCCCGGACCAATTCGCCAAGCTGCGCGCCAATCCAGCGCTGATTCCGTCGCTCGTTTCCGAAACCATACGCTGGCAAACTCCGCTCGCGCACATGCGCCGCACCGCGCTCGCCGATACCGATCTTGGCGGCCAGCAGATTCGCAAGGGCGACAAGGTGGTGATGTGGTACGTCTCGGGCAACCGCGACGACGAAGTCATCGCCAACCCGAACCGGTTCAACATCGAGCGCGAAAACGTGCGCCGCCACCTCTCCTTCGGCTTCGGCATTCACCGCTGCGTCGGCAATCGCCTTGGTGAGATGCAACTGCGCATCGTCTGGGAGGAAATCCTCAAGCGCTTCGATAAAATCGAAGTCGTGGACGAGCCGCGCCGGGTGCTCTCGGCCTTCGTCAAGGGCTACGAAACCCTGTCGGTGCGCATCGCCATTTGAGGCTTGTAAACGGCGAAAATCCGCACCGAATCCAAGACTTTTCGCGCGGCGGCCGCTATAGTGCGGGATGTTTTCCAGCAAGATTCGACGCCCATGACCCCGCCCCAAGCCGCGCCCGCCAGCGAGCCCGATTACGGCGCTGATTCCATCAAGGTTCTCAAGGGCTTAGACGCAGTTCGCAAACGCCCGGGGATGTATATAGGCGACACCGACGATGGCTCGGGTCTGCACCACATGGTCTACGAAGTGGTCGATAACGCCATCGACGAGGCGCTGGCCGGGCATGCCAAGAATGTCGAGGTGATCTTGCACGCCGACGGCAGCGCCGAAGTGACCGACGACGGGCGTGGAATCCCCACCGATATCCACGAAGGCGAGGGCGTTTCGGCGGCCGAAGTCATCATGACCCAGCTGCACGCGGGCGGTAAGTTCGACCAGAATTCCTACAAGGTTTCAGGCGGGCTTCATGGCGTTGGCGTCTCGGTGGTTAACGCACTCAGCGAATGGCTTGACCTGCGTATCTGGCGCGACGGCAAGGAACACTACATGCGCTTTGCGATGGGCGACCCGGAAGCCCCGCTTAAGCTGTTGGGCGGAGCCCCGCTCCTCGCCGGCCAGCCGCGCCGCGGCACCTCGGTGCGCTTTCTCGCCAGCACCAAGACCTTCACCATGACCGAATACGACCGCAAGACCATCGAGCACCGCCTGCGCGAACTCGCGTTCCTCAATTCCGGCGTACGCATCATCTACAAGGATTTACGCGGCCCCGAGCCGTTCGAGGAAACGCTGTTCTACGAGGGCGGCGTGAAGGCGTATGTCGGCCACCTCGACCGCTCGCGCACCGCGATCATGCCCGAGCCTATCTATGTGCTGGAAGAACGCGACGGCGTCACCGTCGAAGCGGCGCTGCAATGGAACGACGGCTACCACGAAACCATGCTCTGCTTCACGAACAACATCCCGCAGAAGGATGGCGGCACCCACCTTGCCGGTTTTCGCGGCGCGCTGACGCGGGTAGTCAACAATTACATGCAATCCTCCGGCATGTCGAAAAAGGAAAAAATCGACATTACCGGCGACGATGCGCGCGAAGGCCTCACTTGCGTGCTCTCGGTGAAAGCGCCCGACCCCAAATTTTCCTCGCAAACCAAGGAAAAACTGGTCTCTTCCGAAGTGCGCCCGGTGGTGGAAAGCTTGATGGCCGAGGCGCTTGGCCAATGGTTCGAGGAAAATCCCGGCGGCGCCAAAAGCATCATGGGCAAAATCGTCGAGGCCGCCGCAGCGCGTGAAGCCGCGCGCAAGGCGCGCGAAATGCGGCGCAAGTCAAGCTTGGACATCGCCTCGCTGCCCGGCAAGCTGGCTGATTGCCAGGAAAAGGACCCGGCCAAATCCGAATTGTTCATCGTCGAAGGCGACAGCGCTGGCGGCTCGGCCAAGCAAGGCCGCAACCGCGAATATCAAGCCGTGCTGCCGCTGCGCGGCAAAATTCTCAATGTCGAACGCGCGCGCTTCGACAAGATGCTTTCATCCGAACAAGTCGGCACGCTCATCACCGCGCTCGGCGCCGGCATCGGCCGCGACGATTTCAATCTCGAAAAACTGCGCTATCACCGCATCATCATTATGACCGACGCCGATGTCGATGGCGCTCACATTCGCACGCTGTTGCTGACATTCTTCTACCGGCAAATGCCGAGCCTGATCGACGGCGGCTTCCTCTACATCGCCCAACCGCCGCTTTATAAGGCCTCCAAGGGCAAATCCGGCCGCTATCTGAAAGACCAATCCGAGTTTGACGCCTTCCTGATCGAGGAGGGAACTTCCGGTGCGGTGCTTGAAATGGACGGCGGCGCGCAGATCGCCGGCGAGGATCTCAAACGCCTCGCGCGCGAAGCCACCGCCGCCGCGAGCTTGGTCAAACGCTTGCACCAGCGCGCGCCGGACCTGGTGCTGGAACAAGCCGCGGTGGCCGGCGCTTTTGCGCCAGGCGCCGGGCAGGCCGAAGCCTTGCGCGCCGCCGCAAGGCTCAATGCCGTGGCCGAGGAGGGCGAAGCCAATTGGTCGGCGCGCTTTGATTTGGACGGCGCGCTGGTGCTTGAGCGCATCGTGCGCGGCGTCACCGAGCGCACCGTGCTCGACAAATTGCTGCTCGCCTCCACCGATGCGCGCCGCTTGGCTGATCGTGCGCCGGCCCTGCGCGAAGTTTACGAAGGGCGCGCGGCGCTACGCCGCGGCAATGATCTTACACCGGTGCATGGCCCGCTCTCGTTGCTCGCCGCCATCGAGGGCGCCGGGCGCAAAGGCATTGCCGTGCAACGCTACAAAGGCCTCGGCGAGATGAACGCCGAACAGCTTTGGGAAACCACGCTCGACCCCGAAGCGCGCGTGTTGCTGCAAGTGCGCGTCAACCACGCCGACGACGCCGACGAAATGTTTTCCAAACTGATGGGCGACGTGGTCGAACCAAGGCGCGAATTCATCCAGGACAACGCGTTGGATGCGGACGTGGATGCCTAGTGGCGACGAGTTGCGGAGCGTTCAGCGCGCGGCCTCGCCGAGCTTCGTCAGCTAATTGCAGATACGCCGGTCGCCGTGACGGGGCCGTGGGCGGTTATTGGCGTTGAGTCCGGAACAGGATGGCCTGACCACGTTGCCGAGATAGAGTTTGGTGGGCGGAAGTACTACCTTGTGCCAGCCGCCCTTCACTACCATGAAGCTCTCGCCTTTCGCTGCGAACAAATAGCTACAGCGGGGCGGGCGGATATTGATGAAGCTCAGCGCCTGCTTAGCCTTCTCTCCTATCGATGGCGGTGCAGTCTGCACGTTGTGGGCATCATGCGCGCCGGTTCGTTCCTAGCCGCAGCACCGGTTAGGAACCTCTGGATGCCGATGATTAATAACGAGTTGGAGATCGACGCGCTTGAAGTGCCGATGGAAAAGCGCGCAGGGTTGGCTTTAGCTTTGTTGCGGGAAGGCGAGAACCTACACAGCCCGATAGCGAGCAATACATACGCCTTCCTCTCGTTGACGTCGCAATTCCGAAGAAAACCAAAGAGCAGATCGCATGGATCGATGCAAATTGGCAGCGCGCTTGTCGCGACTCGAAGAAACGCGCCGAAGCCATGTTCGCGGAGACGGGGTCCGTGGGACAAGTCGTTTACGGGCATCGCCGCTCCGCCTTGGCCCATGCAAAGCGTGACTCAATTCTGAATCCGGACTGCCTGTTGCAGAAGCATCAGTTTATCCTCGATACGCCCATCGTGCGTGAATTGGCGCGCTTAGCTGTGAAGGAAGCCTTCGCCCTGAAGGGTCGCTTCGACTAACCCCATCGTCATTCCGGACGCGCGGAGCGCGATCCGGAATCCAAGGGCAACAAGCGCTGTGCTCTACGATCCCCTGGGTTCCGGGTTCTTGCTTCGCAAGCCCCGGAATGACGAGGGAGGGGCGTGCGCAGTTCGCGGTGGCGGCTAGCCGAGGAATGTGGGCGGCGGTCGGTTGCTGAAGTCGTCGTAGAGACCGCGCCCTTGTGGGTTCAGTTTTTCGATCAGCTCTAGCTTCCAGGCGCGGCGCCATTTCTTGAGGTCTTTTTCGCGGGCGATGGCGGCGGTGATTTCGCTGTGTTGCTCGAACCAAACGCCGATGCCTTGGTGTGGGTGCTGACCGCGCTGACGTTCGGGTGTTTTGGCGAAGGGCCGCGCATCCGGCGGCTATGAACGCGGCGAACCACATTTCCAAAAACGTGACTTGACGCGCGCGCGCGGGGGGTGTTCCATTTCGGGGTCGGAAGGCATCGGCGTGAACGTCGCCGGTTCCCGCTCGCAATGCTCAAGCAGCGTACAACACCTGGGCAACGGCGCGCGCATGATGGTCTTCCCGTTCGACGAAAAACACCGCGCGGCATGGTGCTGCAGGAGAGCGGGCCAGTCGAGGTCGGCCGGCGTCAGGCGACGTTTCAGCGTGTGGTGATGTTCGTTGGAACAAACAGGCAACAAGCAAGCTGTCTGCCGAATTCAGATGCGTGCATTGGCGCGGCGCTCCTATCTTGAGTCCATCATGTCGCTTCGCTTGTTCGCCGCACTCGCGCTTCCCGATGCTGTCGCCGAACTTCTGCTGGCGCTGCAAAAAGGCGTGCCCGGCGCAAACTGGCGCCCGCGCACGAATTTGCATCTGACGCTGCGCTTCTTTGGCGAGCTCACCGAGCCGGCGGCTGATGATCTCGATGCTGAACTAGGCGCCATCGGCGTCTCGCCTTTCGACTTGCAGCTGAGGGGCGCGGGCTCGTTCGGCGGCGGTGATCCGCATGCGCTCTGGATCGGCGCGCGCGCGGGCGAGGGATTGCAACAGCTCGCCGCTGCTTGCGAGCGCGCCGCGCGCCGTGTCGGCTTAAGGCCGGAGTCGCGCAAATTCGCCCCGCACGTGACGCTTGCCTATCTCAGCGGCGCCGCGCTCGACCGCGTGCAAGCGTTCGAGGCCCGGCTTGGCTTGTTTGAAGCGCCGCCCTTCCGCGTCGAGCACTTTGGGCTTTATTCCAGCTTCACCCGCAAGTCGGCGCCGAGCCTTTACCGGTGCGAGGCGGAATATGCTTTGAGTGTTTAGGATTGGCGTTGCGGCGCGGGGCTAGAGTCGGTGAGGGAGCAAAGCATGTTGAAACGCCCAGAGCATCGGCGAAGTCTGGTGGCATTGGCCGCCTTGATCGGGTTGGCGGGTTGCGCGGGGTTTGAGCCCGCCGGACGCAACGCCGCGCCGCCGCCGCCAGTGGCGGCCCCCGCGCCTGCGCCTGTCGCAACGCCGGCAGAAACGCCTGCGCACGTTCCCGCGCCGGCGCCAACGCGCACCGCGTCCAACGACGAAGACGTTATCGTTCGTGGCCAAGTGCAACGCCAAATTCCCCCGCCCGCCGGTGACCCGCGCTCAAACCGTGAGCGCATCGAGGACATCCGCGCCTGGGATCAATGTGTGTCGCATGCCCAAGCCAGCTTCGAAACCGACCCCATGCGCCCGCAATTGGACTCGCCGGAAGATGTCTGCCGCGGCGCGCTAGGCATGGCGGGCCGCGAAGGCGTGCCGGAAAGCCGGCGGCGCTAGCGGGTGCACGCAGGCCGCCGTTCGTAATATGGATCTGAGATGGCGGTCGATGGCCCAAGCCTGCCGGCCCGCAGTTTTGGATTGAGTGCCCGGATTTGGTTCTCATCAGGCCATTGCGCTGGGCGCGCCTAGCTTCCCGCCGCCGGTAACCTGTGCTTATCTGGCCTGGGAAGGGGGAGCGCGTGGGCGTTCTATTCATCAGCCATTCGAGCCAGGACAACGACCACGCGGTCCGGGTTCGCGATTGGCTCAAGAGCCAAGGCTGGGGCGAGGTGTTCCTGGACCTCGATCCGGCGCAGGGGCTTGCACCTGGGCAACGCTGGCAAGAAGAGCTGAAACGCGCCGGCGAGAATTGTGCCGCCGTTGTCGTGCTGGTCTCGCCGAATTGGGTAGCGTCGGTCTGGTGCCGGACCGAATTCCTAGTCGCCGACCAGCTCGGCAAGCGCATCTTCCCGGTGTTCGTGGCGCCGACTTCGTTCGATGAATTGCCGCTGGAGCTGAGGGCGAAGTTCCAGCTCGCGGATATCTCGACGCCGGAAAAAGAAGCCGAAGGCTTTCAGCGCTTGGCCATTGGTTTGAAGCGCGCGGGGCTCGATCCGAAGAGCTTTGATTGGCCGCCGCCAAGCGATCCGAACCGTTCCGTCTATCGCGGCTTGCAAGCTCTTGACGTACAGGACGCGGCGATTTTCTTTGGCCGTGACGCGGCGGTCACGCGCGGGCTCGACGAATTGCGCCGCCTGCGCGACGGCGCGCCGCAACGTATTCTTGTCATCCTCGGCGCCTCGGGCGCGGGCAAATCGTCGTTCTTGCGCGCCGGCCTGATCGCCCGCTTGAGGCGTGACGATGAGAATTTCCTGGTGCTACCCATCGTCCGGCCCGAACGCGCGGCGATCGGCGGCGCGCAAGGATTGGCGGCGAGCGTATCGAAGGCCTTGGGACGGCCAGTGTCCTTGTCCGGCGGCGCGGCGGACTTGGCGCAAGCGTTCGCCGATTTGCGCAAGCCGGTGGTGGAGCGGCTGACGCGCAACGCCGAGGCGGCGCGGGAAACCTACACGGCCAAGCCGCCGACGATCATCTTGCCGCTCGATCAGGCCGAGGAATTGTTCGGCGCGCAGAACACCGAGCGGGCGGCGTTTTGCGACATCGCGGCCAAGGCTATCGCGCAGGACGGCAACGCGCTGATCGTCGCGACGATCCGTTCGGATTCTTATGAGCCGCTGCAAACGGAACCGCTGTTGGCGGGAGCACCGCAACTTCTGTTCAATTTACCTCCCCTTGCCGCGGGTTCGTTCCAATCCGTCATTGAAGGTCCGGCGCGGCTGGCGAAGCCGCCGCTCACCGTCGAGCCGGCGCTGACGCAGCAATTGCTCGCCGATCTCGACGCCGCCGACGCACTGCCGTTGCTGGCGTTCACTTTGGAGCGGCTGCAGACGCAATTTGGCGCGGACGGGAACCTGACGCTGGCCGATTATCGCGATAAGCTCGGTGGGCTTGCCGGCGCCATCCAATCGGCGGTGGACGCTGTTCTCGGCGCGCAGCCGAGCAAGGAAAAGCTGGCGCTGGCGCGGCGCCTGTTCGTGCCGGCTTTGGTGCAAGTGGATCAGGACGGGGTCAAGCGCCGCGTCGCCCGCCGCCAGGACATCCCAAGCGAAGCGCAAGCCTTGGCGAACAGTTTCATCGAGCAAAGGCTGTTGGTCACCGATGACGGCACGGTCGAAGTCGCGCACGAAGCCATTCTGCGGCAATGGCCGGCGCTGGTCGCTTGGATCACCGAGGAGCGCGGCGCGCTGGTCGTGCTCGATAGCGTACGCGCCGCCGCGCGCGAATGGCAGGCCCATGCGGAACGGCGCGTCGGCAAGCGCGGCGAAAGCTGGCTCGCCCATCGCGGCGACCGCTTGAAGGAAGCCGAAAAGATCGCCGCGCGAGCTGACTTCGCTTCGGCGGTGGATCAGCCCATCCGCGACTACCTTGCTGCCTGCCGGAAAGAGGAGCGCCGCGCCGCCGGCACGCGCCGCCGCTTGCAGGCGCTCGCGGCGGTGTCGGCGTTGGCGGTCATCGGTGTCGGTGCGGCGTGGATGAATTGGGACCGGATTCAGCCTGAGCTTGTGCGGCTGACCAGATACGCCCCGCACGCAAACCGGGCGGAGGCGTTAGCGGATTTGAGCCCCGGTGACACGTTCCAGGACTGCGCCGCAGCCTCCAAGCACTGCCCGGTCATGGTTGTGCTTCCGGCCGGCGAATTCATGATGGGCGATCCGCCGCAATCGCCGGAGGACACACAGCAACGTCGGATCAATGTAGCGCGTTTCGCCGTTTCGCAATTCGAAGTCGCATTCGACGATTGGGCCGGGTGCGTGGCGGGCGGCGGATGTGCTGCGCTGCCCAGCCCGGGCGATGCCGGTTGGGGGCGCGACAATCGTCCCGTAATCAATGTTTCCTGGGATGACGCGAAAGAATACGTCGATTGGCTGTCCAGGATGACCGGCGAGGACTATCGGCTGCTGACGGAAGCGGAGTGGGAATACGCCGCGCGCGCTGTGACATCAATTGATCGTCCCTCCACGCTATGGGGTTTCGGCGACGACGAGACGCAGCTTGGCGAGTACGCATGGTTCAGTGAAAACTCGGAACAACAGGCCCATCCAGTCGGGGAAAAGCGCCCGAACGCCTTCGGCCTATACGACATGCACGGCAATGTGTGGGAATGGGTGGAGGATTGTTACGCGCCTTATGATCCCGAACAGCGGGATAGCTCGGCGGTGGAGGGAGATGGTCAGGAGCAGGATGGCGGCGCGACCGCGTCACGTTCCGAAAATGCAACAACTTGCTCGCTCCGCGTTCTTCGCGGCGGCTCTTGGGGCGGCAGCCCTCAGGACCTCCGTTCCGCGATCCGGTTCTGGAACGTCCCGTCCAGCCGGCACGGCAATGTCGGTTTCCGCGTTGCCAGGACCGTTTCACCGCCTAATCCTTAACGGCCCTTATCTCTTGCGTCCTTGAATCTTGTCCCTTTATGGGGTCTGGGGCGCAAGCCCCAGGTTGTTGTTTCTCGGCGTAGCCGAGTCGATTTTGGAAGAATCGGTGCATTGTCACGGCGATGCTGGTCGCGGCCTCGGATATGTTCTGCCCGCACATGGAAAAGCGCATTGCGCCTTCCCAACCGCATCCCTGGCCGGCTCCCTCCAATCGCGTCCCGGTGACCCACACAATTGATTGCATCAATCACAGATCGGATTCCGTGAGATAGTCGTGAGATAGTATTGCCAGCCAATGTCGCTCTTCGGCGATGAGCTTCCGGTTCTGGCTGGCGCGACCACTGGCGGCTCTGGGTTATTCGGTCGCCTCCAGCAGCGCTTCCATTTGCGCATCGCTCAGCCCGAAATGGTGCCCCACTTCGTGCACCAGCACGTGCGTGACCAGGTCGGCCAAGCTCACATCGCCGCGTTCGATCCATTCTTCCAGAATGGCGCGGCGGTAGAGAAACACCATGGGCGTGGCGGGGGCGGGATCCATGATCGAGGCTTGGGTGAGATCGACGCCCTGGTAGAGCCCGGTCAGCTCGAACGGATCATCGAGGCCCATGTCCGCCAATATCTCGTCGTCGGCGAAGTCCTCGATGAGGATCAAAACATCGCCGGCCAGAGCGCGGAAGCGTTCGGGCAGGGCCGCCCAAGCGGCGCGGGCGAGGCGGTCGAGATGGTCGAGGGAAGGGGCCTGTGGCATGGCGGCCATGTTAGCCCGGAATTAAGTTGACGCCTGCGTCATTTTTGTTGAACGCGCCGCCAAAGCGGGTATTTTAGCGGCTGGTTCGAGTTTGGGCGCTCAGTGGCGCCGCCCCGGAGAGACGCAATGGCCGATTCCGCCACCCTCACCGCCATTCGCCAGATCACTAAGGACAATGTCTATGACGCGGTCGCGCCGACCGATTTCGCCGCCATGCTGGAAATCGATCGCCACCTCACTCGTTCAAGCGCGTTCGACAAAATCATCTCGGCGACCCACGACCATTTCTGGGATCCACTGGATGCCAAATACATCGACTTCAAGGACGATTTCAAAGCCGATGAAACCGACTTCATCCCTGATTACATGGTCCCGGCGCTGCAGACCGATTACGTCACCAATTATTTCGCCGACAAGCCGGCCGAGCGCATCCGCTTCAAGAGCCAAGTCGGCCGCTGGGTGATGAGCTCGATCCTGCACGGCGAGCAGGGCGCTTTGAATCTTTCCGCTTCGCTCTGCCACGTGCTGCGCGATCCGGGCGCGCAGGAATACGCCGCCAACCAAACTCGCGAAGAGGGCCGCCACGTCACTGCGTTCGCGAAATACATTATCGCGCGCTGGGGCACGCCGCTGCCGGTCGGTTCGATCCTGGGCGGCTTGTTGCAGGAAATCGTGCACGCGCCGGAAGTGTACAAGAAGATCATCGGCATGCAGATGCTGGTGGAGGGTCTCGCCATGGGCGCCTTCGCCACCATCTACAAGGAATGGGACGATCCGCTCGCTAAGAAGCTCACCCAATTGGTGATGACCGACGAAGCGTTCCACCACAAATTCGGGAAAATCTGGGCCGACCGCACGATTCCGAAACTGTCGAAGCAAGAGCACGAAATCGTCGAGAGCTGGGCCGCGCATTGCTTCCAGACGCTGCTGTTCAATCTGGTCGCGCCGCACCAGATGACGGCGATCTACGATCAGTTTGGCCTCGACGTGAACCGCGTGATGACCGAGTTCCAGGAAATCGCCACCGACGAAGAGCGCCGTGAGCGCATGAAGGAAAGCGCCAACATCTTCCGCGTGCTGGTGAAAACGCTATGGAACGCCGGCATCATCACCGAACGCACCAGGCCGTTTTACGCCATGTACGTGAATTTCGATGAGTTCGAAGCCGAAGGCGCGGAAATGGTCGGCGACGCGATCGCCGAAGACGGCATCCGCTATCTGCAAAGCATCAATTTCGGCATTGACGTAAATTCACTGGCGCGGATCGCGGCGGAATAGGGGCGTTGTTCTGACGCCGGCGCGGTGAGACGAACGCCACCATGCCCAATGAAATCCACACCCGCCCCGAAATCACCGCGCTGCTCGCGAGCGGCGTCACGCGCGTGCTGCACGATCACGGCCTGGCCTCACTCCTGGAAGTCCCGCTCGCGAACGGGCGCCGGGCTGATGTGATGGGGCTCGCGGCGCAGGGCGAAATCTGGATCGTGGAGACGAAGTCTTGCCTGGAGGATTTCGCAGTGGACCAAAAATGGCCGGACTACCTCGACTATTGCGATCGATTTTTCTTTGCCGTCACTGAAGTATTCCCGCGCGAGCTGATCCCGGAAGATGTCGGACTCATCGTCGCCGATGGTTTCGGCGGGGTGATTTTGCGCGAGGCCCCGCTCAAGCCGCTCGCGCCAGCGCGCCGCAAGGCCATGACTTTATTGTTCGCGCGCCTGGCGGCGTACAGGCTGGCCGGCGCCTAGCCTTGCGTTTCCCCCGGCGCCCTCAGCTCCAGCGAGAGCGCGTGCAGGCCAGCTCCGAACTCTCCCTGCAACGCCTGGTAAACCAAACGTTGCCGCGCCACCCGGCTCAGGCCTTCGAACGCAGCCGAGACCATGGCCAAGCGATAATGGGTTTCCCCTTCTGGGCGTGCGCCGCCGTGGCCGGAATGGCGCCCTGATTCGTCCAGAAGCACAAAGTCAAGCGGCGAGAAGCGCGCGCGGAGCAATTTTTCCATGCGCTCGGCGCGCAAAAGCTGTGTTTTCCCGCGTGTCAATTCCTTGTCCCTTTAACCTCTGGCGCCCATACTGGCCCTGCAATTAGGAACCAATGTCCAACGCTTTTGAATATCGCCCGAAGTTTATCGACATCCGCGTCAAGAAGCCCGACGCGGCGGCCCCGCCGTACGTGCCCGTGGCTCAGCCCTGCGATCATATGGGCTGCCCGCGCGAGGGCAGCCACCGCGCGCCCAAGAGCCGCGAGCACGTCAATCAATATTGGCACTTCTGCACCGATCACGCCGCCGACTACAACAAGCGCTGGAATTATTTCTCTGGCATGAGCGATTCCGAGCTTGAAGACTACCGCGCGCGTGAGGAGGTCGGCCACCGCCCGACCTGGACCTTCCGCGGCGGCCGCGGCGACCGCATCGCGGTGGCATCGCGCGGTTTCCAGGCTGGCCGCCGCAACGATCCCTACGGCATGTTCGGCGCCGGTGACCCCAACGCGCCGGCCGCCAAGCCGCGCCGACGGCTCACGCGTTTGCAGGGCATGGCGCTGGAAGCCCTGTCGCTGGACGAAAACGCCGCCGCTTGCGCCATCCGCGCCCGCTACGCCGAATTGGTGAAACGCTGGCACCCGGACTCCAATGGCGGCGACCGCGGCGCGGAAGCCAACCTGCAGCGCGTGCTGGCGGCGTATCAGACGCTGAAGGCCGGCGGGCTGGTTTAGGCATTGGACCGCCGACTTCCAGCCGGCAGGAAAAAGTGCCGGCTGGAAGTCGGCGGTACGAGTCGTTAAGCTGCCACAGCAAACAATCAGAGATTCCATGACCGCCGCTGACGATCTCCTCACCGCAAAGCCCGACAAGCAAGTCTCCGCCCGCACTTTCGGGGTCGATAGCGATATGAAGGTCCCAGCCTTCGCCAAGCGCACCGAATACGTGCCCGAGCTGGACGAGGCCTACCGCTTCGACCCGCAGACCACGCTCGCGATCCTGGCGGGCTTTGCCCACAACCGGCGGGTCATGATCCAGGGCTATCACGGCACCGGAAAGTCCACCCATATCGAGCAGGTGGCCGCGCGGCTCAATTGGCCGCTGATCCGCATCAATCTCGACAGCCACGTCTCCCGCATCGATCTGGTCGGCAAGGACGCGATCGTGCTGAAGGAGGGCAAGCAGGTGACCGAGTTCCGCGAAGGCATGCTGCCCTGGGCGCTGCAGCGGCCCGTGGCGATCTGCTTCGACGAGTATGACGCCGGCCGCCCCGACGTTATGTTCGTGATTCAGCGCGTGCTGGAAGCGTCGGGAAAACTCACATTGCTCGATCAGAACCGGGTGATTTCCGCCAATCCGTTCTTCCGCTTGTTCTCCACCACCAACACGATTGGCCTGGGCGACACCACCGGGCTCTATCACGGCACCCAGCAGATCAACCAGGGCCAGATGGATCGTTGGTCCATCGTCACCACGCTGAATTATCTCGAGCACGACGTCGAAGCCGAAATCGTCGTGGCGAAAGCGCCGACCTACAACACTCCCGAAGGCAAGCGCATGATCATGGCCATGGTCCGCGTCGCCGACATGAGCCGCAACGCCTTCATGAACGGCGACATCTCCACCGTCATGAGCCCACGCACCGTGATCACCTGGGCGCAAAACGCGGAAATTTTCGGCGATGTCGGCCTCGCGTTCCGCATGACGTTTTTGAACAAATGCGACGAACTCGAACGCCCCACCGTGGCGGAATTTTTCCAACGCGCGTTCGGCGCCGATTTGCCGGAAGCGGCGACGCGGGTGAAGGTGGCTTGAGGTGCGCGCGGTTTATTTCGTTGCTTGGATTGTTGCCACGGCCCTGCCGTGGTCCGTGGCGCTCACGGCATCGGCACAATCGAGCGTCGCCCCGGAAATTTATCGCGCCTGGATTGACGACGCAAATGGTCGGCCATGTGAGACGCAATTGCTTGGCTATTTTCCCGGCGCTGCCAACTTTGCCTACCCCGCTGGCGCGTTAGCTTCGGGAGTGTCCGGTGATGTGCTGCTGACATTCTACACTGAATATGAATCCGATAGGATTTCGATCACGAACGCTCGTATTTTTGCTTCGGAGCCAGGCGAGGTATTTGACGAGGCTGCGTTATCGGCAGCGACGCAATTCAGATTTCCGCCCGGAATGCGAAATTGCCAGGGTGTACGTGCAGTGTTGCAGTTCCGCATCCTAAATGGGGATGTGGAGGGCGCCGCGATTGGATATGTCACGCCTGCGGAAGCGATGCCGCCCCTTGATGCGGAAGCAGCCCGAGCACTTCAGGAGGGCACCCTAAGCACCCATTGCGGCATAGAAGGCGGCGCAATCAATCCCGATCAGCTGGGGGAGGCGCTCTTTGCGTTGTACCCGCGTAGGGCGCAAGGCCGAGATCAGCACGGTTACGCCGTCGTGCAATTCTCTATCGCGCCCGATGGCGCTGTTGTCAGACCGGTTGCACTCGAGGAGATTCCTGCCGGATGGGAGTTTGGCGCTGCGGCCGTACAGGCCATAAGCGTGGCTCGGTATCCAGTCCGTGAAAGCGCCTGCGAGAACGCCGCAACGTTGATCCGCTTCGTCCTACAATAACGTGAGGTGTTGAGTACGGCGCTTTGTTGCGGCGGGGGAAAAACGCGCGCGCGTTCATTGTGCCTGTGGTGAAGCACCGTGAGCAGCCCCCCCGCATCGAAACCAACCCCGCCATCATGGCCGGCAAGCCGGTTATTCGCGGTTCGCGCGTTACGGTGGAGCAGGTGCTGCGCGAATGCGCGCGCGGGGCGAATGCGGCCGAGATCGCCGACCAGTATCCGCGGCTCACACCAGAAGCCATGGTGGCCGCGCTGGCCCTCGCCGCGGAGGTCAGGGTGGCTTGAGCGCTGTACTTGTGCTAACCTTTATCCATGGCTGACAGCGCCGTCCTTTCCCCGCGCCCCCGCGCCCCGTCGCGCAAGCGCTTTACGGGCGAAGAAGTGCTGGCGCTGATGGCCAAGGGCGCGCTGGCCAGCGACCGGGTGGAGCTTCTGGACGGGGAGATTTGGGAGATGCCATCGGAGGGTCCGCCGCATGGCCGGCTGGCGGTTTGGCTGAATAGATGGCTGATCCTCAACGCGCCAACCGATGTTGCGGTCGCTTGTGAACGCACGCTCAGGCTTGCCGAAACGCATTGGCCTGAGCCAGATTTTTGCCTGTTTCCTGATCGGATGAACATCGATGAGGTGCGCGGGCCCGATGTGCTGTTGCTGATCGAGATCGCGGATTCATCTATTGGCGATGATCTCGATGTCAAAAGCCCCAAATACCGCAGCTATGGTGTCCGCGAATATTGGGTGATCGATCTGGCCGCGCGCGTGACGCATATCCATCGGCTGGATGGGGCTTGGCCGGAGGCTGCGCCAATTGCGTTCGATGCCGAATTGGCGCCGGCCTTCGCGCCGGAGCTACGCTTGCGGCTGGCGGATAGCGGGGGGTGAGCCCCCGCTATCGGTAAACTCGGTCGCCGCGAAGCATTCGATTCCGACCGCGCCCGCGTCGAGCACCTGTTCTTTACGAAAACCTCGCCGCCCCGCTGCTGGCGGCGTCTCGCGCCAAGCGCAAGAAGCGTTCCTACTCGCCACAAACCGCGCCCCCAGCAAATTCTCCGTACAGTTTGAAGATTGGCCTGTGACAAGCAAATGAAGGATTGTCTTGGAGCATTATGAATGCAGCTCTGATTTGCGGCCTCGGCACGAACGGTAAGGTGTTTATCCAGGTGTTGACATCTCTGGGATGAAGCCAGCGTTCGGTAGTAACGATGAGCAGAATATCAACGCCGTCCCGCTTTTTGTACAGCGCAGCCTTTGCATCGAGCCTTTCATTCTGTCTTGGCCACGTGAATGGTTATTCTATCGGTCATGCCCACAGGTTAGCTAACCTGCTTAGCTAGGTCAAGGAATCGATGTCCGGCAAAGAAACTCCCGCTGAGACTTTCAAGCGCGCGCTGGCGCAATCGACGCGTGCGCTGGCGGGGCGCGAGGAGGAGTTGGAGATCGCGTTTGGCGCCGAGGGGCCGAAGCTGGTCCCGGGGCGCATCGTGTTGCCGCATCCGCCGCGCGTGCTCTCCGATTCCGAGGCCGAGCGTTTGCGCGGCCAGGCCGATGGCTTGGCGCTGCGTCTCGCCCATCACGACGATGCCGCGCACGCGCGTTTTCGTCCCACCGGCGCGGAAGCGCGCGCGGTGTTTGATGCGGTTGAGGAGATGCGGGTGCAGGCGCTGGGCGCCAATGCGATGAAGGGGGTGGCGGGAAATCTCACCGCCGCGCTCACCGATGCGCTTGAACGCAAGGGCGCGTCGCGTCTGCATGATCGCGCCGTCGCGCCTTTGGCCGAAGCGGTGGCGCTGATGGTGCGTGAACGCTTGACGGGCCTCGCCCCGCCGGCGAACGCCAAGGCCTTGGTCGATTCATGGCGCGGCGATATCGAACGCGACGCCGGTGGTGCGCTTGATAAATTGGGCGCAGTCGCCGGCGATCAGCGCGAATTTTCCATGCTGATGCGCGACGTGCTCAGCGATCTAGGCATTGGCGACGAGTTTGGCGCGGAAGAAAACAAGGACGATTCCACTAAGGGCGCCGAGAACGAACCGCCTCCGCGGTCCGATCAATCCGAAGGTCAAGACGAGCAAGAGCAAGACTCTCCCACCGATCTGGAAATGATCGAAAGCGATATGGAGGCGGATTCCTCGGCCACGACCGAAACCGATGCGGATGCGGAGGATTTTGAAGATTCCGAGCAGGACGATCCTGGTGACCGTCCGATGCGCCCGAAAGATCGTGGCGCGTTCGACGATCCCAACGCAAACTACAAAATCTTCACCCGCGCCAACGATGAGGAAATCGGCGCCGAGGATTTATGCGACAGCGAAGAACTGGCGCGGCTGCGCACGTATCTCGATCAGCAATTAAAACCCTTGCAAAGCGTGGTCGGGCGGCTTGCCCATCGGCTGCAGCGGCGCCTGCTGGCGAAGCAAAACCGCGCCTGGAGTTTTGACCTCGAAGAGGGCGTGCTCGACACCTCGCGGCTCACCCGCGTGATTATCGATCCAATGTCGGCGCTTTCATTCAAGCAAGAAGAGGACATGCCGTTCAAGGATACGGTGGTGTCGTTGCTGCTGGATAATTCCGGCTCGATGCGCGGGCGCCCGATCATGGTGGCGGCGCTCTGCGCCGATATTTTGGCGCGCACTTTAGAGCGCTGCGGGGTGAAAGTGGAGATTCTCGGATTCACCACGCGCGCCTGGAAAGGCGGGAGGGCGAAGGAAGATTGGCTCGGCGCCGGGCGACCGGCGCAACCGGGCCGGCTCAACGATCTGCGCCATGTGGTTTACAAATCGGCGGATGCGCCTTGGCGCCGCGCGCGGCGCAATCTGGGTTTGATGATGCGCGAAGGGCTCTTGAAGGAAAACATCGACGGCGAAGCCTTGCTGTGGGCGCATGAGCGCGTCATCGGGCGCCTCGAACAGCGGCGGATCATGATGGTGATTTCCGACGGTGCGCCGGTGGACGATTCCACGCTCTCGGCCAATCCGGGCAATTATCTTGAGCGACACTTGCGCGGGGTAATCCACTGGATCGAAACCCGCTCGCCGGTGGAACTCATCGCCATAGGCATCGGCCACGACGTTACGCGCTATTATCGCCGCGCGGTCACCATCACTGACGCCGAGCAATTGGGGGGCGCTATGGTCGAAAAGCTCGCCGAATTGTTCGACGAACCCGCCCCGCAACAAACCCGCGCGCGGTCGCCTCGCGAACATCGCACGCGGGCGATGGCGTGAAGGCGATGCTTAAGCCGCCGGCGCTTCCGCCAGCTTCTTCTTCAAGTCGCGGCGAATCTTGGCGGCGCGGATCGAAAGCTCGTCCTCGCTTGCTTTCAGCAGATAAGCATCGAGGCCACCGCGATGATCGACCGTGCGCAAAGCCGCCGCACTGATGCGCAGTTTGAAGGCGCGTCCCAAAGCGTCGCTGTTCAGCGTCACGTCGACGAGGTTTGGCTTGAACTCGCGCTTGGTCTTGATGTTGGAATGAGAGACCTTGTGGCCGATTTGGCGGTTAACGCCAGAAAGCTCGCAGCGGCGGGACATGGGGGTGCGTTCTCGAAGAACTGAAAATTGAAGCGCGGACGGTTACGCCAAGCGCCCCGGAGGGTCAAGACAAGGGAGGCTTCCTTGAAACAGCCCGATTTGGTTCATCTCTGGATCAGGCGATTGCCGGTAAGAATTGGTTTGCCGCACCTTATCGCTCAGGAACGTCGATGAAATCGTTTGCCGCCGCACTTTTGGGGTTGGCCGCCGTCACCGGCGCCGCGATGGCCCAGACCCCGCCGGCCAACCTTAGCCTCGAGGTGACCTTTAACGTCTTCGCCCGGGGCATGAACGCCGGCGATTTCAGCTATCGGTTTAGCCAGACCGGCCAAGCTTACGAGGCCAGCGCCACCCGCGAAATGAAAGGCTTGATCGGGGCCGCGCTCAACCGCAGTCAGGACTACACCTATTCCGTGCGCGGCGCGGTCGCCGCCGATGGCAGCTTGCAGCCCAGCGCCTACCAGCACCAAGGCGGCCGGCGGCGTGCGGATCGCCCCAATGGCCGCCTGGTGCGCGCGACCTTCACCGCCAACGACGTGGAAACCATCGCCATTCCGGCCATGGGCATGGGCGATCCACGCGCCACCCCCGCGCAGCGCCGCGGCGTCATCGACCAGGTCACCGCCATCGCCGCGATGGCGGTTGCCAGCGGCGATCCGTGCACGCGGACCATGCGGGTCTACATGGACGGCCGCTCGCGCTTCGATTTCGTGTTCATCCCCAATGGGCGGGTCAACGTCAACACCCGCGCCTATCGCGGCGAGGCGCTCAGGTGCAGCGTGCAATTTCGTCCCATCGCCGGCTTCGGCGATCCCCAAGAGCCGGCGACGTTGACCTTCCTGTTCGCGCAAACCCCGAGCGGCATCTACGCCCCCGTCACCATCGAAATGCCAACCGACGGGGCCGGCATCGTTCGCCTGGAAGCGCGATGGCTTGCCATCAACGGCACGCCGCTGCGGTAGCTTTCCATTAGTGTTTGCAACCAAGGCTGTCCGGCATAACCTCCCGCCGCGGGGTATGCGATGGCGGACAACCACGACGAGAGGGATCGGGTCTTGTCAGCGGCTTTCTCGCCGGACGGAACCCGCGTGCTCACCGGCTCGACCGACGGCTGTGGGAGATCCCGCGCATCGTGCTCGCCCCCGCCGACGAGCAAGTGAGCATCGCTTGCGGCATGCTCCGCTCCATTGGGCTGACGGCGTTCTCCGCCGCCGACCGTCAGCGTTTCCCGATCCTGCGCGGCGAGCCGGCGAGCCCCTGCCCGGCGGCGCGGCGGTGAGGGGGCGTCCCTTCTCCCCATGCTTGCAGGGCTGTCCGGGGAAAGTTATCCATAGCACAGATCGATCTGGTTGGGGTGGTGTTTGGGGCGGGGTTTGGAGGCGTTGACGTCGGGCGGTTTGTCGATGCGGGCGATGGGTTTGCGCACGAAC
>Ga0247727_10004097_pt1 | contig 31315 bp, 27 predicted proteins | sample WisWelCaveWW1625_FD_202498 | JGI IMG/M metagenome (GOLD analysis project Ga0247727, IMG submission 202498) | Biofilm microbial communities from Wishing Well Cave, Virginia, United States - WW16-25 | ecosystem: Environmental > Aquatic > Deep subsurface > Groundwater > Cave microbial mat | place... | reverse complement strand
AAACCAAAGATCCCCCTTTTTTTTGTTGCTCCTCAGCTTAGCACTTGTTAGAATCAAGTTCCAATAGGAGGAAGCCATCCATGCCCGATGTTTCTTTGGACAGCTCCACTATCTTGCTTTTCGCTTTACGTTGGTTTCACTTCATCTTCGGTGTCCCCTTTGGAACCCAAACACCTGCCCGGATTCGAGCGTGGCCTTCAGATCGAAATCCCTGCACTGGGTCCTCAACAGGCTCATTTTAGAAACGTCCCCGACCAAGTCTCCAAGCGCCCCTTCAAGCGGTTCAATAATTTCGGGTTGGCCTGCGCGAGGTCCTTCTTTTCGAAAGGGTCCTTCTTCAAATCATAGAGCTCATAAGAACGGCCTGCCGGGGAAATTTTTTCGATGAGTTTCCAGTCCCCTTCACGCATCCAGAGCGCGTCCGGGAGGAGCTCCGGATGGGGGCCGGATACATCCGTATGCGCGTAAACCTCCCCGAACACGGCGGACCGGTCCAGTCGGGTGTTGTCCAGGATCCGTTCAGCCAGGCTGATCCCGGAAAGTTTTTCCGGCGGGCGGAGGCCGCAGAATTTGAGCACGGTCGGCAAAATATCCAGCGAAGAAACCGGTTCCTCGATCACGGAGGGCTTGATCCGTCCCGTCCAACGGAAGATCATCGGATACCGCACCCCCATGTCGTAAGGCGAATCTTTGGCCCTGTAGTTTACTACGACGCTGTTCGCGCTCCAGACGTAGTCGGACCGCAACCAGCCGTTGTCAACCGCGAAAACAACCAGCGTTTTGTCGCGGAGACCTTTTTTGTCCAGGTGATCCAGAAGCTGTCCGCAGGTTTCGTCGAACCATTCCATCATGGCCCAATACTTCGCCTCGTGAAGGTCTCGCGCGATCCCCCTGTATTTCCGCAACAGTCTTTCTGGGGGCGTGTGGGGAACGTGGGGCATCCACGGGGCGTAATAGACAAAGAAAGGACGCCCGACGTTCCGGTCGATGAACCGGAAGATGGGTTTGAGCGTCTTACGGCCAATGATCCACGTCGGCGCCCCGCTTCGGATGGTCATGCCGGAAGTGACGCCTACGTTGGAAAATCCGCCATCCCAGACCTTGCCCGCCTGAAAGCTGGAATAACCAGCCTCCGCGAGAAGCCTCGGAAGCGTGTTCAATCGCGTCACATACGTCTTGCTCTTCAGATCATTAGCGCAAATGCGGTGCTCGTGCGCGTAGAGCCCCGTCAGCACCGTGGCGTGGCTGGCGCGGCATTTGGGCGTCGGCACATACGCTGAGGGGAACAAAGCACCTTCGGAAGCCAGCCGGTCCAGCGAAGGCGTACGAATCGCATCGTGACCCATGAAACCGAAATCCGACCAGCCGATATCGTCCCCGAGGATCAGAACGACATTGGGTTTTTCCGAGGAACCTTGAGCGGCGCCCTGCGAATCACCGGATACCGAAAAGAGCCAGATCGCTGATAGAAGTAAAAACGACGCAAAAACACGTGAAACCAAAGATCCCCCTTTTTTTTGTTGCTCCTCAGCTTAGCACTTGTTAGAATCAAGTTCCAATAGGAGGAAGCCATCCATGCCCGATGTTTCTTTGGACAGTTCAACGATCCTGCTTTTCGCGTTACGCTGGCTCCACTTCATCTTCGGCGTCATTTGGATCGGACATCTGTACTTTTTCAACTTCGTGAACGGTCCTTTCGCGAAGACCATGGACGCCGGCACAAAAAAACTCGTCGTTCCTCAGCTCATGCCCAGAGCCCTTTGGTGGTTCCGCTGGGGCGCCATGGGGACTTTCCTTACGGGATGGCTTTACATCGGCGCGAAACTCGGCCTGAACGGCCAGGGCATGATCGAAGGCCTCACGTCGTCGACCTGGGGTCAGTGGATCGGTCTTGGCTCGCTGCTGGGCTCGGTCATGTGGTTCAATGTTTGGTTCATCATCTGGCCGGCGCAGAAAAAGCTGATCACTTGGACCAAAAAAGGTGAGGCGCCGCCGGAGATGGCGGGCCTGGCGAAAAAGGCGATGCTCACTTCACGGCTCAATACGTATCTTTCGTTCCCTATGTTGTTCTGCATGGGCGCGGCAAGTCATTTGCCGGCGTTCAATCTGGTCTACGTGTTGGCGGCTTTCGTGATCGGATTCGGCCTTGTGTGGCATTTGGTGAATCTGGTCGCGGGAAAAGCCGGGGCGAATTTCTAAACGCTGTAGGGGCGACCGGCCGGTCGCCCCTACGACGTTCAAGCTTCGACCTCGAATCCCTTGCGTGAGGCCGCGCGCAAAGTCCCGATGACCTCTTCGGCGTCTTTCGCGGCTTCAGACTTCGGGTCGATGTCAATGGCCTTTTTGAACGCCTGGTAGGCAGAGGTCTTTTTCCGGTTTCTCAGATAAGCGACGCCAAGACTGTAGTGATCTCTGGCGTCCGCGTCATCGCTTTTTACGAGGTTTTCCAGCTCGGCCTCGGCCATCTTCGGTTCACGCAGGACCTCAAGGTAAATAGTAGCGATCGAGCGTGTCGCGTCGCGCAAATAGCCGTCCATTTTTTTGCGTTGGTCTTCGTCCGTCACGAGATCCGCGCTTTCACTCAAAGTGACGCGGAACAACTTGAATTCTTCGAGGGCTTTTTCGAACTTCTTTTTCTTTAAAAGATAGAACCGGCCCAGCGCGTAATGCGCGTTCGGTTCCTCGTAACGCCATCGGATGGCCTGCAGATAAAGATTCTCCGCCTGACCCAGCCGGCCCATCGCTTCGTAGATCCTCCCCATCTGGACCACAGCCCATGGGTGGGACGGATTACGCGCCAGATACTTGCGCAGCTCGCGGAAAGCGCCTCCATGATCCTCCGACAGGATCATCGCTTCGATCTGCGAGCTAAAGACCGGCAGGGCGCGGATCATCTTCTTTAGCTCACGGATCTGGTTCGCGTCATGCGCGAGAACAGCCGCGCGGAGCGCCTTTTTATAGGAAAGCCGCGCCTCATCGTAATCGCCTACATTGACTGCCACGTCTCCCAGGCGTTTGTAAAACACTGTGTCGGGCCTTGAGCTCCGGGACAGTTTTTTGTAATAGCCGAACGCTTTTGCTGGGTCGCTCGAAGCGTAGTAACCCTCCGCCAAAGATCGCAGGATCTTGACGTTGCCCGGATCATTTTTCAACAAGGTCTCCAAATGCGGCCCCACAAGCGCCATGAACGCGACACCTCGGGCCATGCGCTCGGCGGCTTCGGTGTGCAAACGATCCAACAATGCCGCGTCCCCGCTTTCGGCGGCTTTTTCAATCCGATCCAGCAATGGTTTCATCACGTTCATTTTTTGGATGGCGAATTCCAAGAATTTTTTCGTCCCGGCGTCCTTTCTTAGCAGAGAGGCGCGCTCGAACGTCTCGAGCGCTTCTCGGTAGCGGGACTGCGCGTACAGAATTTCGCCGAGACGCACGGTTGGCGCGGCCAGCTTCGGAGCCAATGCTGAGGCACGGCGATAAAAAACCTCGGCCGCGGGATCTTGTCCGTTCAAGACCGCCTGGTCCCCAAGCCGCAATGCCTCCTCCACCGACCGGATCTCGCGGCCTTGGGCGCACGCGGCAAAAGAGGACAAAAAAAGACAGATAAGGATAGCGAGCTTAGAACCCATAAAAACAGAACCGGATCAACCCGGCCGCCGTGAGCGATGCGTTGTATAGAGCATGTAAACCGATCACGAACAACGTCGAACCCGTCAAGGCTCTCTGCCACGTCAAGATCGTGCCGACGATGAAGATCACCCCTAGGGATCCGTAAGCGCCGTTCATCTGGGGCGCGTGCGCCGCGGTGAACATCAAGGACGTCAAGAGGACCGCTCCCCAGCGCCCAAAACGCGGAGTGAGCGCCGGGTACACGAATCCCCGGAAAATGATCTCCTCCGTGACCGGCGCGATGACAGCCAGGGAAAGAACGGCCAGAACGTTCCCGAGCGTCGCCGACTGGCGGAAAAAAAGCGGCGTGGGCAGGTCCGGCACCAGCGGATCGAGACCCTCCCACCAGGCCACCGCCGCGCAGAGGACGAAAAAGACGGTCAGGAAACGCGCAGAATAGTTTTGAGCGGGTCTTGCCAGGCCCAACGACCGCGCGACAGGCAGTCCGCGGGCCCAAAGATAAAATAAGATGAAAAGTACCGTCCCGAGCTTGAGCACGAATGTTTCGCTGAAGATGTGAACATACACCTGAAGCAGCGGTTCCCGGGTAAAAATAAAAAAGTTCTGCCTGAGCCATTCGATCCAGGCAAAACCGAATTCCTGCTGGCGGATCGACCACGCGCCGAAGAAAAAAATACCGAAGAGGGTGAGAACTTCGACGACACCCCAGCGCGGAAGCGGTTCATCGGCAAAACGCGAGCGAAGCAACAGAAAACGGGGATGCTTGAAAAGGGGTTGTTTCGTTCGCTCAGTGTCCGGCAACGGCCGGCGGCAATGACGGCAGCGCACGGCGCTCTCAGCGATCGGTTGGTGGCAACGAGGACAGGTCGTCAGGATGACGGTTGTGCTTCGAATTTAAACTCTATTTCTTTCGTCTCATTGGGCGTAATCGTCACGTTCTGCGTTCGCACCCCAAGTTTTTCATGCCAGGCTTCCACGACGTATTCTCCCGGCGGCAAGTTCTTCAGCTCGAACGTCCCGTCCGCGGCCGACACCTGAAAATAGGGATGAGGCAGGACGCCGACATATCCCAGCATCCACGGATGCACATCGCATTTTAAAGGCACCATCACCTCCGGAGAATCGAATTTTTTCGTCTGTTTCATCCCCACGAGCGGAAGCCCAAGATTGAACGCCTTCGAATTCTTCGGATACGAATGGATGTTGTGCAGGGTGGGATCCTGGTTCAGGAATTGGACCTCCTGCCCCACCATGACGCCCGACACATGCGGCACATACGCGCATCGCTTGTTCTCGACGACATGCGCTGACACGGGAAGGGTGAATGAATAGCCTTCAAGCCCCTGCTTCACATACACGAATACATTTTGTAAAACAGACTCTTTGACGACGAGTTCTTCGGAAGCGATCATTCCCCCTGGGTGGAGCACGGCGCATTCGGGGTTCCCCTTCACCGATAACTGTTTGGGCTCAGGCGTTGTTCCCTCAAAAATGATCTTTCCTCTGACGCTCCCCGCCAAGGTCAGGTCCACCGTCTTCGCGCCGGCGGAAGCCGGCGAGGAAACCTCTGAAGGTCCTGAGGCCTGCGGCAGGGCGCTCTCATCCTTCGCGCCGCATCCCGTGGCAAAGATCATAGAAAAGATCAAAAGTACGTATCGCAACTCATCTCCCCTCATTCCACCTTGATCGTCAATATCAGGTCGCCGGGATGATCGCAGGCCTGGCAAACGCTCCCTTGCCGCGACAGTCTTAATTTTTTCCCGCTAACGATCCCCGACGGGACGCTCACGGAGATCGTCTTTCCGTCCTTCGAGGAAAAACGGACCTCGCCGCCTTTTTGCGCCTTGTTCTTGGAGATATTCAGTGTCGCCGTCATGTCGGACGAAATTTTCTGGACCGGCGCCTCCTCGCTTTCGTACTCATCCCCGGAGCCCCCGAACAATCCCTCGAAGATATTCATGGAGCCTCTCGTATGGACGCGGGAACGGAATGCTCGAAGGATCTCATCGTAATCGAATCCTCGCGCTCCCTGAAAACCCTGACCGCTCTGGCGGGATCCCTGCGAAAAACCGGACCGTTTGTAGGAGTCGTAATCCCGGCGTTTTTTGTCATCGCAGAGGACGTAGTAAGCTTCGGAGATCTCCTTGAACTTTTCCTCGGCCGATCGGTTGTTGGGGTTCGTGTCAGGATGGTACTTCTTCGCCAGGATCCGGTACGCTTTTTTTATCTCGTCAGCGGACACGCCTTCCTTGACACCAAGAAGTTCGTAATAATCTTTTTTGGGCATGTTAAAATTGAAATGTCATTGCGAACCACGAAGTGGCGAGGCAATCTGATCGGTGAGATTGCTTCGGCGCTAAAGCGCCTCGCAATGACGGCAATCCACTCAAAATTATCGAAGTACTTTCGCTTTTGCCGTCACTTTGTCCCTACCGCCGTAGCGCGCGTGCCAAGGTTTGGCACCCTTCGCGAGTGTGGCGTTCAGAGCCTTGATGTTCTTAACGCCGCGGTCCAGAAGCCAGGCCTCCAGCGCTTTGGCGCCTTCTTTGGCGTAGATCGGCATCCCGTCCTTCCACGTCGCGCGGCCGCAAAGGACGCCCGCGAAATTGACCCCCGCGGAAATGGCCAGCTCCAAGCTCTCACGGAAAATATCGTCATCCACGCCGGCGGAAAGATAGATGAAAGGTTTTTTCGTGCACTCGTCCTGGCGGCGGAAGATCTCCCTCGCCTGATCCTCGTCATACGCGACCTGGGTGCCGCTCCAAGCCTTCGAACCCTTGAGGAACTTCACGTTGATCGGGATCTCGACCTTCAGCACATCGACCTTGTACTTGTCCTTGGAGAATTCTTCCATGCTCTTCAAGACGATCTCGGGTTTCAGCTTCGCGTACTCAAGACCTTTCTCATCGCCGCCTTTAGGATCATAACCGACGAATTCCAAAAAGAACGCGATGTCGGCCTCCTCGCATTCCTTGCCGATACGCTCCATGATCTGATGTTTTTTTTCGTTCACCTTGGGGTCCTCGAAAGGCGTGTAATAGAGGAGCACCTTCACGCAATCTCCGCCCTCGTCCTTGATGCGCTGAGCGCTGTAACCCTCGATGAGATCGGGGATACGGCCGGGGCCCGTGGCGTCGTAACCGGTCTTTTCATAGGCCAAGAGCAGTCCCGCGTTCTTCGAACGCGCCTTGGCGGCGGGAAGGCCGAATTCGGGATCCAAAAGGATGGCGCTCGCGTACGGCGTCAGCACTCGGGTGACGATGGTCTTGAACTCGCTCATCATGGCCGGGGTGACCTGGCTGTCCGGGACGCCCTTGGCCTTCGCGAGGGATCTTTGAAGCGAGCCGCGCTGATCCATGGCCGCGGCCGTGATGACGCCCTTTTCATCGGAAACGTTCTCTAAACTTTTGAGTTTGCCTTCTGAAATAGTGACCACTTCGCTCTCCTTATGATGGGAATAAATCGACCGGGGCATTGTATCTCATTGTCCCGCCGAATGGAAGCCACGCGGAATGCCGAGGACAATCTCAGGTGAAATTTTTTGGGCGGGGTTTTTTATTCAGAAAAAAGCTGATCGCGCGCTGAAGTTGGTTCCGGCTTTTGAGTTCCATGGGTTTGAAGGAGATCCCCAAGTCATGGCCCGCCTTCCCTTCCAGCGAGGCCCGGCAGTGCCGTACAATGCCTTTCATGGGCAACAGCTCACGGGAAACCGGCAGCTGCACTCGGATGTCCAGTTCTTTACCTACCGGCTGGGCCTGGGGAGCACGGAAATAGCAGCCTCCGGCACCCAAATTCTTCACCACAACGCTTTCCCAGGTGATCGGTTGCACCGAATCCAAAGAACGGTACCTCCCCATGAAATCACGCGTGACGCGCGAAGCGCCCCGCCGTTCGGGCGGCGGTGACGCCTTATCCACGCTTGACCCTTCCACTGCCCGCGCCTGGCTGGCGTCCGTTGTTTCCTCCGGCAGAAGAAAAACTTGTTCCGAGATCTCCGGATCCTGCGCCGCGGGCTCGAGAACCACATAATCCTCAGGCGCGGCGTGCATTTGTATCTTGCGGGCAAGATCCTCGTTCTTCACCACCAAAAGACGCTGCGTCTCGTGTGTGTCGATGAAATCAGCCAATTCCGAGAATAGGTCGTCCTCCCTTTTCTCATACGCGGGCAAGAATGACAAGGCCTCTTCGAGCGAGGTCATTCCCTGAAAAACCTTCTCGATCGCAGCCTCCGCGAGCGTTTTGACACCAAGGCGGCGGGCCTTGCGGCTCAGCACGCTTTCAGAAACGCGCATGGAGATCGCCGACCTTAGCTCATCCGTGATCGGCATAACTTCGAAAATGGCCGTGCGGCCGCGAAAACCGGTGTTCGAGCACTTGGCACAGCCGCGGCCGCGGTAGAAAGAAAGCGTAGGATCTTGAGGAATGTAGCCCTTAAATAGCTCGAGATAATCACGGTCCGGACGATAAGATTCCCGGCAGTCAAGGCAGACCACCCGGACCAGGCGCTGAGCGACGATGCACAAGAGCGCCGATCCAACGAGATACGGCTCAAGGCCCAGATCGAGAAGGCGTGACACGGTGTTGATCGCGCCATTGGTGTGCAGCGTGCTGAAAACAAGATGGCCGGTCAAAGAACTACGGAACGCGATGTCCGCCGTCTCACGATCTCGGATCTCCCCGACGAGGATCACATCGGGGTCCTGCCGGAGGATGCTGCGCAAAGTGCTCGAGAATGTGACGCCGATCTTGGGGTTGATCTGCGACTGATTCACTCCTGTGAGAAGGTATTCGATGGGATCTTCGATCGTAGTGATGTTGGACCGCACGGATTTGATCTGGTTGATGGAAGCGTACAACGTGGTGGTCTTGCCTGAGCCTGTGGGTCCTGTGATCAGCACGATCCCCTGCTTCGAATTGATGGCCTTAAGATAAGCTTCTCGCCGAGAAGGGTCCAAACCCAGCGAGTCCAGCGAATCGACAACCAGGGAGTCCTGGTTCAAAAGACGGGCCACCACCTTTTCACCGAACATCGTCGGCAACGTGGAGACCCGGAGGTCTATCTTGCGGCCGCGGAACATGAGACGCGCCCGCCCGTCCTGAGGTTTCCGTTGTTCCGCGATGTCCATGTGGGTCAGGATCTTGATGCGGGCCACGATCGCGGGGTAATACTGGCTAGGCAACGATTGGACCGTCGACAATTCTCCGTCGATACGGTAACGCAATTCCACCGAATTCTCTTGCGGTTCGAAGTGGATATCGGAAGCGTTGAGTTGCGCGGCGTTTTCCAGAATACGCTGCACGGTTTTTGAGACCGGTGCGTGGGAATCTTCCAGGGAATGCAGCGTGACGCGCCCCCCCGAGGAAACCGCGCCTGGGTTCAAGAGCGATAGATCCTGGACGGCTTTTTTAAGACACTCGTCGACCCGGTAATATTTTTCGACAGCGGCGCGGATGTCCTTGGCCGAACTTAGCACGCGCTCGATACGACAGCCGGAAACAGCGCGCAGATCATCCCCCATGAAAAAGTCAGAAGGATCGCTCACGGCCACCTTCAGCGCGCCTTGCGAAACTTTGAGCGGGAAAACACCGTAACGGCTGGCAACTTCAAAAGGGATCAAACGCATGGCAGCCGGGTCTTTCTCCTCGGAGTCTATATCGACAATGGGGAGCTTGTAGTAGCTGGATAACTCGCGAAGCAGGGCACACGGGTCCAGAGCCGACTGACGACCCAGTTCCTCCAGAATCAACTTTTCTTTGCGACCGTGCCTGCGCGTGGCGTCTTCCAACACTTGACGAGGCAAGAAACCTTCTTCTACGATGTGCTCAAGAAATCGCAAATGCCGCTCTCCAAACGATTAGGGTCGATTTGACGCAAAACTATAGTTTACTTGAAATGTCCCCTCAAATCAAACTTTTCTTGCTTGAAATGCTCTTATTCGGATATGGGGTGCGGGATTAATTGCGCTTAATTATACTTAAAAAATTATTAAATACCGAAACGAAAATGCATCACGTCCCCGTCCTGGACGACATATTCTTTTCCCTCCAGGCGGAACCGGCCCTGCTCCTTGGCTCCTTGCTCGCCCCGGTACTTGACGAAATCTTCGTAGGAGATAACTTCGGCGCGGATAAACCCCTTTTCAAAATCGGAATGGATCTTGCCGGCCGCCTGCGGCGCGGTCGAACCTTTTTCCACGGTCCAGGCGCGGTTCTCGGTCTCGCCCACCGTGAAAAAAGTAATAAGGCTCAGGACCTTGTAACCCTCCCGAGCCAGCTGGTCGAGCCCCGATTCTTCCATGTTCATGGCGCTCAAGAATTCCGCGCGCTCGGCGGGCTCAAGCCTTGAGATATCCTCTTCCACTTTGCCCGAGATCTTGATCATGGAGTAACCCTCGTCCTTCGCGCGTTTTCGTACCGCCGCCGTGTGGGCCGAATCGGGTTTCCCCAGTTCGGACTCCGCCACATTGGCCGCGTAAAGGATGGGTTTGTCGGTCAAAAACTTCACGTCCTTCAAAAACGTCCTCTCTTCCGCCGTGCGATCGATCTGATGCGCCGTACTTGCCTCGTTGAAACCCTTCTCGAAGCGATCCAGGAGCGTCAGAACGCTTTGCGCTTTTTTGTCGCCCGCTTTGGCGCCCTTTTCCACACGGATCTTGTGTTTGGAGAGGATGTCGAGATCTTTCAGGATGAGCTCGGTCTTGATGATCTCCATGTCCCGCACGGGATCGACCGAGCCGTTCACATGGATGATGTCCTTGTCCTCGAAACAGCGCACAACCTGTATGACAGCGTCTGTTTCCGCGATATGGCTTAAAAATTGATTCCCAAGACCTTCGCCTTGGCTGGCGCCCTTCACGATCCCGGCAATATCGACGATCTCGACGGTGGTCGGGACCACTTTTTTCGTGGGAACGATCTGGGTGAGGGTGTCGAGGCGCTTGTCCGGCACCGCGATGATCCCCACGTTCGGATCGATGGTCGCGAAAGGATAGTTCGCGGCGAGAGCCGCGCCGCGCGTGAGCGCGTTGAAAATAGTCGACTTCCCGACATTGGGAAGCCCGACGATGCCGCAGTTAAAGCCCATGATTACCCTTTTGTGTCATTGCGAGGAGTTCGCCGCAACGCGGCGGACGACGAAGCAATCTCTGCCAAAGCATTATCACCGAGATTGCTTCGCCCCTTCGGGGCTCGCAATGACACTGGGCGCTTTAGCGGACTTTACAAATCGTTCGAAGACATCCTTCCCGGTCCCCATTTCGGGAATATTGCTTTTGGCTTGCGCGAGGATGCGTGAGAACGCCGGTTCGAGTTCTTTTTTGACGTCGGGCTGGACTAGCTCGATCGCGCGCAGCGCGAATTTCATCACCTGCGCGGGCTCGATGCCCGAAATATCGTCGAAGAACCAGCCGCAGCTCGTGTACATGAAAAGCGAGAACTTCTGGGCCTCCATCAGCCGCCAGACCTTGAGCTCATCCTCTACTGATAGGGCGCGCTTGGCGTTCCGCGAAAGAAATCTTTTCCGTTCCCTGTCAGAGGGGTCCAGCATCACACGCACATATTCGTTCCGAGCCAGCCAGGGGTCTTTCAATAGATCTCCTCCTTGGGTCTCAAAAACCCCGTCCACCTCACCCTGGAGCCAATCGAACGCCTCGCGCAGCACCGCGCGCCATTTCTGGTTCCAGCCGGCCTCGTGATTCATGCGGCAGCCGCAATCGGCCCTCCAGCGTTCCACCCCATGCGCGCAGCTCCATGAGCTTTTCTCGTAAATATCGACCTCCCACCTTGAGCCCGTGTGCTCCAGGAAATCCGCGAAATTCGTGACACGCGCGAGCTGATGGTTTTGGATCTTCTTCAATCCGTAGGCGACGGCCATCTCCCCAAAATGGTGATGATGCCCAAAGGTTTCGCCATCGGTGGCTGTCGAGACCAACTGCTTGGTGTCCTGGTGCCCGTAGGCATTCATAAGCTGGTGCGCGAGCTGGTCCCCGTTATACAAAAGCCCGTTAAACGCGATCGCCCGTGAGATCGGCGCGTTATAAAAGAAAATATGGAATAGCTTTCCGCCTTCGAGCAAGATGCGGTAAGAGCGTCTGGTGTCCACAGACTCATGGCGCAAAGACTCCCAGCGCCTCGCGAACCCGAGTTTTCTTACGCGTTTGGCCTGATGAGGCGCCAGAACCGTGTAAAGGATCCCGTGCTCCGCCATGACCCTCAGACTTTCGCGGTCCACGGCGGCTTCCGAAAGCCACATCCCCTCCGGTTTTCTTCCGTAGTGATATTCAAAATCAGCGACGCCCCAATAGATCTGGGTTATCTTGTCGCGCTTCTTCGCCAGAGGCAGGATAATATGGTTATAAACCTGGGCCATGGCGTTGCCATGGCCATGGTTCGAGGCGGCGCTGTCCTTGTCGGCCTGAAGGATGGCCCTGTAGGTGACGGGACTTTTGCGTTTGAGCCAGGAAAGGAGCGTCGGGCCGATATCGTAGCTCAAGAGCTCGAAATTATTGACGAAGGTGGTGGCCTCGCCCTTCGCGTTCAGGATCGGCGCGCGGGTGTTGGCGTCGTAGCACTCCTTCGCGATACGCTCGTTCCAATCGTGAAAGGGCGCCGCCGAGGGCTCCTCGTCGACCTCCCCGGTCCAAGGATTCTCCCGGGGCGGCTGATAGAAATGCCCATGCACGCAAACGAATTTTTTCATCCGCTCATTTTATCACAACGACTGACCAACGTATAAGCAATAGGAAGTTCAGCTGTGACGATTCGGTGCTAGATCAATCGGTCTTCGGGCGTTTTCTTGTTATAGCTCTTGCATTGAGGGCACTGGGAGATCTCATGGTTCGTGGAGTCCACGTACGTGTGGGCGCAAATGGAGCATTCCCACACGTCGGCCTCCTCCCGCACGAATTTCGGATGCACCGCTTTTTTCTCAAAAAAGATCCAAAGCACGAATATCGCCAGAAGCGACGACATCACGTAAATGAACACAGCGCTGGAAATATCCAATCGGAACATGCGTTATTCCTCTGTGTCCGGACTCTTAAAGATCTCTTTGCCTTTGAGCGGACCTGAGCCTCCCAGGACCGGGGCAGGGAGGTCGGCCCATCCTTCCGGAGCGCTCTTACTGCCGCCGATAAGGGCCTTCAAGGACTGGGCGAAATTCTTGCCCTCCGGGAGGCTCGTCACGTCGCCGCTGGCGTGACGTTCAATGGTCTGCGTCGGAACCTCGGTGGCGGGCTCGTATTCGGCTAATTTCCGGTAAAACGCCTTGGAAACTTCGGGGCGGGACTCCACCAACGTCCGAAAAATGGCGTCGTTCAAAACCGGTCCCAAGAAAACCGTCTTGGTCTGCGTCGCGGACTTGATCTTGGCGGGAGTCACCACGATCGTCACTGAAAAGAACCAAAACAGGTGCCATAGGACCGACACCGAGAACGCGAACAGGAACGAACGGTCCGTGAAAGACCAGCTGCGGTGATCTTTGGCGATCACCCCAAGTCCCCTATTTTCTGATTCGTCGCGATATTGATCTGCGGGATGCCGGATTCGCGGCACAGGTCCCAGATCTCCACGACACGGCCGAGAGAAGCACTGGTATCGGCGCGAAGCAGCACGGTTTTATTGTCCTGAGCCGCCTGGCGTATCTGGGGCACCAATAGCTGGATCGTCGTGGGCTGATCGTTCAAGAACAGAAGGTCTTGCCCGGACAGCGTCACGACCAGGTTCTCACTGCGTATCACCTCCGACGAGATCGCCTTGGGAAGATTCACCTTGATCCCCGGCTGCAGCACGAAATTCGACGTGAGCATGAAGAAGATCAGGAGCTGGAACACGACATCGATCAAGGGCGCCATGTCGATATAGCCCTTTTTGATCTCCGTGCGTCTTTTTAATCTGCTAAACCGCATCGTCTTCTCTTTTTTCGCCCAGGATATTCATCAGGTCCGTGGCGCTGCGCTCCATGTCGAGCACGAACCCGTCCACCCGGCTCACCAGATAATTGTAGGCCACCAAAGTGGGGATCGCGACCATGAGCCCAAAAATAGTCGTTAAAAGCGCTTCCCAGATCCCCCCGGCCAAATCCCCGGGATTCACGGGATTGAGCGCCGTCGCCTTGGTCTCGATGACCTGGAACGCCTTCACAAGCCCCGTCACCGTTCCCAAAAGGCCCAGAAGCGGGGCGATATGCGCCACCGTCGCCAGCACCGGCAGATTCCTCTCAAGCCGCGGCAATTCATGGACACCGGCGTCCTCGATCGCTTCCCGGACCTCGGAACGCACGCGGTCATGCTTCAAAATACCGGCTTTCAAGATAGCGGCGATCGGGCCTCCGGTGCGGTCGCACAGGTCAAGCGCCTCCATGATCTTGTTCCGCTTGATGGATTTTGAGATCTGCTCCATGAACGACTTCGTGTCGATCTGCTCCTGCCGCAGACGGATCAGACGTTCGATCACGATCGCGAAGGCGATCACCGAACACAGAAGGATCGGCCACATGATCGGCCCGCCTTTTTGCATGAATTCCCACATCGGACTTTCCTCCTATTTAGAGCTTATTATTTTTTACCCAATTTTTTGTACAGCGCCGATGCCTGTTCGGCCTGCCCCATCGTTTCATACACCCCGGCCAGCCCCAATTCGATCTCCGGGACAAGGTCCGGCGGAGCCTTCTTCAAAGATTCTTGATAATAGTACGCGGACTCTTTCAAATGACCCTCCGCCCTCAAAAGTCCCGCGAGCTTCTTCTGCGCCAGGGTCCGGTAAGGCTCGATGTCAGAGGCCGCGATCATCCTCGTTAACTCTTCCTTGGCCTCTTCGGCCTTGCCCTGGGAGACCATGAAGTCAGCCACCTTCAAAACCCCTTGCGCGGCGAGCTCGCTTTTCGGATACTGCTGAGCGAGTTTCCGCAGCTGATCCACCGCCGCCCACAGATCGCCCCCGCGTTCATGTGCCTGGGCCGCGCCGAAATAGGCTTTGTCCGCGACACGGCTGGCTGGAAAATCCTTGGGGATGTCCGCGTAGTAGCTGACGGCTTTCGCGTACTGGCCTCGGTTAAAATAGTACTCGCCCAGACCGAAACGCACGTCCGGAGCCGCGTCGCTTTTCGGATAGCGCGTGAGATATCCCTCGAGCTCCTTGACCCCCTGCTCTTCCTTCCCCATCTTAAAATAACACCAGCCAATTTGATACTGGGAAAGACGGCCGAGCTCCGAGTCCGGGGAACGGCCCAAAATGTCTCGGAACACCTGAAGAGCCTTGTCTATTTTTTGCGCCTCAAAATAGGCTTGGCCAAGCTGGAAATAGGCCTTTTCCTTGAGAGGGCTTTCCGGGAAATTCGTCAGGAGTTTCCGGAACTGCAGGCCGGCTTCCTCATAATTTTGTTTCCCGAGAAAAGTGCTTCCCAAACGGTAAAACGCCTCGTCCTGAAAACGGCTTTGAGGAAAATTCACGATCAGGCTTTGAAAACTCAGGATCGCCGCGTCCGGGCGCCCGAGCTTCAAAAGCGTCAGACCGGACTGGTACTGCGCGTAATCAGAATACAGGCTCTGCGGCGTTTCGCTCAAGACCGAGTCATAGGTCTCGAGAGCCTTCTCAAGATCGCCTTTCTCAAGATAGGTGTCCCCCACACGGCACCGCGCGGCCACACGGAGCACTTCATCATCGCTTTGCTGGGCCACCCGAAGGAAATGTTCGATCGCGGCGGCCGTTTTGCCGAGACGCACGTAGCACCAGGCCAGATTATAATGAAGGTCGTCCCAAAGACCGCTCGAGGGAAAACGACTCAGCGCCTCCTCGTAGAGTTTGGCCGCGTCCTCAACCATTCCGAGCGTATACAGCGTCTCGGCTTTCCAAAGATAGACTTGGTCTAAAAATTCACATTGCGGGAATCTTTCCATGATCCGGCTGTAGATCTCTTCGGCTTCCTTAGGGCGGCCCAATTTGGCGAGACTACGGGCCTGGCCGAAAAGGAAAGAATCCTCGATCCGCGCCTCTTTCGGGTCCAGGTCGAGGGGCTTCGAGGCCTCGAGCGCCTCCTCGTATCTACCCAGCTGAAAATAACTCCAAGCGACGCCGTGCAGCGCGTAGGGACGGAAGGAGCTTTGGCCGCCGAGCTCGATGCTTTTTTTGAAGGCCTCGAGCGCCGGCGCGTATTCGGCCAGATAATAATAGGACTGTCCCAAAAGATAATGCGCATTCGCGATCTTCGGATTGAGCGGGTATTCCCGCACGAACTGTGAAAGGATGTCGATCACGGAGTCGTATTTTTTGAGCTCAAAAAAACATTGGCCGATCTTGTATCCGGACTCGATCGCCAACGGATGGGTGGGAAAAGCCTCCGCGACCGCTTTGAACTCCTCGATCGCCTCCTCGTAGTGGTCCAGCTCAAATAAACACCAGGCCCTGGAATACCGGGAGAACACGCTGTATCGGGACGTCGGGTATTTATCCAACACCTCGGAATAGAATTTGATGGCGGTGGAATAATCCTTGGCTTTGAAATAGGATTCCGCCGTCCAATAAACGGATTCGTCCTCCGTCGCGGCCCAGAGAACGCGTGCGGCCAAGAAAAAAATAAAAAAAATAGAAACGAATATTTTTTTCACGAGAACAGTACCCGCTTCAAGAATTTCCCGGTATAGGAATGCGCGTTCTTGGCGACTTCTTCCGGAGACCCGCAGGCGACGAGCTTTCCGCCGCCGTCGCCGCCTTCGGGTCCGAGGTCTATCAAATGATCCGCCGTTTTGATGACGTCCAGATTGTGCTCGATCACAAGCACCGTGTTCCCCTGGTCGACAAGCGTCTGCAGAACGCTCAGCAGGCGGTCGATGTCCGCGAAATGAAGTCCCGTGGTGGGCTCATCGAGGATGTAGAACGTGCGTCCGGTGGCGCGTTTCGAAAGCTCGGTGGCCAATTTCACGCGCTGCGCTTCCCCGCCGGAGAGCGTCGTCGCGGCTTGCCCGAGCTCCAGATAATCGAGACCGACGTCATGGAGCGTCTGAAGTTTCGATCTCGCTTGGGGCACGTTCCGGAAAAGGTCCAAAGCTTCCTCCACGCTCATCGCCAACACGTCCGCGATGGACCTTCCTTTGTACCGGGCTTCCAGTGTCTGCTCATTGAAACGTTTCCCCTTGCACACCTCGCAGGTGACATACACGTCCGGTAGAAAATGCATCTCGATGGTCTTGACACCGTCGCCTTCACAGGCCTCACAACGGCCGCCTTTGACATTAAAACTGAACCGCCCCGGCTGATAACCCCGCACGCGGGATTCCGGCAACTTGGCGAAAATATCACGGATCGGCCCGAAAAGTCCCGTGTACGTGGCGGGATTCGAACGGGGCGTCCGTCCTATCGGGGACTGGTCGATCTCGATGACCTTGTCGATCTCATCCATCCCGGTGATCTTTTCGTGCTTCCCCGGCGGGACCTTGGAACCGAAGAGGCGTCTTGCTAGACCCTTAAAAAGGATCTCATCCACCAAGGTGCTCTTGCCGGAACCCGACACGCCCGTGACGCACACGAACACGCCGAGAGGGATCTCCACATCGATGCTTTTCAGATTATTCTCCGCGGCTTTGTGGATCACGAGCTTCTTCTTATGGTCCCAAACACGGCGGCGCTTCGGAAGAGCGATATGGACCTTGCCCGACAAATAACGCCCCGTCAGCGAACGCGGGTCCGCCATCACGTCCTCGGGCGTTCCCGCGGAAACGACGGTGCCTCCGTGTTTTCCCGCGCCGGGCCCCATGTCCACCAAATAGTCGGCGCGTTTCATCGTCGCCTCATCGTGCTCCACGACGATGAGCGTGTTCCCGAGATCACGCAGCCTCATGAGCGCGTCCAATAATTTTTCATTGTCCCGCTGATGGAGCCCGATGGAAGGCTCGTCCAGGACATAGAGGACTCCCATGAGCCCCGAACCGATCTGGGTCGCCAGACGGATGCGCTGTGCCTCGCCGCCGGAGAGCGTCCCGCTCATGCGGTCGAGGGAAAGATAGCCAAGGCCCACGTTCTTCATGAAACCCAGCCGCGCCTTGACCTCCTTCAGGATCTGATGAGCGATCTTCTCTTCCTTGTCATTGAGTTCAAGCTCCCTGAAGAATCCGTCCGCGTATGCTATCGAGAACGCCGTGATGTCCATGATATTCTTGTCCGCGACCTTCACCGCGAGCGCCTCGGGCTTCAGCCGTTTTCTCCCGCATTCCGCGCACGGGTTGAGGCTCATGTACTTGTTGATCTCCTCTTTCATGAACTCGGACTCCGTTTCCTTGAAGCGGCGTTCTAGATTCGGAATGACACCCTCGAAAGAACGCCATGATCGTGCCTCGCCGTCTCCGTAGAGAATGAGATCACGATGCGCTTTGCTTAGGTTTTTGAAGGGCGTGTCCAGACTGAACCCGCGAGCCTCGGCGAGCTGTCTCAAAAGTCTGCGCAAATAGATGATGAGCGAGCGCCCGCCCCGCTTCCAAGCCGCGATCGCGCCGTTGCGGAGGGATCGGGTCTTATCCGGAACGACAAGGTCCGGGTCCACTTCCAAGCAATGGCCGAGTCCGTCGCATTCGGGACAAGCGCCGTAAGGGCTGTTGAAAGAAAAAAGTCTGGGCTCCAGCTCCTGGAAACTGATGCCGCAATGCACACAGGCATGCAATTCGGAGAACAACTGTTCCCGTTTTTCACCGGAGTCGAATTCCACCTTGATCGTTCCCTTCCCGACCTTGAGCGCCGATTCCACGGAATCCGTGAGGCGCTTCTTCACGCTGTCTTTTCCGCCGGAGGCGGGTAAAACGATCCGGTCGACCACGATGTCGATCGTGTGTTTTTTCTTTTTATCCATCTGTAGGGGCGACCGGCCGGTCGCCCCTACGACATCCGAAACCTCGAATACCTTTCCGTCCACGCGGACACGGACAAAACCTTCTTTTTGGATATCCTTGAACACCTGCTGGTACTCGCCTTTGCGGCCTTCCACGGCAGGCGACAAGATCTGTATCTTGATGTCGGCAGGTCCCTTCGGACCCTCGGCGGAAAGGATCTGCTCCACGATCTCTTGCGCGCTTTGACGCGTGATCTTGCGTCCGCAACGATGGCAATGCGGGATGCCGATCTTCGCGAACAACAACCTCAGATAATCGTAGATCTCGGTGGTCGTCCCCACCGTTGAGCGGGGATTGGAGCCGGCGACGCGCTGTTCGATGCTGATCGCCGGAGAAAGTCCCTCAATGTATTCGACGTTGGGTTTTTGCATGCGGTCCAGGAATTGGCGGGCATAGGCGGACAGGCTTTCCACGTACCGGCGCTGGCCTTCGGCGTAGATCGTATCAAAAGCGAGCGAGGATTTTCCCGAGCCGGAGAGACCCGTGAATACGACCATGGCGTTCCGCGGGATCTTGAGGTCTATCCCCTGCAGGTTATGCTCGCGGGCGTTCTTGATGAAAATGAAATCCTTGCCGGCGCCGACCGGGCGGTCGAGGCCATTCTTGGATTCCACGGGAGCGGACACAGACCGGGGGCTCATGGCGTCAGGACCGCCTTTTCGTCCTTCAATATCTCCGGAATGGGGCGCGTGTCGATGCGGATCCCTCCGTCATGCTCCAGGATCAGCGTGTAGATGGTCCCGGGCACGAACACTTGCCCCGGAGCCTCCACCTGAGCGTTCTTGATCCCAACGCGTTTACGCTCAGCCGGATCCAGCGCGTAACTCCAAAACTTTTTCCAGATCTCACGCTCAAAATAATTCGGGGGATCTCCGACGCGGTAGCCGTCGGGCACCGCGTAACGCGGACCCGCGGGCGCCTTCCCGGGTTTCTTATCTGGGGAGACGACAGCCTCGTGAACAGGCGTGATCTCAAATTCCTGTGTGTCTTTGCCGTCCAACACGAACGCCTTCAGGAACAAATAGATGCTTTTGCCCTTCATCCGGTGGCCTTGTTCGATGTACTTGTCATCGAAACGGACGACCAGCGTCTGGAATTGGATCAGATTCCCTTTGAACGTGAAATATTTGGGTTTGAGCGGATCTCCATGGACATCATACTCGAGGAATTTGATGGTGGTCGTGTATTTGCGCGAATACTCATCCAGGCTCGATTCCATGACGAGCGCCTCCGCCAGACGGGATTCGGCCGTGAGATTGCGAATGATCTTCTTGAATGTCAGGAATTCGGTGACGAATTTAAAACCGCCGATGAACAGAAAAAGAAGCAGGATAAAAATGATCGCGTTGCGGATCGTCCTCGACAACCGTTTGAACATGTCAGGGGGCGCGTTTGAGGATCGTCTCCCGACACAGGCGGGAAAAAACTCGGAACGCGTTCCTTTCACGGAAATGGATCGCCAACTGCAAGGACTCCCAAGCGGCCCACCCCCCGTAGACCCAGATGATCTCTTCGCGCACGGACGGCACGAAGAATTGGACGATCCACAGGGCGAACAGACCCACCGCTTCGATCATGCTGAAATCCATGCTCACGAGGAACAAAAACCCGAGATACGATTGGACGATGGTAAGAAGGATCTCCACTTTCTGATGGTCGTCAAATACGATCTGGGACGGATGACCGACGCCGTACGAATAGATGAACGGCACGGTCGCCACGAGGACGGTCCACTGGTTCACCGAGGAGGATACGAAATTGGTGAGCGCCATAGGCGCCTTGGAAACCTTGCGCGCCCAGTTGAACGCGGAAAGCTTCTCCGGGAATTCGCTCAGGAAAGGCGCCACCCATTGCACGAACACGAATTGGGACAGGCCCAGGGTCACGGCCAACGCCAGCATGGAATCCAGGAAAGGATGCGCGGCAAACCAAAGGATGAGCGCTCCTGACGAAAAAAGAATGAAAAGCCACGCGAGACTTTGCGCCTTGGGTTTTCGCATGATCCACCGGGGCACGAAATCCAGGTCCTCGGCGCCCTCCGCGGCCTGAGGCGGCAGCTTGTTCAACAGCCACAGGTAAACGCCGTAGATCGCCGCAAGGACCCCGCCGTCCCACAACGTCAGCGTGCCCTTGAAATAAATGACCAGAAAATAGAGAAGCGCCGGCACGAGCCCGAGGATCGTGAATGAATTTTCGTCTTCCATCACGATGCGGCGAAATCCGGCGCCTTTTTGATACGCCGGTTCATGGCTAAAAAATAGCGCGACGAAGTAGACCATCGGCCAGCCGAAACCTACGAAAAGCCTCAGCGAACCGGTGAAATTGGCGGTGATCAGATGCATTTGTTCCGGATTTTTAGCCGCTTCCAAAGCGATGGCCGCTTCGACGGCAAATTCGGGCAACGTTTGCACCCAGGCCAGGACGGCCAGAGCCAGGCCCTGAGAGATGTAAAATTGTCCGCACTCCGCCGCCCAGGCGATCAGTAAAGCGGCGAGAATGATAACGGGAAATGTCCAAAGCGCGTGAAAAGCTTCCATAATAGCCCTTTAATATATCATTTATCAGCCATCTTGGACAGGCGAGCCGTGAGCGAGATCCACTCCGCGACGCTCAGCGTTTCAGGCCGACGCCGCGAGTCGATGCCCGTGTCTTGGAGAACAGTTTTTAGGCGTTCTTTGGGCAAGCCCTTCCGGGGGTCTTCCAAGGCGTTCAACAAGGTCTTGCGCCTCTTTTGAAAAGCTCTGGCGACGGTCTCGTGGAAAAGCTCCCCCAGCCTTTCCGGGTATCGCGGCTTCTCCAAAAAATCGAGCCTGACCACAGCCGAGTCCACCTTGGGCACAGGATAAAAATTTCCTTTCGATATCTTTTTGAGAAAAACGATATCGGCGTAGGCCTGGACGGACACGGACAGGGCTCCCCAGACCTTCGTTCCCGGCTTGCCGGTGAGGCGCTCGGCGACCTCTTTCTGCATGGTCAGGACGGCACGCCGAAAAAAACGCCGATGCTCGATCAGCCAAAAGAGGATCGGGGAAGTGATGTTGTAGGGAATATTTCCGGCGACGACGGCCGGGGCCTTGAGGGCCGCCTCACTCGCGGGATCGAATTCCAAAATATCCCGCGACAGCACTTGAAGAGAACTGCCGGGGAAATTCTCCGATAAATAGGCCGCGAGGGAGCGGTCTTTTTCCACAGCCAGGACCTTCAGGTCCTTCTCCAGGAGGACCTTTGTCAACGCGCCAAGGCCGGGACCTATTTCCAGGACGGTTTCCCCAGGGCGTGAATCCAGCGCGTCCGCGATGAAACGCAGATCGCTTTCCCGGGTCATGAAATTCTGCCCAAAATTTTTTCTTGCGCGGAGATCCAGGCTCCGCAAGGCGGTTTTAGCGCTTGCCTGTTTTTCGATCATACTCTCGGCGGTTCTTCGCCAATCCGAACGCGGTCTCCAGCGCCTCGGTCATGGAACTCGGATCCGCGAGTCCCCGGTGCGCGATGTCATAGGCGGTGCCGTGGTCGGGAGAAGTGCGGACGAACGGCAGGCCCAGCGTCACATTGACGCCGTGTCCTCTGGATATCATTTTGAGCGGGATCAGACCCTGATCATGGTACATGCAGATCTCGGCGTCATAATGGCCAAGGTACGCGTCATGGAACAGCGCGTCCGGCGATAGAGGCCCCACGATCTCGGCGTCCGTTTTGATTTGGGCGCTTTTCACCGCCGGACGGATGATGTCGATCTCCTCTCTGCCGATCGTCCCCTCTTCACCCGCGTGCGGATTCAAACCGCACACCACGATCTTGGGCCGGCGGATGCCGAAAGACCTCCGTAATTCCCTGTCCGTCAAAAGGATCGCATCCATCACGCGCGGCCGCGTAAGCATCGAGGACACCTTCTTGATCGGCGCGTGACGCGTCACAAGAACGACACGCAAAGGTCCCCCGACCAGCATCATCTCAAATTTTTTCGTCCCCGAAAGTTTTGCCAGATATTCCGTATGGCCGGGAATATCAAAACCCGCTTTTTTCAGACCCGCTTTGTTGATGGGGGCCGTGACGACGGCCTCTACTTTTTTTTCCATCGCCAAGCGTACAGCCAGCTCGATGGAACTCACCGCCGAAGCGGTCAGCGCTTTTTGGGCGAACCCACGGGAAAACCGGGAAGGCAAGGCGTCCTCGAAATAACAGGGGACGCGGCCGGACACTTCCTCCCAACCTTGAAGCGAAGGAATGTCAACGAACTCGGTCTCCAGACGGAACTTGCGCGCGAGGGCGTTCAAAAGGAAAGCACGGCTCAACACCAGGACCCGCGCCGAGGAAAGTTTTGTCCACCGGGCGAGGGCTTTCACGAGGACTTCGGGACCGATACCGGCGGGATCGCCGTGCGTCAACGCCAGGCTGACTTTACCGGATGGATATATAGGCATTCTTTTTGAGAGATCCCATCCAACTCTCGAGGCGTTCTCGGAGTTTCTCCTTGAAGAGGATATCCTGGATCCGGTTCCGGACCTCGGAGATCGGCTTCACGGAGAACTGATCTCTCTCAACGACTTTAAAAATATGAGTGCCGAGCGAACTTTGGATGGGACCAGCGAGCTGGTCCTTCTCAAGCGCGAAAATTTTTTCGTCGATCTCGCCCATCAATTGGCCCTTTTCGACCCACCCCATCTCGCCCCCCTCCGAGGCTTCGGCGCCTTCGGAATTGGCCTTAGCCAGCTCCTCGAACGGCTTGCCCGACCGCAATTGAGAAAGAATGTCTTCGGCAAGCGTCTTGGCCTCTTCCTCGGTCCTTGCGGAGGTCCGGATCAAAATGTGCTGAAGACGCACCCGGTCGCCCTGAACGAACTCCCGCGTATGGCTCTTGTAATATTCGTTCACTTCCCCGGGCGAGACGGAGACCTTGGATTTCACCTCGTACGAAACAAGTTTCTGGGTCATGAGCTGGTCGTGGAAACGGTTCCACAGTTTCTTCTCCGTAAGCCCCTGGTCCTCGATAGTCTTGAGAAAAGCCTCGCGGGAAGGGAACTTGTTGCGCACATCGGCCATCATCTCGTCCACTTCCGGGTCCTTGACGATGACCTGTTTGCGCTTGGCCTCTCCCAGGATAAGCTTGTCGTCTATCACCTTTTTGAGGAATTCCTCGCGTGCTTCTTTGACCTTTTCCTCGTATTCTTTGCCGGCATACATCGTGCGGTACTGCGCGACAATGGGAGCCATGACAATGTCGAGGTCTTGCTCGGTCACGATCTCGTCATTCACGACGGCCAGGATCCTCTCCACAACTTCCGCGGAGGCTGAGGATCGCCCCATGAGCACTGCCGTCAAAACAAAAATGAATAAGAAGGGTGCTTTTTTCACGCGGGAACAGTGCCTTTGGATTCGTTCTTGGCCCCGACAAGCTCGAGTGCCTTTTCGTCGATGTCTATTTTCACGTTCCCTTTCAATTTCTCCACGAAAGCCTGGAAGGTATTGGAGCGTTTCTCCCTCAGGAGGCGCTCCTCCACGATATTTTGCACCGCTCTCAGCTCGCGCAGGCGCGGCTCCATGCGGTCATTCAGCCTGATCAGATGATATCCGAACGGCGATCTGACAGGAGCGCTGATCTCGCCCTTCTTCATCTGGAACACCGCTTCCTCGAATTCGGGCACGAATTGGCCCTTTTGAAAGAATCCCAGGTCCCCGCCCCGGATCGCGGTGGCGTCCAAGGACCTTTGGCGGGCCGTTTCCTCGAAATCCGCCCCGCCATCCAGAGCCGTTTTGACCGAAAGAGCCTCCTCTTCTGTTTTCAGCAAAATATGGGACGCCCGCAAAAGAAGCGGCGTCATGAACTCCTCCTTATGAAACTCGTAATACTTGGCGACCTCCTCGGGTTCGACGCGGATCTTCTGATCCACTTCTTTTTCGACGAGCTTCGCGATCAGGATCTTGTCGTGGGCCGTCTGGATAAGGTCCCTCACGTCCGGATCCCGGTCAAGACCCTGCCTTTGGGCTTCTTTCAAAAGAAAGTGTTCCGCGGCCATATCATCCAAAAGGTCTTTTTTGCGTCCCGCGAGGATGGTTTGCACGGTTTTCGGGAGCGCCTGCAGCTTTTTCAGGAAATCATTCTCGGTGATAGCCGTCCCATCAAAACGCGCCAGCACCTTGCTCCTATCCACAGGCTTGGAAGCGCACCCGCTGACCAATAAAACGATCGCCAAAACCCAAATTTTTTTCATCAGCAGACTATACCACACGAGGAGGGACCCTTTCAACGGAATGCGGGATTAATTATCGTTCGATTGCCGGCATTTATGAATCTTGCTTCTTCAGTCGCTCGACCGTCTCTTTTAAGATCCGGCAGTAGAGGTCGAAGCCGACGTTGGCGATGTAGCCGTGTTGTTCGGTGCCGAGGATGTTGCCGGCGCCGCGGATCTCCAGGTCCTCCATCGCGACCTGGAAGCCCGCGCCCAGATGGGTGAATTTCTCGATGGCGATAAGACGTTTTTGGGACTCCTCGGTCAGGGCGCTGCCTTTGGGGATCAAGAGATAGGCGTGCGCGCTCCGGTCGAACCGCCCTACGCGGCCGCGGAGCTGATAGAGTTCGGAGAGTCCGAACTTGTCGGCGCGGTTGATAATGATGGTGTTCGCGTTCGGGATGTCGATGCCGGATTCGACGATGGTCGTGGAGACCAGTATATCCACCTCTCCGCGGATGAACTTTTTCATGACGGATTCCAAGGTCCTTGCCGGCATCTGCCCATGCCCCACGGCTATCCTCGCCTTGGGCGCCAGCGCCGCGATCTTTTTCGCCATGTTCTCTATGCCTTGAATACGGTTGTGGACGAAAAAAACCTGTCCCTTCCTCTCAAGTTCCGTTTGAATGGCCTGACGGATCACATTGTCGCCTCCCTCGGTCACCACGGTGTCGATGGGCTTCCGATTTTTGGGGGGCGTGTGGATGGTCGACATGTCCCTCGCGCCGACAAGCCCCAAATAAAGCGTCCGGGGTATCGGCGTCGCGGTCAGCGTCAGCACGTCCACCAGCAGTCTCAGGTGTTTCAAGTGCTCCTTGTGGCGCACCCCGAAACGCTGTTCTTCGTCGATGATGACCAGGCCCAGGTCCTTGAAACCGACGTCTTTGGACAGCAGGCGGTGCGTGCCGATGACGATGTCGCATCCCCCATCCAGAAGCGCCTCGACCGTCCTCTTCTGGGCTGCCGGACCCTGGAACCGGGACAGCATTTGGGTGGTCACGGGAAAATTCTTCATCCGCTCCGTGAATGTTTCGAAATGCTGTTCGGCCAAAAGCGTCGTGGGGACCAGGATCGCGACCTGCTTTCCGCCCATCACCGCTTTGAAAGCGGCCCTGAGCGCGACCTCCGTCTTTCCGTAACCCACGTCTCCGCAGATGAGGCGGTCCATCGGCACGGTCGATTCCATGTCCGCTTTCACCTCGCCGGAAGCGCGGAGCTGGTCCTCGGTCTCCTGGTAGGGGAATTCTTCCTCGAGTTTTTTCTGCCATTCGGTGTCCTTGCCGTACGCGTGGCCTTGAAGCGCCTGGCGCTTGGCCTGGAGGTCCAGGAGCTCCGCCGCGAGCGACAGCACGCCCTTCCTGGCTTTTTCCTTCACCTTTTCCCATTGTTTCGAACCCAGCCTCGAAAGATCGGGCTTCACCTTCCCGAAAGAAACGTAGCGCTGGATGAGATGGAGGTCGCGGACGGGCACGTACAGCACGTTCTTGTCGGCGAATTCGAGGGCAAAATGGTCTTCTTCCCTGGATTGCTTGTTCTTTCCGCCTGAGGCGGACCCGCCTTGGGTGGGCAAGGCTTTTACTCCGCGGAAGATCGCGATGCCATGGAGCACGTGCACCACGCGGTCCCCTGGCTCGATATCCACAAAAGGGTCCATCGGGGACTCGTACGCCAGCAGATGGTGTAGGGGCGCGGCGTGCCGCGCCCGCACATGGGAGTGTTTGCGCACCGGCGTGACGACCACCATCCGGTGCGGGTCGAGCCTCCGGCCGGTTGCGGGATCGAAACCGTGGATACTTTCCAGGCTTTCATTGGAAAAATCCAAACGCACCGGAAGCGCGAAGTAAGAAGGAAAAATATCCAGGACGCCGCCGCGCAAGCTGAACTCCCCGGGCTCGCTCACCCGTTCCCGGCGCACATAGCCGAAATCATCCAGGCGTTTTAAGAGCGCCTCGAACGGGATGATTTTTCCGGGGTAAAAATCCAGCGTTTCGAACATTACATCTTCGTCGGCGCGGATACGCCCAACAAACCCAATCCCGTCCGTATCACCTGTTGGACGCCGCCGGCGAGAAGAAGTCTCGCCTTGGTGAGAGAGGCCTCCTCCGACACGACGCGGTTGTCCGCGTAAAACTTGTGGAAGCCGGACGCCAGTTCCATGAGATACGGGACAAGACGATAAGGTTCCAGCGTGCGCTCGGCGCCCAGGATATTGTCCTCGAACTGGGATAAAAGCCGCAACACGCGCAATTCCTGCGCGTTGCCCAGACGCAGTAGGGGCGACCGGCCGGTCGCCCCTACGTCGACAAGGTCCGGCAGGCGCACGCCCTCCTCGCGGGCCTTCGTCTTGATGCTTTCAATACGCGCATGCGCGTACTGAATATAAAACACGGGGTTTTCCGGGGTTTGGCTTTTGGCCAGCGCCAGGTCGAAGTCCAGATGCGCGTCGAATTTTCGCATCACGAAAAAAAACCGGCCCGCGTCCTTGCCGACCTCTTCTAGGATCTGCCGCAGGGTCACGAACTCACCGGCCCGCGTCGACATGCGCACCTGCTGCCCCCCCTCGAAGAGCGTCACCAACTGCGCGATCAGGACATGGACCTTCTCCGGGTCATGCCCAAGCGCCGCCTGCGACGCTTTGAGCCGCGCGATATAGCCGTGATGATCGGGCCCCAGGATATCGATGATCTCTTCAAAACCTCTCGCGAACTTTTCATGATGGTAGGCGATGTCGGGCGTCAGATACGTGTACGTTTTGTCGCTTTTCACGAGCACGCGGTCCTTGTCGTCACCGTATTCGGTCGAGCGCAGCCATACCGCGCCTTCGCTCTCGAACACTTTCCCCTTCTTTTTAAGCTCCTCCAGCGTTTTTTCGACCTTGCCGGACTTCCCAAGCGCTTTTTGGCTGTAAATATTCTCAAACGAGACGTCAAAATCGGCGAGGTCTTTTTTGATGCCGACCATGATGTCGTCCGCGGCAAAATCAGACGCTTTGGATCCGGCGGCCGGATCTTTCAGGATATCCGGGAACGCTTTGATAAGTTTTCCCGCCGTATCCGCCAAATAGGCGCCTCGATAGAAATTTTCCGGGATCTCGATCGCCTTTTTCTCTACAAGTTCGCGGGCGCGAAGAAGCGTCGATCTTCCCAGCGTCTCGATCTGGACCCCTTCGTCGTTGTTGTAGTACTCCGTGGTGACCTCATGTCCGCAGAAACGCAGGATGCGCGCGAGCGAATCGCCGAGCGCCGCCTGCCTTCCATGCGCCACGGTGAGGGGGCCCGTGGGATTGGCGCTCACGAATTCCAGAAGGATCTTGCGTCGGGGCACCGAAGGTTTCCCAAAATCGGGGCCGGCCTTTTTGATCTGGGCAAGAACGCCCGAAAGCTCGGCCGCCGAAAGGTAAAAATTGACGAATCCTGGGCCCTCCACGGACACTTTGTCCAATCGGCCCTTCAAAGGCGAAATGTTCAGCGACGCGTTGAGTTTCATGGCCCATTCGTCGGCCATGGCGCGAGGGGGTTTCTTGATGACTTTGGCGAGTTTCAAAATGAGGTTCGTGGACAGATCGCCGAACTTTTCCTCGCGGGGGACCTCGAGCGAATTCTCAGCCTCGGCGGGAGTGACGGACGAGCCGAGATGTCCGAGAGTCTCCAAGATCCACGCGGAAAGCGCTTTTTTGAGGGGGGTCACGGGTGGTAATTTCTTCGGGGCGCGTCCCCCCAAAGCGATTCCAGAGAATAGAATGCGCGCGTCTGGTGGTAGAACACATGCACGATGATCTCGCCATAATCCATGAGCACCCACAGCGCCTCTTTCACGCCTTCCTTATGGAACACCCGCAAGCCCGCTTTCTCAAGCTCGCTTTCGATATGTTCCACGATGGATTTCACACGGACCGAGGAGGGGGCGCTCATTACGATAAAATGTCCGGCGATGCTGGATTTGGCGCCCATTTCCATCACCACGATGTCGTCCGCTTTCTTATCGGACGCCGCTTCGCAGATCAGGTTGATCTTTTTTTTCGTTTCGATGTGGACAAAACCTTCCTTTTATAACTTGTCATCATGCGCTCGACCGCCGCGGGCACGAGATCCTTCAAAGACTTACCCGCCCACCACCGGCGCCGTACCTGTGACGAAGAAATGTCGAGCGCTGGAAAAGTGACCCGTAAAACTTCGGGGCGTGCGCGAGACTTGGAGACGCCGGGCCTCGAAAACACCGTAAAGCGGCATAACTTTATCATTTTATCAGGGGATTTCCAACGAGAAAGATTCCCGGCCGTGTCGGCGCCGGCAAGGAAGTAAAGCGTCGTTTTGGGTCCGAATTTCGCGCGAAAATGACCCAGCGTGTCCACGGTGTAAGAGATCCCTTTCCGGCGGATCTCGTGGTCCGAGACGACAAAACGCTTCTGGGCTCCTAACGCTTGACGCAGACAACCGAGGCGCAGCGTCGCCGGCAAAAGCACTTTAGGGTCTTTGAGCGGTGTCCGGTAAGAAGGGACGAAGATGACCTTGTCGAGACCCAGCTCCAAAAGCGCGGCCTCGGCAAGACGCAGATGGCCCAGGTGGACAGGGTTAAAACTGCCGCCAAAGATACCTATGCGCATGAAAAGAGATAAATTTGAAGCATTTATTGCCTAATTTGGCCGTTTCCCAATACAACATATTTATAGGAGGTGAGCTCCTCCAGCCCCATCGGACCGCGGGCGTGCAATTTATCGGTCGAGATCCCCATTTCCGCTCCCATCCCGAACTCTCCCCCGTCATTGAAACGCGTGGAGGCGTTCACGAATACCGCCGAACTGTCCACGGCCGCTGTGAAAAGCGCCGCGTTCTGTTTGTTCTCGGTCACGATCGCGTCGGAATGACGGGAACCGTACCGCTCGATGTGCGCGATCGCCTCATCGACGTCCTTGACGACACGGATGGCCATCTTCAGGTCAAGGTATTCGGCGCCCCAATCCTTCTGCGTCGCGGCCTTGGCGCCCGGAACAAGCGAGCGTGTCTTCGCATCACCGCGCAGTTCGACACCCTTGCGCTGGAGAGAGCCCGCGACCGCGGGAAGGAATTTCTGGGCGACCGCCTCGTGCACGAGCAGGCACTCGGCCGCGTTGCACACGGCCGGGTTCTGCGTCTTCGCGTTCAAAACGATCTTCTCGGCCTTGGCCAGGTCTGCGTCCTTGTCGACGAACACATGGCAGACGCCCTTGTAATGCTTGATCACGGGGATCTTCGAGATCCGGGCGACCTCGCGGATCAGCCCTTCCCCGCCGCGCGGGATCACTAGGTCGATCACACCTTCCATTGAAAGCAATTGTTTGACCGCGCCGCGGTCGGCGGTCTTGACCAGCTGGAACGCCTCTTTCGGGACGCCGGCTGAAGCAGCGCCTTTCACAAGCGCGTCGAATAACGCCGCGTTCGTGCGCAGCGCTTCGGAGCCGCCTTTCAAAATGACCGCGTTGCCGGATTTGAGACACAACGCCATGCAATCGGCGGTCACATTCGGGCGCGATTCGTAAATGATGAGGATGGAGCCCAGCGGCACGCTCACTTTCTGGATGCGCAGACCGTTCGGACGCGTGCGCTCCCACAACGTGCGCCCCACAGGGTCCTCCAGCTTCGTGATGTCTTCCACCGCATCGGCGATCTTCTTCAGCTTCGAAGCGTCGAGCGTCAGACGCGAGATCATCGCCGATGGCGTGCCTTTTTTCTTCGCCACTTCGACGTCGAGCCGGTTGGCCGCGAGCACTTTCGCCTCGGCGGCAAGGAGCGCTTTCGCCATCGCCGACAGCGCGCGGTTCTTTTGCTCGGAGCTTAAAAGCGCGAGCTTGGAAGACGCTTTTTTCGCGTCGAGCGCTGTTTTTTTCATCGAAGAACTCATTTGTCCTTGGCCTTGAAATAGGTCCCGAAATTTTCTTTACGTTCCATAAGGCGCATGATACCCGAGGTCGTGCCTGACGCGAGAATAACGGGTATGCCTGAATTTGTGCAACTTTGAATTGCTTCCAACTTGGACTTCATTCCTCCAACAGTAAAATTAGATTTCTTGTCTGTCACATGCGAAAAAATTGATTCATCTAACTTGTTAACCACGGGTATTTTCCTTTTCTGGCCGTCATACAAGCCATCCGTATCAGAGAAAATAACGAGCAAGTCTGCACCTATTAATTCTGCCAACATTGCAGATAAACGATCATTATCGCCAAATTTGATTTCTTCGGTAGCCACCGTATCATTTTCGTTGATTATTGGAACATGCTTTAACTTGTGTATTTCATTTAAAGTTTTTTTGGCATTTTCGCTTCTCTGTTTATCTGTGAGGTCCTCTCGAGTAAGAAGAATTTGAGCAGTGGAGTAGTCAAATTTAGAAAAAGCCGCTTCCCAGCACTGCATTAAGTAACGTTGTCCAATGGCCGCAAAAGCCTGCAAACCTTCCATTGTGGAAGGACGGTTTTTTTCATTCAAAAGAGTCATGCCAGCACCTATTGCTCCGGAACTAACGATGGAAACTTTGGTGCCATGTTTTAAAAAAGCGACTAATTCCTCGGCTAACTTATTTATGACCGCTTTTGTAAAAGCACCATCTTTTGTA
>Ga0247727_10004096_pt1 | contig 31322 bp, 28 predicted proteins | sample WisWelCaveWW1625_FD_202498 | JGI IMG/M metagenome (GOLD analysis project Ga0247727, IMG submission 202498) | Biofilm microbial communities from Wishing Well Cave, Virginia, United States - WW16-25 | ecosystem: Environmental > Aquatic > Deep subsurface > Groundwater > Cave microbial mat | place... | reverse complement strand
AGACCCGGTACTACCGGTATTAAATCCCCATACAAAGTTTCCCGACGCATCGATATGGCAGGTAAAACCATCGAGACCTCCGGCGCCGGAAATGGTTTCCCCGCCCGGAAAAAATGTACCCGAACCGGTCATCCAGCCGGACAAGATAACTTCACTCGCCGGCGTAACGACCATACTGTATCCGCGGTCGTCACCACCACCACCGAAGGAACTCGCCCATTGGTAATTTCCCACTTCATCCAGTTTGCAGACGAAGGCGTCGGCAGGGCCGGCAGCAGTAAGTGTGGCTGTACCGACCGGATCAAAATCAACAACACCCGCAAACAATCCGGTGACAAAAACGCTGTTTGCAATATCGGTCTCTACATCATAGCCCACGTCCCCGCCGCTTCCGGTAAAATTGACGGCCCAGACATACGACCCGTCGGGACTAAGGTTTGAAACATAAATGTCTGTCCCGCCAAGTGGCGTCAAATCGCCCAGACCTCCATCAGGATCAAAGGAACCAAGGGCATCGAAGCGGCCTACGCTAATGACGTGTCCTGAGTTATTAAGGCAAAGATCATAGGCCATATCAGTGCCCACGCCTCCCATTTTTTTTGCCCATACGAACCCAGCTGTGAGATCAAGTTTCAACACAAAAACGTCCGAAAGTGCTCCGCCAAAAAGGTAAGTGGTTCCGGCCCCGGGATCAAAATCGACAGTCCCGCTAAAAAAACCGGTGAGGTACAGGTTTCCGGTAGGATCCCAGTATTCGATTCCGACCGGCAGATCCTGATTTGCGCCACCGATGAATTTTGCCCAGGAGAAATTTCCGTCAATGTCCAGACGGACAATAAAAATATCGTCCGAGCCCGAAGAAGATGCTTGCAGTAACGAACCACCGGAGCTGGGATCGAAATCGACGGTACCATTGAAGTGGCCACAGGCGTATATGTAGCCGGCTGCATCGGTGGTAACGGATTTGATGGTGTTGTTCGATCCGGCCCATCCGAGAAGCGGAGCGGTCCAGAGAAAAGTTCCGTCGGGCGAATACTTCGAAATGTAGCTGTCGTTGACCGAAATGCTGCTAAATGTGGCTGCACCGCTGCCCGGATCCAAATCAGCCGTTGATTTGAATGTTCCCACAACGATGATATTTCCAGCGGCATCTACTGAAATGTCCTCGACCACGTCGTCACTGTTCCCACCGAAGTCGCGAACATAATCGAACACGGGCTCAGGGCCTTGTGAAAAAGCCGATGCAGACAACGTCAGAAGCGCAAGAGAAAGGAACCTTTCGCGAATTATATTTTGTAAATCAAATACTTGCAATTGAAAACGACCAGTCCATTAGTGGCTACAGAGGTATCCCAAAGTTACTAAAAAATGCGATGTTCAACAGAATGGTTAAACTGGACGATCTGATGTCTGGCCGGACATTCGGACTTCACCATTCGGTGAGATGCCAAACCCTTTTTTATTTCGCTGCGTATTTATAGATACGTACGCTGCACTTTTGCTAATTCAATCGGTTTAGCTCACAATGACACGAATTGCGAATTATCTGTTTAACAGTATGTTTCAGGCGCGAAGAACCATTTCACGCGCTGAAAAAAATCTGGTTTTTGCTGGAATCTGTCTGATAGTGATTCTTACCGCAGTGTTTCTGGCGCTCGTTTTCTAACCGGCTTTTCTCCGTTCCACTGCGTTCCAGTATAACCGATGTGAAAAAGCGCATCGCCCTGACTCACTACCGGACTGTTGTTGTGGCCATAAATTGTTCCCGAGTATTTTGCTTTCACGCGCGATATGAACTCGTTGTTCGGGTCGATGATTTCTCCCAGAATATCTCCTTTGCGTATTTTCTCGCCGGATCTTTTATTGAGAATAAAAATCCCCGACCGTGCGGCGCGCATCCAGTTGCTGTGTTCGAAAACGACCGGCTTAACCCGGTTGTAGATTTTGTCAATCATTTTGAGGGATGACATTACCCGCTGTACACCTTTCATCCCTTCGCGAATGGAATGTTCGTCGATTCTCAGGGATTCACCGCCTTCGAAGACAACCATTGGTATCATTTTCAGATAGCCGGTTTGACGGAGGCTGTGCGGTATGAGGCTTGTTTTGACGATGTATGGCATACCGAACATTTCGGCCAGATCAATGCTTCGTTTGTCTTTGCCATAAACGCGCGACTGCGGATAGTTGTGAATACCGGCACCACCGGTGTGGAAGTCGAGCGCGAAATCGACGTGTGGTAGCACAACCTTGGTAAGTGTCCGCGCAATACGTGAGGCCAGCGATCCGGATTTTTTTCCTGGAAAACTTCGGTTCACGTCCTTGCCACCGGGAAATTCGCGGGAAAAACTGATGAACCCATAAACGTTCAGGAGTGGCACCGCAATGACGGTTCCTCGTTTTAGTTTTTTGAATAACTTCTTGCGCATCGATCGCCGTACAATCTCAACACCGTTGATTTCGTCTCCGTGCAATCCGCCGATCAACAGCAGCGTTGGTCCAGGTTTTACTGCCCGGTACACGTGAATTTTCAAATCGATGCGTGTACCCGACGGAAGACTTGCGATGTCGAGGTTAAGAACAGTCTCTTCGCCCGGGCGAATTTCTTTACCGTTGAGATTCATTATCTGGCCGCGAAGATAGGCAATTAAAGGCCGAGGCCGAGAACACGAGGCTCCTTGTTTCAGCAGCGCATTGTGAAAATCGACAAATATTAATGCGGATAAATGACCGGCGCTGTTTCGAGCAGATTGCTCTCGTGAAGGGCGTGGTCGATAAGCTGGATACGGTATTTTATGGTGTCCGAATCCGTGGAGAAAGGGTTGTAAAAGTCCGCCATCATCACATCGATGGTTCCTTTGATTCCGCGATTCTTTCCTTTCACGACAAAGGGATGAATACGGTACTCAAAAAATACGGTATCACCTGCCAGGTCGAGTCCTGATTGCCATCCGTTGACATTGTCCTTTTCGAAATATTCGATGATGAGATTGTAGTGGTATTTCGACGAGGTATCGTACGGTGGATCGATCTCGCTGTCGGCAAGTCCGATGTCGCCGTCTCCGTCTGTAAACCCGAACGAAACCTGCGCGCTGTCGGTCATAATGGTCACCTCGGGTTCAAAAATTATCGGTTCAATCGGAAAATCTTCGTTTTTGAAACAGGAGGCTACACCGAGGCATAGAAGAATTCCAGGCGGAACAAATGTTCGCCACTGAAAAATTCTGTTTTGCTGTTTCGGCATATCTTCACCAAATGGAACTGCTCGACTATTTGTTCAGAGCGCTCAATGGTTCATAAAGGTAGTGATAATGAACAGTACGGTCAAAAATTTATTGCATTTCAATCCAAAAGAAATTCTGTCAATTGCGGATGAGACCTCGTTTCTGAACCATTGCCTGGCGATTTTCAAGATCCAGTATGCGGCCAACGGAGTCTATCGTCGTTATTGTGAAGCGATGAACGTGGTCCCGTCTGAAATTACGCAACTGCATCAGATTCCCTTTCTTCCGGTTTCATTTTTCAAATCGCACGAAGTAAAATGCCAGGATACGGCGCCAGAGTATATATTTTACAGCAGTGGAACGCAAAATTCAGGACGCAGCAAACATCTTATTTTCGATTTGACCTTGTACGAAGCGTCACTGCTCCATTCGTTCCGTTTGTTTTACGGTGATCCTGAAGCGCTCATCCTTTTGGCCGTGTTGCCCTCGTATCTCGACAACAAGGATTCTTCCCTGGTATATATGACCGACGTGCTGATCCGGCAAACACTGGATGAGCGCAGCGGTTTTGTTTCAGCAGAGGAGGCGCTGAATAGGATCGCCGTGCCGGGTAGAACCAAAAAAATACTGCTGGTCGGGGTTAGTTTTGCCCTGATGGATCTGGCCGAAATGCAAATTTCCGGATTTGAAAATGTCCTTGTGATGGAGACCGGCGGAATGAAGGGTAGACGGACGGAGATACCCAAGCAGGCCTTGCACGATCTGCTCAAAGCAAAATTGGGCGTCGCCGAAATTCATTCGGAATATGGGATGACGGAGCTGCTATCGCAAGCCTATGCAACGGGAGGATTGACCTTTCGTTGTCCACCCTGGATGAAAGTGCTGTTCCGAAATGTTCGCGATCCACTATCCGTGAGTCAATCAGGTTCTGGAGCCGTCAATGTTATTGATCTTATGAATGTACACACCTGTAGTTTTATTGCAACCGACGATTTGGGACAGGGCAATTGCGATGGATTCGAGATCCTTGGCCGAATGGATAACAGTGAGATGCGTGGCTGTAACCTGTTGTCATTCTGAACAGTAAACGATTTTATCGGAGCCCGCACCTAAATCTTTACAATAATTTAACAGCGCTTTTTTTGGAGGATACGAAGCGCTGATTAACTTTGACCTGTTTTTTCATGGAAACATAGTTTTTTGAGGTAAGAATACCAGCTAGCAGTTCCTGTTAGCTGGTATTTTTAATTTTAAGGTCCCACTTTTGCTTTATGGAATTGTTTAACCGCGAGTTGAGTTGGCTCGCTTTCAACGAACGTGTCTTGCAGGAATCGGCCGACGAGTCAAATCCTTTGGTTGAAAGAATGCGGTTTCTGGGCATTTATTCTAATAACCTCGATGAGTTTTTTAGGGTTCGGGCAGCATCGGTGCGTCGGTTGAATGCTGTGGGTAAAAAAAAGATGGAGGGTTTTGAAGGCGGACCGAAAGCCTTGTTGGCCGAGATCAAAAAAATTGTCATTCGCCAGCAAAAGGAATTTGAATCCTCGTACCAGAAAATCCTTTCGCAACTCAAAGACCATAAGGTATTGTTTGTCGACCATCTGCAACTGAACACGGAGGAGGCGGGATTTGTGCGAGAATTTTTCCGGGAGAAAACGCGACCGACCATTGTTCCGATAATGCTCTCCCCGAAGAATCCTTTTCCTCAACTGCGCGACACCGGGATTTATCTGTGCGTAAAAATTTCAGAAGCAGATAAACAAAAGGTTCGCTACGCACTGGTCGAAATTCCAACCAACATTCCTCGTTTGGTTCACATTCCAAAGCGCAGTGGCGAAGTGCAAAAAGTCATTATGCACGACGATGTCATCCGGATGCACCTGAAGGAAATTTTTTCAATTTTCGTATTCAGTTCGATTGAGGCCTACACGTTCAAAATTACACGGGACGCCGAACTTGACGTCGACGACGACATCTCGAAAAGTTTTGTCGAGAAGATGCAGGACAGCATCGGCCACAGAAAAAAGGGAGCCACGGTCCGCTTTGTATACGATCAGGAGATGCCGGAAGAGATGCTCGGTTTTCTCAAGGACAAGCAACGCCTGGAAGCCGGCGAGAACCTCATTCCCGGTGGCCGATATCACAACTTCAAGGACTTTATGAATTTTCCGGATTTCGGAAGACGCGATTTCGTCTTTGAACCGATTCAGTCAACGATGCATCCGGCGTTGAGGGATACCAACAAATCCATTATCAAAACGATCCTGGAACGGGATGTACTCATCACGTATCCATTCCAGACGTTCCAGCACATCATCGACATTCTTCGCGAGGCAGCGATTGATCCTAAGGTGATTTCGATCAAAATCAATCTCTACCGGGTTGCACCGAATTCACAGATCATCAACGCACTGATTTCTGCTGCACTGAACGGAAAAAAAGTAACCGCCGTCATTGAACTGAAAGCACGGTTTGATGAAGCGAACAACATTCGCTGGTCAGAGGGATTAAAGGAAAATGGTGTGAATGTTCAGTTCGGTGTTCCGAATATGAAAGTTCATTCCAAAATGTTTGTGATCAAGAGAAAATCGGGAGATAAGAATCAGTTGATTGCGCACATCGGAACAGGAAATTTTCACGAGCGCACTGCCCTTTTTTACACCGATTGCGCGCTGCTCACTTCCCACCCGCGAATTGCCAAAGAGGTCGATAAAATATTTCGGATTTTCAAGAACAATATGGATCGGTCGGTGTACCGCGAGTTGATGGTATCGCCCTTTAACACACGTCGAAAACTGAATTCGCTGCTGGAGTATGAAATTGAGCAGGCGACGAACGGCGAGGAGGCCTACATTTTTCTCAAGATGAACAATCTCGTCGATGCCAAACTCATTTCCAAATTGTATGAAGCGTCGAATGCGGGTGTCAAAATTCACTGCATCATCCGCGGAGTTTGTGCCTTGGTTCCGGGCATACCCAAACAGAGTGAAAACATAACGGTTCGTTCCATTGTAGGTCGTTTTCTGGAGCACAGCCGTATTATGATCTTTTGCAACGGCGGTGACGAAAAGTACTTTATTTCTTCGGCGGACTGGATGGGCAGAAACCTGGACCGACGCATCGAAGTGGCCACACCGGTTTTTGATCCTGAAATTCAGAAGGACCTGAAATTTATTGTAGAGGCCTGCCTGAAGGACAATCAAAAATCCCGGATCATCGACGCACAGCAGAAGAACCGCCGGTATGGTTCCAAGACGGCCGAGCCGTACAATTCCCAGATGGAAATATATCGCTATTTTCGTGCGAAATAAAACCTGAAATGAAATTCGGAGCCATCGACATTGGCACCAATGCGGCCAGATTACTCATCGGAGAAGTTTCGGAAAGCAAAGGCGTCGCATTCATCAACAAGGCCTCCTACACCCGCATTCCGTTGCGTCTTGGAATTGATGTGTTCGACACCGGGATGCTATCGGACGGCAAGATCATTGAATTGCGCCGGACGATCCAGGCCTTTAAGCTGATGACTGAAGTTTTTAATGTGGTCGATCTTCGCGCCTGTGCTACATCTGCGATGCGCGAGGCAAGAAACGCGGATGAAGTTCGTCGGTATATCCATATGATGACAGGAGTTGATATTGAAATCATCAGCGGAGAAGAAGAGGCGAGAATGATCCTCTCGAATTTTCACATCGGTAAATTCAAGTCGGCCGAGGATTTTGTCGTGATTGATATTGGCGGCGGCAGTACAGAAATATCCGTCTTCAGCAAAGGAAGCCTGGAAAAATCCGCATCTTTCGCTTTGGGAACCATCCGCCTCTTCCGTGACAAAGTGGATAAGAACGAATGGAAAAAAACGAAGGAATGGCTCGGTAAAAATGTCAAACTGAACAAAAATTCACTGGTGTTCGTGACCGGAGGAAACATTAACCGCATCCACAAACTGCTCGGCAAAAAATCATCTGAGCCGATCCACATCGAAGAATTCAGTGAGTTCTCGCAAAAAATTCTCCAGCTGAATCCAAGAGAGCGTGTCGACGAATTTAATCTGAGTACCGATCGTGCGGATGTGATCGGGCCGGCCTGTGAAATTTGCCTTTTCCTCTTTGAGGCGATCGACTGCAAAAAAATCAGCGTTCCCAAAATAGGCCTGTCCGACGGAATGATCCACAAAATGCACAAGAAACACCTTCGGCATAAGGTTTTATCTTGAAAATCAGCAGTTTATTTATTTTTTCGGCACGGGGTTTCCTCTTGTTTAACCGAAACCAAGTCCACGATTATTTCGTACCTTTGCAAGGTTCAATTCACTATTTATGGAAAATGTAACGTTTGCTGGTGTAATAGGCGTTCCCCAGTTGATTCTCATCGCCCTTGTTGTGTTGCTGCTTTTTGGTGGCCGTAAATTGCCCGAGCTGATGCGCGGATTTGGCAAAGGTGTTCGCGGATTCAAAGAAGAAATGAATGGAACCGGCGAAAAGAAAAATGAAGTCTCCGGCACGGAGTCTAAAAATGACGCGTAAAGTTGGCGCCAACGATGTACAGGACCTTAGCAGAAATTCATTCTGCGCTCGGCAAGGGCGAAACGGTCGAAAACATCACCCGATATTTTCTTAAAAAAGCAGAGGCCAGCAGCCATCTGAATTGTTTTCTGGAACTTTTTACGGATTCCGCCTTGAAAAAGGCGAAACAAGTTGACGCAAACTATCGCGCTGGAAAAGCCGGTAAGTTAGCGGGAATGGTTATCGCCATCAAGGACAACATCGTGTACAAAGGTCACAAAGTGTCGGCTTCATCGCGAATTCTCGAAGGCTTCGAATCGATTTACAGTGCCACGGTTGTCGAGCGGTTGCTTGCGGAAGATGCTGTGATCATTGGTCGCACCAACTGCGATGAATTTGCTATGGGCAGTTCGAATGAAAATTCGGCCTTCGGCCCGGTAAAAAATCCAATCAATGAAAAAATGGTGCCGGGTGGATCCTCAGGCGGTTCTGCCGTGGCCGTTGCAGCCGGCTTGTGCACCGCATCACTGGGTTCTGATACCGGTGGATCGATCCGGCAACCTGCGTCCTTTACTGGAATCATTGGAATGAAACCGACCTACGGCCGGATTTCCAGATACGGTCTCATTGCCTACGCATCGTCATTCGATCAGATCGGTCCTTTTACCAATAACATCGAAGATATGGCCCTGCTTTGCGAAGTCATTGCCGGAAAGGATGAATTTGACAGTACAGTGCTGCAACAAGATTCTGTGAGTTTTCTACCAAAAACGGATCCCCAAAAAAAATACAAAATCGCCTACATCAGCGACTGTCTCGAACGGGACGGCATCGATCCGGAAATAAAAGCCGGAACGATTCGTGTGATTGAACAACTCAAATCATTGGGACACACGTTGACCGCGGTCAACTTTCCATATCTCGATCAAATGGTGCCGACGTATTACGTGCTCACTACGGCAGAGGCTTCGTCGAACCTCGGACGTTTCGATGGCGTACATTTCGGATACCAGTCTCCCAACGCGGTTGGGGTAGAGGAGACCTACACTAAAAGTCGCAGCGAAGGTTTTGGTGAGGAAGTGAAACGGCGCATTATGCTTGGGACTTTTGTTCTGTCGCACGGATATTACGACGCTTATTTTACAAAGGGACAGAAAGTCCGGCGGGTTATACAAAACAAGACCAACGATATTCTGAAGTCGTGCGATTTTATATTGTCGCCCACAACACCCTGTACCGCATTTGAAATCGGTTCGGCTGGTGTGGATCCTATCCGTATGTATTTGCAGGATATTTTTACGGTTCAGGCACCACTTGCAGGCATTCCGGCAATTTCACTTCCTCTCGGACAACATTCCAACGGACTGCCGTACGGAATTCAGTTGATGGCAAAACATTTTGACGAAGGTAACCTGCTCGCGTTTTCGGACTATATGATGAAGCAATTTGGAAAATGAGAGATGTAGGACTCATAGCGATTTTTCTGATTTCGGCGATTGCCTCCGGCCAAAGCAAGGACAGCACGCAGTGGAAGGCGGCGGCGATATCCGCGCATCACGATCCTTCCGATACCCTTACCTACGAACGATTTCTGGATGTCGTGGAGCGCACCTTGTTCGACTATTATTCCGAAACCTGGGGAAAAGACAGGGCATACAAGGTAATCGACTCGCTTGGTTATGCGCCAAGTGATCGGCCGGAATTTTCTGATTCGGTGTATCTGCAGCGGTTGCACATACTCAATGCAAGAACCATCATTGAAATTGAGTCGAACAAGGATGTTCTGGCAGCGCTGAAATATTTTGTGGTGAAACGGAGAAATTTTACAGCCGTCTGTCTGGGCCGGTCCAAATTGTATTTTCCGATGTACGAAGAATATCTGGACCGTTACGGTTTGCCGATGGAACTGAAATACCTATCCATTATCGAAAGTGGCCTGCGACCAACGGTAAAATCGAGGTCCGGAGCAACCGGTTTGTGGCAGTTTATGTATCCCACTGGAGTGATGTACGGCCTCAACAACGACTCTTTTGTCGATGAACGGATGGATCCGGAAAAATCCACCGATGCCGCCTGCCGCTACCTGAGGGACCTTTACAATATGTACGGCGACTGGAGTCTGGCACTTGCTGCGTATAACGCCGGACCTGGAAACATCAACAAGGCGATCCGTCGCGCAGGTGGAAAAATGAATTACTGGCAAATTCGGCCGTTTTTGCCGGAAGAAACGCAGATGTACGTTCCGAATTTTATCTGTATGCTATATATGATGACGTACCACGCCGAGCACAACATCACGCCATTGGAAGTGAAAAGCCACCGCTACGAAACCGATACTGTTTGTCTCAAGAGCAGCATTCGTATATCGCATCTCGATTCATTGCTCGATCTCCCTCTGGCTGAATTTCAGTATTTGAATCCAACCTTCAAAACGGATTTTATTCCAGCGACCGAAAAAGCGCAGTGTATTCACCTGCCGGCTTCGAAAATCGAGCAATTTCTCGCCATCGAAGACAGTCTCTACAGTTACGATGCGTATCTCGATTCGAAGGGGGGAAAATTGGTTTCACTCACCAAAAAAGTCATTCACACCGTTCAACCCAATCAAACACTTGTACAAATCGCCGAAATCTACGGAGTAACCTTGTACAACATCAAGGAGTGGAATGCACTCCGCAGTACAGTAAGTGTGTATCCGGGACAAAAACTCACCATCAAGATTCCCGAAAAAAAATACATCGAGTACACCGCGGGAGAGGTTGTAAGCAGCACGAGCTCGACCACTAGTACAAGCGCCACGGTGGACAAATCAGCGATTCCGACGTATTCTGATGGCCAGTACAAATATTACACGCTCAAATCCGGTGAAAGTATGTGGGCAGTGAGTCAAAAGCTTGGCATACCTTTTGGAACAATTCAGGAGTTGAACAGGGATGTCGATCCGCAGCATATGCAGCCCGGCGATAAAATCAGGATTGAAAAGTTATAACTTTCCTGTTTCCCATCCAGTAATCCATCTATGAAGAAGTTGTTTTTTCTTGTTCCAGTTTTTTTTCTTTCCTGCGGGGAGGAAGACGCGACGTCGTGGTTGCCACCAGCTTCTGGGGCCCACGGAGAAATTGTTGTCATTATGGACGACGGCCTGTGGAACGGTCCGATCGGGGAATTGCTCGTTTCAAAAATGTCGGAGCATTGCAGGGGACCTTATCTGCGGCCTGAGCCTCTTTTTAACTATACGCGTGTCCGGCCAGATGGCTTGAGCCATATCAACCAACTGAACCGGCTATTGTTGAAACTGATGATTGACAAAGATTCAGTCTACCAGACCACACAAATGCTGGAACTTGAAAACTATTTTGCCAAGGGCCAGCTGTTCATCGTCATCAAAGACTCAGACATCGACCGCCTGTATTCGTTTGTTTTGAACGATTTTCAGTTCATCGCGGATGCGTTCAACCAATTTGAACTGCAAGCGTTCCAGCGCGAGTACCGAAACGATCCAAACACAAATGTCGATGAAAAATCGAAGGAAAAATTCGGTTTGAGCATATCACTGCCTGCCGATTCAAAACTAGCCGTCGAGAAAGACAGTTTTCTTTGGGTAAAGCGCGACCGATCGCACAATATGATGGGTGGCGACCCTGGATCCGGTTCCGAAACGTACTGGATTACGCAAGGAATTCTGTTCTGGGCCGAGCCGTATACCAATGCCTCGCAATTGATAATGGACAGCCTTCTTCAACGCCGCGACACACTACTGAAATACAATGTTCCCGGAAGATTAGCGGGATCGTATATGTCAACAGAGTATGATCCATATTACAAGCCACAGGGACACTCCATTCAATTTGCCGGATACGATGGCTATGAAATCCGTGGATTGTGGAGATACGCCGGAGAAAGAGCTGCGGTGGGTGGCGGACCGTTTGTACAGCGCACGGTTCTGAATAAAAAACGCAATATGCTCATCACGATTTGTGGATATATCTACGGCCCGAAGTTCGACAAGCGGGAATACATCCGCGAAGTAGATGCAATGCTGAGCTCGATTGAATTGATCGAATGACGTCGGACCAGTGCGAAGCGGCGATCGTCAAATATCTCGGTTTAAAAAAATCGGGTTCGATGGAAATGTCGGAAATCCGCAGCGAACTTAAGAAAGAAAGTTTTTTTTCCGAAGATGAGATCAAACAAATTTGCCGGGAAATTTCGGAACGCGAGTTCGAATACAATGCAACGCATCGGGCTGGCCATAGTTTTCACCAAACACGAATTCTGAGTTGGACTCTTGGCTTTTTTTGGCTGGCAGTGGCGCTGGTGGTTTGGATATTCAATGGCATTTATTTTCAGTTGAATAATTTGATGTTCTGGATAACAATCGGTGGTTCTTTGCTTCTGATGGTGAAAAATCTGTATACTGCATTGCGCAAGCGGGAATCAATTTAGAATTGGAGACAAGGGTTTCCCGCAGATCTCTCACGCTGATTTGCGCTGATTTTTCCTGGCTCTGTATTGTGACATAAACGAGAAAATTATTTCTACGGCTGTCCGCCGCATTGGAGTGAAATGTAGCATTGAATCACCGGGATACGATGATCTTCAAACTCAAACCCTGATCGATCCTCGGAAACCCCGCGCCGCATAATACGATTCCGCCCCGTTGTGAGAGACAAAAACGTGGTTGTATCGCCGATCGCCGCAAATGGCACCGCCGAGTTTTCGAATGTCCTCCGGTGTGCGCAGCCAGCTGGAGGTTTTTGTATCAAAGGCTCCCAGTTTCTGCAAATCGCGGTATTGTTCTTCCGTCAAAATCTCGATGCCCATTTCAAGCGCCATACCCACTGCGCTATTTTTTGGTCTGTGCTCTTTTCTTGACTCAAGGGCATCGGGGTCATAGCAAATGCTGCGACGACCTGTCGGACTTTCCGCTGCGCAATCACAGAAAATGTACTGGCCCGTTTTTTTGTCGTACCCAACGACGTCCGGTTCGCCACCCGATTCTTCCATCTCGTCGAGGGACCATAGCACCTCACTATTGGCTTCCAGTTTAGCCTGTACCTTTGGCCAGTCAAGACCTTCGTGGCGGAGCCTGTTTTTCTCAAAACGCGCTTTTAAAACGGCGATCAATGATTTGCTCTGATCGGACGACAGTGATTTTTTTTTGCCTGAAGCGGCAGATTTCTTCGCCATAGTGTGATGATGAATTGTGTTTTATTACGTGTAAATTGGCTAGTCATCCAGCCCTTTTCCCTTCAGAATTTGATCCACGCATTTTTCGATTCTCGCGTCGCGCGTTTTGGATTGTTTGGCGGAAGAAAAATAAAGCAGATAACCTCTTTGCCGTCCGGGGGTCAGCGCTTCAAAAGCTTTCTTCAGCACTGAATTTTTTTCCAAGCGCTGTTGAAATTCCTCCGGTTTGCTGAATTCCGCCGTCTTTTTCATCGGCACCTTCAAGCCAGATCGCTCCACTTCGATTGCTTCAAAAATGTACGCTTTCACTGTGTTTTCCAGCTTCGTTACGTCTTTGCTATCGTTAAATCGAATCTGCCGCGCTGCCTGAACATTCTCCGTTTGCTGGATCAGTATTCCTTTCGGATCCTTCAGCAAAACTCCTTTGTGGAACAACAGCGCACAGTACTCCTTAAAGATGTGGATCAGGACCACATTGCTTTTATTCTCCGTGTAACACGGAACACCCCATTTCAATTCTTCAGTGAGCCCGCATTCAAGCGCAATCAATCTCAATTTTTCCGTAGCATCCTTCCACTTTCCTGCTTTATCAAAGTACCAATCGACTTTAGGGTTCATCCGTGTTTATGGGTTTTCTGTCGGCGCTTCGCCGTTTTGAATAAAATTTCTGGCTTTGTCAATACCAAGATACTAAAATCAATTTTTCGTCGATTAAAAAGTCGTGAGTTTTGAGATGGATCTTCAAAAGTGTGTCGGGAAATTGGCTCAACCAGAACGTCTAAAGTACCACCACTGTTTCGCCGGGGTGCCAATTCTTGTCCTCATTGGTATAATACAGGTACGCCGAACTGGCCGGAGCTAAGTAACGACCCTTTATTTCTGCCTTCAGATCGAGGTGGACTTCCTTGCGTTCATCCGGTTCCAACCTTGTGTAGTAGAGATAAACGAGATTGTCTTTCAGCTCAAAATAGTCGATTTCCTTTCGATCCCTTAGTTCCTGAAGTTGCCACATCTGAACACCCAATCCTCCCGGGATACCAACCACGGCCATTGTGCTGGGTTGATCTGTACCTGTGGTATTCGAAAGCTGAATGGTCATCCTGACCGTTTCACCCTGTAAGATTTCTGAAGATTCCAGAGAAGTATTTAAGGCCACGTTGCAGTTCTGTGAACTGGCCGGTTCGTTCGTGTACCACGAAATGGACATCGACCAGGGGATTGATTTCAGTGGATCAGAAAATTCCACCGCAAGTTTTTGCTCGCCGGCGTTGAGCGTGTCGGCGAATTCAGTCGTGGTTAGCGCAGCCACACTGTTCTGATCATACCATTCGCCCCAGGCGTCATTTGCGTTGACGTATAAATCAACGTAACCTTCGCTTGGTTCTTCATTGCTCGCGCGAAACCATGCGGTGATCGCCTTTAATGCCAGAATCGTCGCTTGTGTTGAGCCAAAACCGCCGTAACCCGAACGACATTGAACCAGATACGCGCCAACCGTCGCGGTCATCTTCGTGTTTGGTTTGGCTTTCTTGAAATTTGCCATTAGAATGAGCGCCGCCGTTTCAACCTGAAGTGATTGACCGGTCGAGGACGTGATGGATGAGGTTGCGCTCAGATGGCCCATCCCTTTCGATGTTATATCGTCCTCTATCAGCGCCATCAGCTTGTCTCCCTTTTGAGGATCCGAAAGATTGTACATCGCGTTGGCCAGGAGTGCGAGGCAATAAACATCTTTCGTTTTCAAGGCTTCCTCGTAGCTCGCGTTGAGTTCGGTCAACACATTGGTGACGCCAGACTCCGTCAACGCATAGAGAATATAAGAGTTCCAAACCAGATTTGAGGTACCACCGAAAGTGTACCGAGTCGATCGCTCAAAACCGTTGGCTCCATTCGCCCGGCTCATAATGAGTTTTTCGGTTCGTTCGATCATCGCCTCATCCACATAAGGCCAAACCTCCTGCATATCGCGGAATTCCATCAATCCATACGCAGAAAGAGCCGTGTGCGCCGGACCCGTTCCGTACCAGTCGAATCCATTCTCCGGGGTTTCGTAGCCACTGAGAATGTTGTATCCCCGTTCGATCATACCCTGCGCTTTCTTGCTAATCTCCCGATTGACAATGCCGGTTTCCTTCATCAACTGCAAGGCAAGAATATTTGGATAAGTGCTGGAGGAGACCTGTTCGAAACAGCCGTGGGGCTCGCGCAGAATTGATTCCACACCACCCATCAACTGAGATAAAATATGCGGATGTGCCCAAAACCTGGATTCAATCGTTCCGAAAATCGGATTGGTGATATTGACCATAATGCTGTCGTTCGGATCCGATCCTGAGTAAGACCACTCCATAGGAAATCCGTTAGGCGCCACTGTGATCGGCTGGGTTATCCGATCTTCGTAATACTCTGAGCGGAAATAAACGGTGAAGTCGTTGGCCGCATTCTCGCTTCTCACTTCAAACGGAAACTCTATTGTTTTCTTTGATTTCGGCCCAAGGGTAACATACTGATCGGAATTCCTGTAGCTGTAAGAGTCGTAAAATGAGGTTGAATAAATTCCTAGCGTGCCTTTAATTTCCTTGTCCGTATTGTTCGTGAGCGTAACCGGAATTTTCGGTTCGTCGCCGTACGACAGATAACGCGGAATCCGTGCGTCGATGGAAAACGGAAGTTGTGTGTAGAAAACACTTTCGTTGGCACCGATGTCGCCGTTTTCGGTGATAACGTTGGTCGTGATCCGGTAAGCGGTTACTTCATCTGCGGCAAAAAAGCGTATTGTGGCTGTTCCGTCTTTTTTCGTTTTGACGGCCGGATTCCAGTAAATGGTTTTCCGGAAGTCGGTGCGGTTCGTATACTGCTGCTGCTGATTGTAAAGTGGCCAGTAAAATTCCCGTGCCTTGTAAAATGTACGCCCCGCATTTTCATTCGGAATTTCGCTGATGAATACCTTCAGCGGGTTGGCGGCGTTGTCTTTGTCAAGCGAAAAGCGGATGGCAGCCGATGCATAATATTGTACCGGTTGGCCGTCGAGTGTGGCTGGGCTCCAGTCGGGCAAGAGGCCAACGATGCGCAGCGCCTCGTCATCCAGGATGTAGGAAGAACTACTTTGAACGGTTGGATTGTAAATTTTTCCTTCCGGGCTTACAGAAAAATACACGTGAACGGTTCCCTCGGTACAACCGTCCAATGCCCTTTCAGGATAGACCAGGTTCTGACAGATGAAACGGTTCAATACGCTGTCTCCGCCAGGGAAAGCGGGATACTCGTCGACGTGGGAGACGTGCTCGGTTGCCGGAAAGTAGCGGTAAATCAGTTCGTGTGCAATTTCCGTTATCATATCAGTCTTCTTATGCATCGCGTCAGCCATCATTGCATACGCGTAATTCTGAGGTACAATATAGTCGTCGTTCTTTAAGTCTTTGAATTCCTTTTCGTCGGATTTCCCTCCTGCTTTCTCCGCAAGGGAATTGTCGGCCCAATTCTCTCGTTGGATTTTTATGTTGTACTCGCCGGGTACAAGGTCACGAATAAGTTTTGTACGAAAACGCTCGTGTTTTACCACGAGGACGGGATTCGATTCAGGAATCATTTTTAATTCAAAAAAACCCGCCGAGTCTGTCCTGCAGCCAATCTCCGTTCCCGAAAAAAATACGTATGCATTCTTCACGGGCAGGTCACCAGCGGCATCGACAATTTTGCCGTAGGTCCTTTTCTCAAGCACGTAATCTTCGGTGTAGTTGTCAATCCGCACGTATCTTTTGAATCCTTTTACCGATTCTACTTCGATAATTTCGTAGTCGTTCAGTTGAGTTTCAAAAAAGAAGTGTCCCTGCTTGTCGGTGTAAACTGAATCAGCGTTTCGCCGAAGAACAACTTTGGTATTGGCCAGCCTGTTTTCTTCAGAATCCAGCGCAACGATTCCTTTTATACCAAGCCGCTCAGGTGAGTAGGTAAAGGCCAGAAGCGTATCTTGCGCCGAACCGTCTGTCATCTGTTGCCACGAAAACCGTCGCCAGCCGTGTGTCATCATCACAAAGTCCAGTGCAGTGTCCGCCTTTTCCTCCTCGCGGTCGAAGTAAAAAGAGGGGTTTTCGACGGATCCCTGCAAATCGCCATTGAGCAATAGTGCGGAAAAAATGTTGTCCTGTTCGTCATCGGCGAAGGAAATAACCTTGTCGTCGGCAACGGCCATTGAGAGCTGTGTCATCACCGGAAGGCCCTTTTCGTCGGTCACTTTTACGCGGAGTTCAACTTCTTCGCGGGGTTGGTACTTTTCTTTGGATGGAGTCACTGCAATGTTGAGTTTTCGATGCTTGTTGACAAACACCAGGCGCTCACACTGTGGCACCCCCTGTGCGTCGAACAGGGTGATCTGTGCAATTCCAATGGGAAAACCAGTTGTCGGAATCGTGATTTTCGACCAACCTTCCAATGGATCGAGAATCTTCTTATATACCACTTCGTCGCGGACCCGGCAAATAAGCGCTACCGGTTCGGATTTTGGTCGCCACACAGAAACTTCCAACCCGGCAGACGAAAACGGATTGACAGCGAGCTGATGGCCCTGCGCTTTTGCTTCCGGCAACGGAATGAGCGTTGTGCTGGCAAAGGGTTTCGTAAGTTTCACGAAATAGGTGTGGTTCTTTTTGCAAAGCAGCGGGAAGGCGCCCATACCGTTGTGGTAACTGGAGAATTTACAAAGCTCTTTTCCGTTATTGTCCACCACGATGCCGGCTACGTCGGCAAGTTTACCGAATTCATCGAGCGCCATAAAACCCACGCGGCTGGCTACATCCTGAACGAGGTCGCCGCCCTCTGGAAAAAAATGCAAACGAACGGTGTCCAGTACAATTGGAATTTTGCGCGAAATGGATTCCGTATAATCGTCCACATCGACCATTACATTGAGCAAGCCGTCGGAGGTCGTAAGATCGGCAGGAAGTTTGAACCGAATGACGGCCTTCCCATAATCATCGGTTTCCATACTGCCCGACTGCGCGGCCTTTCCTCCCAGCGAAGCGGTCCACCGAAAAGGTTGCCAGTAGACGTCGGAATTTTCGAGATCCTTTAAATCGAGAAAGGCGATCACTTCATCCGACGGACCGTAGGCCTTTTTCTCAAACTCCAGATCCATCAGCAATTTTGGATACATTGCTTTTTGAACGATGAGCTCCTTTGAAAAGTAAAACTCCGGCCCGTAGTTCTTCATCCATTTGGTGTAGGCACGAACCGTATAGGTACCGCCGGGGCAATTGTCCGCCAATTCAAAGTCTCCAGCGGCACGGCCTTTCGTGACAAAAAGCTGGCGTTCCGAAATCGTCTTTCCGTTGGGACCGATGAGTTCGACAAAAAGTACATTGCTGTTTTGAGAAGGTTTCAGTGTAGATCCGTCGCGGAGATAGGCGTTGAACCAGATGTCATCTCCCGGCTCGTAAAGCGGTCGGTCGAAATGAAGGTACACCTTGTCGTCGTTGAGTTTTACCAGCGAATCGCCGGGGCCGTCGACCACCATTTTTTCTCCCGAGTGAGCAAGGGAATTCGCACAGACGAAGAAAAGAAATAAAGCAGGCAACACGTTCTTCGTCATAAATTCGGTTGATGTTTGCACACAAGATAGTAAATTTGTTCAAATGATTTTTGGAAAGCACGCGTCAAATTTCAAGGTGCATAGTGTTAAAATGTGGACGACTTTATCAGCGAGCTGCAAACGCATATATTCCACGCTCTTGCTTATTGGAACTAAAGATATCGTTCGATTTATTTTGACAGGCAATTTGAAGAAACGGAAAGTCTTATTCTTTTTTTGTTTGCTGATGTGCGTGCAATCGCTCCGCGCCGAACTGCATATGCAGCTGCGTGTTGGCGAAATGTGCAACGAGGCACAGGTGGTACTTGAAGGAGAATACCTGGGTGGGGATCGTGTAAACGTGGTAAGGGTGTACAAGACAAATGTCATATTGTCGGACGTCGTCATCGTTCCCGGTTTACAAAAAGAGGAAAAACCGCTCAGCACCAAACGGCTATTCCTGTTCCTGGGCTTCGGTGAGGAATGTAGCTTTCAGCCTTCGCAGGAAAGCTGTTTTAACGACGTTGTGAAAAACATCACATCAGGCACATTGACTCCACTTCGGCAAATTGACAAAGGTGGAAGCGATGGCGTCATTTGGTTCGATGACACCTGTTGCTATCGCTATCGGCAGGCGATGAATCCCGGACCGCTGGCACTTTTTCCGGACTTCAAGAATTATGAAACAGGAGAGAAAAATTCCGCTGCCGATGTTCGAACGGAAATCGAAACCGGACTGAAGGAATCCCTTGTTTGGAACCGAGCATCTTCACTCACCTCGGCCTACGATCGGACCCGGCTGATGTGTCGGTTTTTACTTCAGAGCACTTCACCTACTCCTGAAAACCTCAGGTATTACCAGTGGTTCGCTGTCTGGCATACGGACTGGGATGCCACAGGTGAATTTGCAGGACCCTATCTGGCTGAGCTTCTTATCAACGCTGATCCGAAAGAAAGCGTGCACGAAATTGTTCGCGTGCTCGGTTTCATTGGTGCACCCCATTCAGCAAGTGCGGTTCATTCGCTGGGAGCATTGCTGAGCGGTGATCCGGAGAGGGCCCATCCCGAATGGGTCATCGAAGCCATTGCCGATGCGCAGGATCCGGCTGGGATCACCTATCTCCTGCCGCAACTGGATTCCGACAAATCCTACATCGCTGCGGAGGCCGGAATTGCGCTATGCCGTCTGAAGGCTGTTGAACATTTCGACAGGATATGCAAAGTACTTTCGGTGAATTCTAAAACCTGGTTCGACGGTAAGTACCTCGAACAGCTGGAAGCCCTCTATCAACTGGATCCCGTTCGGGCCCGCCCGGTAATTGAAGAAAAGGCGAAGCGCTTCGACAAGGAATATCCGCAGGGAAAAAGGATCTCTGACATTTTGCTCTGATCAGACACAAAAAGTTCGCGCGTCGTTCAATACAGCATTTCTCCGATGTCGAGCACTTCTTTGGATTCTGACAGCCGTCGGGTGATCTCCTGGCATTTTTCGTTGGGTGTTCCAAAACCTGTAATCAGTTTCACCTGAACGGTTGTCGGGCCCAGGATGGTCTGGCGCGAACTGCCATAATAATTGATCTTAACCGCGTATTTTCCTTTCATCGCTCGTTTGATCAGGAATTCTTCCGGACCGTAACCCCGGGTGAAGTCGCGGGAAATTCTTCCGCCGATTTTGGTGCGGTTGTGGTTGTACAAACACGTTTCTCCACGGGGATCTGTCACCCAAAGATCCATATCGCAGTTGTCGGTATCCCAGGTGATGATCACGCGCATATCGCAAGGAAGGTGGGCACGGAGCTTCTCGTCGATGAACGTCGTGTTAAGTTGTTTTGAACTGGATGCGATGATGTCGTTCATTTCACTTGCGGCCAGGACTTCGATTTCCGGAAAGCGCTCGTCCCAGGTTCCTTCCACGACCTTGTAGAGCATTTCAATGGCTTCCTGATCGTCGCCCCGTTTTGCCAGCGCGAGTCCGAGATCCCGATAGGACTGTGGTTCCTCCGGCCGAATTTTCAATACCTTGCGGAACATCTCAATCGCAAGGTCGATGTAACCGAGTTGTTCCAGGCGGTGCGCCAAAACACGCATCAGCTCGTGGTTCTGGATTTCAATTTCCGCCACGTTCGACAAAATCCGCAGGGCCAATTCCTTTTTGCCGATTTCATTGAAAAAATCAGCAACGTCTAGATAGAAGGCAGGCATCACCGCGTAGTCGCTTTTCATTTGGAGATATTTGGTGTAAGCAATTCCCGGATCAACACTGCGCAACTCCTTCAGGTAAGGCGCATCGGGACTCCATTTTTCGAGTTCGATTCTGCCCTCGCGAAATTTTTCCTTGTCTCTGTCTCCGATTTTCCCCATCACGTTTAACGACATACCATTTTCAAATTCAAACAAATTGTTGTCCCGTGACACATCCTCCGATACATTTCCCAGGTCCAAAGTAACGTTACCGGCCTCAATCGAATTTGAGATTTCTTCGTCACCTAACGAAATTGCCTGACCGTTGACAATTCCGTCTGCGTCAAGATCAGCCGGTATTCCTCCGGTTACAATTGCAACGCTGTCTGCCACTCCTTCCGGCAATCCACTGCTGCGGCTGTCCGGCTTCATTCCGTGCTGATGCGCCGTGAAGTCCTCATTCCACCAGTCGACGCGCTCCTTGTAAAGATTGATCACTGTCGCAAGATGCGTTTTGTAGGTATCGTCCTTGGTCTTTTCTTCGCTTTCAATGGCGGCGTAATATGCCTCTTGCAACTCAACAGGCGGAACAATTTTATTCGAAACATAGTCTTCCAAGCGGTCAAGCACAATCAGCGAAGTAAACTGGGTCACCAGACTGTTTTCTTTAGCGAATGAGGCCAACGATGCTTCATCTTCTGGAAAGAGAATTTCCATTTCATTGAATTTTTCACGCGACCAGATGTTCTTGAGATGCATATCTTCACTTGACGAGTTGCCGGGTGAAACTTTCAAACTTTGTGTGACTTCCTGTCCGTAGCCAAAATGAAGTGTGATGTCATTTGCCTGACCGTTGAATTTTCCGGAGACTGTAAACACTTCTCCCGCCGGGCAGCATACGGATGGGTAACATTCTGTGACAGCCGCTTTGTTGTACTCCGCACGAATGAACTGAAATTGTTGGTTCGAAATTTGTTTTACCGCTGATGCAATGGATGTGCTGTTTAGATTGATAAACTGGCCACCACTTTCCATCGCAACTCGCTTGAGGCTGTTGAAGTCCGCCGATTGAGAGGATGAAACGCAAACTACAGGGGCATCGCCCAATTGAATTTTATCGCTGCCAAAGTTTGACAGGCCGTCGGAACAGAGAATAAATTCTTGCGGAGACTGGCCATCGATCGTATACTGCTTCAAATCCAGTTCACCCAACTGCGTGGCGCCGTCGAAAGGCATTCCGGTCAGCTCGGAACGAAGCACGTCCCAATTCCCGCCCGCGACCGAAAAATTTGTTGGATGTAAAGAATCCTTGTTGCAAAAACTAACCAGTTTCACCGTGGCGTTCTGAAGTTTTTTGAAATAACCGTCCAGCAAATCCAATTCGTTTTGGATATTTCGCGACAACGAAGAACTGGAGACATCCCAAAGAAGACAAATCCGCTGTGGAAATTTCTTTGGTCTTTCTTGTGCTGTTGGATGGACAATACCGTAAAAATAATGCTCGGCTCCAGCGTTTCCCGTTAAAACCGTCAGATGATCTTTTGGAACTGGAACAACGAAACCAAGTTGTTTGTTCGCCCGGAATCGGGTCTCTTTTATTTCGGCCACATAGTGTTCCTGCCATTTTTCAAAGTTGAGATTGGCGAGGTTGTTGTAGGCAGCAGTGGGTTTTTGTTCCTGCTGAAATACCGATACCTTCAGATGAAAATTATCCAGTAGATCGGGCATCGCCAACGGAAGAAGGTACAACCATTGATCGGCTTCGTAAACGAGTTCCTGTTCGTAGGCAATCACCAATCGTTTATTTCCTTTGGCCGGAATCGGATACACCCGGGCCTTGTAGTTATTGCCCTGGGTGAGTTCCAGCAGACCCGGATCCACGTTCTGGCGGATGGTCGCTTCGTACACTTCCTGGCCCTTCTCTTTTTCCACCACGACACCTTCGCGGAGTGCGCCATTCACATCCAGCGCAAAACGGTTCACCGATTGCCCTTCGGCCAGTGGGAAAACGAGCTGGCCTTCGAGAATGCGATCGGTCTCGTTGATAAAGGACATATCCATCGTCGTGACAGCGCGGTTACCGCGAACTTCGATATTGACATCTACGGACGACACCCGCAGGGGAATGGGCTTATTGTTCTCGTCGTTTACGATCAGGATGGGGTTGAGGCGGTGCTCAATGGAATCCGTCGGCTCGGGATCTGACAAGAACAGTTCATCGGAATGCTTGGGTTTGCCCAGGTTTCCGTTGATCACAAAAGCGCCGGCGGACACGACGGCAAGTGAATACAAAATCAGACTTTTCATGGTTATGCGATTGGGATATTCAGTAAAACCTGGGGAACAAAACGTTCATTCCCCAGGCGTTATTTTTTATGAAGATGAAAAAGGAGGCGAAATTCCATAAAATCATCCACAATTCCGCGTCGGCGGAGAGGATGGTCCGATAGGTCCCCGTATTGGAAATTGAAAGACGTCAGATTTTGGACGCCTTTATCAGAAGAAAAGTCGGATAACAAAGGAGTTGGCAGTGTCATACCGCACGTGTATTCCACCCGTGCCACCATTGTTACCATCAACTTCTACGCTTTGTTCTTCGCAATAAAGTTTAACATTGCTTTTTGATTGCGATTGTCCGGCCTCGTTTTTCCCAGATATTGAATACTCCCCGGAATTTATGGATAATTGAAGGGTATTCGCAAGTTCGGGATCACCGGGAAGAAGCGGATCGCCGGACACATAGGGAAGTTCGCCTTTGTATTCGTCGTCAATGTAAAGGGAAAGATTGACGTCAGCGCTGTCGTTGGATGTGTAGAAGTAGCAATTAAAAACTCTGTTTTCGTGTTCAATGCGCTCCTTTTTTTTGCACTGTACGAACAAAAGAGTTGCAAAAAAGAGTGTCGCTAAAACTGTTAGACTCGTTTTCATAATTTGGATTTTTTCTATTAACGGGTAAGGAGTGGATTTATTGTGAGTGAGCGGATTTCGTTGGTATCGACTTCTCAGTTTACTTGCTTGTTCGTCTTCTGTACACAAGAGCGATCAATTGATTTTTGCTTCGCGCTTTTTGTTTTCTTACACCTCGATTTATAAGCGGAGAGATACGCGTCAAAAATTCCGAAGTGTTCATATCGCGGATAGAAACGACACGTGCGATTTGTTCTAAACTCTTAGGAAAAAATGTTAAACCTCAGACGTCCGACTCAGAAGAAAAGCCGAATCACAAAACAGGTGCCTTCATCCCAGCGCAAGGACATTCCTCCTGTGCCACCGTCGATACCTTGTTCATCGGAGTAGATCATAATATTTCCGCTCGATTGGGTATGGCCATCTTCATCTTTGCCTTTTACGGTATAGGTGCCAGGACTCAGGGACAATTGAAGCGCGCCGGCAAGGGCGGAATCACCACAGACAAGATCACTTGAAATGAATGGAAGTTCGCCTTTGTTTTCACCATCGATGTAGAGTGAAAGTTTGGTGTCCGATGAATCGTTGGACGTATAAAAATGACAATTGAAGACCGTGTTCTCGGGGTCGTGTGAATGTTTATTGCATTGAACCAGTAGCAGCGTTGCAAAGAGTAGTGTGGCAAAGGCCTTCAGGGCTGATTTCATAGATGGGTTTTTTTCTATGAACGGGGTAGGAGAGGGATTTATTGTGTGCGTAGCGGTTCTGCTGAATATTGAACTCTTCGACGAAACCCGATCAGTGTTTGTAAAAAGTCTCCCCGTCGAGAATCATTACCGTGAAGCCGTCTGAATCGACATACGGATCCTGGGTGATCGTAAAGGGCTTGTGCATACTGCCTTTGAATTTCAGCTGGTTTCCGGTAATTTCTACCCGACATTCGTAGGGCGAATAGTTCTTTTTTTCATAAACTCCCCGGCCGTCCTTCCATATTTCGAGGGAAAACTTGTCCGAGCCCCAGGAGCCGATGTATTTGAGCTGGTCGTCGTGCAGCGGTTTCTGGCAGGCAACGGCAAAGAAGAGTGCGCAGCCAACAGCAAAAAAGAGTGTAGCGAATTTACTTCGGGAACGGATCCCAACTGATTTTTGGGTATTCATAGCGATCGGTTTTGTGAACGGGTATGAAACCACAAGAACTGTACCAGAAAGCAGGCGAAAATTCTTCGGATTCATTGATGTTTCTGCATCGGACAGGTCTACTGACGCTTGTGCAATGGCAAGGCAGTCAGGGCAGCGATGGCTTCAGCGCCCAAATCTCCTTCCGGGCTGAAGGACCATACGAAGAGACATTTCAACGGATGATCTTTGCGTATTTTGGAGATTGCCGAGAGCGCGAGTTCTTTCGTGATGCCTTTGCGACGATATTCCGACAAGACCATTGCCGAACACAGATAAAGCGCTTCGTACTTTATTCCCCCTGACGTACGTTCAAACAAATCCTTTTCCGAAATTTTCTTTTCCAGAAAACGATTCATCAATTCGGTCGTCGTGGGAATGAGCAACAACCAGGCAATGGGGCCCTCTTCCGTCGCACGTTCCGACACAGTCGCCGGATGCAACTTTTGCAGTTGTGCGATTATTTCCTCATTGACATCGAGCTGGTCGGGATCGTTTTTCGTGGCGAAGACTTCTTCGGCCAGTTGAATCATTCGTTCGAAGTTGGACATTAACGTAAATATAGGAGAATCCAGACGCTAGATTAGGAGATTCTACTGAATCATCGACGGCGGATAAAAAAAACGCTCACCTAGAGTTTAGTTCCTTTGAAAGACCAGGTCTCATACTCATTGTCGCCCCAAATTAGTCCGTGATAAATCCACCCCTCCCTATAAATCAAGTCGAACGATGATCCTTCCGGTTCGAGTTGGATTTCGTCGTATAAGGTCATACCACCGCAATAATCGTCATTTAAAGCGTCGGACATATACTGTTTGTGGAAGGCAGGAAATGAATGGGTGGCTAGTGCACCAATGGTTATGATACTCGATTCGGGGCCGCTGAATACGACATCAAATGTGTCGGTGTATTCCTCACTTACGAATGGCGTCCCCGACTCATTCAGATAATGAGTTACCTCCAGTACGTAGGCTCCGTTGTAGGTATCGTGTGTGCTCAAGGTGGGCAACGAAGTTTTGACTCCCAGATATGTTCTGGTCCAACTATCCACGGACCAAAAGTTTGCAACTTTCTGATGAACCACGGAAAAAGTATCGAAATTGGAGTTGAAAGTACACGTTACGGTTTCGAGAGATCCAACCGATTTGGTAAAAACATTTTGATTCACTGAATGAATACCGAAGGTCAAATCCAAGAACTTCAGAGAATCGTTTTGGACTATCGTCGCAATGACCAGATCCTGACTTTCTACGTATTTACACATATGCGTTGGGTCGTCACCCATTTCCATTTCGTAATACGTCTCAAATAAAAAATTGCCCTGAAAGTGACCGAAAGCCGCCGCGGGGTTATCAAGCTCGGTTTTATCCTTTCGACAACCTGAACCAGCAACAATTGAAACGAGCAGAACGAGTTGAGAAAATTTCATTGACATCATATAAATATAAAGAGTCAACGGCTCTAACGTCAGATAGGATAGGCAATCGCATCGACAAAGATGGCACATTATTGGACTCACAAGTGAAGCCATCGGCTCCGTTATTTTATGGTAGTCGATAGCAGCTCACTGACTCCGTCTGAATTTTCGTACGATCTTTCGACCAAAATGACAGATTCTTGGAATGCCGAGGAGGATTTAAACGATGTCCTTAATGACAAACGTTTTGCCCTGGAAAACAACCTGGTTACCCACTACTTTTCCTTTGAGTACCTCACCAATGGGAGAATCCAATGAAATGGCAAAGTAGACCGACGAGTCAATTTCTACTTTTCCAATGCCAATCGAAATGAAATAATTTCCTTGATTGGTCGTCACTAAACTTCCTATCCCGACAGCCATCGGGACAACTTTTTGCTTCGGTCTTTGACTATTTATTCCGACTAAAATATTTCGCGTAACGATCATTTTCGCCAATTGCACTTCCAGTTTGTCCAACTCGATTTGCGCCATCGCTCTGGAGGTTTCGTGTTTGTCTCCCGCACTGCTTTTGGAGTCGTTGTCGCGGGATTCTTTAATGGATCGGATGGCAGATTGCGTTTCTTCGAGTTTCCCGTCCAGCATCGTTCGCAGCTTTTTGCAAATTAGCGCTTTTGTTTCTTGCCCTTTATTCATATTATGGCAGCAATTATCGAATTAGAACGAGGATTTATTTTTCAAATCAAATTACCACGAATGCACGAATAAAGCCACCCAGCATTCGTGGTAACAAAACTAACGCTTCAACGTCCAACGGATCGCCACCAAATGTGAAAACAAAACCAGTGGAACCACGCAAGCCGGCAACCAATTAAATGGAAAATACAATACGGCGGTGTTGGGTTGATCGAATGCGAATTGCTGAAATGGGAACGGGGCGGATAAAATGGCGTTCGTGACGATGTTGATGAGCAACCCGAGACAAATGACATTCCACGCAAGAAGCACCTTTTTATTCAGACGCTTTTTGACGAAACCAAAGTAAAACACGATAGGCGCCGTTATTCCGGAGAAGATGTCGAAGTTGCGGCCCTCAAAAGTCATCAGTTCCGGTACGGTGTTGTGCACAAAAAGCCAGAAAAGCACAATCTCAACCGGAATCCGGACGATGTGCAGCAGCGTTAAGGTTTTGATATCGAGGCCATCCATAAATCGTCTTCCTTTAGGGCTAATAAAAAGCGAAAAGATGAGGATAATTGGCGGAGCGAGCAGCAACAGAAAACGAGGCGGAACAGTGTCGGTGACGGAGTAAAAACCGGAAAGGCCAAGCATCGATTGAAGGGCCAGCCATACGAGTAAAATGATCAAAGTTGTTTTAGAACTTTGGGTGGCTTTGAAAAAAAGGATGACCGTCAAAAGGGTCGTGATGGCAAACAAGATACTAACGTAAACTGGCAAATTTTGCATGGGTAAATGTAGTCAAATAGGCAGGTCGCAAAGCGCGTTGGACAGATCCGACTCCTTGGATTTTTATTTTTAGGAAGTGATTTTGAATGTTGGGATTGGGAGTTAACATTGTCGGTGCTGGTGAAGGCGGAGAGTTTTCGCACGGTCCTTATTCCTGCCGAGGTTAACTTGATGTACTAGATTTCAATTTTATGGAGTGCACGGTTCTGTCAACACTGTGTAGGCTGATGTTTTCTTTATTCGCGCTAATCTGACAAGTAGCGGGAAATTTACTTTCTGTTTTCAATCTGTCACTTCCGATTCAGTGTAGGTACTGTTGGCACGGGAATATGTTCATTCCAGTAACCGGCCTATTTGTAAATAGCTATCCCAGTACTTTTCTTTTGTCATATCCGACCAATGAATAATATAATATCTGTATTGATACGTCTGTACTTGGCAGAGAAGAACAAAAAACGACGTTGCCGCAACAAAACATCTGCGAAAATTTTTTGATTCTATTCTGCTGAGCGCAATGGCCAGCAAAACCATAAATATAGCAATGTACTCCACAAATACCCTGGAGGAAAAACTTCCGCCGTAAAACCAGATCCACCACGAAGAAAAGACGTAAACGATCAGGAACAGAAACAGAGCCATAGAATAAAATTCGAAATTCGATGATTTCCACAGGTAATAGATTCCCATCAAAGAAATGAGAAATATGGGTGTATACAGAAATAGCCCCTTTTTATAACTGAACAGAATGTCGAAAATATGGGGTTCAAGAAAATTAAAACCCTCGTCGGCATAGGAATAGACAAGAAAATCACCGGTAGATAGTTTGTAGTAGATCAACTGAATCGACAATACCGCAACGAACAGGCAAAAACCGGCAACAAGGTGCCGCTTATTTCGCATGGCCTGAAAAAAACCCTGTTTCAGGCTCTGGATATCCCCTGCTAAAAAGGGTAATACGAATACGATCAATCCATTCACAGGTCGTATTAATACGATAATACCAAGAAGAGCGCCCATAACCAACAGCAGTTTAGCCATAGAGGAGGTAAAGAACAGCTTGGCATAATAGATGAACATCGTTATGAACGCAAATGAAAAGACGTGTGACATGCCCGGCTCTCCTACGGTGTAATAAAACAGATTCGTTCCGAAAACAGCAATCGTCAGAACAAGACATTTATGAATTTCTTTAATCTTGTATAAGTCTAAGATTGAATTGAGGTAGAGCAACCCAATGAGCAAATAAAACAATGTGGCGATACAGATTGAAATGGGATATAATTTTGAATACCCATCGGGTTCGTAGGAACCTGCATGGCTTGCCGCGTGCGCTATCAGGAAGAACGGCAATTGAGCCACCGCAGTGCCGCAATAGTATTTATTAATGTCCCTGCCATCGGGCTTGTATATCCTGTAATCAAAAAAACAACACGCATCGTAATATTTGTTCTTTTCGATGGATTCAAAAAAATTAAAATTCAGGTCTTGATACACAAATACTGCGGGCAAATAGGCATAGTATCCTTTTGCATCAGTTCTAAGTATTCCTTTCCAATGTTCCCCACCCCAATTTAAATTCGAAGAAATGGCTGTCATAATCAGAACAATGCCGACAGTAGTTATTTTGGATTTTTGAGCCCTTAATTTCATATTTGCGCGAACGGGTTGCCAGCAGGCGCAGGGGGGCTTTCGAAGCAGCGTCTGTCTCTAACGACAAAGGGTTGTATAAGGATGCAGAATTTTATATTACTTCTGTCTATGACGATTACTTCTTCTTCGATTTCGGTAAGAGATTTTTCTCATACATCTCAATCCATTCCCTGGCGCTCATCTTTTTCATTAACTCAGCAAAGAGTGCATAGGGAATCTCGTCCAACTTCTTAAAACGCATGCAATCTTTCCCACATTACCCCGTAACTCCCATAAAATTATGCATTTTTCTTTGCAATGACCAGAATTTTTAAATCTCAATAATTCAGCATAATAGCTATGTATAAACATTTACAAACGTAAAATAATCGTAAACAAACGACAAACGTACGAATCGCGAAAACGGACCGCCATTACTTTGCATCGTCGAATTGAGTCGACAATATTTCAAGTTAAACCTGTCCGTCACAAAACAAACATACGGACACTAAAAACAAAACAAATGAATAGTTTAAGAAACAGAGTAACACTCGTTGGCAACCTGGGCGCTGCTCCCGAAATCGTGAATTTCGAAAAAGGCACCAAACTCGCTAAAATGCGTATTGCCACGAACGAATCGTACAAAACACCAACCGGCGACCGGGTAACCGAAACGCAATGGCACAACCTCTCCGCCTGGGGAAAAACCGCAGAGTATGTCGAGAAATATGCACAGAAGGGCGCCGAGGTAATGGTGTCCGGCAAACTGGTGAACTCCACCTACGAGACCAAAGAAGGCGAAAAGCGCTATAAAACCGAAATCCGTGTGAGCGAAGTATTGCTCCTCAGCCGGAACGAAAAACAAGCGTAATTGTTCAACCCTGCGGTTATGGCACACACAGAATTCAAGCAACTCAGAATTTGGAAATCGTGCTGGCTGTTGGCTGGATTGGTGCACGAGCAGTCTGCCTTTATGGCGGAACCTGCCGGCACCAGTCTCCGCAGGCTTGCCCTTTCACTTCTTGGCGACCTCGAACGCTTTTTCGCCATCATCGAAACAGAGGACAAACCGGAGGCTATGCTGGTCGCAGCAGATACCTTGCTCAAACTGGAAGAGGAAATTTTCCACCTCCACAAACTCGACGAGTTATCCGCTACACAGTGGGTGACCGTTCTCCCTCAGCTGGACGTATGCAAAAACCTGGTGACAGGTTACCACGCCCACTACAGTTCTCTCGTCAGCCGGATGAATGCCGTATCGGACGAGGAACGCGAAATTTCAAATTTTCAAACACAATTACAAACGTCAAATACAATGAATACGAATACAGAAGTAAACGCCGTGTCAATCATCGGCCGAACAGGAGTCAATCCACGCATCACAAACTTTAAAAGCGGACTCAAACGAGCCACCTTCGTGGTAGCATCTTTTCAGAAACCCGGGCATCCTGAGGAACTGAGCAAAAAAACGAATTGGGTCAAAATCGTGGCCTACGGTTACGTCGCCGAGCAAGCAGAAAAATACCTGAGCAAGGGGCAGATGTTGTCCATCCAGGGCAAGATCTCCGACCGCGATACGACCGACAGCAAAGGCAATGTGAAAACCGTCACGGAAGTAGTGGCACACTCACTGCGACTGATCAGCCCGGATAAAAAGTCCGCGGTGAAAAAAGAAACAGTCATCAAAAACATTCAACTGGCACAGCGCAAGGCGGGTTGATTATTACCCCCGAATTGTGGCGGAAGATACAACGGGGTTATTGCGACAGGGGCGGCAGAGATGGCGCCCCTTTTTCAGTTGCAGGAAATGGCCACGAATTCACGAATTGATGGTTGGCTGTCTTGAAGGAAATGGGCTACGAATTGGTGATTTTTTTTCACCCGAATCGTAGTGTATTCGTGGCAAATTTTATTTTAGCTCTTCACCCGGACTTCAATTTATTCGTGCATTCGGAGCCTAGTTTTTTTGTTTTTATTCGTGAATTCGTGGCCATTTTTTTTTGCTTTTATTCGTGAATTCGTGGCCATTTTTTTTTGTTTTTATTCGTGAATTCGTGGCCATT
>Ga0247727_10004095_pt1 | contig 31330 bp, 17 predicted proteins | sample WisWelCaveWW1625_FD_202498 | JGI IMG/M metagenome (GOLD analysis project Ga0247727, IMG submission 202498) | Biofilm microbial communities from Wishing Well Cave, Virginia, United States - WW16-25 | ecosystem: Environmental > Aquatic > Deep subsurface > Groundwater > Cave microbial mat | place... | reverse complement strand
CGTTGATAATTCGCAGTGGGGGACGCATAGGTTACCTCGGCTTGATGGCTAGCTCGACCATGACTAATGGCAACCAATGTTATGCCCGTTATTTCAAAACCGCAATCATTTCTTGGTTTCATTTAGTGCGGTGGGTTGGATCAACGATCAGGGGGATCTGGACCCGTCGGGTTGGGATGGATGTCCGCCATTAACTTCCTGCAACAACGGCCCAGTCCGCTTCTGGACGAATGAGTATCATGTCCAATATTTTACAGATCGTTCAGCAGGCGAAGCAAGCTATGCTTACCAATGTGTCATGTGGGTGCTCGACGGTAGAAAAAACAGCCCTCCTGGCTTTTGCCGCATTCCTCAGTTTGCTTCTGGTGCTGGCGTGCAAGTGCAAACCGCTTCTACTTCTATAGAATCCTCATCGCTTTTGCAAGGCACACTTGCCGCGAGCGGCAACACCAGTCATACTATTCTAATTGACTCGACTGGCGCTTCAACCTTCAACTTGAGTTGGACGGGTAGTAATCTGAGCTTTACCCTCACCCGTCCTGACGGGCAAGTGATTGACCCTGTCTATGCCAGCGCCAACCCTAATGTTGTCACCTATGCGTTTGCTCCTGGCGGGCCTGACACTCCCAATCAACTCGCTTACGCTTTCACCACCACCATGCCCGGCTCCTGGCAGTTGAACATCAGCAATGTCGGCACAGGCGCAACAGGTTATGTGACCTTCGCCGAATTTGAAACATCCCGCACCCTCACAGTCGCGGCTAACGCAGACACCTTGAGCGTCGGCAGTAACCTTGCCCTCACGGCCACACTCTCCAACGGCACAACCGGCATTCCTGGCGCGACTGTCAACGCTCAAATCAATCGCTCCGATAACATCACTGATACAGTGACACTTGCACACCAGGGCAACGGCGTCTATACGGCGAATTACCTTGTGCCAAATGCGCCGGGCTACTTGCCAGTCAGTGTCACTGCAACTGGCTCAGACGGCGGCACAGCCTTTGAGCGGCAAGAGACGTTGATTCTGGCAATCGCGCCGCAAACGGCTCAACTCACCGGAAGCTACTCCGACTCGGCAGTGGACGACGATGGCGACGGTCTGTTTGACAACCTGAACATTCAGGTCGGCGTCAATCCATCGGTCTCCAGTGATTTCACGCTTTCGGGCGATCTGGTGGTGGGTAGTCAGATTGTGGCGCATGCAGGCGCTTACGTCAGCCTGACCCCCGGCGCGCAGAACGTCACGCTGAGTTTCTCCGGCGATGACATTCGGGCAACCAATCTCGACGGGCCGTACACCCTGACCAACCTGACGCTGAGCGACATGGCTTACGGAAGCATTCCCGTCGTCAGCGGCACAAATGTTTACACCACAGTTGCCTACACCGCCACTGACTTCGCCGCCACCTGCTACACTTTGAGCCTGGCCGCCAACCCGCCCTCAGGCGGCACGCTCACGCCGGACATCGCCCCGAACTGCAACGGTGGCACGCAATACACCTCAGGCAGTGTCGTGACGCTAACGGGCGCGGCTATTCCAGGTTACACTTTCGCCGGGTGGAGCGGTGACACAAGCGGAGCAACCAACTCGGTCACGCTGACGATGGATGACGACAAGACCGCTATCGCCGACTTCAGCGCCTCAATCGGCACACCCTCTTTGCTCTCGCTGACGGAGAATGCCTTGACCACCAATTACGCTCCAACGCTGGATTGGAGCGACACAACGACTGCGGATTACTACGAAATCCAAATTGCGACTGACAACGCCTTCAACGATCTGGTGATTGACGAGACGGTGACAGACTCGACCTACATACCGGTCGTAGCCCTCAACCCCAATACCAAGTATTACTGGCGCGTCCGCGCCTTCAACGTCGCCGGGCAGTTCAGCCCGTGGTCGGCTACACGCTCGTTCCGCACGGCCATCCTGTCGCCAGTTTCCGCATTTCCGGGCGGCCTACAACAGCCCGCTGGCCTGCGCCCGCTCTTTGATTGGGGCAACGTCAGCGGCGCGTCGTCGTACAATCTGCAAATTTCCGCCAACCAGAACTTCGCCACGCTGGTCTTGAACTTGAACATGACGCCCTCGGCCTACGTGCCAACCGCTGATTTGCCAAAGGGGACGTTATTGTTCTGGCGGGTGAGGGCGAATGGGACGAACGGGCCGAGCGCCTGGTCGCGGGTGCGGCACTTCGACTCACCTAATCCGCCAAGCGTGCCAACCCTGCTCACCCCGGCCAACAACGCAACGGTATCAAACGGCCAGCCAACGCTGGATTGGAGCGATTCGAGTCCGGGCGTGGATCACTACGAAGTGCAGATTTCGACCAGCGCCACTTTCGCCAGCATGCTCGGTCGTGGGCAGGGCGGGCGAACAGGCGCTTCGCAGTACACGCCTGAGGCGGCGCTGGCCTCCGGCCCTTACTACTGGCGGGTGCGCGTCATCAACACTGCTGGGCAGTTCAGCAATTGGTCGAGTAGCCGGAGTTTTGCTGTGCCGTGAGTTTCATCCCAAAGTGTGCACGCAAAGGTTGATACTGTTGGCGAAATCAGAGGAGTTCGGCATCTGTGGTCTTTGGCTTTCGCCAGTGGAAGGGGTACAATATCATGCAGGGAGCACGCGGCTAAACCGGGCAAGGAGATTTGGAGGTAACTATGTTAGTGACACCCCCTAAACTGGAGATTCTGCCTCAAGCCATGCCACTGGATAACGTGGTAAGGATTGAGATGAGCGAAGGCGCGCCGATCTTCCGCGCCTTGCCATGGATACAAGAGCGGATCGAAGAACTGCTGGAGAAACAGCAGACGGCGGCATTGGATGCCGCCGAGAAACGGGAATTGTTGCAGTACGAAGAGTTAGATGACTTTCTCAGCCTGGTTAATCGGCTGGTGAGGAACTTGATGCAGGCTAACGGCAAAGACACGGCCCATGCCTCAGCGGCGTAAAATTCCCGCTCCCGTTCAAGAGGCGGTTCGCCAGCGGGCTGGCTACGTGTGTGAGCATTGCCATGCTCTCGAAGCTTGGCGGCAGATTATGGAAGCAGAGCGGCATCCGCCGAAGAACGACCGGCGGCTGAGGTGAACGGTGAAAAGAAACATCCCGAAGGCTAACAACTTTCGGGATGTTTCATTATTCGGATCAGGTTCGCGGGTCGCAGAGAAGGCCTCTGCCTCTCAGCCTGGACGTTACCAAGCTCCCTGTGGTTGGTTGTGGTGAGGGGATGATAGCAAGCTGAGGAGAGGGTGTCAAGGTAAACGCGGCGCTTCGGGATAGATTGTATAATCCCACCGTTTCAGCGATGTAGTTGGGATGAAGGGGTAACGATGTGTCTTCTGTGACTCTCGCTCAGTTAGCGGTGGATGAAAGCGGCTCTTTGCCGGATGATACTCCCTTCTTTACGCTGGCAGGCGTAATAACGTATCATCCTGAAACGCTTCGGAACGTAATCCAGCGCGCAGTGACACGAGCCGGGAAAAGGTTGAGGCGGGCACGCCATGCGGTGTCCGAATTCAAGTGGAGCAATGCCAGCCGTAATTTGCGAACGGAGGTTTTAGGCCGTCTTGCTCAGGCGGATGTCGGGATTTTTACGCTCACCGTGAGCAAGAGCGGACGGCGTATAGACGATACGCCAGAGAACTACGCTATTTTGATCTGTGAGTTGCTTCGGGCCTGTTGGACTGAGTATCCCAATGTAGCGCTTGCTGTTGATCGCCGCTTCACATCGGCGGCGCAGGTCGCAGTATTCAATACTTTCGTCTATCGTCGCTGGCCTGTGCCTGGTGTTCTCTCGATCAACCATGTTGACAGCCAGCGTGACTCGCTCGTTCAATTGGCTGATTTTGTGGCCGGGAGCGTGTACGCCTATCACAAAGAGGGCGATAACACGTTCAAGAAAATTGAAGGTAAAGTCGGGATAACTTTGGAAGGAGATTGGCCGGAGATTAAGCGACGCTGGCTTGAAAAATGAAAACAAAAACGGAACTCCCAGACCAGCGCGCTCCGGTTGATGCCGGGAAAAGCAGATAAACTGCCCTCCTGCTGTGCCTGGACTTACGTTCCGCTTCTAACTGTGACTATAACCCCAGCTGGCTGTGGGTGTCAAGCCCTGCTTTTGGCCAGCCATGCCCGCCTCTTGGCCTCAGTTTTTGGCCGCCACACTTCTTCTCGGGCCTTTAGCTGACAGCCCCAGACCCCGCAACCAGCCAGTACACTCAGTACAAATGTCTATGATTGGCAGACTTGTCTATTTACACGCCGCCCCGAAAAGGTGTATAAAGAAGCGTAGGCATAACCAGAACGCGGATTTGTGGAACGCGAAGCGAACGGATCAAAAATCCGTTCGCTCCGCGTTCCACAAATCCGTTGTTCTCCCTCACCCCGCAGGAGGCTCCCCGCCATGCTTGCTCAAAAGGTCAATCTGCTCAATCTTCTTGTCATTTTGGCCTTGATTCTGCCCGGCGGGCCGCAACCCACCGCGCCTGCGCTTAAACCCGACTTCGGCCAACTCCCGCTGTACTTCGTCGAGAACCGGGGCCAGGTGGACGAGCGCGTGGCCTACTACATCCAGGGGAGCGACAAGACCCTCTACTTCACCTCGGAAGGCGTGACCTTCGCCCTCACCCGCCCGTCACCCGACGAGTCAAGCCGCAGTCCAAAATCAACCATCAGCAGTCGCCGTGCCCGCGACGAGGCGCACGGCCGCCCTCTTGCCCACTCCCGCTCTCCCACACCCCCATACTCAAGATGGGCCGTGAAGCTGGACTTCGTGGGCGCAAACCCGAACGTGCGCCCGATAGGCCAGAGTCAAACTGAAGCCGTCTTTTCGTACTTCAAAGGCAAGCCCGACGAGTGGCACACCGGCCTGCGGACCTACAGCCGCATCGTTTACACCAACTTGTGGCCGGGCATTGACCTGGTATATTACGGCACGGTGAATCAACTCAAATACGAATTCGTGGTGAGACCGGGCGCTGACCCGAATCAAATCCGGCTCGCCTATCGCGGCGCGACGGACGTGCGCCTGAATGCTGCCGGACAGTTGGAAGTGACGGCCCCGCTGGGCGGCTTTGCAGACGATGTGCCGACCGCATATCAAGAGACCGCAGGCGGCCAGCGCGTCGCTGTACCCATTGCTTACGCCCTTGAACAAACGCCGCTCGCTTCGCTCGCTTTCCTGGATCCGCGATCCGCAATCCAAAATCCGAAATCTTACGGCTTCCGGTTGGGCGATTACGACCCAGCCCTCCCTCTGGTGCTTGACCCCGCCGTGCTGGTCTATGCGGGCTACATTGGCGGCGCTGACTGGGATCAGAGCTTCGGCATCGCGGTGGACGGGGCGGGGAACGTTTACGTCACGGGCGAGACTCACTCCACCCAAGCCACCTTTCCGGTCACGGTCGGGCCAGACCTGACCCACAACGGCAGTTACTATGACGCCTTCGTGGCGAAGGTCAACCCGGCAGGCACGGGGCTGGTCTACACGGGCTACATCGGCGGCGCTGGTGACGACTCGGGCGATGGCATCGCGGTAGACGGCGCAGGGAGCGCCTACGTCACGGGCGAGACTTATTCCGCCCAAGCCACCTTTCCGGTCACGGTCGGGCCAGACCTGACCCACAACTTCGGCAGTGACGCCTTCGTAGCGAAGGTCAACCCGGCAGGCACGGGGCTGGTCTACGCGGGCTACATCGGCGGCAATAGTTTTGACCATGGCTTGGGCATCGCGGTGGACGGAGTGGGGAACGCCTACGTCACGGGCTCGACTGGCTCCACCGAAGCCACCTTTCCGGTCACGGGCGGGCCAGACCTGACCTACAACTTCGGCAGTGACGCCTTCGTGGCGCAGGTGAATGCGGCAGGCACGGGGCTGGTCTACGCGGGCTACATCGGCGGCGCTGGCAGCGATTATGGCTTCGGCATCGCGGTGGACGGGGCGGGGAACGCCTACGTTACGGGCTACACCTTGTCCACCGAAGCCACCTTTCCGGTCACGCTCGGGCCAGACCTGACCTTCAACGGCACCGGCTACTATGACGCCTTCGTAGCGAAGGTCAATGTTGCAGGCACGGGGCTGGTCTACGCGGGCTACATCGGCGGCGCTGGCCAGGATTATAGCGAAGGCATCGCGGTGGACGGGGCGGGGAATGCCTACGTCACGGGCTACACCACCTCCGCCCAAGCCACCTTTCCGGTCACGGTCGGGCCAGACCTGACCCACAACGGCGGCCTCAGAGACGCCTTCGTGGCGAAGGTCAACCCGGCAGGCACGGGGCTGGTCTACGCGGGCTACATCGGCGGCAATAGTTTTGACCATGGCTTGGGCATCGCGGTGGACGGAGTGGGGAACGCCTACGTCACGGGCTCGACTGGCTCCACCGAAGCCACCTTTCCGGTCACGGTCGGCCCAGACCTGACCTACAACGGCAGCAGCCCGGACGCCTTCGTAGCGAAGGTCAATGTTGCAGGCACGGGGCTGGTCTACGCGGGCTACATCGGCGGCGCTGGCCAGGATTATAGCGAAGGCATCGCGGTGGACGGGGCGGGGAACGCCTATGTCACGGGCTACACTAACTCCACCGAAGCTACCTTACCCGCCGTCGGCGGGCCAGACCTGACCTACAACGGCGGCAGCTGGGACGCCTTCGTGGCGAAGGTGGGTGGCTTCCTCGACCTCCCCATTTCCTACTTCCCTGGTGGCCTGAATCAGCCGCCTGGCCTGCGCCCACTCTTTGATTGGGGCAACGTCAGCGGCGCGTCGTCGTACAATCTGCAAATTTCCACCAACCAAAACTTCACTTCGCTGGTGCTGAACCTGAACCTTTCGCCATCAGCCTACGTACCAACGGCTGATTTACCAAAGGGGATGCTGTTGTTCTGGCGGGTGAGGGCGAACGGATCGAACGGGCCGAGCGCCTGGTCGCGCATCCGCCACTTCGACACCCCCAACCCGCCGGGAGTGCCAATCCTGCTCACACCAGCCCACAACGCAACCGCGGCGAACGGCCAACCAACGCTGGATTGGAGCGATTCGAGTCCGGGCGTGGATCACTACGAAGTGCAGATTTCGACCAGCGCCACTTTCGCCGGCATGCTCGGTCGTGGGCAGGGCGGAAGGACGGCGGCATCACAATACACGCCGGAAGTGGCGCTGGCCCCCGGCCCTTACTACTGGCGGGTGCGGGCAGTGAACAGCGGCGGGCAGTTCAGCAATTGGTCGAGCGGTCGGAGCTTCGTCGTGCCGTGAGTTAGAGCGTGTTTTGAAATTCGGAAATTGTAGGGCGAATTGTCAATTCGCCCTACAAATCACCTCATCCGCCTCTTCCATTCATCCTTCAACTCCAAACTCGTCAAATCTTTGGCTTCGAGGAAGTCGGCCACCAGGCGGCTGAACTTGGCCGGGTCGTCGAGCATGGGGAAGTGTTTGCTATCTTCAAACGAGATGTGGTGCAGGTTGGGCTTAGTGCCGTTGAACCATTCTTCGGGCGGCGGGGTGATGGCCGAGTCTTTGTCGCCGTGCACCAGCAGGGTGGGGGTGTTTGTCTGGTTGAGTTCGGCCATCAGGTCGGTCTCGGCGATGGCTTGCATGGATTTCTGGATCGCCGTCGGGTCGAGCTTGTTGGTTTCGGCGATAATCTCGGCGCTGCCGGGGCCTTTGCCCACCAGCCAGTCGAGCAGAGACGGCACATCCGACGACGTGAAACGGGAATTGATGGAAGCTTTGTTGAACGGCGTGTCAATCGTCATCAGCTTGACCACCCACTCGGGGTGATGGGTGGCGAAGCGCAGGGCCACCGCCCCGCCCAGCCCGTGGCCGATGAGGGCCAGTTTGGCCACGCCCAGCGTGTCCATGAAGCGGGTGATCAGTTCGGCTTGCGAGTCGAGATCGTAATACATCGGCTTCTTGCCGGAGTCGCCGAAGCCCCACAGGTCAATGGCGTAAGTGCGGTAGCGGGCCGAGGCGGCCTGCATCGTCGGAATCCAATAGCGCCACGAGCCGAGCCAGCCGTGGATGAACAAGACGCCGGGGCCGCGCCCCAGCACCTCGTAATGGACTACATCCTCGTTGACGACAATGGCGCTCATCGAAACTTAGTCTCGGCCTTCTAATCCGCCCACTGCCTTTGGTTCTATGTTGCCCCTGGTTCTGCCGGGGCGCTTCCCCTGCAGAACCAAAGGTAAACGAAGAACAAAGGGGCTTGGCGGATTAGAGTGTGCCCACCTTAGCCTACTCCACCTTCTGCCCTAAAATTTCGGCCACCCGCTTGATCAGTTGATCGGGCGCGAACGGTTTGAGAATGTAATCGGTTGCCCCGACTTCAAGGCCGGTCTGGATTTCGCTCTCCTGGCCCTTGGCCGAGAGGAAGACGACTGGAATGTGCTTGATTTTGTCGTCGGCTTTCATGTGACGGCAAGCTTCGTAGCCGGTCATCTTGGGCATGCGCACATCCATCAGGATCAGTTCAGGCATGGCCTCGCGCGCAACGGCCAGCGCCTCCTCGCCGTTGACGGCTTGCAGAACCTGGTGCCCGGCGTAGCGCAAGGTAAAGATGATCAGGTCGCGGATATCGCGTTCGTCTTCGGCGATCAGTATTTTGGCCATAGCAGTTAAGTGTTCTCCGTTCGTAGCACGCGATTAATTTTCCGAAGTCGTCGGCGCCAGCTTGAGGCGCAGATGAAAAGTACTGCCTTGCCCCTGCCCCGCGCTCTCGGCCCAGATGCGCCCGCCGTGCATTTCGACCAGCCGCTGGACGATGTTCAATCCCAGGCCGGTTCCGGCGGAGCCCAGCACCAGCGGATCTTCGCCGCGAAAGAACCGTTCAAAGATGCGCTCTTGTTCTTCCTCCGACAGCCCGATGCCGGTGTCCTTGACACTTATTTGAACGGCGTCGCCATCGCAATAAGCCGACAGGGTGATGGTGCCGCCGGGGTTGGTATAAGTGAACGCATTATCGGCCAGGTTGGTCATAATTTGAGTCAGGCGTTCCCGGTCGGCCAGCACCGGCGGCAGGTCGGGCGGGATATTGGAGATCACAGTCATGGGCCGGTCCTGAGCCGTGATCCGGCCCTGCACGTGGTTGGCCGCATCGTTGAGGATGTCGGCGATTGACACCGGCGTCAGCTTGAGTTCCACCTTGCCCGACTCGATCTTGGAAACGTCAAGCAGATCATCCACCAGCACCCGGAGCCGGTCGGCGTTGGATTTGATCACGTCCAGGGCGCGCTGTTGATCCGGGTTGACGGCGCCGGCCGCGCCCATCAACAACAAGTCGGCATACCCTTTGATGGCTGTCATCGGCGTTCGCAGTTCGTGGCTGACGGTGGTGACAAATTCGGTCTTGAGCCTGTCCACTTCCACTTCACGGGTGATGTCGCGGAAGATGGACACCGAGCCAAGATACTCGTCGGTGGACGTCACCGGCGAGAGCAGGATGGCGACGATGCGTTTGTCGTCCAGTTCGATGCGTTCGGCGATGGCGTCGCCCGGCTGGTAAGTGGACGGGTCGGCGCTCCAGCGGTTGATGGCCTCGGCCAGTTTCCTGGCCCCGGCGCCGTACAGACCCATGAAGTCGCTCACACTGCGGCTGAGGACATCTTCACGGTCGAGTCTCAGGATGCGCTCGGCGGTGGCGTTGAAGAGGATGATTCTGCCGTCGGGGTCTGTTACCATCACGCCGTCGCCGACCGACTCCAGGATGGCCCGGCTCTTGGAGGCCTCCACCTGGTTGGCGCGCAACATGCCTCCCAGCCGCTCCGCCTGATCGCGAATCAGGCGGTAAAGTTCGGCGTTGTTGATGGCCGAGGTGACCTGGTTGGCGGCGGCAGATACCAGCCGCATCTGGTCGTCGTTGAAGGCGTCCGGCTGATCGCTGTAGAAGATCATGGCCCCCAGCGCATCTTCGCTGGAGATGAGGGGCACACAAATCGCCGAGCGGTGATTCGGCGTCTGTGGTCGCATGACCCAGCGCTCATCTTTGGCCAGCTCGGGCACGATCACCGCCTGCCGGTTCTTGATGACCCAGCCCGCCAATCCTTCGCCGCGCCGGAAGGGCACAGGCTGGCCGCCGGGCGGGAGTTGGAAATTGACGCCCAGGGCGGCCCGGTAGATGAGTTGATCCGATTGCGGGTCGAGCAGGAACAAGCCGCCTTGCGTCCCGCCAACGACTTCGTTCACCAGGCTCAGGGCGCGGGTGAGAACGCGGTCGAGGTCGAGGCTGGCCGACAGTTCGTTGGTGATCCGCAACAGTGTTTCCACCCGGTCACGCTCCTTCTCCAGGGCGATGGTGCGTTCGTTGACTCTCTGTTCCAAATCGGCGGCGTAGTTCTGCACCGTGGAGAACAGGCGGGCATTGTCGAGGGCAATCGCCATTTGGTTACCGGCCTGGCTGAGCAGACGGAGTTGGGACTCGGCGAAGTAGTAGGGCTGGTCGCTCTGCACTGAAAGCACGCCGATGGCCGTCCCGCGCACGATGAGCGGCACCCCCAGCCAGGCGCGGTGTTTGGAGCTGGTGAGATAGCCGGTGGTCACGGCTGTGGAGTCTCGCTCCAGGTCGCCGATCATCAACGGTTGTTGGGTGTTGAGCACGTATTCGCTCAAGTTGCTGCCTGAGCGGGAGATGATCATTGGCCCGCGCCGCTCGCCTTGCTCGACCATTTCCACCGTCAATTCGTCGCTTTCGTTGAGCATCATCAGCGACACCGAGTTGACGTTGAGCAGGCTCTGGACGTTGTCGAAGAGGTAGTTGGTCAGGCGGCTCAAGTCGAGTTCCTGCGAGGCGCTCACGCCCAGGTCGAACAGGGCGGCCAATTCAGCGCTACGCTGGCGGCTCTCCGACAACAGCCGGATTTTTTCGATGGCGACGGCGAGTTGGCCGGCGATGGTGGACAAAATGCGCTCGTGCCCGGCATTGAAGATGTTTTCGTCCTTCAAGTCTTGCACGGCGATGACGCCGATGACGCGGTCGCCGGCCAGCATCGGCACCCCTAAATAGGATTTCGCCTTGCGAGCGCCGACTTGACTGGCGCCTAACTCTTCCAGTTTCACTTCGATGTTGCCGGTCAGCAGGAGCGATTGCCGGGTGCGGATGATGTACATCGTGACCCCGCCCGGTTCGCGCGGGCCGACTTCGATCAGCTTGCCGTCGTCGTAAAACAGCGGGAAGGACAGAATGTTACGAACGGAGTCGTAGAGGGCCAGATAAAGGTTCTGGGTGGTGAGCGCCGCGCCCACTTGTTCCGGCAGAGAGGTGAACAGTTCGTTGAGGTCGGTGGCGGCGGTGATCACCCGCGAGACTTGGTTGATGGCGCTCAGTTCGCCCAGCCGTAATTGAGTTTCGTCGTACAGACGGGCATTTTGAATGGCGGTAGCCGTCTGGTTGGCAATGGTCTGGGCGAGTTCGATTTCGCCCGGCTGGAAGCGGGCCCGCTCACCCTGGTCAATGGTCAAATTGCCCAGCAGTTGGCCGCCGACGATGAGGGGCACGATGAGGACGGACTTCGTTCTGCGTTGGGCCAGCATTTGCCGGGCGGGCTCGGTGAGCAGGTCGGTATGGAGGATGTCGTCAATCACCACCGGAGCCAGCGTTTCGCGCAGGCGCTCTACCAGCGGGTTGTTAGTCAGCGGCACGCTGACTGGCGTGGTTTGCGGCAGGGCCGGCGGGTATTCGGCGAGCAGGGCGCCGATGCCAGCCGCCTCGTCGTAGATGACGGCCCCAACACTGGCAGTTTCCAGTGCATTGCCCGTTTCGCGGACGGCGATTTCGAGGATGCGGTCGAAGTCGAGGGTGGCGTTGAGGGCGGTGGAGATGCGGTTGAGGAGGCCGAGCCGTTGCGAGCGCTCGTTGAGTTCAAGGGCGCGCTGGACGCTTTCTTCAAAGAGGCGGGCGTTGTCGAGGGCCACCGCCGCCTGGTTGGCGAAGGCCATGGACAGCACGGCGTGGTTGGCCGAATAGAAGCCCACTTCCACTTTGTCCAGGGCCAGCAGGCCCAGCACCTGGCCTTTGCTGATGAGGGGCGCGCCCAGCCACGACCGGGTGCGGCTGATGATGCCAGCCGGGAAGCGGTCGTCGCGCCGCACGTCAGGCACGATGATGGTTTGTTGCGCTTCGGAGAGGTCTTTGAACAGGCGGCTGTCTTCGACCTGCACCATCAAGCCCAACTGCCCGGCGTTGTTTTCAAAGCCGCGCGCGCCGGCCACGATCAGGAAGTCCTCTTCGCGGAGCCAGAGGGTGGCGCTGTCGTAGGGGATGACACGGCCAACTTGCTCCAGCACCAGAGTGATCACGTCTTCCTGGCGCAGGGTGGACGAGATGACGCGGGAGACTTCGGTGAAGGCCTGCAGTTGGGTGGCGCGTTCGAGCACGTCGGCTTCGAGGCGGGCCTGGGCGGTGACGTCTTCGACCAGGATGACGACGCCGGAGACCTGCCCTTCGCGCCGCAGCGGGTAGCCGTAGAAATTGCTGATGATGGCCGAGCCGTCGGTAGCCGAGTCGCGGATGACGATCCGATCAATGGGTTGGCCGATGGACAACGCCCGTTGAACCGCGTCGGCCAGGCCGAGGTCACGGTAGAGCGGGCGAAAGTCGAACAGGTTCTGTCCGACGAGATTATCTGTCCAGCCGAAGGTCTGCTTGATCCAATCGTTGATGCTGAGGACGCGGCTCTTGGCGTCGAGCACGACCAGGCCCTGTTGCAGGGATTCGAAGACGGAGGCGCTGAAGGCTTGCAGTTCGCGAGTCTCGGCGAAGAGCCGGGCGTTGTTGGCCAATTGCTGCTGCGTTTCGGAGTCGAGGCGGATGTTTTCGAGGCCGACGCCGATTTGATTGGCCAGGATGGTGAACAGGTCAATGTCTTCGCTGGAGAACGGGCTTTGCGCCGATTGACTGCCGACGAGGCTGACTCCGGCCAGGCGGCCGCCGATGAGAATAGGCACGGCGATAAACGAGCGAAGCTGGAGAGCTTGAATAAGTTTGGATTCGCCCCAGCCGCGTTGGCCCAGTTCGCGAGCCAGCAGGGGCGTGTTCATCTCGACGATTTGCGAGAGCGGGTTGAGCCAGCCGAGCAGGGCGTTGAGATCGTTTTGCGGGTGGACGTTCCCGGCCTGAGAGACGATTTGCAGGGTCTGGTCGCGGACGCGGAGCGTAGCGATCAGGCAAACGTCCAGAGTCATCTCTCTGACGGTTGCTTCGGCGACGCGCTGGAGCAGGGCAGTTTCGGCCTCGGCCCCGGCGGCGGCGCTGGCGATGCGGTGCAGGGCCAGCAGGCGCCTGGCGCGTAGTTCCGTTTGTTCGATGAGGTTGCCGAGTTCGATCTCTTTGCGGGCCAGGGCGCGGGAAACGGCGTCCAGGTCGCGGTACGACTTTTGCAGTTCGGCCAGGCCGTTGCTCAGTTCGGCGGCGCGGTGCTCGGCCTCTTCGTAGAGACGGGCATTTTCGATGGCCAGAGCGGACTGGTTGGCGAAGATTTCTACGGTCTCAATCGTCAGCAGGTCGGGGGCGCGGCCACTGCGTGGGTCGTCCAGACTCATGATGCCCAGCGATTGACCGCCTGAGCCGATGAGAGGCACGAACAAGTAATCGTCTTCGTGCCAGTCGCCAGGTTTAGTGGCTGGGGTGAGGCGGGGGACTGAACCAAAAGCAATATTTTGGAATTCGGGCGGGGTGCGGTCGTGCGGGATGTAATAGGATTGGCTGATTCGAAACTCGGGTTTTAATCCAGACTCGTAGAGCAACCAGGGTTGAGGGTCGCTCTTGAGGCGTTCAAACGTTGCCAGCGGCACACCGGCCGCGGCAACGCGCTGGGCAAGATTCGTCTTCGGGTCGAGAACGCTGATCAATACCACGTTAAATCCCACCGCTTCTTGCAGGCCGAAGGCAATCGCTTCCAGGTTTTCAGCCAGAGGCTTGTCGGAGCGGACGGTGCGGGAGATTTGCAGGAGTTGGGAGAGTTGATCGGCCCGGAGGCGCAGAAGTTCACCGCGCAGGAGTTGCTCCTGGTAACGCTGGGCGTTGCCAACGGCAATGGCGGCTTGGGCGGCCAGCGCCTGCGAGAAGTCGAGCATGGCCTGGTCGAAGCCGTCTACTTTTTGGCTATGCAGTTCGATGATGCCCACCGTGTAGCCCTGGTAGATGACGGGCATGATGAGGATCGAGCGGATGCCGTCGTGGGCAACGGGTTTATCCGCCGCCTCCGGGCCGAGATGCAGGTTTTGCAGATCATCCGCGGCCAACAAGTCGGGGACGATGCGGTTGGCGCCGGACAGGGCGGCTTCGGTTTCAAGCCGGTCGAGGGTCAAGTCGTGGGTATCCTCGCCGATGCGGATGCGGCCAGTGGGCGAGGCGGCCTCAAGGTCTAGCAGGATGATACTGCCGCAGTTGGCGCCGGTGGCGCGAATGGCTTCGTCGTAGACGCTTTGCAGAATGCGTTCGAGTTCGAGGGTCTGGTTCAGTTCGCGGCCCACGCGGGTGAGGGCGGTGAGTTGTTCGACGCGGCGGCGCAGGGTGGCATCGGTGACGGAGGCCAATCGCTCACGTTCGATGGCCGAGGCGAGCTGGACGGCGATGGTGGCGGCCAGGTCTACGTCGGCGCGGATGAAGCCGTATTCACGGCGAGTGCCCAATATCATCTCGCCGATGCTGTGATCCTGGGCGAGGAGGGGAACGACGATCACGCTTTCGACGCGATAGTGACGCACCGCCTGTTTATAGATGCTGGGGATGCGCCGGTCGCGGCTGGCCCGGCGGCTGAAGAAGGGGGCGCGGGTGACGGTGACGCTGAATTTGAACGTGGGGTCGTCAACCCGCCAGCGGATAAATTCAGCCTCGGCCAGGTCGCCGCCAAATTCGGAGCCGGGTTGCGGGACAAATTCGCCTCTGGCTTCGTCGAGCAGGAGCACGATGCCCAGGTCGGCGCGGACAAGGTGGGCGGTGCGGGTCATGACTTCGCGATAGATTTCTTGGAGACTACGGGCGGAGCCGGCGATTTCAGACATTTCGCGCAGGGCTTCAGCGCGTTTCAAGCGTTCTTCGGCCTCGCGCACCAGGCGGGCGTTGTCAATCAGCACCGCGGCTTGCCCGGCAAAGGTGCGCAAGAGGCGGGCGTCGTCGTCGCCGAAAGGGGCGTTGTTGAGTTTGTTGGAGACTTGCACGATGCCCAGCCGGTTGCCGCCGACGACGAGCGGCACGAGCAAGGTGGCGCGGACGCCGACGCTTTCGGCGATTTCTTTGAGGCCGGCTTCGGCTACCAGGGGATCGTTGAAGACGTCGTTGGTGTACCAGTACTCGTCGTCGCGCCACATCTGGGCGGCGCGGCTGTCGGGCGGCAGGGGGATGCGATACAGTTCGAGGAAAGCGTCGGGCACACTGCCGTGAAAGGGCGGCTGGCTGACGAGCGCGCGCTGGGTTTCGTCGTAGAGCAGGAAGCCGCACAATTGGACGTTCAGCAGCTTGGCGATGCGGCCGGTGAGGGTGGCGTACAGTTCGCGCGGGTCGGCCAGGGCCGAGGCGGTTTGCGCCACTTGAGCCAGACCCGACAGTTCGGCCACGCGGTTTTCCTGCTGGGTGTAGAGTTGGGCGTTGCGAATGGCGATGGCGGCCGGCCCGGCCAGCTTTTCAAGCAGGGAGAGGTCTTGTTCGGTGAAAGCCTCAATATCGTAGGAAGCCAACTCCAGCGTGCCGACAAATTCCTGGTTCGTGCCATACAACAGAGGCACGCCGACGATGGATTGAAAAGGAAAGTCTAATTGAGCCGGGTCGGGCTGGAATTCCGGAGTCTGTTCAAGGTCGCCAATCAGCAGAGGCCGTTTGTGGCGGGCGATCCAGCCCGAATAGCCCTCGCCGAGCCGGGAGAGTTGCGGTTGCTGATCGAGGCTGATGATGTAGGTTCGGTCGCCGGAGCGGGCGCGCGAGCGGAGCACTTGCGCTTCGGCGTCCCACAGATTGATTTCGCCCAGGTTGTACTCCACCACCCGCCCGACGGTTTGCAGGATGTTGTTGACGGTGATTTCGAGATCGAGGCTGGCCGAGATAGTTTTGCTAATTTCGTTGAGGGCGCTCAGCGAACGGCCCGACCGGTCGTCGGTGCGCAGGAGGTCGAGCTGGCTGGTGTCGCGCAACATGACCACGAACTGGGTGACCTCGCCGGGGATGCGGACGGAGGTCGCCTCCAGTGGGCGGTTGGCGATGGTGATGTTGGCCTGGCCCTCAGCCCGGAAAAGATCCAGGAATGAATCCTCGGGTTGAGCCAGCCGGGCCATGCGATCCAGGTTTGGCGTGTCGCCATTGGCGCCGAAGAGTTGCTTGGCCTGATCGTTGGCGAAGATGATCTGGCCGCCGCGACGGGCGACGACGACGGCATCGTTGGTGCTGGTGAGGGTAGAAACGATGGCCGGGGTAGGGACGTCGCCGAGAGTTGAGCGCTGGCGCGAAAACAGGCGCGGGCCAAGATAGACCAGGGCGAGCACCAGGCCCAGAATCACCAGGCCCAGGGCCGTGGCCGCAATGGCAATGCCTGTAATCGTCGTTAGTTCCATCGCACTCTGGTTTAGCCGCCATCATCCCGCCGGGCTTCGGCGGCCAGTTCGGTGATTTCCCGGATGTCGGAAAATTCGTGAGTGGACGACACGATCCCGACGGCCAGGGTCATGAGCGGAGTTTGCTGGTCGGCGTTGTTGTCGCCGCGGGCCATAATGTAGCCGCGTTCACGATCAATAAATGAATAGTGAGTCTTGATTTCCTCGGCGAAACGGGTTTTGAGCCGGTTGCGAATAGCGGCGGCGTTGGCTTCGGTCGCAATGATCACAAAATTTTCGCCGCCGGGGTGGCCGATGAAATCGGTGGGGGCCCCGGCCTCATCCACCACTTCGCGGATGAGCAGGGCGGTGAAGCGTAGAACCTCGCCGCCGGCCACGAAGCCATACACTTCCTTGAACGGATCGAAGTAGCTGAGCTTGCAATCCATGAAGGCCCAGCCGGAGGTGCGCATGAGTTTGCGCAGTTCATCTTCGATCAACCGGCCCGATGGCAGGCCGGACTGTGGGTCGGAGAGATTTTGCAACTGCGAACGGGTGATGGCGTTCTGGACCCGGAGCTTCAGTTCTTCGATGTCGAACGGCTTGGTGATGTAGTCGTCCGCGCCCAGTTCCAACCCGGCAATGCGGTCGGAGCGCTCATCTTTCTGGGTGAGGAAGATGATGGGGATGTGGCTGGTGCGGGTGGTCTGGCGCAGTTGGCGGCAGACGGCGTAGCCATCCATATCGGGCAACATGATGTCGAGGACGATCAGGTGAGGCAAGTGCTGACGGGCCAGCGTCATGGCATCGCCGCCGCGCGGGGCGACGTTCACATCATAGCCCTGGCCGTTGAAGTAAATTCGCAGCATGTTCGAAATATCGAAGTCATCTTCTACGATTAAAATTCTGCCTTTAGCCATTGCATGACCTCCATTTTTGGAACCCATCAGCGGGCGAGGGTGGATGGCCTAATCTTACTTTAGACCGGTGTTGGCGGCAACTTGGGGTGAAGGGGGGCCTTACCACGAGTGCCGCTCTTCCTCCCCCGCGCGCGGGTAGAGTCGGGGATGTTTGTGAGCGTCTTTGAGTTTGTGATGGTCGCTTTCTTCGTAGGTCACATTTTTGGCGATCACCCGCCGCTCGGGCGAAGCGAACAAGACGACGTCGGACTCGATGGTGCGGGCCGGGTAAATGATCAGGCCACTGCCGATGCGGCAGTTGTGGCCGACACTGCCGCCTAGCACCGGGCGGCCAGCGTCTTCGAGTAAGTCGCCGCCGCCCAGGGCGCGGATGGGCGCCGGGATCAGGTTGTAATCGGTGAAGGTGTTGCCGGCGCCGATGAAGGTGTTGCGGCCCACGACGCACGTTTGCAGGCAGGTGTTCTGGGCCACCATGGTGTGATCCATCAGCGTCGTCAAATACAATGCGGCCCGGAAGGGCAGGAAACAGCCGTCGCCGACGACGCTCAGCATGAGCTGACAGCCCTGGGAGATGGTGGTGTTACTGCCGATGATGCAGTTGTCGATCACCACCCCGGCTTCGATGTTGACGTTGTCGCCGATGGTGGTGGGGCCGAGGATGACGGCGTTGGGGTTGATACTGCAATTGCGGCCGACGGTGACGAGCTTGGAGCAGGAGAGCACTTGTCTTTGTTCGAGGAGCGCCTGCCACAGCACTTGCAGTTTGAAGACCAGGTCTTTTTCGATCCGGGCTTCGGTGCGCGCGCCGCGCGAGAACAGGCCGAAGATGGCGTCGGCGATGAAGATGTGCACCCAGCTTTCGATGGAAAGGCAACTGCGGAGCGGCACCTGAAAGGTGAGCTGGCCCTGATCGGTGGCCATGTAGGTGGGGATGCGGTAGTAGCCAATCTCACGCGACTCAAAGTCAATGACCAGCGGCTCGGCGTCGGCGGCGGGGCCTTTGGGGAAGTACCAGAGGTCGGCCAGGTACAAGTCGTCCTGCCGGGTGTAGCCGTGGGCCAGGGGCAGGGCGTGTTGCATGAAGGCCCGGTTGGTCTTAGAAAACGCCGCCCGGCAGGGGCGGCCAGACCGGATCGCTTCGGCCAGAAACGCGGTCAGGTAGCCTTCGTCGAAGAACAAGTTATCGCGGCACACAATCTGCTCGACGGGGTCGGGCGGGATGTCGGCAAAGAGGCCGGATTTGACTTCGCGCTCTTCGGTGGTGTAGCGGGCGAGCAAGTCGCGCTGGTGAAGCCAGAGCGGCTTGTTCAGCACCCGCAGGTCGCGGGCCGGTTCGTTGAAGGGGGCGATGTTGCAGTTATACCGCAGAATGACTTTTCGCATAGAAGCGTTTAGAAAATGACTGCCTGTAGAGCGAGATGGCATCTCACTCTACAATCGTAACGCAAATAAAGCATCCGCGCCATGTGATTTACGGGCGGGAAGCCGCGTGAGGCCGATTGTTCTATAGGGAATACTAGCCGATTGGCGGTGACAAGTAAAGTGTGACCCTCGTTACGGAACCATTTCAGTTTTCGGGGGAAAAACGGGGGGAACTGCAAGGCCGTTTCTCTGAATAAAGAACAACGGATTCTACGAATTCAACGGATCGGGTAATCCGCTGAATTCGGCAAATCCGTTGTTCTAGCCGAGGCGGTTGAAGTTTTAGTCCAGCGGCTTCTTGTCTATGACGATAGTGCAGGTTTCGTCGCCGCGGGCGATGCAGGCGATTTCTTGCACCGAGAAGTTTTTGCCGCCGCTCACCCAGTAGAGCGATTCCTGGAGGATGCCGACGGCCAGGTGACAACAGGGCGTGTCGGACTTGCGGCCCCAGCAGATCGGGCAACGCTCGTTGTGCCAGATGATGCGGTCTTCTTCTTCGCCCAGGCGGACGCGCTGGTCGGTGTATTTGTTGAAGGTGTCGGCGAAGACTTCAGCCCCGACTTTGAGCTTCATATTTAATGGAAGGAGCCGGAAGGCCAGGTCGGCAATGCCGAGCACCGGGCCAAATTCCTTGAGGCCGTATTTGAAGCAGGCCCGCCCGGCCCGCAGGGCCAGGCCCCGGCCGCCGCGCGGCCCGTACATGTCGTCGAGCGATTGCTGGATGGAGCCGACTTCGTCGAAGCCGAACTGCCGATCAAAGTTGTTGGGGGGGTAGTTGTTAATCAGGTACCGAAGTTTGGCCAGGTTGAGGACGGCGTTCACGCCGTTGCGGCCCATGATTTCTTCCATGGCCAGAAGCACGATCCGGCCAATTTTGTTCGGGTAATAATACCTCGGCGTGACCGCCGTTTGCTCCGTCGTCATTCTTTACCGTCCAAGAAATCCTTGAGAGTGCTGATGAATTTTTCCGGTTCGTCAATCATCGGAAAGTGGCGCGAGCCGCGCATGATTTCGATGCGGGCCTGCGGCACCCCGGCTTTGAGCGGCTCGTACTGCTTGGGGTGAACGATCGTGTCGCCAATGCCGTACACGCCCAGCGTCGGCACGCGCACTTCCTTTAGCCTCGGCCGCAAGTCGGTGCGGCGCAAACTGCCGATGGAGGCGAAAAAGGATTCCAATGTCGTTTTCGACAAATCCCGCTCTTGCATATGATACCAGCCCAGCGGGTTTTTGTTGACGATGAGCGGCGAGAAGGCGCGCACACCCAGGCGCAACAGCACCGGCATGTTGTAGACCGGGATGGCAACGGGCCGGTGACCGGCCAGGCGCAGGAAAATATTGAGCGAGGAGCCGACGATGGGCGACCCGACGACCACCACTTTTTGCGCCCGCCGGGGATAGTCAATGGCCACGCTCAGGCTGACGGTGCCGCCCATGCTGTGCCCGACCAGCGGCGCCGACTCGATGCCGAGTTGCTCCATGAACTGGTCTACCAGGGAGACAAAGTCGGCGACGGCGTAAGTCTCGCGCTTTTTGCCGGACTCGCCAAATCCCCAGAAGTCGAGAGCGTAGGTGCGGTAACCGCGGCCCAGGACTTCCATCGTCCTTTGCCACAGTCCCCACGAGCCAAGCCAGCCGTGGAGGAGCACCACCGGCTTGCCCTGACCGTAAGTTTCGTAATGAACGATTCCCTGATCGGTGACGATTGAACTCACGAACGGGAGTCCTCCGGAGGCGGGTTAGGCTTCCATTTCAGCCAGGATGCTGTAGAGCAGTTCGAGCAGAACTGCCTTCACGCTCTCACGGTTGGTGGCAACACAGGGAAGAAGTTTGACGTTCGGGTCGAGGCGCAGGGCGATGCGCAAATCTTCGGGAGCCCAGGCTTCGGGGTGGTCTTGCTTGTTGGCGGCCACCACGTAGGGGGTGGGGGCGTAGGCCCGGAATGTTTCCAGAATGCTTTTGGCTTCGCGGAAAGTTTCGGGCCGCGAGCTGTCCACCATCACCACAAAGCCCAACATGCCTTCCGACAGGATTTCCCACATGAAATCGAACCGCCGCTGGCCGGGGGTGCCAAAGAGGTAGAGCACCAGTTCCGCGTCTACGGTGATGCGGCCAAAGTCCATGGCGACCGTGGTGCTTTCCTTGATCTTTTCGGCCTCCGATGAGATTTTGCGTTCAGTCCGGACGACGTCAATTTCACTGACGGTGCTGATGAATTGCGTTTTGCCGGAACTAAACGGGCCGGTGACAACCATTTTGACGGTTTGCATACGTCTCTACTCCCACCCTACAATGAGCGAATTCGGGAAATGAGTTTGTTGACCAATGATTTCTCTTGCTGTTTAGCGGCCTCGGTCAGCGGCTTGCGTTGGGGGGCGCCGGGGAGGGGCCTGGTTCCGCCAATGGGCCGCACCAGTTCTACCAGCCCGGCCTGCAGGAGGCCGTAGACGATGCGCCGGATGTCGAGATCGTTCATGGTATTGGCTTTGGCGATTTGCCGGATGGTGTTCTTGGGGTTGATGTACGACACCACTTTCCACTCTTCGACGTTCAGGTTGACGTTCTTCAGCCGGGCGTCGGGTTTGTCGGTGAATTTGAGAGCCAGGTCGAGGTTGGGTAGTTCTTCCTGCAGTTGCTCCCACTCCCGCATCCGGCGCGAGCCTTCGATGATGACGTTGTCGAGGTCAATAGGCACGGTGATGCGCTCGGCGGGGGGGCTGGCATTGGCCTCAAAGTTGAAGATGCCTTCGACCCAGGTGAAGAGGCGGTAGGCCACATCCAGAATATGTTGTTTGATGCTTTGCAGGATTTCAGTCTGGGTGACGTAGCCGGAGTTGATCAACAACAGGCCGAGCGCCTTGTCGTTGGCGGCTTCGGCCCGCTGGTGCAACGCTCTGGCCTGCTCGTCGGTAAGCTTGCCGACTTTGCGTAGCACAAAGGCCAGGCTGGGGTCTTCGTTCCCCACCTGGGCGAAGATCAATTTGCCTTCGCGGAACGCCATCCGCGCCGCTTCGGTGGGGCCTTCGATGGTTAAAGTGCCGGTTTTGCGGGCCAGGCTGATCAAGTTAAGTAGTTTATCGGTGCTGAAATCACGCAGGTTGCCCCGGAGTGGCATTGTTCCCTCTTACGGCTGACCAATTGCAAGCGAGCTTCGGAATTTTGCCGGATTATACTACACTAAATATCTCCCGGCTCGTCGGCCATCCGCACCAGCCTGGGCGTGAACTTGCCAATGATCTCGACGAGGTCGCTCTGGGCGGCGATGATCGATTCGATGGGCTTGTAGGCTTGCGGCGCTTCGTCCAGCCCGCCGCCGAGGAGGGTGATGCCGCGTTCGCGCAAGTAAGCGTCGCGCGCCGTTTTGGTGATCGAGTGAATGGCCGCCTTGCGGCTCATTTGCCGCCCGGCGCCGTGCGAGGCCGAGTTCAACGAGTCGGCCAACCCTTTGCCGCGAACCAAGTAACCGGCGTCGCCCATCGAACCCGGAATCACGCCCAGCACGCCCGGCCCTGCCGGAGTCGCGCCCTTGCGATGCACGATCACATTGCTTCCATCCGGCAATTTTTCTCGCCAGGCGAAATTATGGTGGTTCTCGACGACGACAAGCTCTTTGAGACCGGCGGCGGCGGCCACGCGATGATGAATGACGTAATGGTTAGCCGAGGCAAAGCGTCCGGCCAACTCCATCGAGAGCCAATACTCCTGCCCCTCTTCTGAGTCGAGCGTCAGCCACGACAGGTGGCGCGCGCTCTTGTCAAGGCCGGGGTGTTTCTCCATCGCCAGCTTCGAGTAGTAGTCGGCAATTTTGAAACCTACACTGCGCGAGCCGCTGTGTGAGAGCAGGGCCAGATATTCTCCAGCCGACAGCCCAAATTCGGGCGCGTCTTGTTTGAGTGAGAACGCGCCCCACTCGACAAAGTGGTTGCCGGTTCCGCTTGTGCCCAACTGCCGGCGAGCGTTGTCTTGCAGTGAGCGAAGTAACCGCGTAGCTTCCCACGCCGGGTCGTCCAGCACCGCATGTTCGGCGCGGCGGCTTCCCTTCCATTCTGCGCCCATGCCGAACTGCGTTTGCTCCAGCAGTGATTTCTCGAACTGGCCGGGCTTCTGGCCGATCAGGTGCGGCGAGACTTCATAGATCGAAAGGCGCATCCGGCAGGCAATGTCCACGCCGACGGCGTAGGGGATAACGACGCCGTCGGTGGCAAGGACGCCGCCAATGGGCAGGCCGTAGCCCACGTGGGCATCCGGCATCAACGCCCCGACCACACTGACGGGTAAACGCATCGCCGAATCCATCTGTCGTAATGCTTCCTGATCAATGTGCTCTTCGCCCCACACCCGATATTGAAGCGGGAGCGCCCGCAGCGCCTCGTCTTGTTTTGACTCATGACTTTGGGCGAGCCGCAAGCACTCGCGGGCCAGGTCGGCCAGGAGCGGGTCGGCCAGGAAACCGCCGGGGTTTTGGCGGACAGAGTCGAGCCTGGCCAGGATCGAGTCCCGGTCGAAGCCGTCGGCTTCAAGTTGATCGGCAACGGACTTGGCCAGGCCGATGATCTTGCCGTCGGGCCAGCCGTTGAGTTTGAGAATCTTGCCGGTGATCATGTTGATGATTATACTCCTCGCTTGCCCCCCTCCCTCTTTCCCTCTATACTCTATACCTATACTTATACTCTCCCTGAATTTGTGCGACACTGTTACACATCCGAATAACTCGCCAAACCCTTAGGGTCCGCTTCGCGAGACCCTAAGGGTTTATGGGGACTATGCCACCCAACAAGCGCCAGCCCCAAAAGAAGAAGCCCGCCGCCAAGAAGCCCTTGCCCGCCCGCCGCGCCCCGCGCGCCTCATCGCAACGCATCAGCGTGATGAAGGGCGGTACGGCAGTCGCCGGCAGTATCCACTGCGCCGAGTTCGTCGGCGGCAATAAACGCATCACCTACGGTTTCACAGCCAAAGCTGTCGCGCATATTGTCGAAAAGCTCATCCCTCTCATCGCCCGGGGCGGCGCGCTCTTGCCCGCCGATGAGTCAGGCCGCGCGCTCCGTATCGAATACGACGGCGAGTCACTCACCTTCGCGCCGGGCGCGGCGCAGTTGCTTGAGAAGCAACACAGCCGGCGCTCGCATCTGCTGGCCCTCACCCTGCATCAGGACTATCGCGCCTGGGCCACCCGCTTCGTGCCGCTGGCTGGCAAAGTAGATATTCGCAAGACGGTGGAAGGCATGGATATTCCGGTTGGGTACAGCGAGTTTCGAGTCCCCACTGGCGGCGAGGGGCAGGCTGCCTACGAGCCGCTCGAAGACATCACCACTGCGGTAACCAGGCACCCGGCCTTCGTCATCCTCGGCGACCCGGGCGCGGGCAAGACCACCACCTTGCAGAAGATTGCTTACGAGGCGGCAGTGGCCCTCCTCGGCGACAAGCCGGGCCGCATCCCGTTCTTCGCCCGCCTCAGCCAGCAGAAGAACCGCGAGCCGTTCGACTTTCTCGAAGCCGAATGGCGACGCCGCCTGGGCGCATCCTTCGCCCAGGCTCTCGACGGCGGCCACTGCCTCCTGCTGATTGACGGCCTCAACGAACTGCCGCGTGAGGACCGTGACGAACGCTTGAAAGATTGGCGGCTGTTTGCCCACGAGTATGGCGGCGCGAATCAGATTCTGTTCACCGGGCGCGAACGCGACTACGCCGGGCAACTGGAACTGCCCCGGGTGCGGGTGGATGCCCTCGACGGAGCCCGCATCGCCGACTATCTGCGGCGGCACCACGCCGAGGGCCTCGCCCCGCAACTGGCCGACCCCCGCTCGCGCCTGGGCGATCTGGCTCGCAATCCGTTCAATCTCTCTTTGCTCGTCTACGCCTACCAATCGGACCAGCGCGAGATGGGCAACCGGGGCCGCCTGCTGGAATGGTTTGTGGACAACCTCTTTCGCCGCGAAGAACGTCTGGCGCACAAAGGCTGGCTGGCCCGCGATGCGCAAGTGGCCGCCCTGGCCCGCCTGGCCTTTGCCATGCAAGAGCAGGGCGAGAGCACCACACTCGATTTGAAGGCGGCTCGCGCCATTGTGCCGGTCGCAGTGGAAGTGAACGGCGAAGAAGTCGCCATCCGCCCCGCCGACCTCTTCCGCTTTGCCCGCGCCGCCACCCTGCTCGACCCGGCCATTGACCCCGATATTCGCTTCTATCATCACCTGGTGCAGGAATACTTTGCCGCGCTCGAACTCCTGCGGCGCTTCGAGGCCGGTGAAGCCCCTTCAACAGGCTCAGACCTGCCGGGTCTGGTCGAAAGTCCGGCAAACTTCACGGCGAAGCCGGGCAAGACCCGGCAGGTCTTAAGTCAGTTGTGGCAGAGCAAACGCCTGATTGACGAGATGCCGCCGGGGGACGTGGGCGACTGGGACCCGCTCCCCGAGCCGCCTGCCACCGGCTGGGAAGTGACGACGATACTCGCCTGCGGACTCGCCCCCGACCCGGCCCGTCTCATCGAAGCCGTCCGCCCGCACAACCCCAACCTGGCCAGGCGGTGCCTGGATGAGTCGGGCGTTGACCCTGCCAAAAACCAAGCGCCAAAATCCCAAAATCCCAAACTCCAAATCCAGAATGACTTGCTGGCCGAGCTAACCAACCCCGCCGTTCACCTGCGCGCCCGCCTGCAAGCCGGGTTCACCTTGGGGCGGATTGGCGACCCGCGCTTTGAGTTGAAAGTTATCAACGGCGTGAAGGTAATCCGGCCAACGCTGGTGGATGTGCCGGGCGGGACGTATACGATTGGCAGTGCCGACGATGACCCTGATGCTTTTGACTCCGAAAAACCTCAACACACTGTTGACCTGCCCGCCTTCGCCATTGGCAGGTGGCCGGTGACCAACGCCGAGTTTGCCTGTTTCATGGAAGCCGGGGGTTACAAGGATGACCAGTGGTGGAAGACCGAGTTGGCGAAACGATGGTTGAGAGGTGAAGACGTGGCAGGCGGGCAGTTGAATTACTATTTGAACCTGTGGCGATTTACTCAGACGAACGCTGATTGGAAGGCGCAATTGGAGGGCATAGGAAATTTCTCGCCCGACCAAATTCAAACTGTCGAAGCAATTGCCAAAATGAGCGAAGAAGATCTGAGAAGGGCGCTTAGCAAAGGTTTATCGGCAAAGTCTCGTGAGCGACCTGAGTATTGGCACGATGCAGATCGCAACAACACCTCACAACCCGTCGTCGGCCTCACCTGGTTTGAAGCCAACGCCTACTGCGAATGGCTCTCGGCGATCGCCGGGCGTGCCCATCGCCTGCCCAGTGAAGTAGAATGGGAAGCGGCGGCGCGTGGCCCTTCGGCTTCGCTCAGGGTGCACTCTTCGACTACGGCGGAGAAGAACACTCCGCGCTCCGCTCAGGGCGCTGTGAGGGTGTATCCCTGGGGAAATGATTGGGATGTTACCAAAGCTAACACGATCGAAGGGCGGGTGTTGAAGCCCTCACCTGTCGGCGCGTATGCCGCCGCTGGCGGCGTTGGGTCGTTCGGGATAGAAGATCAAACGGGCAATGTGTGGGACTGGACAAGCTCGCTCTATCAGCCATATCCTTACGACTCAAAGGATGGCCGGGAAGAGGCGAATGCTGAAGGCGAACGTGTCGTGCGCGGCGGCTCGTGGGACAACGATGGTAGGTACGCCCGCTGTGCGTCCCGCTACAGGCTCGCGCCCGCTTTCTTCACCGACTATATCGGGTTTCGTGTTCTCTCCCCTGTCTCTATTTCTGGATTCTGATTTCTGACTGCTGAATTCTGGCTTGCTGTTTTCTGCGGGGGGGGTGTGGGGGGGCGTTCTTTGCCCCCCCACCGGCGAAAAAATTTTTGGGTAGTCGGCTTTCTGGCATCGGGCGTCAACGGATGCTTCGCGCAACCGCTTCGCGTAAACGGATAGTAATACTCACATGACGAATGTATGGAAGGGCTAGCGGTTCATCTTGATTTACGACAGCACGCGAAGCGTGAGCGGAGCGGCGTTCTTTGCCGCGCAGTCGAACGCTTCGCGTGCGGCTCGTAAACGAAACTGGAATTTGCTTTAGAGCGGCTACCACTACGATTCACAGCGCAAACTGCGAGGTTATACTTTTACGACTCCTGAGGCGAATTCCTTTTCGATTTATGGAGAAAGACCTGTCAGGTCTCACAAAATAGCTGGCAACACCGGCGATCCGATAAAGACCTGACAGGTCTGGCGTGTAAACCAATTAGGAATCTGCTCTAATGGAGACAAGGAGGTCTCACCTATGGCCAAGAAAACCGTCACCAAAAAGAAAACATCCACCAAAACCAAAGCCGCCGCCAGGAAAAAGCCCGCCGCCAAAAGCGTCCGGCAAAGCCTGCGCACCATGAAGGGCGGCACGGTCGTCGGCGGCGACATCAAGGCCGGTCGCGACTTGATCATGGGCGACCAGTATAACTACGCCGCCCGCGTCACCTCACCGCAGGAGTTCGTGAGCGAACTGCAAAAACTGCGCGGGCAGATCGTCGCCCTCAAAGACCAGCCCCAACTCGCCCCCGCCCACCAGCAAACCATCGAAGTGGTCGAAGGGCAGGTAGAGCAGGCCATCGAAGAAGCGCAGAAGCCCCAACCTCTCGGCGCGCGCATAACGGCGGCACTCACCGGGGCCAAAGCGGTGATGGACTCGTTATCGGGCGGGGTCGCTTCCGCCGTCGGCCTGGGCGCGGCCCTGGCCGGGCTGGGGCAAATTGCGCTCAAGTTGTTTGGGAGTTAGTATTCAGTAGGTGCAAAAGTCGCATACAAATTTGTCTGACAACTTTTCGAGTATCGGTAACTTGGTTTGAACTACAACAGCCAAAGCTGGAGCGACAGAGAAAATGCCATGTATGTGGGCCTATACGAGTGACTTTCCGCTACAGGTAGCGGCAGATGAACTCTGTTTGTTGATGAAGGGCCGTCGGGTGTGATAGGTGTAAACTTGACTTAAATTGTCTTGTATGCGACTTTTGCACTAACTGTTAGTATTCCCTCCCCTGTCCCGCGTCGTCTGCGGAACTGGGGAGGGTTAGGGTGAGGGTAGGGCATGCCTCGCACACGCAAATCATCTGCCAAACAAGTCGGGGACATCACCGCCGCCCGCGACGCCATCCTCGGCGACCAGATCAACAACATCACCCTGGTTCTGCAAATGGGCGCGTTCACGCCGCCGCCCGATCTGGCCCAACTGCGCGCCGACTATCTCGACCATCTGCGCCGCGCTTACCGCGCCCTCGACTTCAAAGGCATCCCCCAACTGCGCACCCTGCCCATCGAACTGATGCTGGAAGAAGTCTACGTGCCGCTTCTGGCCCGGCCCGAACTGCCCGCCGGTGAGACCTGGGAACGGCGTTTGGCCGGGCGGGCTTTCGGCGGCGAAGCGCTCGCTGTCGAAGCGATGCCGGAAATGACCGCCAGCGCCGCCCCGGCGCGTGTCGAAGAGGCCATGGCCCGGAAGGCGCAGGTCGTCGTCCTCGGCGACCCCGGCTCGGGCAAATCCACCCTGCTTAAGCATCTGGCCTTGCGCCTGGCCTCCGAGCCGGACGCGCCCCTGCCCATCCTCATCCCCCTCAACGCCTATGCCCGCGCCGCCGACCGCAACCTGCACCAATATCTGCCGGAATACTTCGCCGGCCGGGCCAGGGGTGTGGCCGCCCTCGGCCCGCTGTTCGACAGCGCTATCGTCCAGGGCAAAGCGGTGATTCTCCTCGACGGGCTGGACGAAGTGCAGAGCGACCGGGCCTACGTGGTGAACAAAGTAGAAGCCTTCGCCCGCGAGGCCGCCGCGCGCGGCAACAAGCTCGTCGTCACCAGCCGCATCGTCGGTTACCGCGATGTTGCCCTCAACCCCAAAGACTGGGCGTTGTACACCCTGCTCGATTTTGACCACGACGCCATCGGGCAATTCGTAAGCCGGTGGTGCCCGGCGTTTGAGAAAAGCACACTGGGCGACACGCCCGAAGCCCGCGCCGCCGCCGAAGAAGAAAAGGCCGGTCTGCTGGAAGCCATTGACGCCAACCCCGGCGTTGCCAACCTGGCCAGCAACCCGCTCCTGCTCACCATCCTGGCCCTCATCAAACGGCAGGGCGTGGAACTGCCCAAGAGCCGGGTGAAGCTGTATGACCGTTATCTCGAAACCCTGATCGAAGCCTGGAACAAAGCCCGCTCGTTGGACAAAAAGTCGGGCGGCGAGTCGCTCAACTACAACGAGACCCTCAACGCGCTGGGGCCGCTGGCCCTCAAGATCCGCGAAGAGAATCCGACGGCCGGCCTGGTGTCGGAGCGACAGCTATTGCGCTGGCTGGCCGACTACTACAAGGGCGACGAATGGGGACTCAAACCCGGCCCGGCTCTGCAGAAGGCGGGCGAATTTCTGGACAGCGTGCGCCGCGATTCCAATTTGCTGGTGGAGCGCGGCGAGGGGCAATACGGCTTCATCCACCTGACCTTTGAAGAGGCGCTGGCCGCCTATGGCCTGGTGAGCGCCGGCCAACTCGACCTCAACCGGAGTCTGACCACCATCCAAGGGCGCCTCACCGATCCTGGCTGGCGCGAGACGATCCTGCTGGCGGTGGGGGTGTGGGGCTTGCTCAACCGCCAACCACTGGTGGCCGGAGAAGTGGTGCGCGCCATGCTCAAGATGGATTGCGCCGCTGAGAATGCGGGCCAAAACATATTGCTGGCCGGAGCCTGTCTTGAGGACGTGGGCGCGGACGGGCTGGGCCGGGCCGCCGCCAACGACGTCATTGCCGCCCTGCTGGCCGCCAGCCGGAACCGTTCATTGCCCCCGCCAGTTCAGCGCGATGCGGGCTTCATCCTGGGCCGCGCCGGTTGGAAGCCGGACGACCTTGACCGATTCATCCTCATCCCGGCTGGCCCGTTTCTTTATGGCGATAAGAAACTTCCCGCCACAGTCCAGCAACCCTTTGCCGTTGCCAAGTACCCGGTCACTAATCTTCAATACCGCCGCTTCGTCGAAGCCAAAGGCTACGACCACCGCGAGTTGTGGAGCGATGACGGCTGGGCGTGGCGCACCGGGACCTATGACAGCAAAGCGCCGAAAGAATACAAAGACTGGTTGGCAGGTCGCCCACCAGAGAAACGCGGTGAGCCGTTCTTCTGGCACGATTCGAAGTGGAACAACCCGCTGGCCCCGGTGGTCGGCGTGAGTTGGTTCGAGGCCGGAGCCTATGCCAACTGGTTGAGCAAGGAACTGGGCAAACCCCTGCGCTTGCCGACTGAAGAAGAGTGGGAGCGCGCCGCCCGCCACACCGACGGGCGCGAGTATCCGTGGGGAGATAAGTTTGATCGCAACCGGCTCAACGGCGCAGAATTCTGGAGCGGTGAGGCTGACTTGAGTGATTACAAAAAATGGGCCGACTGGTTCAAGAGCGATTCATTCAAATCGGCGTCTACAACCAGAGTCGGTCAGTTCCTTGAAGGAAATTCCGAGACTGGCCTGAGCGACATGAGCGGCAATGTGTGGGAATGGACGGACTCATGGTACGACGACGAGCAAGTCTATCGCACCGTGCGCGGCGGCTCGTGGGGCAGCAATAGTGGGGACGCCCGCTGTGCGTACCGCAACAGGAACGCGCCCGATAACTTCAACAACAATATCGGGTTTCGTGTTCTCTCCCATGACCTTGAACGACTGGCCGGTAAATCCCGCTGGAACCAGAAGCGGGACGGGGCCACAACTTTAGAGACAGCGCCGCCCGTCCCCGGCTGGCCCTACCGCTTCTCCCCTCTCCTGCCCGCGCACTTCGGGCAGGGGAGGGGCCGGGGGTGGGGTCAGCCAAATATCAAACCGGCCTCGCGCCCTCTGGTAGCTCTGGTACGGCGCAGTCGCAGAGCGAACGTTGGCGCGAGGCCGCCACCACGGTGCTCACCCATTTGTTTGGGGTGTAACTCTTCTCAACCCATATTCGCTTTGGTGAACTTTTCGATCTGGGCCGCGTGAGCCGGGTCGTAGCAATCGCCAAACCTGGTCTTGGGCATCCCCGCCTTCTTCTTCATCAACGCGTCGTACTCTTTATCATCCACAAAAGCCACGCAACGGCCAATGCTGGACTCGCCGTCCACGAAGCGCCACGGGAAGAAACCGATCTGAACCCGCCGGTTGAGCAGAAGGTCAATGTCGCCGCCGATGCACTCGGCGTGAATGATCCCGTGCGGGAACATTTCGATGTGCATCAGTTGATACTTGCTGTCGTCGAAAAACTCTTCCAGCGGCTTGCCGTATTTCTTTTCGAACACCTTCCTGGCCTGCCGGGCCTGGCGCGGGTGCCAGTCGCGGATGATGGTGTTCATCGGGTGGTCGGCGCTCCCGCAGTCCACCGCCGTGTGCACGCAAAGGTTGTCAGACGGCCAAAGGAAGCTGGTCTCGGCGGGCGGATAAGGTTTCCCATCCGCCACTCAACCAAGCGGCCCGGGCTTTGGCGGTTTTCACCGCTCCGGGGACGAG
>Ga0247727_10004094_pt1 | contig 31335 bp, 25 predicted proteins | sample WisWelCaveWW1625_FD_202498 | JGI IMG/M metagenome (GOLD analysis project Ga0247727, IMG submission 202498) | Biofilm microbial communities from Wishing Well Cave, Virginia, United States - WW16-25 | ecosystem: Environmental > Aquatic > Deep subsurface > Groundwater > Cave microbial mat | place... | reverse complement strand
GATCCACCAGTCCATGGCGGGGCGGTACTACCGCCTGCTCGCGGGCGCCGGGGTCCGGGGCCGGGTGCTGGTGACCGGCGGCCCGGCGGCGGACACCGGGCTTCTGCGGGCGCTCGAGGAGGAGGCCGCGGCCAACCGCTCCCCGCTGGAGATCCGATCGAGCCCCCGGTCGGTCCTCGCCGGCGCCATCGGCGCGGCGCTCTGGGGGACCTTCCGGGCGCGGCGCCTGGCGGGGCGGGGGCTCGCCGGCTCGGGGACGAGGCCGTGAGCGGCGTCCTCCTCTCGCTCGAGGGGAAAAACGCGCTCGTCACCGGGGGGAGCGGCGGCATCGGCTCGGCCGTGCTGCGGCGCCTGCTCGAGGCCGGGGCGCGGGCGGCGAGCGTCGACCTCCCCGGCGCCCCCGCACCTCCCCCCGAGGCGCTCCGCCTCGACGCCGACCTGGCCCGCGGGGAGGAGGTGCGCCGCGCGGTCGGCGAGGCGGCCGAGCGCTTCGATGGCGCCCTCCACTTCCTCGTGCACTGCGCGGGCATCACCCGGGACGGGCTCCTCTGGAAGATGCCCGAGGGCGACTGGGAGGCGGTCCTCCGCGTGAACCTGAACGCCGCCTTCCACCTCCTCAAGGCCGCGGTCCCCCTGCTCCGCCGCGCGGGCTCGGGGTCCGTGGTGCTCGTCTCCTCCATCAACGGCCAGCGGGGGAAGTTCGGGCAGGCGAACTACTCGGCGAGCAAGGCGGGGCTCGACGCGCTGGCCCGCACCGCGGCCCGGGAGCTGGGGCGGTTCCGGGTCCGGGTGAACGCCGTGGCGCCGGGCTTCGTGGAGACGGCCATGACGCGGGACCTCCCGGCGGTCGTCCGGAAGCGGGCCGAGGAGGAGACGGCGCTCGGGCGCCTCGGCGCCCCGGAGGAGGTCGCCGACGTCGTCCTCTTCCTCCTCTCGGACCTCTCCCGCCACGTGACGGGGCAGGTCCTGCGCGTGGACGGGGGGCAGCTCATCGCGTAGGAGGCCGGGATGCCGGAGACCGGATGCGGCGCGGCGGTCGTGCGGGGGCTCCGGCCCCGGGACCTGGAGGCGGTGATCGCGCTCGACGCGCGGATCACGGGCCGCCGCCGGGACGAGTACTTCCGGGCGAAGCTCGACCAGGCGATGAAGGAGACCGGGATCGTCGTCTCGCTGGCCGCCGAGGTGGACGGCGCCTTCGCGGGCTTCCTCCTCGCCAAGGTCTTCTACGGGGAGTTCGGCGAGATGGAGGCGGCGGCGGTGCTCGACACCCTCGGCGTCCACCCGGCCTTCCGCGGGAAGGGCGTGGGGCGGGCGCTCCTGGCGCAACTGCGCACGAACCTCCTCGGCCTCGGGATCCGCACGCTCCACACGGAGGTCTCCTGGGAGGGGCAGGACCTCATGGCCTTCTTCCGGAAGGAGGGCTTCCGGCCCGCCCCGCGGCTCTGCCTCGACCTCGACCTCGAGGCCCACCGGGGTCGGGACGAGGCCGGGCCGTCGTGAAGCTCGCGCGGTCCGCCCGGACCGCGCTGCTCGCGGCCATGGAGATGGCGGCGGCGGACGGGGAGCCCGTCACCGTCGCCGAGGTCGCGGGCCGCCACGGGCTCTCCCCGACCGCGCTCGCCAAGGTCCTCCAGCAGATGGTCCGCGCGGGGCTCGCGGTCGGGAGCCGCGGGGTGGGGGGCGGCTACCGGCTGGCGCGGGACGCCTCGGAGGTCTCGGTGGCCTCGGTGCTCTCCGCCTTCGAGCCCCCGCCCGCCGCCCCCGGCCCGCCGCCCGGGGACCCGGTCGAGGCCCGCCTCCACGCGCTGCTCCAGGAGGTGGACGAGACCGCCCGCTGCACGCTGGCGTCCGTCACCCTGGCGACGCTGGCGCGGGGGCCGGAGGTCCTCGGACGTCCTACGCCCTATCGGACTTACCACCCTCTTGCCTGAAAGTGAATGCCCAAGTGAGACAGTGAAGCGCTCCGAAGCCACGCTAGAGCAAGAGGATACGCCTTGACTCGAGGGAGCAGATGAACTACTCTTTCTCCCGGATGCCGACGAGGTCTCCGGTTGCGACTCCTCATGGGCATCATAGGACATCGGAATGGAGAACTGCGAGGGCCGCCTGGAAACAGCTCAGGGCATGATCGTTCGCGCAGGATCAGCACGTGTCGCTTGGGCGTCCTGGCGAAGTGGCTTCAAGACCCGGCTTCGAGTGGAGCCTGTAGCCGGAGCGGTCTGAATGCCCCCAGAGTTATCTGCAACACTTGCCATCCTGCTTAACATCACGGTTGTGTTCGGGGCGTTCGTCGTTACTTTCCTGGCGTTCTCATTGCACAAGTCGAAGTTCTTTCTCTTGATGTCGGCGTCATGGGGCATCAACGCCCTTTACCTTCTTCTCGAAATCGTGTTCTTCGCAGACAAGCAATCACGATCCACACAGACGATTGGCTATCTTGTCGGACTAGTCTCCTCTGTTCTAATGTATCTCGCCTACAAGTCGGCGAAGAGGGGCGCTGGAATCCGACGGAAGCAAGCATGGCTGTACTTGGCATTCTGGGCGATCCCCATCATTGGCGGTCTGGTGATACAGTTGATCCCGCTAGGTCTCTCAGGCGATAAGTACTTCGCACTAATGACTTCGCCCGGTGTGGCATTCTCAGCCCTCGTTCTCCTTCGGCTCGGATGGTTGTTTTACAGATCTAACCCGACGACATTGCTGAATCTGACAGAAAGCCCAGAGCTCGGGATACTCTCAATTGCTCCCGCCGGTCCCCCTATTATTGGAACGCTTTCAACAAAGTACCCACCGGAGGTCCCAAAGGATGCCGAGACTAGGGCGAGGGACGCGAGGAGGCTCCTCATCGGCTTTAGTACTGCATATGGTATCCTGCAACTTGCGTATCCATTTAGGTCACTCATTGGGCGCGCAGGATACGATTATGTCCCCTTTGCAATCGGCGCTGTATCCAAGTTGATTTACCTAATGGCGATAGGAGCTCTCCTGCGAGCCAGCTTCATTCGCATGACAAAGGGCATTGAAGAACAGTCTACTAGGGCAGTCTTGGGGATGATTGCCCTCAGCGTTGAACACGACGTGAGAACTCCGCTTAGTACGATTAGGTCAAACCTCTCACTCTTGGCACGACAGGATGTGCCGGACTCCGCCAGGCGCAGGTACTATTCTGAACTCCGACATGATGTCGAAAGGATATCTGCAGCATTGCAGCTCATACCGGAGATTCGAGAAGGTCAGAGTTTCATTGACCACCACAGCGAGATTATTGACCTGTATGGCCTTACGCAACGGGCAATTAAGAATGTAAGAGTGCGCTTTTCGTCGTTGCACCTAACGCCGAGCATAAAGGTACACGGGGCCCCTGGAGTTCTGAGAATAAAAGCATGGGCGCCGCGACTGGAGCAGGCGCTGACAAATATCATGACAAACTGTTTTGAGGCCTTTCCGGAGGACTCGCGCGTTGAGATCGCCATTGTGCTCAGGAGCCATGAGGGCCAATGGGCAGAGCTGCTGATAAGAGACTGCGGGTGTGGGATACCAAGAGACCAGTTGAATCGTATTGCGCAGCCGATGTTTTCACTAAAGCCATTAAGGCCGCAATCAGCGAATACCGGAATGGGCCTATACATTGCAGTGCGCCTGATCGAGCAGCATCGGGGGGTCATCAGAGTCGAGAGTGATGGTAAGTCCTTCACGGTGGTTACGGTAAGACTGCCTCTCGTCCTAAGGGGAGATTGAGCCAAATGGGGCCTGCTACAAGAACGGCGGCAGCGGGAATGTCGACTAGGCGATTCTCCTGCCTTCTCGTGGATGACGACGAACGCTACGGAAAGACAACGAAGGAGCTAATGGAGAGTCGCAATCACATAAGTGTTGATATCGCCACAAATGCAGGAGTGGCGGAGGAGAAACTTCAGGGCACCACGTATGATTGCATATTGGTTGATAATCTGCTTGGTACGACGCCGCCGTGGCAAGTGGGGTCCGAGTGGTTGCTACAGAGGCTTCCTGGTTTGAAGGACTCTTTTATCGTACTCCTGACCGGCTTCGGAGTGGATGAGAGACTCAGGAACGCGCTGGAGGCTAGAGGAGTTCCTGTCGTAACAAAGGGGACTCATCTGGAGGAGCATTTGCTCAGGTTGCTGTATTCTGGAAGGCATCCTCGCCTTGAGGGCAAGGGTGAAGTGAGTAGGGTTGTTGGCGTATCCCGTCCTGGGACTGTTGGGCAAATGATGTCTGAGTTGTTCATGGAGTATCTGGAGGGACTTGGAGATCCCGAGAAACAAGTGCTATTCGTGCGGGGGCAGATGTTGTCAGTCGAAGAGTTGCTAGATGAGGGACGGCGCGGGGGAGAGAACTGGAATGCGGTGTCGGAGATGTTCTGTGACTACATCCGCCACTTGATGAAGCGGCAAAGCGAACGAAAGAGAGGCGGTGGGGAGGGTACGGAATGACGAGCAAGTGGATGGTCTGCTGTCCTGCGTCAGACTTGCTGACGCGGGTAATATGCCGATGGGTGGTGCGGGCATTGAACAAACAGAATGCTAGGTGCAATGCTGAGATGGTCGGTGGGGGAGTAGGGGCGGAAGAGATCGGGGAACTCGTTGAAAGTGTGAATCAGGATAAATGTGGCGTGCTGTACTTTGGCCACGGAGACGAAGAGTCTTGGCTCTTGAGGGTTGGGACCAGTGGTCTGGTGGGTTCCGGGTGGATACGCCTGGCCTGCGGTGAGGATTTCGTGGAGGGTCACCGAGCAGATATAGTGTCGTATTCATGCAAGACCGGTGTTTCATTCGGGTGGAAAGTAGTGGGGCGTGGAGTGGGTGCCAAGTTCATTGGATTCAAGGACTTCATCGATATTGCCCCGAGTTACCCGGATGCATTTGAGCGCATTATCAGTGGTCTAGTGGATATGGTGGCCCAGAATGGAGGAATACCCGATGACGGAGTGGGGGCGGTAAGAAGGCTGTACTCGGACGAGATAGAGAGATGGATTACGGGGCTTGAGGCGAGCCGTTCAGAAGCTTTTCTGATCGGGGCGATACTGCATAAGCAGCAGAAGGCGTTGGTTCAACATGGATGAGTGGCTCATGCGCTGCGGTGAGTAGCGTGTAATGGGTTGAGCGGATGACTGTTGGCAATGCCTCTGGAAGCGCACGTGGAGCGAAAGGGTGTCAGGCTGGTGACGTCGGCAAGGGGGGCTGCGGAGGGCAATGCCGCGGCCGGTTCCACGGGCCGAGGGCGGCGAGGATCTTGAGGACCGCGAGTAGCACCCCTGTGGCGAAAGCTCCTGCAGCCGGGAGGAGGACGGTCCCGACGAGGAGCGCCCCGAGCGCCGCAGCGATGAGGTCGATCGCATAGAGGCGGGTCGCCTCCCCGCCGGCGGCGGCCGCCGCCGGGAAGGTCGCCCCGGTGCACCAGCCCGTCGCCAGGACGACGGCAAACCAGGCGACGGGGGCCCATGTCGCGAAGGGCGCCACGGCGCAGAGCGTGGCGGTCGCGAGATCGAGATCCCGGAGCCGGTCCCCGCGGCGCCTCGCGCCGACCGCGATCCCCGCCATGAAGAGGGCTGCGAGGAGACCTAACTCGAGGTAGAGGTCGCCGCGGGCGTACTGGGTCCCCAGGAAGACCATGACCGCGAGGCCCAGCCCGGCAAAGCCCGTGGTCCCGACGGAGGCCGCCCCCGGTCCGCCCCTGGCGCCGGCGAGGGCCGCGAGGGCGAGGAGCGCTGCGGCGAGGACGGCGAGGGCGGCGGGAGACCCGAGGATGTCGAGACGGAGTCCGCCCTCCCTCGCACGGAGGAGGAACGTGCGGAAGTACGCCGCGGGACGGGCGTCGGTGTTGCGCTCGCCGCCGAGGTCTGCGGCGGCGTCGTCGAGGCGCTTCGCCAGGGCCTCCGCGTCGCCCTCGGGGAGGAGGAGGTGGAAGTGCTCCGGCCGGAAGCCCTGGGACACGATTCCGCGCTCCCGGAACCGTGCCTCGAGCTCCGCCGGATCCAGACGGGTCGGGTCCGTCCTCGAGGCGACGAGGAAGCCGGCCTCGCCGGGGACGACGGCGACGTGCGCGAAGGACTTCCGGACCGCCGCGACGACGAGCGCGTTCCGTTGCAGCAGGTCGTCGGGGAGGTACTCGCCGCGGCCGGGGAGCGAGAGCACCAGGAGCCCCGTCCTCGTCGCGGCCAGCGCGAAGAACTCCTCGGTGAAGAAGCGGTTCCCGGCGGCCGTGGCCGGCTCCGCCCCGAAGACGGCCACGAGGGCGTAGTGAGGAGCCTTGATCGTGAACGGCGAGAGGCGGAGCACGGCCCGCAGGTCCCGGTCCAGCACGAGGAGTCTCCGGTCCGCATCCCCCGCGCGGTCCTCCGGGGCGAGCCACGGCTCCATGGCGGCGAGGGCCCCGGGGTCGGTCTCTGCATACTGGATTTGCGCGCCAGGGTGGAGAAGGGCCTCGCGCACCACTCCCGGTCCTCCGCCGGAGAGGAGCACCAGCGTCGGATCCGGACACAGCGTGAGCGCGAGATGGGCCTTGAGCGCCGCGCCCTCCGGATCGGGGCTCGTGAAGTCGAGGTGGCCGTAGCGGTAGAGGCTCACCTGGCCGCGGAGGCCCAGCACGTCGAGAGGCCCGCGGGCGGACTGGGAGGTGGCGAGAAGCGTGTGCCCCGGGAGGAAGGCGGCGTAGGCGGCCGCGCGGCTCGTTCTCTCGAGCGCGGGACCCGCGACGACGCCCGCGACCCCGAGGACGAGCGCCGCAGCTGCGGGGCGCGGGTCGACGGCGAGGCCCACGGCACCGGCGAGCGCGAGGAGGAGCGCCGCAATCCCCGCGGGCGGCACGAAAGGGGCGAGGAGGAAGGTGAACAGCAGGCCGCCCGCCAGCGCCCCGACGGCCTCGACGGCGAAAGCCCGCGCCCCGCCGAGCAGCCGCGCCGCCGCGGGGAAGGCGAACCCGAACCCGACCGCCGGGAGGAAGCCGCCGACCGCGGCGAGCAGCAGCCCCGTCCCGATGCCGGGCGGCTGCCCCGGGGCGAGCGGGAGGCTCCACCGGGAGAGGCGCACCGCGAGGACCGCCGCGGCGCCGAGCAGCGCCGCCGCGGGAGCCGCGAAGGCGAGAAGCCGCTCGGGGTCCGCCGAACGCGCTGCGGCCTTCCTCCCCGCCAGCGTCCCCGCGGCGCCTCCGAGGAGCCAGCCGGCGAGCGAGACACCGACGGCCACCTCGCTGCCTTCGACGAGCCCCAGGACCTCCCGGATGGCCAGAACCTGGAAGACCTGCGCGCCGAATCCGATGCCGCCGACGGCGAGGGCACGGCGGAGGTCCGCGCGGTCCACGGGGGGATCCTACGCGGCGCGCCCGGCGGATGCCCCGGCTACGCCCAGACGCCCGGGATCCTCGTCCGGCACCCGGGGCAGGCGCCGTTCTCCAGGGAGGAGGCGAGGATCCGGAACCCGAGGCGGTCGACGAGAACCTTCCCGCACTTGGGGCAGAGCGTCCGGTTCCCCTCGTGGGGGGCCACGTTGGAGAGGTAGACGAAGCGCAGCCCCTCGTCGAGCGCGACCTTCCGGCAGTCCTCCAGCGTGGAGACCGGCGTCCGCGGCAGCTCCGCGAGCTTGTGCTCGGGGACGAAGCGGGCGAAGTGCAGCGGCGTGTCCGCACCCAGCGCCTTCCGGTGCCAGCGGCACTGCTCCTTCACCTGCGCCATGTCGTCGTTCAGCGTCGGGACGACGAGCGTCGTGACCTCGAGCCAGGAGCCCGACGCCTTCACGGTCTCGAGCGCCTTCAGGACGGGACCCAGCCGCTGGCCGCACACCCGCCGGTAGAAGTCGTCGGAGAAGCCCTTCAGCGCCACGGCGAAGCCAGAGACGACCGCGCAGAGCTCCTTCAGCGGCGCGGGCTCCATGTAGGCCGAGGTCGCCGCCACGCTCCGCACGCCCCGCTCGCGGCCGAGCGTCGCGATGTCCAGGACGTACTCCGAGAAGACCACGGGCTCGGTGTAGGTGAAGCAGAGGAGAGGGATCTCCTGGTCGACCGCGCCCTGCACGGCCTTCCAGGGCGGGAGCTCCAGGTTGCGGAGGTCCTTCGGCTCCGACTGGGCCTCCCGCCAGTTCTGGCAGTAGAGGCAGCGGAGGTTGCAGCCGCCGATGGCGACGGAGAGGGCCTTCCGCCCCGGGAGGAAGTGGTTGAGCGGCGTCTTCTCCACGGGGTCGGTGCGCACGATGCAGGGGTTCCCGTAGGCGTTGTTGACGAGCCTGCCGCCGAGGTTCATCCGCGTACGGCAGAAGCAGACCTCGCCCTTCTCCAGGACGCAGAGCATGGGGCAGACGAGGCAGCGGACCCGCCCGTCCTCCCAGTGCTCGCCGTGCTTCACCGGGAAGGGCGCCGCCCGGCCGTCGTCGGCGAGCGCCCGCTCGAAGTCCAGCAGCACCCGCAGCGCCGCCGGGAGCGCCGCCGCGGCGAGCCCCGCCCGGGCCGCTGCGGCGAGGAATCCGCGCCTGTGCATCCCTACTGCCCCTGCGGGTCCTTCCGGACGGCGCAGTGCCCGTCCTTGCAGCTGTCCGCCTCCTTCACCCCGTCCAGGTCCACGGGCGTCCGGGCCGCGTTCCGCAGCATCTCCAGGCGCCGCTGGTAGATGGGGATGGCGCGCGGGTCCAGCAGGATCCGGGCCGTCTTCCCCGGGGCGCCCTGGGCCTCGGCGATGGACTGGAGCTCGAGCACGATGTCGTGGACCCGGTCCGGCGCCTCGATCCTCTCCGCGAGCGCGTCCTTCCGCATCCCGAAGTCCGCGGCCTCCATGGCCCGCGCCTCCTCGAACCCCGCCCGGAGGGCGGCGCGCCGCTCGGCCTGCTCGACCTCGTTCAGCCGGCCCCTGTGCTCCTGCTCCTCCTCGATCACCCGGTCCACGATCCGGGGGGCCTCCTTCTCCCAGCGGTCCGCGGGGACCTCGACGATCCGCTCCAGCAGCCGGATCATCGGGCCCGCGTCGTTCGCCTGGCCGACCCGGACGGGGTCGCGGAGGTCCTTCGGGGGGACGAGGCAGGCCTTGTAGGTGCGGATGACCTCCTTCTGGGTGGGGAGGAGACCGGCCTCGACCCCGTCCTCGAGGGCGGCGAGCCCCTTCTCCACCTCGGCGCCGGTGCGGCGCGGGGCCCGGCGGCGGGCCCGGGCGTTGCCGAGGTCGCGGAGCGAGTCCTCCGGGGCCTCCTTCCCGTCCAGCATCGCCCGGCGGATCTCCTCCAGCGCCCGGGCCTCGCGGGACAGCGCCTTGGGGTCGGGGCCGGGGGGGGCCGCCTCCTCCAGCAGGTCCTTCGCCTCCCGAGCCGACCGCAGGAGGTGGACGACCTGGTGCGGCGTGAGGTGGAGTCCGTTCACGAGGTTCAGGATGTTGATGTCGGCCCGGAGGGCCCGGACCTCCTTCTCCAGCGCCGGGAGGTCGCGGACCCCCGCCACCGACCCCTCCTCCTGGGCCTTCTTCGGCTTCAGGTACTCCTCGTCGTCGGCGAGCGCGGCGGGGGCGGCGAGCGCCGTCATGAGCGCGAACAGGCGCAGGACCTTCATCGCGGTTCCTCCTTGTCCCTTCTCTCGTCCCGTTCCCGGCGGCCCTCGGGGGGCTTCGCCGGTGGATCCGATTCCGGACCCGCGGAGGGGGCGTCCCGGCGGCCCTCGGCGAGCCTCTTCACGAGCGCCTCCAGGGCGGGGACGGCCACGGGGGCGTCGAGCATCTGCCCGAGCGCCCCCGGGGGCTCGCCCTCGGGGCGCTTCAGGACGGCGACCTGCTTCTGCAGTTCCGCCGCGCGGACCCCGGGGAAGAGCCGTCCGCAGATCCGCTCCCGGAGCGCGGGGAGGTCCTCCTCGCGGGCCGCGCGGAACTCCCTCATCGCGGCGACGAGGTCCTCGCGTGTGGCGTCGCGGCTCACGCCGGGCGAGCGGAGGGCGAAGGCGGCCAGCTCCCCCTCCCGGCGGCGGAAGTCGACCGGGGAGAGCATGCGGATGCGCAGCAGCATCCCGTGGACCTGGTCCACGGTGGCGGGGGGCTTCCGCGCGTCCGAGCCCCGGCGGTCGCGGCGGCCCTCGGCGGCGCCCTGCTGGGCGTCGGTCAGGACCTCGCGGACGGCGTCCGTGATGCGCGCCAGGCTCCGCTCCCGCTCCTCCACGAGGTCCTTGAGGCGCGCGCTGGCGACCGCCGCGGCCTTCTCCACCTCGGGGGTGAAGCCCCGGTCGAGGTGGTCCTCCTCGAGGAACCTCCGGAAGGCCTCCCGCTGCTCGGAGAGGATGGCGGCGCGCTTCGCCTCGAACTCCGCCCGGTCCCGGGCGAGGAAGCGCGCGGCGTGGAGCATCCACTCCGCCTGATCGAGGTCGGGGTCGACGCGGCGGAGCGTGTCGAGCGCCCGGATCTCCTCGCGGACCTCCTGGTTTCTGCGCTCCTGCTCCTCCCGCGGGTTGTCGGCGAGGGCGGCGCCTCCGAGGAGGAGCGACGCCGCGAGGGAGACGGGGAGCGCCGGGCGCATGGGCACCTCCGGTGGATCTCCCCATCAGACACCCGCGGCGGCCGCGTGTCAGCAGGGGACTCCGCCCCCGGGCTCGGAATCGTGACATCCGTCACGGAGCCCTTCGGGGGGCCGATCGAGACCGGGGTCCGCGATACCCGTCATCCCCGTGCTTGGCGTGGATCCAGCATTGCGATGAGGCCCCCCGACGCGAGGTTCCGGGCCCCGGCCGCACGCCGGGGAAGCGGGAAGCGGAAGATCTCCACGGTCGCCGGTGAATCCTCCCTCCCCCTTCCCCCGCGGGCGGTCGGGCCGCCCGGGGCCTTTGATCTGGATCAAGGCCCCCTCCCGGCCGGGGGAGGCCGGACCGGAACCCCGCGGGGGGGCGCCGGAGAAGGGAAGAGCGATGCGCGCCAGGAAGGTCGCACGACTGCCGTTGCCGCTCCTGCTGCTGCTGTCCGCCGCGACGCTGACGGTCCTGCCGCGCCTCGCGAGCGCGGGGTGGGACGGGACCCAGGAGATCGGTCTCGGCGACCGGATCTCCGCGGAGTTCGCGCCCGCCGACGCGAACCACCACCGGTTCACCTTCTTCGCCGTGAAGGACACCGCCTTCACGGTGAAGGCGAAGGCGGGGCCCGGCCTCGTGCTCGGCTTCGAGCTCTTCGACGTCCACGAGGCCGCGGTCGACATGGGGGCCGCAGCGACCGCCGCCGGGATCAAGGCCTTCCGGATCCCGTCCACGGGGACCTTCGCCCTCGAGGTGTCGGCCGACTCCGGATCGGGGGTCTACCTGCTGACGACCGCCGGGAAGTCCCCGACGACCGCGTCGGGGCAGGCCACGCTGGCGGGGACCACGAGCATCACCGCCAACTACTCCTTCGGCGCCAGGGCCGGATCCACGCTGGACGCCTCGGTGAGGCCCGCATCGGGCAGCGCGGCCGCCGCTCCCGTCGTCAAGACGCTGAAGTACCCGGGCGGGGCCGTGACCGTCACGGAGGGGGCGCGGATCTCCAAGGTCCTGCTCCCCGTGAACGCCTCCTACACCCTGGGCCTGGGCGGCGGCGCGGCCGGGGCCGTGGACGTCCTGGTCAAGGTCAAGGCCCCGAAGGTCGTCAAGAGGGCCTGGTCCTTCGGCGTCGTCGAGATCCCGCGGGGCACGCCGGTGCAGGTCCGGGCCGACTGGTCCGGATCGCCCCACAACGAGTCCGGCTCCGAGGCGTTCCGCCACTGGGACGCCGACGGCTCCATTACCACCTCCTGCGCCAAGTGCCACTCCACGGGCGGGTACCGCGACTGGGTCGGCGCCGACGGCTCGGCCTTCGAGGCCGTGGACGCCGCCGCGCCGCTCGGCACCACGGTCGAGTGCGAGGCCTGCCACAACGCCGAGGCCTCGGCGCTCTCCACCACGCTGTTCCCCTCGGGCCTGCGGATCGACGGCCTCGGCAACGAGGCGCGCTGCATGCAGTGCCACCAGGGCCGCGAGTCGGGCGTGTCCATGGACACGATGATCGCGATGTCGGGCCTGGCCGACGACGCCATCGCCACGGGCTCCGTCCCCTCGGGCCAGCCCGGCACGGTGGACAAGCTCTCCTTCAAGAACGTGCACTACCTCGCCGCCGCCGCGACGCTCTACGGGCGCGAGGCCCACGGCGGCTACCAGTACGAGGGCAAGCTCTACAACGGGCTCCTCGAGCACGTGGAGGACTACGACACCTGCATCGAGTGCCACGACCAGCACAGCACGCAGCTCCGGCTCACCGAGTGCGCGCAGTGCCACACCGGGGCCACCACCTACGCCGCCCTCCAGAACATCCGGATGGAGCGGTCGGTCGCCGACTACGACGGCGACGGCAACGCGGCGGAGGGCATGGCGAACGAGGTCTCCGGGCTCGCCGGCACGCTCTACACGGCCATCCAGGCCTACGGCGCGGCGCAGGCGCACCCGATCCTCTACGACGGCGCGGCCTACCCGTACTGGTTCAGCGACCCGAACGGCAACGGGACCCGGGACACCGGGGAGGGCTCCTTCACCACCTGGACCCCGCGGCTCGTCCGGGCGGCCTACAACTACCAGTACTACAGGAAGGACCCGGGCGCCTACGCCCACAACTCCCGGTATGCGATGCAGCTCCTCTACGACTCCATCGAGAGCCTGACCGCCGTGGTCGGCGTGCCGAACTTCGCGAACCTCGTGCGCGGGGACTCCGGCCACTTCGACGCCACCAGCCTTGCCTTCCGCGACTGGGACAAGGCCGAGGGCGATTCGGACGGGCTGGTCAACGCGAACTGCTCGCAGTGCCACAGCACCGAGGGCTTCAAGACCTACGTCTACAACGTCTCCTCCAGCACCGAGCTCTCCGTCGTCCCGGCCGCCGCGGCCCAGGAGGGCATGCTCTGCGAGTCCTGCCACCAGCCGGGCGTCGCCGCCTTCTCGCAGGAGTCGCCGCCGCTGCGCTACGTCCCCTCGGTCTGGTTCGCCAGCACGAAGGTCTCCGGCACCAAGAAGCTGTCCAACAGCGCCACCTCCCCCGACCCGTCCTTCGTGTGCATGACCTGCCACCAGGGGCGCCAGTCGAAGCAGACCATCGACGACTACATCCTCGTGCAGAACACCGCGCCGAAGCCCTCCTCCGCCTCGTTCCAGAACGTCCACTACCTCCCCGCGGGCGGCATGCTCTACGGGAAGGACGCCCAGGTCGGCTACGAGTACGCGGGCAGGACCTACGAGGCCAAGTTCACCCACAAGGACGCATCGAGCTTCGGCCCCGCCAACGGTTTCCAGTGCACCTACTGCCACCTCACCGACCACACCTTCCTGCCGCAGCTCACCTCGGCCTGCCAGGCCTGCCACACGGAGGCCGGCACGGACATCGAGGCGATCCGCAAGAACCGCGCTACGGACTACGACGGCGACGGCAGCGCCACCGAGCATCTGAGCGACGAGGTGCACGCCTTCGACGACGCGCTGTACGCGGCGATCCGCGCCTACGCCCTGGCCACCCTCGGCGGGACGAAGGGCATCTACTACGACGGCAGCAGCCACCCGTACTGGTACTACGACACCGACGGGAACGGCATCAAGGACAACCGCGGCGAGGACGTCGGCACGACGGGCCACCCGGAGTGGGCGAACAACGGCTCGCTCAACACCGAGGACGCCAACGGGAACGGCACGCTCGACGCGGGCGAGGACACCGACGGCGACGGGTTCCTCGACAAGGAGGACCTGGACGGCGACAAGGTCTTCGACTCCGACTGGGCCTCCTACCCGTTCTGGAAGGACGACACGCAGAACGCCACCGTGGCGGCGCAGGGCCGCATGCTGAAGGCCGCCCACAACTACCAGTTCTCCCACAAGGAGCCGGGCGCCTGGGCCCACAACACGAAGTACCTCCTGCAGCTCCTCTACGACGCTATCGACGACATCAACGACGGCACGCTGGACAGCGACGTCCCGCTGTTCACGCGGCCGTAGCCCGACGACGCGACGCAACCCGGGGCCGGGAGGGCGACCTCCCGGCCCCGGTCGATTGTGCGCCGTCGGCGCTACTCGATGCGCAGCGTCATCTTGAGCTTCCCCGGGACCCCGCCGCCGATGGAGCACGTCCCCCGCACCTGGACCTTGAGGCGTACGGTGCCGGATCCGGGCTTCGCAGCGCCGCGGCCCTGGGCCCGCTCGATGGTCACCGCGACGGGAGCCCCCACGACCCCCTCCACGAGATCCTCGGCGAAAGCCCTGAACCCCTCGCCGGCGAATTCGGTGCGGCAGGCGGCGCCCCTGCCCGTGGTCCAGGAGCAGGGGAACTCCGCCTGGACGTACTGCCCCTCCTCGTCGAAGACCAGGACCGTGCCGTCCCCGGCCGGGTCCTCCGGGTTCCCGGCGAGGTCGAAGCGGAGGTTCAGGGGCACGGTCGCGGGCGGGACCCCGGCCTTCGGGAGGACGACCTGCGCCTCTCCTACGGCAGCGAGGTACTGCCCTCCGAGGGTCGCGGGACGGGCCGCCCCCCCCGCGAGGGCGACGACGGCGGCCGCGGCGAGAAGCGCCCCCGCGCGCCGCGCCGGGGAAGAGGCGCGCCCGGCGCCCTCCCGCGCCGCGGACGAGAACCGGCGGAACGACGGGAACGACGACGGGATGTTCATGATTCCCTCCTCCGGGGCTCGCCGGCGGACCCCCCGCCCCGCTCGCCCCGTCACAACTTCAACTCCCACGTCTGGGCCACGAGGTCGTGGCCGAAGTCCCGGTGCCTCTCCTCCCGGGTCGGGGCGAAGCCCGCCCGCTCGTAGAGCCTGCGGGCGGCGTGGAGCCCGCCGTCCGTCCACAGGACCACCTTCCGGTAGCCCGCCTCCCGGGCGAACCGGAGGCACTCCTCCACGAGGCTCCCCCCGATGCCGTGGCCGCGGGCCTCCGGCTCCACGAGCAGCAGACGGAGCTGCGCCACGATCCTCGACTTCGCGACGAGGAGCACGGAGCCCACCCTCTCCCCGTTCCTCTCGGCGATCCAGCAGCGCTCGCGCTCCGGGTCGTGCCCCCGGAGGAAACCCGCGGCGACGCCGGCGACCAGGGCCTCGAAGCGCTCGTCCCATCCCCGCTCGCGGGCGTAGAGGAAGCCGTGGCGGTGGACGATCCAGCCGAGATCCCCGGGACCGTGGAGCCTGAGGAAGCAGGTCTCCCGGCGTGAGGGGGCCTCGCCCAGCGCCTCCTCGATGGCGCGCATGGCCTCGACGACCCGCTCCTGCTCGGTTCCGGATCGCCCCTCGAGCAGCGCGGCGACCGACGCGCGCGCCCGCCGGTCCAGAGGGGCGAGGGCCGCCCGCCCGCGGTCGGTCAGCGCGAGGTGGCTCTTCCGGCCGTCCGAGGGCGCGGCCGTCCTCCGGACGAGCCCGCGGCGCTCGAAGCCCCGGAGGATCCGGCTGAGGTAGCCGGGGTCCAGCCCGAGGTCCCTGCCGAGCTCGGAGGCCGTGGGGCCCTCGCGGTGGGCGATCTCGTAGAGCACCCGCACCTGGGCGAGCGTGTAGGGGCTGCCGTAGAGGTGGTCGTGCAGCACCCCGATCCTGCGGGTGTAGAAGCGGTTGAAGCGCCGGATGGCCGCGACCCGGCGTTCCAGCTCCCCGTCCGCCACGCTCGCCTCCCCGTCCGGAGTCCGTCGACCAGTTGACCAGGTCCTCTAGTTCATTGACCCTGTCAACCATCTTCCCTCGCAACTTCCGTTCCCGGGCCCCCGGGCTCCGGGGCGTGCCGGAAGCGGCACGGCCGGTTCCTCGGGGGTGACGGGGCTGCGGATCCGGTGGGGAGAGGCGGGGACGTTCCTCGGATTGCTGTGGAAGACCCCGTAGGCGCTCCCCGGGGCGCAGAGTCGCCATGGGCACGGTGGTACCCGTGGGTCCGGCGGGGCCGGCGCGGGGTATGGTTGAAGCCCGTGCCGCTCTCCGCCTTCCACCCCGTGGTCCGCCGCTGGTTCGCCGAGCGCCTCGGCGAGCCGACCGCTCCCCAGCGCGAGGGATGGCCGCTCATCCGTGCCGGGCGGCACACGCTCATCGCGGCCCCGACGGGCACGGGGAAGACGCTGGCGGCCTTCCTCTGGGCGCTGGACGGGCTCCTGAGGCAGGGGACGGGCCTCCGGGACGCGACGCAGGTGCTCTACGTCTCGCCGCTGAAGGCGCTGGGGAACGACGTCCGCACGAACCTCCAGGGCCCGCTCGACGAGATGAAGATCCGCGACCTCTTCCTCCCCGAGGTGCGCGTGCTCGTCCGCACCGGGGACACCCCGCAGGCGGAGCGGGCGAGGATGGTCCGCCGCCCGCCCCACATCCTCGTCACGACCCCCGAGTCGCTGTACATCCTCCTGACGAGCGAGGGCGGCCGCTCCATCCTGCGGACGGTGAAGACCGCCATCGTGGACGAGATCCACGCCGTCGTCGGCGACAAGCGCGGCTCCCACCTCGCGCTCTCGCTGGAGCGCCTCGAGGCGCTCGCGGGGCCGGTCCAGCGCATCGGGCTCTCGGCCACCCAGAAGCCGCTCGACGAGGTGGGGCGGTTCCTCGTGGGCGCCGGCCGGGAGTGCGCCCTCGTGGACGCGGGCCACCGCCGGGAGATGGACGTCGCGGTGGAGGTTCCGCCCTCCCCGCTCGAGGCCGTCTGCTCCCACGAGGTCTGGGAGGAGATCTACGCCCGGATGGCGGAACTGGCCCGCGAGCACCGGACCACGCTGGTGTTCGTCAACACCCGCCGCATGGCCGAGCGCGTGGCGGCGCGCCTCGCGCACCTCCTGGGCGAGGACCTCGTGGCCACCCACCACGGGAGCCTCTCCCGCGCCCGGCGCCTGGACGCCGAGCAGCGCCTGAAGGCGGGGCGGCTCCGGGCGCTCGTCGCGACGGCCTCGCTCGAGCTCGGCATCGACATCGGGGACGTGGACCTGGTCCTCCAGGTGGGCGGCGTCCGCTCCATCGCCACCTTCCTCCAGCGCGCGGGCCGGGCGGGCCACGGGGTCGGACGGACCCCGAAGGCGCGCCTGTTCCCCCTCACCATGGACGAGCTGATCGAGGCGGCGGGGATCCTCCGGGCGGTCCGGAAGGGGGTGCTCGACCGCACGCCCCAGCCGAGCGCGCCGCTGGACATCCTCGCCCAGCAGGTCGTGGCCGCCTGCGTGCCGGAGGCCTGGGAGGAGGACGCGGTCTTCGCCCTCTGCCGCCGCGCCTGGCCCTACCGGGACCTCGCCCGGGAGGACTTCGACGCGGTCCTGCGGCTGCACGCCGAGGGGAGGAGCGCGCTGCTGCACCGGGACGGGGTGAACGGCCGCCTCCGCGCCACCCGCCGCGCGCGGATCCCGGCCGTCACCTCGGGCGGCGCCATCCCGGACACCGCCGACTACGCCGTGCTCGAGGACCCGCCCGGGACGCTCGTCGGCACCGTCAACGAGGACTTCGCCGTCGAGTCGAGCGCGGGCGACGTCTTCCAATTGGGGAACGCCTCCTGGCGCATCCGCCGCATCGAGCCCGGGCGGCTCCGGGTGGAGGACGCGAAGGGGGCGCCGCCCACCATCCCCTTCTGGCTCGGCGAGGCGCCCTCCCGGACGGAGGAGCTCTCCCGGGAGATCGGCGCGGTGCGCGAGGGTTGCACGGGGCCGGACTGGCTCGCCGCGGAGTGCGGGCTCGGCGAGGGCGCGGCGCGGCAGGCCGCGGAGTACCTCGCGGCGGGGCGGGCGGCGCTCGGCGCCGTGCCGACCCAGGAGCGGGTCGTCGTCGAGCGGTTCTTCGACGAGAGCGGGGGCATGCAGATGGTGCTCCACGCCCCCTTCGGAGGCCGCATCAACCGGGCCTGGGGGCTGGCGCTGCGCAAGCGCTTCTGCCGCGGCTTCGGCTTCGAATTGCAGGCGGCCGCCAACGAGGAGGCCATCCTGCTCTCGCTCGGGCCCCAGCACTCCTTCCCCCTGGAGGAGGTGCCGGACTACCTCCACCCGGACTCGGCGCTGCACATCCTGGAGCAGGCGCTGCTCGACCAGCCGATGTGGGAGACGCGCTGGCGCTGGAACCTCACCCGCTCGCTTCTCGTCCCCCGCATGCGGGGCGGGAAGAGGACCCCGGCGCCGCTCCTCCGCATGATGGCCACGGACTGGATGGTGCGGGCCTTCCCGCAGGCCCAGGCCTGCCCCGAGACGCTGGCGAGCGAGGACCGGGAGATCCCCCGGGACCACCCCCTCGTCCGCCAGACGCTCCACGACTGCCTCCACGAGGCCATGGACGCGGACGGCTTCCTCGCGGTGCTCCGGGGGCTCCGCGGGGGGCGCATCGCGCGGGTCGCCGTGGACCTGCCGGAGCCCTCGCCCTTCGCCCGGGGGGTGCTGGCGGCGCGGCCCTACTCCTTCCTCGACGACGCCCCGCTGGAGGAGCGGCGGACGCAGGCGGTGATGAACCGCCGGCTGCTCGACGCCCGCTCGGCCGACGAGATCGGAGCGCTCGATCCGGACGCCGTGGCGCGGGTCCGCGAGGAGGCCTGGCCGCGCCCCGCCGACGCCGAGGAGGTGCACGAGGCGCTGCTCTGGATGGGCCACGCGACGGAGGCCGAGGGGGCGCCCTGGACGGCCTGGCTCGAGGAACTCCGTTCCGCGGGCCGCGTCTCGCTGGAGGACGGCCGCTGGCGCGCCGTCGAGGCCTCGCGCGACCCGGTGGAGGTCTGGCGGGGGCGGCTGGAGGCGCTGGGACCCGTCTTCGCGGACGACCCGGTCCTCCTCGAACTCGAACGCCGCGGGACGGCGCTCCGGGTGCGGTACGACGGGCGGCAGGCCTGGTGCGACCGCCGGCTCATGGCCCGCATCCACCGGTACACCGTGGAGCGCCTCCGGAAGGAGATCGAGCCCGCCTCCGCCGCCGAGTTCCTCCGCTTCCTCGCCTGCTGGCAGCACTGCGACGAGGAGCACCGGCTGGAGGGCCCGCGCGGCGTGGCGGAGGCGGTGCTGCAGTTGTCGGGCTTCGAGGTCCCGGCCGCGGCCTGGGAGGCGTCGGTCCTCCCGGCCCGGGTGCAGGGCTACCGGCGGGAGTGGCTCGACCAGGTCACGCTGACCGGCGAGGCGGCCTGGGGGAGGCTCTGGGGAAGCGGCTCCGGGGCGGTGCGTACGACGCCCGTGGCGCTCGTGCTCCGCGAGGATCTCGACCGCTGGATGGCGCTGGCACCCCCCGCCGAGGCGGAGGGCCTCTCCGCGGCGGCCCGCGAGGTCGCGTCGGCCATGGAGACCCGCGGCGCGCTCTTCCCCCAGGAACTCGCGCGCTCCACGCGCCTCCTCCCCTCCCAGATCGAGGCCGGCCTGGGCGAGCTCATCGGAGCCGGGCGCATCACCTGCGATTCCTTCGGCGCGCTCCGCTGGCTCGTCGTCCCGCCCTCGCGCCGCCGGACCGTCGCCGTGACGGTCGGGCGGTGGTCGCTGTTCCGTTCCCCTGTGGCGGCGCAGCTTGCTGCGCCGGGCGGTCGCGTTTCGCCGCCGTCCCCCGACCTCGTCGACTTCGTCGCCCGGACGCTCCTCCGGCGCACCGGCGTCGTCTTCCGCCGGACGCTGGCCCGCGAGCGGATCCCGGTCCCCTGGCGGGACTTCCTCCGCTCGCTGCGGGCCATGGAACTCCGCGGCGAGATCCGCGGCGGCCGATTCGTCTCGGGCTTCGACGGAGAGCAGTACGCGCTGCCGGAGGCGGTCTCGCTGCTGCGCGCCGTCCGCCGCCGCGGGGCCCTCTCCCCCGTCTCCGTCTCCGCCGCCGACCCGCTCAACTTCACGGGGGTGCTCACGCCGGGGGACCGCGTGTCCCCCGCGACCCGGCGGAGGGTGCAGGTCGTCTGACCCTGTGGTACACTTATCCTGTGTGAAACGGGAGGTGCGCCATGCGGAATGTCACCCTCGCCATCGAGGAGGATGTCCTGCAGTCGGCCAGGGTCCGGGCCGCGAAGGAGGGGACCACGGTCAACGCGGTGATCCGGAAGTACCTGGCGGAGTACGGGAGCCAGGACGACCGGATCCGGGAGGCCATGGACCGGGTCCTCGAGGCAGCGGCGAAGTACAAGGGCCGCAGCCTGAAGAAGACCCTCCGGGACGAGATCTACGTGAGGAACCCGAATCGTGGCTGGTAGGGCCTTCCTCGACACCAAGGTCCTCGTCTGCATGTTCGACGGCAGGGATCGGGCGAAACAGGAACGGGCAAGGGCCGCCTTCGACGGGATGGTCCCGGACGGCATCGTGCTCAGCACCCAGGTCCTCCAGGAGTTCTACCGGAGCGTCACGGAGCGGCTGCGGCCGGGGATGGAGCCCGCGATTGCGGCCGAGGTCGTCGGCGACCTCTCCTCCCACAGGGTGGTCGTCCTGGATGTCCCCGTCATCCTCCGCGCCATCGGCAGGATCGAGGAGGGGGGGATCACCTTCCGGGACGCCCTGATCGTGGAGGCGGCGCTCGCCGGGGGATGCACGCGGCTCCTCACGGAGGACATGCAGGACGGTCGGGAGTACGACGGAATGCGGGTCGAGAACCCGTTCCGCCCGTGATCCGCCTCGTCGCCACCGACGTGGACGGGACGCTGGTGGTCCCCAGTCACGAGGTCCCACCTGAGAACCGGGAGGCGCTGGCCGCGGCGGCGGCGCGGGGGGTGCGGATCGTGCTCGCGACGGTGCGGGTCCGGAAGACGGCGCTGCGGGTCGTGGAGGCCCTCGGGATCCCCTGCGGGCTCGTCTGCCAGAGCGGAGCGACGGTCTTCGACGAGGCGGGGCGGCTCCTGCACGAGACCGAGATCCCCCTCGGCCTCGCCCGGGAGATCGCCGCCTTCGCCGACCGCCACGGGCTTGGCCTCCTCACCACCGTCGACGGGGAGCACCGGTTCGGGCCGGGCTACGAGACGGGGCTCCCGGGGGTCCTGGAGGACCAGCCGCGCCTGCGGACGAACCTCGAGGCCGTGGACCGGGCGCCGACGCGCTTCATGGTGACCGGGGAGCGGGGCGCGGAACTCCTGCTGGAGGCGTTCCGGGAAGCGCCCGTCCGGATCGTCCGCCACTACCGCCGGGACGGGGGCCTCATCGACGCCGCGGTGACCGCCCGCGGGGCGACGAAGGAGGGCGGGCTGGCGGTCCTCTGCCGGCACCTCGGGGTGGCGGCGGAGGAGGTGCTCGCCATCGGGGACGCCGAGTCCGACGAGGGCATGATTCGCTGGGCAGGTGTCGGGGTCGCCGTGGGTGACGCCCCCGAGTCCGTCCGCGCCGCCGCCGACTGGGTCGCACCCCCCGTCTTCAGGGGAGCGGTCGCCGCGGCGGTGCGGCGGTTCGTGCCTCTGTAGCGGCGGAGCTTGCCCCGCCGGGCGCCGCGATCGGGATTGTCACGAGAACCACCGGCGCAGCAAGCTGCGCCGCTACAGCGGCCTCTGCCGGTACGGTTCCTCGAGGATGAGGATGCCGAGCGCGGTGGAGAGGACGCGGCCGCCCACGTTCATCTCGTAGAAGCCCACGGGGTCCCAGGAGCCGCGGGCGCAGCCGTCCTTCCGCTGGTGGGGGACGAGGGCCGACTTCGTCGCTCCGTACCACGCGCTCCAGTCCGAACCTCCGCGCTGGAACATGGCGAGGGTCCCGTAGTACCAGTCGAGGAGGTCGAACTTCGCCATGCGGACGCGCTTCATGGGCTCGCCGGCCATCTTCACCTCGCGGACGGCGATCACCCAGGCCGGGGCCTCCCCGCGGACGAAGGAGAGGTGGGCCCGGTGGCGCGCCCCGTCGGTCCCCTTCCGCAGCAGCTCCCGGCAGGCGAGGGCCGCGTGGGCGTTGTAGGAGGTGGGCGTGTAGCCGTAGGAGCGGCCGTCCCTGAGGTAGGCGAGCTTCCCCTCCTTCTCCTCGAGCGACGCGAGGAAGCGGTCCACGCCGGCGCCGAGGTCGTCGGGGAGCCGCGCACCGGCGTCCCGCACCGCGACGAGGGCGGTGACGGTGAAGGCGGTGAAGGGCGTGTCGGATCCCTTCCGAAGCCCCGCGATGTAGCCGAAGCCCCCGTCCTCGCCGCGGGTGCCGAGGAGGCGCGCCGCGCCCTCCGCCGCCGCCTCCCGCCACCGCCCCCGGCGCTCCAGCGCCTCGGCCTCGGCGAAGGCCTCGGTCGAGAGCGCCTCGGCCCAGGCGTCGCCGGGGCCCTCCAGCCCCCGGAGCGTCTTCTCCAGGAGCCGCGCCCGCGGGCTCCCCTCCGGATCGGGGAGGTCCCCGTGCCCGAGGAAGGCGAGCGCCGCGAAGGCAGAGATCGCCCGGTCGAAGGGACAGGGCGCGTCCTCGCCGTGGTGGCCCTTGCCGACCCCATCGCAGGGCTTCCCCTCCTTCGCGCACCGGTCGGGGAAGCCGTCGGCGTCCCAGCCGCTTGCGAGCGCGTGGCGCTCGAGCCAGTCGAGCCCCGCCACGACCGCTTTCTCGGTCTCCTCGCTTCCCCCGAACCTCCGCAGGGCCTCGTCCCGCTCCCTCCCGGGGAGGCGGGGGCCGACGATCCGCGGCGCGGGGAGCTCCTGGGCCGTGGAGGAGGAGCCCAACGGAAGAACCAGGAGGAACAACAGAACCAGCATGCTGCGGACGGTGCGCATCGGGGAATCCTATGTCAATGGCGCAGGCGGAGGCTCAGGCCGACTCCAGGAGGAGCCCCTGCACCCACCCCAGCAGGTGGACGAGGAGGAGCGCGCTCTCCTTCTCGGTGCGGATCTCGTCGGGGAGCGCGGACTCGAGGTCCACCTCGCCGAAGCCGTGCTCCTCGCCGAGCCCGACCCGGCCTGCGGAGAGCGAGGAGAGCCACGCCTCCAGGTGCCCCGCGGGGATCGCGACCCGGTACCGCCCCCGCGCCTTCCCCTCGGCGCAGAGCCCTCTCAGGTCCCCCTCCACCACCTCGCGGGCCGACTGGAAGAGGTGGGCGAGCTCCGGCGCCCCGTGCCTCTCCCAGTGGCGCGTCCCGTCGTCGTCGCCCGGGTAGGGTGTGCCCGTCAGCCGGTCGCGGATGCCGGGGGCCGCGGGGGAGAGCAGCGACGGCAGCCGCCGCAGCGCGCCCGCCATGAGCGGCGGCATGTCGCGGAGGACGAAGGTCCCGGCCGCGTCCTTCTCGACGCGCGGGAGACGGGCCTCCGCGGTCACTCCTCGACCCGTTCCATGGTGGTCCGCAGCTGCGCGGCGCGGAGCTTCAGCGCGTAGACCTCGGCCTGCTCGCGGTCCCCCGTCCAGAGGACGGAGCGGCCCCGCTGGTGCACCTCGAGCATGTGGCGCTCCGCCCGGGGCTTCGGGTACCCGAAGATCCGCATGAAGACCCGCGTGACGTACACCATGAGGTTCACCGGGTCGTCGTGGACGATCACGTTCCACGGCTTCGAGAGCCGGGCGTCGGTCTCCTCCTCGGTCGCCACCGCGGTCCGGCGGGCGGTCCTCGCCATGGCCCCATTCTGCCCCGGATGCGCGAATCCGTGGAGTCCCGGCGCCCCGGTGGTGGAGTCTCCCCCGTGCGGCTGGAAGACCTCGACTACGAACTGCCGTCGGGGCTGATCGCCCAGGAGCCCTCCCCCGAGCGGGACGGTTCCCGGCTCCTGCTCCTGCGCCGCGATTCCGCCTCCATCGAGCACAGGCCATTCCGGGACCTCCCCGGACTCCTCCGTCCGGGTGACCTGCTGGTCGTCAACGACGCCGCGGTCTTCCCGGCCCGGCTCGGCCTCCGGCGCGCGACGGGGGGACGCTTCGATGCGCTGCTGCTCGAGCCTTCGGCGGGGGACCCCCTGCGGTGGGAGGCGCTCGTCAACGCCCACGGGAAGCTCCGGCCGGGCGAGAGGCTCGAGGTCGAGAGGGGGCAGGGCGCCTCCCTCGTCCTGGAGGAGCGAAGGCGCATGAACTGGATCGTCCGGTTCGAGGGGACCGCGGACGTCCGGGCCCTCGCGGAGGCCGCGGGACGCGTCCCGCTCCCCCCCTACATCCGACGCGCGAAGGGCGCCGACCCGCGGGACCCCCTCGACCGGGACCGCTACCAGACCGTCTTCGCGAGGGACCCCGTCGCGGCGGCCGCGCCCACGGCGGGGCTGCACTTCACCCCGGCGGTGCTGGAGGCGTGCCGGGCGCGGGGGATCCTGCGGGCGACGGTGACGCTGGCCGTGGGACCGGGGACCTTCCGTCCGATCAAGACGGTGCACATCCAGGACCACCCGATGCACCCGGAGCGCTGGCGGATCCCCCCCGAGACGGCGGAGGCGGTGCGCACCACGAGGGAGGCGGGCGGGCGGGTGGTGGCCGTCGGGACGACCGCGGTCCGGACGCTGGAGGCCTCCTGCGCCTTGTCTCCGGACGGCCTGCCCGGGCCCGGCGAGGGATCGACGGACCTGTTCATCCTCCCGGGCTATCGATTCCGCTGCGTGGACGCGCTCCTGACGAACTTCCACCTGCCCCGTTCCACGCTGCTCGCGCTGGTCATGGCCTTCGCCGGCCGCGACGCCGTTCTCGCCGCCTACCGGGAGGCCGTCCGCGAGAGGTACCGCTTCTTCTCCTACGGGGATGCGATGCTGGCGGTCTGACCTCGCTGCGCCCCGTCCCCCGCCCGCGGGACAATGCACCCATGGCCGAACTGTTCTCCGCACCGGAGGAGGCGAGGAAGCGCGCCTCTCTGCTCCGTCTCCTGCTGGGAGCGGCGAACTACGCCTACCACGTCCTGAACTCCCCGCACATGGCGGACGAGGAGTACGACGCGCACCTCCGGGAACTGCAGCGGCTGGAGGAGGAGTACCCCGACCTCGTCACCCCCGACTCGCCGACCCAGCGCGTCGGTTCCGACCTGACGCGGGCCTTTGCGACGCGCCCCCACTCCATCCCCATGGTCTCGCTCGACAACGTCTTCGGCGAGCAGGAGCTGCGGGAGTGGGACCTCCGGGTCCGCGGGACCTACCTGGGCGAGCCCGACGCCCCGGTCGCCTACCACTGCGAGCCGAAGATGGACGGCGTGGCCATCGAGGTCGTCTACCGCAACGGCCTGCTCGAGGTCGGCCTCACGCGCGGGGACGGCATCCTGGGAGAGGACATCACGCCGAACCTCCGGACGATCGGGATCCTCCGGCGCCCCCTCTCCGCTGCGGTCCGCCCCGTGCCGCGCCTGCTGGAGGCCCGGGGCGAATGCTACATGAGGAAGGCCGACTTCGAGATCATGAACCGCGAGCTCCGGGAGGCCGGGGAGGAGGGGATGGCCAATCCCCGGAACTTCACCGCAGGCTCCCTCAAGCAGAAGGACCCGGCCGTCACCTCGAGCCGGCCCCTCCAGGTCGTCTTCTACGGAGTCGGGAAGATCGAGGCGGAGGACCCACCGCGAACGCACTCCGATCTCGTCGCCCGCCTCCGCGATTGGGGCCTCCCGACGCCCGAGGACGCCGCCGTGTTCCCTTCCGTCGATGGGGTCGCCGATCACGTTCGCAAGGCAGAGGAGCGGCGCGACGAGCTGCCCTACGAGGTGGACGGGGTCGTGGTGAAAGTGAACGAGACGGCGCTCCAGGAGCGCCTGGGGTCGAAGACCCGTTCCCCGCGATGGGCCGTGGCCTACAAGTTCGCACCCCGCAGGGCGACGACGAGGGTGTCGAACATCGTGGTCCAGGTGGGTCGCACCGGGGCCCTAACCCCCGTGGCGTGGCTCCAGCCCGTGAACATCGGGGGCGTGCGCGTCTCCCGGGCGTCCCTCCACAACCAGGAGGAGGTCCGCCGCCTCGACGTGCGGGAAGGGGACCTCGTGATGGTCGAACGCGCGGGGGACGTGATCCCGAAGGTCGTCCATGTGGTCCTGGAGGAACGCTTCCCCGATTTGAAGCCCTTCCCCTGGCCCGCCGCCTGCCCCGTCTGCGGGGCCGCCGTCGAGCTCACCCCCGACGAGCCGCTCTCCTACTGCACCAATCTCGCCTGCCCGGCGCAGGTGAAGGGGCGCCTGCTGCACTTCGCCTCGCGCCTGGCCATGGACATCGAGGGGCTCGGCGAGAAGCTCGTGGACGCGCTTGCGGACCGCGGGACGCTGAAGGACCCGGCGGACATCTTCCTCCTCGGGAAGGAGGAACTCACCGCGCTCCGCAAGCACCCCGGGAAGGCCGTGAAGAGCGCCGAGAACCTGCTGGCACAGATCGAGAGGAGCCGCCGCGGGGCGACGCTCCCGAGGCTCCTCCTCGGGCTGGGGATCCGGCACGTGGGCGAGGCCACGGCGCGGGACCTCGCGCGCCACTTCGGCACGCTGGAAGCGCTCCGGGCCGCGGACCTGGAGGCCCTCCAGGGCGCCCCGGACGTGGGGCCCGTCGTCGCGGCGTCGGTCCACGGCTTCTTCCGGGAGCCCGCGAACCTCCGCGTGCTGGACCGCCTCCGGGACGAGGCCGGGATCCGCCCTCCGCGGGAGGAGGCGCAGCCGGCCGCCGGCCCCTTCGCCGGGAAGTCCGTCGTCTTCACCGGGACGCTGGAGCGGCTCACCCGCGCGGAGGCGGAGGCGGCGGTGCGGCGCCTGGGCGGGAAGTCCGTGGGCTCGGTCTCCCGCAAGACCGGCTTCGTCGTCGCGGGCACCGACCCCGGGAGCAAGGTCGAGAAGGCCCGCTCGCTCGGGGTCGCCGTCCTCACCGAGGAGGAGTTCCTGCGCCTCGCCGGGGGTCCTCCGTAAGGGATCGCCTTCCCCCGCCGCCATGCGGTATTCTGCTTCCCGGCCCACGAAGGAGGGAGATCCCATGATGCGTCGCCTCGGCGTCCTCGGCCTCGCCGTCCTCGCCGCCGGGTGCGCGAGCACCGGGCTGAACCCGTTGCCGAAGGAGGTCGAGCGGGGGACCCCGTGGAAGACGGGCCTGGATCCCTTCCCCAGGGCCCGCCCCGCGTCCACGAGGGGGTTGGGCCTCGATCCCTTCCCCGCGGTCGCCTCCGGGAAGACGAGGAAGGGCCTCGGCCTCGACCCGTTCCCGGGACGGGGCGGGAAGTCCCGCGTGTGCTGCCCGGCCCCCGCCGCCGCCCCGGCGAAGGCCCCCGCGTCCGCCGCCCCCGCCGGCCCGACTCCCGCGGCGAAGCCCGCCGCGCCGGCCCCGGCCGCCCCGTCCTCCACCCCCCGCCTCGAGCTCAAGTTCGAGAAGGGGTCCGTCTCCCGCTACCGGATGACGACCGACATGGTCATGAAGTCCCCCATGTTCGGCGAGGAGGGGATGAAGATGAAGATGGGGATGGAGATGAAGCAGGAGGTGAAGGAGGTCCGCCCGGACGGGGCCGGCGTGGTCGCCTCCACCTTCGAGTCCATGGCCATGGAGATGAGCAACCCCATGTTCGGGGACTTCAAGATGGACACGCGGGACCCGGCCTCCATCAAGAAGGCGAAGGAGAACCCCATGCTGGGGCAGATGGTGGACCCCCTCTCCTCCCTGGTGGGGAAGTCCCTGGAGATGACCATGGACCGGTCCGGCAAGGTCCTGGCCATGGGGGACCTCAAGGAGATGCTCGGGGGCCTCGGCGCCGCCATGGGCGGGGACCTCTCCGGCCAGATCTCCGGCCTCCCCTCCCCCTTCCCCGAGACCCCGATCTTCGAGGGCCTCTCCTGGCCGCTGCACCAGGAGCAGACCGGCCCCCTGGGGAAGATGACCACCAGCGGCACCATGACCGTGAAGGCCTGGGACGCGGCCACGGGGATGGCCACCATCGACTTCGAGGGCACCGTGGCCCAGGCGGCGGCGGACAAGGAGCCCGACGAGGACGACATGCAGGCGCAGATGGCCGCCATGGTGAAGATCAAGGAATCGAAGGTGAGCGGCCGGTTGGTCTTCGACGTCCGGCGCGGCCGGCTGGTCGGCAGCAAGACGGTCATGTCCATGGCCATGGAGAACCCCATGGGCGACATGACCACCGAGGTCACGGCCGATCTCGCGCTCATCCCGTAGCGTGCGCCGCCTCGCCGCCCTCCTCACCGGGACCGCGGCGCTCGCCGGCTGCGGGGGCGAGGACCTGACCTACCGCCGCGAGGAGGGGGAGGTCCGCACCTACCTCCGCACCGTCCTCGTCGAGGGGAGGAGCCCGGCCGGGACCGGGGGGACCTTCCGCTCCGAGGCCACCTCGAGGGAGAGGACCGTCGAGGTGATCCCCGGGGAGCGCGTCGTCACCGAGGCCCTCTTCGAGCGGATCCGGATCGACCTGAGGATGGAGGAGGACGCCGGGGCGCAGGCCTTCGACACGAAGGACCCCCCGCCCTCGGGCGAGGCCGCCGCCACCCCCTTCGCCCAGCGCACCGCGCCATTCCGGCGGCTCGCCGGGGCCACGGTGACGGTGCGCCAGCGCCCCACCGGAATGGTGGAGGGCTTCGAGGGGGTCGAGGCTCTCCGGGAGCGCATGCTGGAGGGCGTCGCCGAGGAGGACCCGCTGCGCTCCGGCATCGAGCGCCTGGTCTCCCCGGGGTCGCTCCGGTACATTCTGGGCCCCAACCTCCTCCTCCCCGGGCGCCGCATGGCGACGGGGGAGACCATGGAGATCCAGGACATCCGCCCCATGCCGGAGACGGCGGCGACCCCGGGCCTTCTCTACCTGCGGGGGAAGTTCCGGCTCGCCGAGGTGAAGGACGGGAAGGCCCGGGTCGAGGTGGAGGGCGAGGTCTCGCTCGACCCCTTCCCGAAGATGCCGCCCTGGCCCCCGGCCTACGCCCCCTACCGCAGCCGCCTGCGGCTGGAGCGCGGGGTCTTCAAGGGGTGGGCCCGGGTCGCGGTGGACAAGGGGATTCTCGAGGAGGACGAGCACCGCACGGAACTGTCCCTGTTCTTCGTCAAGCCCGACGGCTCGGGGGAAGTCCCGATCTCCCAGACCGTCACGCAGGCGACGAGGCTCGTCCGGTAGGCCCTAGTCGCGGAAGTGCGGCACCTCGCCGTGGCAGCGGGAGTGCCCCTCGCCGTCCCGGACCTCCCAGCGGCGGCCCGAGAGGGAGCCGACCTCCTCGACTCCGAAGGGCAGAGACTGGCCCTCGGCCGTGTCCCGCCAGTACCACCAGTAGCCGCCCTCCCGCTCGAGGACGGCGACGTCGTCCAGCGCGTCGTGCTCCCCGTCCCCCATGAAGAGGACATAGCGGCCGTCCTCGGGGAGCCCCGCGACCTTGAGGACCATCCGCTCGCTCTCGTGGGCGGGGTCGGAGCGGATCCACATCGCGCCGTGGACCCCGGCGTCGGTCTCGAACTCCACGGCGGCCTCGCGGACCTCGCGTGTCGGGGGAGGCTCCTCGGAGCGGAAGTGCGGGACCTCCCCGTCGAGGACGACGTGGCCCTCGGCGTCGCGCACCTCGAACCGGCGGCCCGAGAGGGAGCGGACCTCCTCGGCGCCGAAGGGCAGGCTCCCGCCCTCGGCCGTGTCCACCCAGTACCAGGCGTACCCGCCGTCCCGGACGAGGCCGGCGACCTCGGCCAGCGCGTCGTGCTCGCCGTCCTCCATGAAGAGGGTGAAGGTCCCGTCCTCGCCCAGGCCCGCCACCTTGAGCGCCATCCTCTCGCTGTGGTGAGCGGGGTCGGAGCGGATCCACATCGCGCCGTGGACCTCGCCCTCGCCGCGGTACTCCGCCGCGCCCTCGTGGACCTCCGCCTCCCGGTCGCCGCCGCCGTCGTCGGGCGTCTCCTCGCGGAAGTGCGGGACCTCGCCGTCGAGGATCACGTTCCCCTCGCCGTCGCGGACCTCGAGGCGCCGCCCGACGAGGTCGTCGAGCGATTCGGCGCCCCCGGGCAGCTCCTCGCCATCGGCCGTGTCCACGTCCCACTCCCAGTAGAGGTGGCCCTCGCACACGACCGTCTCGTGGCCCTCTCGGTCGGTCGCCTCGCAGGTGAAGTCGTTGTCGTCCAGCGCCAGGTCCGCCACCTCGTCCATCCCGTCCGCGCCGTCGGAGAGGAAGAGCGTGTAGGTCCCCTCCTCCGACAGTCCGGAGACGCGCAGCGCCATGCTCTCGCTCCCGTGCTCGGGGTCGGAGCGCATCCACAGCGCGGCCCGCACGCCGCCCTCCGCCTCGTAGACGGCGGCCGCCTCGCGGACGGAGGACGCGTCGCCGCCGCCGTCGCGGCCGTCGTGCCCGTCGTTCGCGTCGTGGTTTTCGACACGTCCCTCGAGGACGACCTCGCCCGTGCTCTCGTGGACGACCTCGAGCTCCATTCCCGAGAGCAGCGTGGCCCGGCCGCCGGGGACGTCGTCCGAGGAGAGCCTGAGCCTCCCCCGGCCGCTGTCGTCCGTCGGGACGCTTCCGAGCGAGCCGCCGCCCTGGGCGTCCCTTACTCCGTAGCGGGAGTCCGGGTCCATGTTGCGAATGCGCACGAGGAGCGCTGCGGCCCGCCGGCCCGGGCGCTGGAGCCGGACGCGCCCCGAGGCGTCCTCGGGGGCGGTCAGCCCGGTCCGGGAAAGTCGCCCGGACCTCGGGCCCGCGTCGGCGTCGGTGGGGGCGCCGAGGAACGCCAGGGCGCCGGTCGCGGCAAGCAGAAGGGCGGAATCGAGCCTCATGGTCAGCCTCCAAGGGCGAATGCCCACCCGTCGGGCATCGCGCGGTGCCCTCGCCCAGTGACGCCTATCATGCAACCGGCGGGCCGGAGGCGCAAGAGGGGACTTGACCTGGAAACACCCTCAGGTGCGGGTCTCCGTGGCGGCGGCTGGATACCGGGTTGCCGGGGGACGGGGTACACGCGGTTTCCGGAACCGTCGAGGTTCACGAGGGAAGGGACCCGTACGAGGTGGGATGAAGACTCCCAGGGTCCGGGAGGTCAGCGAGGGCGGCCAAGCCCCGGGTCCTTCCAGTGCATCCAGAAGGGGCGCTCCCCGTCCTCCGTCTCGGGCATCCGCCCCGCGAGGAGGAAGTCCACCCAGGAGTTGAGCACGGCCAGCGCGCGCAGGCGCTCCGCCGGGGTCATGGAGGCGTAGGGCTCCACCGCGCGCCGGGCCCACTCGGCGTCGTCCGGAGCGAGCGCGATGTAGGCGGCGACCTCCGGGGAGGGCTTCTCGCTCACGGCCCCAGCATACCCGACGCCCGGCAGGCACCCGCGACGCTCAGGGTCCGTCGAGCTCGGCCAGGATCGTCCGCGCGGGGACTTGGGGAACCTCGCTCCCGAGGACGGAGGCGCAGACCGCCACCCGTCCGCATCCCGCGGCGGCCACCCTCCGGGCGTTCCCGGGTCCGATGCCGCCGATGGCGAAGGCGGGGACAGACACCGCGGCGGCTACCCGGCCCGCCGCCTCGGGGCCGATGGCGCGGACCGCGACCTCCTTCGTCCTGGTCGGGAACACCGGCCCGATCCCGATGTAGTCCGCCCCCTCGGCGACGGCGCGGCGGGCCTGGGCGAGGTCGTGCGTCGTGACACCCACGATCCGGTCGGGCCCGAGGATCCGCCTCGCCTCGGCCAGAGCCATGTCCTCGGGGCCGA
>Ga0247727_10004093_pt1 | contig 31337 bp, 30 predicted proteins | sample WisWelCaveWW1625_FD_202498 | JGI IMG/M metagenome (GOLD analysis project Ga0247727, IMG submission 202498) | Biofilm microbial communities from Wishing Well Cave, Virginia, United States - WW16-25 | ecosystem: Environmental > Aquatic > Deep subsurface > Groundwater > Cave microbial mat | place... | reverse complement strand
GCTGAGTTTCGAGGCGTGAGTTCTCCACGCGGGGTGAGCAGCGTTCCGTCAATGTCGAGTGCGAGCAATTTGATCGGCATAAAACGAGCGGCAATCTAACACCCGGTCGCGTGATTTTCAAATTTCGCCTGCTTGCCGCAGCAGCGAGCGGGCAGTTACTATTGCTGCTCGTACAGCTCACCTCACCCGATGAAACTTTCTCGAAGGAATCGGTGAAAGCATGTCAAAGAAAGCGTTGATCACGGGCATCACCGGACAGGACGGCAGTTATCTGACCGAGTTGCTGCTCGGCAAAGGCTACGAAGTTTACGGCATCATCCGCCGCGCCAGCACGTTCAACACCGAACGCATTGATCACATCTACCAGGACCCGCACGAGCAGGGGCGGCGATTGCGTCTGGTTTACGGCGATCTGAACGACGCCAGCTCGCTCAACAAGATTCTGCGCGACGTCGAGCCGGACGAGATTTACAACCTCGGCGCGCAATCGCACGTGCGGGTCAGCTTCGACATTCCCGAATACACGGCGGAGGTCGGCGGCTTGGGCGCGCTGCGGTTGCTCGAAGCCATCCGCGAGACCGGGCTGCACAAGACGCGGTTCTATCAGGCTTCGTCGTCCGAACTTTTCGGCAAAGCGCAGGAGATTCCGCAGCGCGAAACCACGCCGTTCTATCCGCGCAGCCCATACGGCGTGGCCAAGCTTTATGCCTACTGGATCACAGTCAATTATCGGGAGAGCTATGGACTGTTTGCCTGCAACGGCGTGCTCTTCAACCACGAATCACCGCGCCGTGGAGAGACGTTCGTGACGCGCAAGATCACGCGCGCGGCGGCGGCGATCAAACTCGGATTGCAGGATAAACTCTACCTCGGCAACCTCGACGCGAAGCGTGACTGGGGGCACGCGCAGGATTTTGTCCAGGCCATGTGGTTGATGCTGCAGCAGGACGAGCCGGACGATTACGTCATTGCCACGGGCGAGACACATTCGGTGCGCGAATTCCTCGACGAAGCCTTCGGTCATCTCGGCCTCGACTGGGCGCAGCACGTCGAGATTGATCCGCGTTATTTCCGGCCCGCTGAGGTTGATCTGCTCATCGGCGATTCGTCGAAAGCGCGCCAGAAGCTCGGTTGGGAGCCGAAGATCACGTTCAAAGAGCTGGCCGGAATGATGGTTGAAGCCGACCTTGCGGATCTGAAGAGGAGACACAACCTCGCCTGAAGACTATGTCGAACAAATTTCCTTACGAGCGCATTGTCGTCACTGGCGGCGCAGGCTTCCTCGGCTCTTACGTGGTCGAAAAGCTGCGCGCGCGCGGAATCGCCAACATCTTCATCCCGCGCAGCCGAGATTACGATCTGGTCAGGGCCGAAAGCATCCGGCGTTTGTACGACGACGCGAACCCGGACCTGGTCATTCACCTGGCGGCGGTCGGCGGCGGCATCGGCGCGAATCGAGCCAACCCTGGCAAGTATTTTTACGACAACCTGATGATGGGCGCGCAATTGATGGAGGAGGCGCGGCTGCGCGGCGTGAAAAAATTCGTGGCGACTGGGACAATTTGTTCCTACCCGAAATTCACGCCTGTGCCGTTCAAGGAAGACGACCTGTGGAACGGCTATCCCGAAGAGACCAACGCGCCATACGGATTGGCGAAGAAGATGATGCTCGTGCAATCGCAGGCTTACCGGCAGCAATACGGCTTCAATTCGATCTTCCTGTTGCCAGTGAACCTCTTCGGGCCTCGCGACAGCTTCGACCTCGAAAGCTCGCACGTCATTCCGGCGCTGATCCGCAAGTGCGTCGAAGCGGTGCGCGCCGGCGCGGATGAGATCGTCTGCTGGGGCACGGGGCGTGTGACGCGCGAGTTCCTGCACGCCGGCGATTGCGCCGAAGGCATTGTCTTGGCCGCCGGAGGTTATAACAAATCAGACCCGGTCAATCTCGGCGCGGGCTTTGAAATCTCGATCAAAGATTTGGCTGAGAAGATTGCGGCGATGACCGGGTTCAAGGGGCGGCTGGTCTGGGACAGCTCGCAGCCCGACGGCCAGCCGCGCCGTTGCCTGGATACTTCGCGCGCAGAGCGTGAATTCGGCTTCCGCGCGCGCATCGGCTTCGACGAAGGATTGCGGCAGACGATTGACTGGCATCGTGACCAATCGAAGGCCAGGCTTTGATCTCTTGTCAGGGCGCGGTCTCTATTTCGAGATTCCCCTCGGCGAGAATTTGCGCAGCGCCGCCGGAAAGACTTTGATTGTCGCGGGCGTGCGGGCTTTGCCGTCAACGATGATCTCGCGCGCGGAGATCTCCTGGCCGTAAATGTCCTTGTTCGCCTCTTTGTCCTGCGTGATCACGGCGCCTTTCAACTCCAATCCGGCGAACAGCCCGCGGCTGCGCGAATAAGAAACGATCTGCGATTTGAGCAGAATGTCGGTTGAGACGTGAGTGTTGCGTCCGACCGGCCCAGCCGAAACGGCAGCGCCTGCGCCGATTTCAAATTTATCCTGCAACAGACCCTCAAGGCCCGATTTGTTCATCACCAGCAGAACCAGATCAACCGCCTGCCCGCCGATCTGCAACCCGAAGCTGCCGCCGCCGATGGTGAAATAAGCGGGCGAACCCCACGAGCCTTGCGAGCGGCGGCAACTGATCAAGCCTTTGCCGTATTGCCCGCCGACGATGAAGCCGCCTTTTTTGACCGACGGGAAGACGGCCACGCATCGTGCGCGGTCGAGCAGCTCCTGAGGAACCCCCTGGTCGGGAGCGGACATAATCTCCTGAAAAGCCTGGGCGGCTTTCTGCGCGCGTTCGCGCTCCTCGGCTTTCGAGCCTTGACCGGCAACAGTTTGAGTTGAAACCGTGAGGAACAGCAGACAGGCAAAGGCGATGACAACGATTTGTTTCATGGAAATCTCCGTTGAAAAGTTGTTTTGAAAAGAAGGTACAGCGACACTTCTAACCTGAGCATAGGGGTTTTTCAAGCGCGCGCAAAATAGCGTAAGATGTGAGCGGCTGAAACGGGAGGCGGCATTCGGCCCTGGCAGCGTCGGCCATCCAAACCGGGATAGAGACGAAAATCCGAAACGACAATCCGCAAACGGCATGAACTCATTCGACACATTCACACTCGCGCCGATGTCGGGAGGCGACATCATTGATCGAGCCGTCAGGCTCTACCGGCGCAATTTTCTCGCGCTGCTGCGAATCGTGATTGCGCCGAGCCTGGTTGCCTACACCGGCTCGATCCTGATCTCGATTGGCTGGCGCAATTTCACTACGTCGAAGGGCGATGCGCGAGTCGTTCTCACAGTCCTGATGATTTTCGGCGGATGGTTGATCTGGATAATCGGCAAAGCGTTCTTTTATGCCGTGCTGGGCGGATCGTCGCAGTCGCTGGTCGCGCACTTCCTCGAGGGCAAGCCCATCCTGGTGCGGGATGTCTATCGAGCGGTGCGCAAACGCATCGGCTCGCTGATCGGCGCGACGTTTATGGTCGGGCTGCTGATCCTGGGGGTGGCGATGATCGTCTATTTTGCCCTCATTATTCTGATGATGGTTTTCTTCATGATGATGGCGGCGATGCTCAGCGATATACCCAGATGGATACAGATCATCATCAATGTTGTTTTCGGCCTGGCCATCTTCGCCGCCCTGATCGTCACTTTCCTGCTGGTCTACAGCCGCATTGTCTACGTGCCGCAGATTTTGATGGTGGAAAGAAAAGGAGTATTCGGCTCGATCGGCCGCAGTTTTTCACTCGCCAGCGGCCAAATCCTTCGCACCGGGGTTCTTTTTCTCTTTTGGATTTATGTCGGATGGTCTGTGCTCTGGCTTTTCTATATTCCGCTCGGCTGGGTCTCGGACTGGATCACTCCGTTCAGCGCCGAGATTCCTTTGTGGTACAGCATCGCCTGGCAGACCATCACGCAGTTGAGCGAGATTCTGCTGATGCCGATCTTTATGCTCGGATGCACGCTGCTTTACCTCGACAGCCGCGTTCGCAAAGAAGGTTTCGATGTCGAGCTGCTGGCCAACCGTGTGCTCGCGCCGCCGCCGAACGGGCCGCCGATATATCCTCCCGCCGCGCCTCGACCGGAACCAGCATACACATCGGGTTCGATGGTTCCGTCAATCCTCGGACTCAACGATTACAGCCCCGCGCCGGCAAATTCTGCTCCATCACATTCCGCGCAGATCGAGCCTTCGATTGCGGGCGGAGCCGATTTCGCTTCTGCCACAACCGTGGGACGGATTCGGGAAGCGGCTGAATTCGGTCCTGTCGAGCCTGCGGCAACCAAAGCGGATTCCGAAACGTTCGCGACGACCGGGACATCGCCGCCTGGGGTTTCCGCCGCCGCCGGGTTTGCGCGAAAGACCTGCCGGTGGTGCGGGAGTGAGGCAAATGTCGAAGACCGGTTCTGCCGCGTCTGCGGCTCGGTCTTCTAGCGTCAGTGTTTTGCAAATGACGAAGATGAGGTCTCGAAGATTGAAGAAGAGCAGGAAAGCGGGAGAGCGGAAGAGCGGAAGAGACCGGCTTGTCCGCCTCCTGCTTCTTTGCCTTGCGATCTCGCTCGGCGCTCTTCAGCTCGGCGTCACGACAACGGCGAAGGGCATTTCGACTGTCGGGGATTACGCCGCCCGCCTCAACCAGGCCGAGCAAACTATAGACGACGTGATCGAACAGGAAAGCCCCGCCGCAGCGCTCGTGGAGAGAATGAACGCAGTCAAGCGTTTGTTGCCGGCCAATGAAGAGATCGAGCTTGATGGCGTGCTAGTGCGGGTGGACAATTCATGGCTGCACGAAGCGATAGACAATGTGACGAGGGATGCCGACGGCGACATCGAACAGCGCCATTCAATGCTGAGCGAAATCGCAGACCGCCTGACCATCCTTCAGCATCGCGTGAACGAAGCTCAAAAGCAGAACGCCTCGGCAATGCAGGACAAACGCGAGCGGCTCGAAAATATTCTCGCGCGCCCCGAATACCAGCCTGAAGAAAAGCGTGAATCAATCATCCAAAAGTGGTTCGGAAAATTGATTGAGCTTATCTGGCGGCTCCTTGCCTTGCTCTTCGGCGGGTCCAGGCCGCTGACCGCCAGTTCGGGCACGATCACAGCCGTTCGCATCCTCATCGTTCTGCTCACCGCAGCCGCGCTGATGTTCGGGGCGATCAAACTCGCGCGGCGGTTGCAGGGGCGCGGGAAGCCGGAGAAAGAGATGGAAGCTCGCCAGGTGTTGGGCGAAGAGATCGAAGAGAACGTCACGGCTGCCGACCTGCTCGCCAAAGCGATGGAGCTTGCGCGACAGGGAGAGCACCGCGCCGCAATCCGCCGCGCCTACATCGCCCTGTTGTGCGATCTGGAGCAACGCGACAAGCTGCGTCTGCACCGCTCGAAGACCAACCGCGATTACCTCGATGCGCTGCGCCCGGAGCAACGGATTTATCCGTCGTTCTCCGTCATGACCGACGCCTTCGAGCACGTCTGGTACGGCGAGGAGCGCGCCACCGAAGAAGAGTTCAAGGATTTCGTCTCGCTTTATCGTGAGACGGCCGGGTAAGTCCTATGCGTCGTCACTTCGGCATCATCATCACGGTCATCATCGTGCTCCTTGTGCTCATAGCATTGAGCGTGGCGCGCAGCATTGAATTCGACCGGCCGCAGGAGAGCGAGTTTCTGCCGATCCGTTCGAGTTATAACCCGGGTCCGACCGGAACGCGCGCTTTCTATCAGTTGCTCGAAGAGTCCGGCGTCCCGGCGGCGCGCTGGCGAGATGATTACCTCGCGCTCAACCAAAGAGCCAAAGCCGCGACGCTCGTCATCATCGGCCCGTTTCTGACCGGCCAAAAGCTTTCCGATCAGGAGGCCGCCGCATTGCAGGATTGGATTGCGAATGGCGGACAGGCTCTGATCATCAGCCGATCTCCGATTGAACAATTCGGAGACCCGGTGATCCATTCAAAGAATCCGGCCAGGCCGCCGGATTGGAATGCGCCGCCCGAACAGATCGTCAATGACAAAAGCGATGAGCTGATTGTCCAACCCACCGAGTTGACGCGGAATGTGCGCGGACTGGCTCTGTCAGGCTTCGCCTCCCGGATAAAGTTTTATCCGCCTGACCCGAGCGAAACCAAACCGGAAGAAGACATCCGGTGGTCCGAGTCGCCGCCGCAACCGGCGCCGGCGGCAAACGACAACGAGCAGCGGCCAACCCCGGCAGATGAAACGACCGTCACGCCTACGCCCGCTCCGGCAGGCGAACGCGATGAGGAGTATCTGCCGGCAATGCTCTATGCACCCGTGATCCACCTCGGCGACAAAGACGGCGCGGTAATGGCCGATTTCGCCTACGGCAAAGGACGGATCATCTTTCTCTCCGATCCGTTTGTGATCGCCAACAACGGAATAGCGCGCGGCGCCAATCTGACGCTCGCGCTAAACGTCCTGCGTTCGCTGGGATCGCCGGGACGAAGGGTTTTCTTCGATGAGTATCATCACGGCTATCGCAGCGAAAGCAATCCGCTGGTCAATTACTTTCGCGGCACGCCCGTGTTTTGGCTGCTTTTACAAGGTCTGTTGCTCGGCCTGCTGATCGTTTACGCCTACGGCCGGCGATTTGCGCACCCGCTGCCTTTGCCGCAAGTTGACCGCCACTCGCCGCTCGAATTCGTCAGCTCGATGGCGAATTTGCAGCAGGTGGCGAAGGCTCGCGACCTGGCGCTGGAAAACATCTACCCGCGATTCAAGGCGCAGCTCTGCCGCCGGCTGGGGATTTCAGCGCGCGCGCAGAAAGACGAGATCGTCAAAAGCGCGCGCCGGAGACAACTGCCGGTTTCAGAGATTGAACTGCGTCAGACGCTGACAGATGCGGAACTGACTTTGGCGGGAGAGAAGATTGATGACGCGCGGCTGGTCGCTCTGGTGACGAGAATGCGGCGCATCGTTTCTCAGATCAAAAGATAGCTTTCAGCTTGACCGGGCCTGAAGCTGAAATCGAAAACGCCAGGAGATCATTCCGATGACCTGGCGTTTTCGCACCCCGATTGATTTCGATTACACCGCGCTCGTCACTGCCGAGGGCTTAGACTTTCTCGCCGCGAGCGCGCATCCCGGCGAGCACTTTCTCGATGCCGAGTTTGTCAATCGTCTTGATTCCGCGAGGCGTCACGCGCAAGCGCACCCAGCGGCCTTCGCTCGGAACCCAGAAGCGATGCCATTGCAGATTCGGCTCGAACCGGCGTTTGGTTTTGTTGTTAGCGTGCGAGACGTTGTGGCCGGACATAGGTTTCTTGCCGGTCACCTGACATTTCTTAGCCATGATAATGATCCTCCCAAAAATGTTTATGATTACGAAGCGCGGGACTATACCACACAGATTGTCCTTAAGGCGAGCGGAGAGGGGTTTTGCGCGGCTTGACAGCCTCGCCCGCGAAATAGTTTGATAACGGCTGTCTGACGAAAACTTCGCTCGCAAGAGCCTTCAATCCCCTGGTCATGATGAAGCGCAGCCGCTATTTACTGATTCTGATCCTGATTGCCGTAGCAGGCTTTCTCTACGTTCATTATCAGGTCCACAAATACGACGACCGAATCATAACCGAGATCAACAGTCTCGACACGCGCAACTGGCCGTCGCCGCGAGTAGCCGTCGTTTTCGGCGCAAGCGTTTACGGCAACGGCGATCTGTCGCCCGTGCTCGAAGACCGGGTCGAGACCGCCGTAGGGCTTTACCGCGCCCGCAAAGTGGATCGGATTCTGGTTTCCGGTGACGCCCGCCATCCGAGCTACAACGAGCCGAGAGCGATGTACGAATATCTGGTCAAACAAGGGATCGCACCAGGCGATGTGGTCGTAGACGTCTCCGGCCGCTCGACATACGAAACCTGCCTGCGGGCGAAGGATGTTTTCGGACTCAAGCGAGCGGTGCTGGTCTCGCAGGGCTTTCATTTGCCTCGCGCGCTGTACATTGCCAATCAACTCGGGCTGGATGCCGTTGGGATGGCCGGCGATTTGAAGAAGCAGCAGGAAATTGATTATCAAAACGTGCGCGAATGGGCGGCGGAGGTGAAGGCATATTTCAACCTGCACTTCATTCCTCCAACCGTCTCACCAGGGGATGGAAAAATAATCAGATGAGCCAATTTTCTTGACTCAACGCAGTCGCGTGGGGATAATGCCCGCCGTATAAACCTTCTTTATCAAACTTCCCGGATGTTTATGCACAACCGGCTCACCACAATTCAGACCTTCAGCGCTCGCGCCGATTTGATTCGCGCTGCGCGCCGGTTTGTGTGGCCCTTCTCCTTCGGGTTCGGCTTCAACTTCGGCTTCTACTTTTACTTTAGCCGCTCCGGAGGGGTCGGAGGTTCGTCAGCCTAAGTCTGGCTCGAACGAAATGCCTGAAAAGGCCCCTCATTCAAAGCGAGTGGGGGGCCTTTCAGTTTTTATGCACAACCGTCTGCCAAGCTGTCTGAGATTATGGAAACGAAAGAAACAAGCTCACAAACAACAAATCCGCGAGTCGCCTTTCAGGGAGAGCCAGGCGCATTCAGCGGCGAAGCCGCGCAGAAACTGCTCGGCGACGCCATCAGGCTCGTGCCTTATGAAACGTTCGACAAGATGTTCGCCGCAGTCGAAAACGGCCTTTGCGATTACTGTCTGGCGCCGATTGAAAACTCGCTCTTCGGCTCGGTCTATCAGAATTACGACCTGCTGCTCAAACACAATCTGCGCATCGCCGGTGAGACCAGCCTGCGCATCGTCCACAACCTGATCGCTCATCCCGAAACGAAGCTCGAAGACGTGCGGCGCGTCTATTCGCATCCGGTCGCGCTGGGGCAGTGCCTGCGCCTTTTCGCCGCTCATCCGGAGATGCAGCCGGTTGCGGCTTATGACACGGCAGGCAGCGTCAAGCTGATTATGGAAAGCCGGGAAAATGGCGCGGCGGCAATTGCGAGCGCAGTCGCGGCTGAGGTCTATGACGCGCAAATTCTCCTGCCGGGCATCGAAGACGACCGGCAGAATTTCACCCGATTTCTGCTGCTTGCGTCCGAAGACCGTTGCGGCGATCCGCCGCCTGAAGCCGACAAAACCTCGATAGTGTTTGCGCTCGAAAATCGCACCGGATCGCTTTATCGGGCGATGGCCGCATTCGCTTTGCGCGACATTGATCTGACGAAGATCGAATCGCGCCCGCTCATCGGCCGTCCCTGGGAATACAGCTTTTACCTGGATTTCATGGGCCACACAGCCGAACCGCACGTTCGCAACGCGCTTCAGCATCTGGGCGAATTCGCCGCGAGCATCAAAGTCTTGGGGTGTTACAAACAAGCGCCCAAATTCAACCGCGAGTGAAGCGCCGAGCGTTAATCACAAATCGCATTTGCCATTCACATATCAACCTTGGAATCACAACTTCACCTGGAGGAGCAATCAACAATGATCGTAGCAATGCAAGCCGGAGCAACAGAAGAGCAGATCAACCACATTTGCGACCGCATCCGCGAATTCGGCTATGCGCCGCACCTTATTCGCGGCACCGAACGAACCGTCATCGCCGCCGTCGGCCCCGGCGACAAGAAAGAACACATCGAGCATATGAAGTCGGCTGACGGGGTCGAAGACGCTTTCCCGATCCTGCAACCTTTCAAGCTCGTCAGCCGCGAGGTCAAGAAGCAAAAAAGCGCGATTCGCATCGGCGATGTCACCATCGGTGACGGAGGTTTTGTCGTTATGGCCGGCCCGTGTTCGGTTGAAGGGCACGAACAACTGATGTCAACCGCCGAAGCCGTCGCGGCCTCCGGCGCCAGAATTCTGCGCGGAGGGGCTTACAAGCCGCGCACATCGCCGTATGATTTTCAGGGACTGGCCGAAGAAGGGCTGAAACTTTTAGCCGAAGCCCGCCAGCGCACCGGTTTGAAGGTCGTCACCGAAGTTCTCGATACCGAAGATGTCGAGATGGTGGCCGAGTACGCCGACATCCTGCAAATAGGCGCGCGCAATATGCAGAATTTCGCCCTGCTTAAAAAGCTCGGCGAGATCAATAAGCCGGTGATGTTGAAGCGCGGGCTTTCGGCGACGATCAAAGAATTCCTGCTCTCGGCTGAATACATTGTCACGCACGGCAATCCGAACGTGATGCTGTGCGAACGCGGCATCCGCACCTTTGAAACCGCTACGCGCAACACGCTGGACCTCGCCGCCGTCCCGCTGCTCAACGAATTGACCCATCTGCCAGTGATCGTTGATCCGAGTCACGGCACGGGTAAACGCAGTCTGGTTCGCCCGCTCGCCAAAGCCGTTGTTGCAGTCGGCGCTGACGGGTTGATGACCGAAGTTCACCCCTGCCCTGAAAAAGCGTGGTCGGACGGACCGCAGTCGCTGAGGTTTGAAGAGTTCGCCGCGATGATGCGCGAGATCGAGCCTTACATCAACCTGCGTCAACACGAGCTGAATTGAGACTGCAATTGCCTCCGCGATTACGGCTGTGATGGCCTGGTGCTTGCCGTGCGCCGGGCGACGTGACACAATGATTTTCGCCCGAGGATGTAACGAAAAACACTCTGTTAATCCCAAAGTCGCCGAATATGAGAGTCAAAAAAACTGCATTGATCATCTGCAACGACGGCAAAGAGTATTGGATCACGCAGAAGCAATTCTGGAACATGGTTCGTGAAGGCGTGGTTGTTCAAACCGGAGATCGGCCATTAACCGGGCGTTTCAGGGGCCGGGACGATCAGTTGCTGATCACGATTCAACACACTGTCTTGAACAAAGCAACTCCCATACACACTGGCGAAGTCTTGCACGTGACCCGCTTGAGAAAGAACAGGCGATAACCTTCCCGACGACTTTTTGCCGGACGGCTCCGGTAAATATGCTGGGCGAATGTTTCTTTTGGGAACTTTTCGCAGCCTGGCGCGTGTGAATGGCCAACTTGTGTGAGGAAGACCGAAACTGAGGTGAGCGATGCTCAAAACCACATTGTAAATTGAGCCGAGCTTTCACAGCGGTCTTAGCAATCGCATTGCATAGAGTGGCTATTCGCCAAAAGCACGAAAGGGAACTGATGACTTGTGAGGGGGCTTCAGTTCCCTTTCGTGTTTTACCTTTCAGGATTGAACCCTGAATCCGCAAACAATTTCAGCGACAGCAGCTATTGTCATCGCTTGTCTTGCCGATCAAATCTGACCTTTTATCTTGTCATCCTCCTGCAATGCCAGGCCCGATTGAGACTTTCGATCTCTCTTTAACGTTGGTTTGCAGACTTTCAAGATAGCGAATATCTTCTCCGTCAACATACACATTGATGAAGCGGTGGAGGTCTCCGTTCCGTTCGCAAAGTTTTTTGCGAATACCCGGGAACCGTTCTTCCAGTTGATCAAAGATGTCGTTGACTGTCTTGCCTTGCACTTCAATGGTCTCGACTCCATTCGTGAGGCGGCGCAAAGTTTTTCTGATGATCACTGTCTGGGACATATCTCTTCTTTCCTCTGTTTCATTCGTTGCCTCAGATAACCGGGTTCTTCTCAATCCTTTTGTGTCTCCTTCTTCTTCATCGAAGCCATAATTCCGACCCGTTGCCGGTTTTTTAGCCGAACTCTGCGCGTCCAATCTTCATAGCCATCCGCAATCAACCTGATTTGATGATCACCCGCAGTCAGCTTGATCGTGCGCGGTGTAGTTCCTGAGAACTGACCATCAACATAAATCCTCGCCGGCGTATAACTGTTGATGGCTACGACTCCGGCCTCACCATTGTCTTTCGAGTCAATCTGCTCGACACCCAACTGCACATCGTTCCTGGCCGGTTGAGCCGCTGGTTTGGGAGCCGAAGCTGATTCCGGGATTGTCACAGCGGGTGTGTTCTCGACTTTCGCCGGCGACGCTGGCGGCTTCGGAGGTTGCGGCTGGTCTTCGACAGAAGGAAGCTCTTCGATCTTCTGCGGCATCGCACGCACGCTTTCGATCGCGGCGCTCTTTTCCTCTCTGACAGCCTCTTCGGTCTTCGCAGGCGCTGGCAAACTATCATCGCGCTGACCTGCGGATGTGCCTGCGCGAGATGATCGCTTGATTTTTGAATTTGAAGGAACATCGGCGGAAACGTCTGTATTCCCACGAATGGCATCGAAAAGCTCTTTCCATTGGACCGCGCGAGCCATCAATACCAATACGCCGATAATGAAAATTCCGACTAAGACGTCGAGCACACGCGCCCCAACCCGTTCGATCTTTCCGCGTTGAGGCTTTTTATTCTCAGGCGTGTAGTCCTGAACCTGAGCTCGGCAATTCGGGCAATAAAAATGCCAGTCTGAAACTTCGGTTTGACACTTTGGGCATTGCATAAACTCTGTCTCTAAACTTTAAGCAGCGGATGACTCGTTTCGGGGGGCGACAAAATTGAAAGAGTGAAGGAGCAAGCTAAAAGCCCGGACAATGTTTCCGGCAGAAATTACGGGGGGCGCGATTTGTTTCTTGCCTGTGACTTATCATCGCATACAGAGCGACTGTTGAAAAGCAAACCAAAAGCCATCACCGCATTTCAACTCAGCACACTTCACAAAAAAATCGAAATGGGCTACAAACGGCGCTTCCAATCGTCGAGCATCATCGGCTTATGACAGCATCTCGTAATCGGATTATTCAAAAGGAGAACTTATGCCCGCCCATTTCGGCAATACTAACCGCAAATCGCTCATTGTCCGCATGCTGATTATCTCCGCCATCGCCGTAGTGACCCTCACCACAGCCTGTTCCGGCAATCAATCAACCAACTCATCACCCTCATCATCAATGACTACAGACGTCAGCGACACGGCCACCGGGAAAATGAAAAACCCGCTCACCGATCTGGCAGCGGCGGCGGCGGCGGGCAAGCCACTCTATTCAGTGCACTGCGCGTTTTGTCATGGGGCCGAAGGCAAGGGAGATAACGCGATTGAAACTTCGCTGGCCGCGAAACCTACTGATCTGACTACAGGCGACGTAACCTCAAAGCCGGACGGCGAAATTTTCCTCGCAATCAAAAATGGCAAAATGAAGAGTGGAAAATTGACCATGCCTCCGGCTAAAAAACTGACCGACGATCAAATCTGGCAGATAGTCGCTTACGTTCGCATACTGGCTAAACAATAACCGGATGACTCCCAACCTTTCGTTCAATGCGGCTGTTGAAAGCATCGGGGAACAAAATGACAAAATAAAAAGAGGACTGAGTTCGCTTATCGCTCTCAGCCCTCAAAAATTTTACGGAGAAAACTTTGCTGGTAATCCTACGACATCTCAATGCCAACGGCTCGCAACGCATCGAGCGTGCAGGGTTTTGATTCCATCAATTTCATTTGGCCATCACAGACAATCGCCAGAGGACGTCCGTTGTGTTTTCTATTGGGAGCAGCATCAGCATCAATCTGCTCACCCGTAGTCAGTAACCACATATCGGTGAGCCATTCGTGAATGATCAGATTGACCTTCTCCTGTATATTCGGATGCACGACAGACACAGCCTGACCATCAACCATAGATTCGGTCTCGACTGCATTGTTGACAGCAATCATTTCTTCGTTCCCGGTCGCCAAACTAACATCGCCGATCTTCTTGATCATTTTCGTCCGTTCCTCTCTTTTCAAAATCCAAACCCGCTGCATCTTTCACTTTTAAGTCTTTCACCTCTGCCATTGAGCCTTTCACCTCTGCCATCCAACGCACCATCCAACGCGCCATCAGACGCAACCTCAATGCCATAAGTTGCTTTGCTATTTTCCTGACTGCACAGCATTGCCGGAAAGACTTTCATTACAATATCGGAACGGCAGATAATCATCTGCCTTGCAACGGGATACTGGTCTATTCGCCTACTTAAGGTCCACAAGAAATAATCAGGGGCGTAGGCAAATCATCCAAAACATATCGAAATAATTACCGGATCAGGTATTGAACCCTGCCGATTTGGCATACCAATGTCAACGATTGGGGACAAAGGTTTACTTTCATAAGTCCACATTGACTGACTTAAACGGCGGCGATTAATCGCCTTGACTTTATCAAGTTCATCTCTATTATTTCACTGCTCTCTTCATAAATCATTCTTTGTTAAGCGGTCTTTCAGCAGATCACTGATAACTCATATTCGACATCCGTTGAGCTGGAGAATTCATTCTCTTCCTCACGCGGGATTCGTGTGTGCCCCTTTTTCGGAGAATCTGTGGTCAGGGATGCACACGTCTGTCCGTAGGTTCACGCGATGTAGGCGCCAAATCCTTGTCTTTGGCGTTTTTCTCATCCGCCTTTGTTTGAATCCTTCCCCCATCGTCTCTGTCAATCAGGAGATGTCCAGACAGGAGAAAAACCTGGTAGGAGAAAAGTATGGGTAGCACCGATCATCAGGAAATCATCATTACGCCTGAAGCGAAAGGCATGCGATTGATGCCTTCGGCCAGAGCTGTCAATGTCAATTTCAGCCGCTCAAACCGCAAGCGCGAGGCGAAGCTGAAAACTCCTCGTTCCGTCCCCATCGGTCGGGATGAAATAGCGGCTCATTACAGGCAGATCAAAGACAAAGCTCTGCTCTCGCCGAGCGCCGCTCGCGCCCTGCAACTTTTGCAACCCGATCCTCAAACGATTGAAATAAGCTCTGATTTACGGAAACTGCGATCCCCCATTGACTTCGCAGGATTGGACGACACCTCCTGGACGCCGCCCGACAGCCATCTTGCTGCCGGGCCCGACCACTTGCTCGTCACTGTAAATGCGGCACTCGCCGCCTTTGACAAGACAGGCCGCCAGATTCTGCGCATCAATCTTTCCGATCTGTTTTCCCAGTTGGTTCACGACGCAATCATCTTTAATCCCAGAGTGATCTACGATCAGTTCCGGCGTGGATGGGTAATGGCTGCCTGCGCGCGCAGCGTTGACGAACGGTGCTCCTGGATCCTGCTCGCTTATTCGCAAGACGACAATCCGCTGGGTGAATGGTCGGTCTGGGCGCTCGACGCCCGTTTCGACGGTGGCCTCAGGACCGGACATTGGGCCGACGGCATTGGGCTGTCCGTTGACAACAATTCGCTCCATCTGACCGCCAATATGTTTGGCGCTCAGGATCAGTTCCTCTATTCCAAGCTTCGCATTCTGAACAAAAAAGAGCTGCAATCAGGCGGAGTTTTGCACGGCTGGGATTTCTGGGAGCTTCGCAATGCCGACGGATCACCCGCTTTTGGCGTGCAGCCCGCGCTGAATTTGAGAGCCGCCGGCGCGCAATATTTTCTCAACGCAACGAGCGACGGACAGGGCTTGACTCAGTGGACCATCACACAACCGCCGCGACAAAATCCGATCCTGTCGCGCCGCTTCATTCCGACAGTCAGCTACCAGTTGGCGCCGAACGCAAGACAACCTCTGACCGACGTTGAAATCGAAACCGGAGACACGCGGCTCACCAACGTTGTGTTCCGTCACGGGCTGCTCTGGGCCGCGCATACAATCGCCGCCAACTGGGCCGCCGATGCGAATCTCTCGGCAATTCAATGGTTCCAGATCAATCCTCGCGCCGGTTGTATCACCCAACAGGGGATTTACGGCGCGCCGCATTACCATTACTTCTGCCCGGCCGTGATGCCTGACGGCGAGGGCAACCTCTTGATGGTCTTCAACCGCGCGGGCGAAACCGAGTTCCCCTCGATTCGATTCTCCGGCAGACTCGCCTCCGACGAAGCCAGCGCTTTGCAGGCGAGCGTTCCGCTCCAACAAAGCTCAACCACAGGCTCAGCCGAATGGAGCGTGTCGAGCAGCGTAGCCAATGCGCCGGACGATCCGGTCGTCTGGATGATTGGGCAATACGCGGCTACCGACGAAGATTGGGCGACCTGGATCGGGGCCGCAACCTACTCCGAGCCTGAAGACGAGAGCGCCGATCGTTACTCTGACAAAACAACCTACGCGTGAAAAGCGATTCGCCCACGCAACGGTCAATCGAGAAACCGAAACTTCAACGCGGAACCCGAAACTCGAATCTTCAACCTTCCTCTGCTATCATCCGCCGCATGCGAGACATCATCTTCGCGCTGGCTAAGCGATTGCTATTCGTGCTGCCGGTAGTGTGGGCAGTCGTCACTCTCGTCTTTCTCTTGATTCACATAGTCCCAGGCGATCCGGTGCGGAATGCGCTCGGCGATAACTCGACCGAAGAGCAAGTCCTCGAACTCAAACAAAAGCTCGGCCTCGATCTTCCGCTCCATCAGCAATACCTCAACTACTGGCGCGGCGTGCTCGAAGGCGACCTGGGCGTCAGCCTGGTCAATCCCTCCGATCACGTGCTGGAAAAGATTCTGAATCGCTATCCGGCGACAATCGAATTGGCCATCGCCGGACTGGCCTTCGCAATCCTGGTTTCAATTCCGCTGGGCGTCACTGCGGGAACCAACCGGGGCAACCTGATAGACAACCTCGCATCGGTCGTGGCGTTGCTCGGCATCAGCACGCCCGGTTTCGTGCTTGGCCCGCTGATGATCTATCTGTTCGCAATCAAACTCGATCTGCTGCCTGTTTCGGGGCGTTATGGCCCGGAGTACCTGATCCTGCCTGCAATCACGATGGGAGCGCCGCTGGCGGCCTTCCTGACCCGGATGGTTCGTTCGAGCGTGATCGAAGAACTGGGTGAAGATTACGTGCGAACGGCGCGCGCCAAAGGATTGAATGAGCGGCAGGTGATTTACAAACACGTTTTGAAAAACGGCTTGATCCCGGTCGTCACGGTGCTCGGATTGCAATTCGGTGTGCTGCTGGCCGGCGCCATCATCACCGAAATGATCTTCAGTTGGCCTGGCATCGGAAGTCTGACTGTCGAAGCGATCAGCTCGCGCGATTATCCGCTGGTTCAAGGCTGCATCTTGATGATCGCCATCACTTACATCATCGCCAATCTTCTGACGGATTTCGCTTACCGGTTGCTCGACCCGCGAATCAAGGTCGAGTAACGACTCAGTTCACATCAACGATTTATGAATCGTCTGGGCAAAATCGGCTTGGTCATCATCATCGTCTTCTTCCTCGTCGCGGTCTTTGCGCCGCTGCTTGCGCCTTTCGATCCGCGCGAGCAGACGCAGCTCGACAGCGGTCTTTCGACCGAAGAGCGATTGAAACCCACGCGCGAGCACCCGTTCGGACGAGATGATCTGGGGCGCGATGTGATGTCGCGGGTGATCTACGGCGCGCGCATTTCAATGCGCGTCGGCGCCTCAGTGGTGCTTGTTTCCGCGCTCATCGGAACGATCATCGGCGCGATTTCGGGTTTTTACGGCGGATGGGTGGATCGTTTTCTCTCCGGTTTCCTCTTCAATGTTTTTCTTCCTTTCCCAAGCATTCTGCTGGCAATCGCGATGGTCGCGTTTCTGGGGCCGAGCCTGAATAATATGATTCTCGCGCTTTCGGTGATCGGATGGGCCGGCTACGCCCGATTGATGCGCGGGCAGGCCTTGAAAGTCCGCGAGCTCGATTTTGTAACTGCGGCGCGGGCTTTGGGCGCAAGCGATCTGCGCATCATCGTTCTTCACATTCTACCGAATGCGATTCAACCGATGATCGTGCAGGCGAGTCTGGGGATGGCCGGGGCGGTTCTGGCGGAAGCGAGCCTGAGTTTTCTGGGCTTGGGCGTTCCGCCTCCCGCGCCAAGCTGGGGCGTGATGCTCAACGATGCGCGCAGCTTTCTTCGCCCCGCGCCGCATCTGCTCGCCTTTCCCGGTCTGGCCGTGATGCTCACCGTGATGGCGTTCAATTTCGCCGGTGACGGTTTACGCGAATGGCTCGACCCGAAGCAGAAGAGCCAATGACGAACGCGACGCGGCGACGCCGGGCCGCAAGGTTGTCCCGGTTGACGGTCATTCAGCGCGCGGATACACTCTCTCTCCAACTTCGATCTCAACTCGCTCGGAAATTGTAACTATGCGATTCTCGAACTCATTCACACTGGTTTTGTGCGGTCTTCTGTTGACCGGCTCGTCCGCTCCGACGGCGAGCGCGCAAAAGAAGGACAACAAAAGCAAATCGAATCCTGCGCTTCCCGAAACTCCGCCGCCCACGCCTTACAGCAATGTGCGCCGCGACAACCTGCTCAACGGATTGCAGATCATCACGCTCGAACGCGCGGGCGACGCCAACGTGAAATGCGATCTGGTTATCCGCACCGGCGCGATGTTCGATCTGGCCGGCAAAACCGGCGCCGCCGCGCTCACTCTGGCGACTCTGCTCGCCGTCAACCCGCGTTTGAAAGAAGAGGTCGAATCGCTCCAGGCGAAGATTGATTGGGGATTGAACTGGGACACCACGTGGCTTCACATCGAGACCCCGGCAAACAATTTCAACGCCGTCTTCGAAATCATCGCGCGGTTGCTGGTTGTCGAGAACGCCCGCCCCGAGGCTTTCAAACGCGCCCAGCAGGAACAGTTGGACAGAGTCAAATCCCGTAAGCTGACTCCCGCCGAACAAGCCGATGAAGCCTTCTTCAAAGCGATTTACGGCGATCACCCTTACGGCCACAACCTTGACGGCAGCGAAGCCACGGTGGCCGGAATCAAACAGGCCGATGTTTACGACTTTCTCAAACGTTTCTACCTCGCCAACAACGTCTCAATCACGGTCGTCGGCAACATCGCGCACGAGCGCGTGATGAAGACGTTCAGGGTTTTCTTCGGCGGGTGGACCAAAGGGCAGGTCGTTCCGGCCACTTTCCGCCAACCGATGCAGGTCGCCCAACTGAAACTGGTCAAAGTCGAAGTTCCCGATGCGGCAAATGTCGAGCTGCGCGGAGGGCTGATTGGAGTCAAACACACCGATCCTGATTTTCTGACCACTGAAGTGATGGCCCGGATTTTGTCGGCCAGGATGGAACGAAATCCGGAATTCACCGGCGCTGGCTTTGCAGCCAAATCAGCGCCGCGAATTCTCGCCGGGCCGTTTTACTTCTCGGCCTCAGTTCCTCCCGATCAGGCTCCCGCGTTTTCCCGCAAAGCGACCGAGAGCTTCGCCTCGCTCGCAGCGGCTGCCGTTTCGGCCGAAGAGCTGGTGGCGGCGAAATCGAGCCTGGCAGACGAACTGGCTGCACGCCCGGTGGAACACTACCTACGCGAGATCGAAGCCTTCAGCTTGCCGAAAAACTATCCGCTGACCGTCAAATCGAAGATCGAGGCGATCACCGCAGCCGATGTGCAGCGCGTCGCAAAACGCCTGCTCGACGCCAATGCGATGACGGTCGTTGCGCTCGGCAAAGTCACTGACACTTTCAAGCCGAATCCGTAAAACTCCTGCGGCGGCGCGGCGAAGACTTTTCGCCCCGCCCTTTGCTCCCTCGAATTGATTTGAGATTTGCCGTTATGCCGACAACTGCCGAAACAGAGAGCGCGCCGCTCGCCGGCGTATCAATGCCCGACCCCGAATTCAATGCCGCAGGCAAACGCGACGCCGTGCGCGCGATGTTCGCTGAGATCGCGCCGAGCTACGACCGGCTCAACCATCTGCTCTCGCTCAACATTGACAGGCTCTGGCGGCGCTTCACCGTCAACCGGCTGAAAGATGTGCTGGCGCGCCCCGATGCGGTTGCGCTCGATCTGTGCTGCGGCACGGCTGATCTGGCGCTGGAGATGGAAAAACACTCGCGGGTCGTCGGCTGCGACTTCTGCCATCCGATGCTCGTCATCGGCAACCAAAAGATCGCGGAGCGGCGGGCGCGCAAAGCCGCGCTGGCCGAAGGCGATGCGCTGCGATTGCCGTTCGCCGATGCGAGTTTCGATGCGGTGACCATCGCCTTCGGACTGCGCAACCTCGAAAACGTCGAAGGCGGGCTGGCCGAGATTTTCCGCGTATTGAAACCGGGCGGGCGGGCGGCAGTCCTGGAATGCTCCCGTCCGGCGATACCCGTCTTTCGCCAAATCTACGAGTTCTACTTTCACCACATCCTGCCGCGCATCGGCGCGCTCATCTCAGGCTCCGATTGCGCCTACTGCTACCTGCCCGCGTCGGTGCGGGCATTTCCCGATCAAAAGCGATTGGCCGGGATGATGCGCGAAATCGGATACGCGAAGGTGCGCTACCACAATCTGACCGGTGGCATCGCTGCGTTGCATCTCGGCGAGCGCGCGTCAAGTCAGGAAGCACTGATATGATCGAACCACTCAAGTTTTTTATCGAGAGATTCAACCTCACGGTCTCAGACATCGAAGCCTTGCTGGGCGCGGCGCTATCGAAAGGCGGCGATTACGCCGACCTCTACTTCGAGCACACCGTGCTCAACTCCTTGAGCCTCGAAGAGCAGATCATCAAATCCGCCAACCGTGCGGTGCGGCAGGGCGTCGGCGTGCGCGTGATTTCGGGCGAGAAGACAGGCTACGCGTACTGCGATGAGATTGACTTAGCCGCAATCCGCAAAGCCGCAATGACTGCCGCGCACATTGCGCAAAGCCAGGCAGAGATCGGTCCGATCAACGTTTCATCAGCCAATCCATCCCACGATCTCTATCCGGTCGCGCAACTGATCAACGAGGAGCCGCTGCCGCGCAAGATCGAATTGCTCAATCGCGTTGACCGCACGGCGCGTGATTACGACCGGCGCATCCGTGAAGTCCAGACGAGCCTCGCGGATGAATACAAGGTCGTATTGATCGCCACGTCGGAAGGATTGCTCATTGGCGATGTCCAGCCGCTGGCTCGGATGCGCGCGATGTGCATCGCTGATGACGACGGCAATCTGCAATCGGGCGTTTCAGGCGGCGGCGGACGCGTCGGGATGGATTTCTTCAGCGACGCGGTGGTCGAGCATTACGCCAACGAGGCCGCGCGCCAGGCCATCGTGCAACTGGAAGCTCAGGATGCGCCCGCCGGGACGATGGAGGTCGTGCTCGGTCCGGGCTGGCCCGGCGTCCTGCTGCACGAAGCCGTAGGTCACGGACTCGAAGCCGATTTCAATCGCAAGGGCACGTCGGCTTTCAGCGGTTTGATCGGACAGAAAGTGGCGACCGAGCTTTGCACAGTGATTGACGAGGGCACGATGCCGCACGCCCGCGGCTCGCTCAACCTTGATGACGAAGGCAATCCGACTTCACAGACCGTGTTGATCGAAAAAGGCATCCTGCGCGGCTACCTGCAGGACAAGCTCAGCTCGCGGTTGACCGGCGCGAGTTTGACCGGCAACGGACGGCGCGAAAGCTATCGCCATATGCCGATGCCGCGAATGACCAACACGTTCATGCTCAGCGGCGAGAGCACGCCCGACGAAATCATTCGCTCGGTCAAACGCGGCTTGTACGCCGTGCAATTCGGCGGCGGACAGGTGGACATCACAAATGGCAAGTTTGTCTTTTCAGCCACCGAGGCATATTTGATCGAGGATGGCAAAGTTACCGCGCCGGTCAAAGGCGCAACGCTGATTGGGAACGGGCCGGTCGCTTTGACCAAAGTCACGGCTGTGGCCAACGACCTGGCGCTGGACGAAGGCGTGGGCACTTGCGGCAAAGACGGGCAATCTGTGCCGGTCGGCGTCGGACTGCCGACGATCAGGATTTCCGAGATGACGGTCGGAGGCACGAAATGATCACGAAAGACCTGCTCTCCGACATCGTCAGTCAGGCGATCAAGCGCGGCGCGACAGACGCCGAAGCCATCGGGATTGAAACCACCGGGTTCCACGTCGAGGTCAGGCTCGGCGAGGTCGAAAAACTTCAGGAAGCCGCCTCGCGCGGCATTGGTTTGCGCGTGCTTTATGAGGGCCGCCAGGCTTCGTGCTCGACTTCCGATGTGAGCCTGCCGGCGATTGATGAGCTGGTCGCAAACGCCGTTGAAATGGCCAGGCTGACTTCGGTTGATGAAGCGGCCGTGCTGCCCGCGCGTGAAGAGTTGGCGAAGGAGATTGCCGATCTTGGCCTCTACGACGCGGCGATAGCCGAGCTGCCGACCGAGCGCAAGATCGAGATGGCTCTGGCTGCCGAAGAGTCGGCGCGCAGCTTCGATCCACGCATCACGAACTCCGAAGGCTCCGCCTGTTCGACGACCGTCGGTAAAACCACTCTGGTCACGAGCGCTGGTTTCGCCGGCGAATACCGGGGCAGCATCTGCGGCCTGATGGTCGCGCCGATTGCGAAGGAGGACGGGCAGATGCAGGTCGCCGGCTGGGGAGACCGCCAGCGCATCCTCGCCTCGCTCGATTCCCCCGAAGAGATCGGTCGGGAGGCCGCGCGGCGGGCATTACGAAAACTCGGCGCGCGCAAAGTTGCGACTCAACAAGTCCCGATTGTCTTCGAAGCGGATGCGGCAGAAGAATTGCTCAGTGATTTTTTTGAAGCGGTTGATGGGTTCTCGATCTTTCGCCGCGCCTCGTTTCTCGTCGGGCAGCTCGGCGAGATGATCGCCTCGCCTTTACTGAACGTCATTGACGACGGGCAGATGCGCGGCGCGGTCGGCTCGCGGCCTTTCGATGGCGAAGGGCTTGCGACCAGCCGCACAGTCGTGGTCGAAAACGGGGTTTTGAAAAATTATCTGCTTAACAGCTACACGGCGCGCAAACTGGGCTTGCGCTCGACGGCGAACGCGGTTCGCTCCCTGACGGGCGCGCCGGGGGTCGGCACCGGAAACTTTTTCATTCAACCCGGCGTCTACTCGCCAACCGAGATCATCGCCTCGGTCAAAAATGGCTTTTACGTGACCGAGATGATCGGTTTCGGCTTCAACCCCGTCACCGGCGATTATTCACGCGGCGCCGCCGGATGGTGGATCGAAGACGGCAAGCTCGCCTATCCGGTCGAAGAGGTCACGATTGCCGGGAATTTCCGCGAGATGCTGCGTGGAATTGAGATGATCGGCGACGACCTGCGATTCCGAGGTAAGATCGCCGCGCCGGCGATTAAGCTTGACCGGATGATGGTCAGCGGAGAATGACGGCCATCGGTTGATCCCAAAATCTCAGATTTGGAAAAAAAACTATGTTCGATAACGAAACCGATAAAAACACTGAACAGGCGCGCTCACACGCGCTTCTGGTTGTGGGCGCAATTGCGGTATTGGTCTTGACCGCCTTGATCGTGTTGCTGGCGCGCTCAAAACCGGAAAGCGTATCTGTGGTCGAAAACATTGTTCGAGCCGGCGCGCCCGAGTTCGATTCTTACCAGGACAAAATCGAGCTGGAGACCACTGATAAGATAACCTATGACAATTGGGTCGGCATGTTCCAGATCGAAGTGAAAGCCAGGCTGCACAATCGCGGCGACCGCCCGCTGACGGCTGTCGAACTACTCGGCAAGATGTTCGATATGGAAGACCGGGTCCTGGCTCAGCGTGTCAGCCTTCCGATCCCTCGCCTCCGAAAAGAACCGCTCAAGCCCGGTGAATCAATGAACGTCAGCGTCAAGGTTGACGCTCCGGGAAAGATTTCCGAAGGCGAAGTAAAAGACGTCACCATTGAATTGAGCGGGTTGCGATTTCAATAACCGGCTCGCGAAAACAGCCAGGGCGAGCGCAGGAGATATTGCCCGCGCTCGCCCTTTGGTGTTTTTGCGCTTTCACATCGGGTCAGTTCTTCGGGTTGCTCGCGCCCATCGGGATTTCGGTCCCGACAGCCGCCGCGGGCGCGATGATGCGATCCCTGAAGAATCGCGGGGAGATTGCCGAATAGATTCTGCCGGCGATCTCTGCCGCGCGTCTGCCCGCTTCGGTCGAGCCGGTCGTGATTACCGTCACCACGACCTGCGGATTGTCAACGCTTGAAAACGAAGTGAACAACCCGAGCCTGTCGCCATTGCCGGTGCAACTCCCGGTTTTGCCCGCGACCTGACCGAGCGGGTTGTACGCCAGCCTGGCCGTGCCGTAATTGACCGCGCCGATCATTCCCGCCATCAGCCTCATCCGATCTTCCGGCGACATTTCGATCTGGCGCTTCAATTCCGGCGTGAAGCTTTCGGCCTCTTCAATCGTGCGCGCCACCCGCGGGACATAGAGATTGCCTCCGTTGGCAATGGCGCCGGTGAATGCCGCGAGCTGAATCGCCGTCACGCCGAATCCGTCGCCGTGGCTGGACATGTGCCCGGTCTCCTGTTCTCCCTCATCGGGCAGAAACCCCGTGCTTTCACCCGGAGAATTGATTCCTGTCCTTTCACCGAATCCGAAGTTTTCAGCGTATTTGATCACGCGCTCGTATCCCAACATCCTTCCCAGGACCTGAAAGACCGGATTGTTCGAGCGAGCCATTGCATCGGTCAGGTTCATGCTCGCGCGCGTCGAAAACTGCACATCCTGATTCGGGTCAAAGACGCCTTCATGCAACGAAGCCAGCCCGACGATCATTTTTACCGTCGAGCAGGGCTTGACCGGCGAGCCGAGCGCCATCTGCTGGTTGACTACGGTAAAAACGCGCCCCGTATTCGGGTCCATCACGACCACAGTCCCCGAACGCCCCTGCAATGCATTCAATGCGGCGGCGCGGATTTCCGGGTCTTCACCGGCGGTGTAATCTTTCGAGATGTTGCCTGCTGCGATGTTGCGCAGTGCCGCATCGCGGGCGCGGATGACTCGCAATCTGGCCAGATACCGTGCGCGCGAGCGGCCGCGGCGAGACGAACGATAGGAACTGAGCATTCGCCGTTCGGCTCGCGTCAATTTGCCGCGTTTGCGCAACAGAGCCTGGGCCTGCCTCGATCTGATCTGGGGTTGGCTGCGTGAGACGCGGCTCCGGCTGACAGCGCGTGATGCGGCGCGACCTCGACTGCGCGAGCTTTTACTCGCTACGGCTTTGACGGATTTAGTTTGCCGCTTTCCACGCCTCGCGGTCTGTTTGGGAGAGACTCTTGCCTTTTTGGCAGACGAGGATTTCCCCGGCGACGATTGGCGTCGCTGCTTGGCGTGCGCGGCGGTGTTAACAGATGCTCCCACGAAAAATGTGAGGAGGATAAAGAACAGGGGCGTCACGAAGACGCGACGATTCTTCCACATTTTCATTACCTTTCTTTGCCCGACTTTTCTATTTCCGGCTGCAACGTGCGATTGCAACCAACCCGATTCCTGCGGGCGTTTGGGGGCAACTAGCGAAAACTCTGATCGAGGCGCTAGAGCCTGTCAAAAAATCTCATTCGAGCGATTGGCAAGCTTTTCACTCATTCATCGGCTTGCTTTGTGCAATGCCGGGGGTTGGTGCACGGGCGTCAGTCTAGCAAATCCCGCCTGCCGTCACAACCATAACTTCGGGGCACTTCAGTGCCGCCCGGCAGACCCCGGACTCGGGAGGCTGACTTAATCAGGGGTCAAACTGGGGAGGTTATGTTATGCTTATCGCCTATTTACGGCGTTTGCCAGCAACCTGTTCTTGGGAGCAATCGAAATAATCGAAGATTACAAAACAGCGGGGATTTTTCTCCGAATTGTCCTGGTCTATCAGGTTCATAACCTCATCGAGCATGCACGAGTTGTGGTCACAGATCGTCTGGCTCTGGCAATTTGTCGAGTTGAGACACGTTATTGATGTTCTGATCGTCGCCGTCCTGATTTACGAAGTGCTCAGGCTGGTGCATGGGACCCGCGCTGTCCAGATGGCGGTCGGTTTGGGATTGGTCGGGTTCCTCTACGAGCTTTCGATCTGGCTCGGGTTGACGACGGTGCAATGGGTGCTGCGCAATGCCGTGCTCTATGTCGGATTCGCAGTCATCGTCCTGTTTCAGCACGAGATTCGCGCGGCGCTGACGCATCTCGGCAACAACCTGCGTCTGCCTTTCGCGGGCAAAAAACGCGGCGACAATCCGTTCGGGCAGGAGTGGTACGACGAGGTGGTGCTTGCCGCGACGACGCTGGCTTCGGAAAAGACCGGCGCTTTGATGATCTTCGAGCGGGATGTCGGATTGAAAACCTACGTCGAAAGCGGCATCCGGCTCGATGCGAAAGTCAATTACGACCTGCTGGTGACGATTTTCAACACGCACACGCCATTGCACGACGGGGCGTTGATCATCAGCGACAACCGGGTCGCGGCGGCGTGTTGTTTTCTGCCCTTGACGCAAAACCCGCTGATTTCGCGCGAGTTGGGCACACGCCACCGCGCCGCAATCGGCGTGACGGAAGACAGCGACGCGGTTGCCGTCATCGTCTCGGAAGAGACCGGCGTGATTTCGTTCGCCATTGACGGGAGATTGAAGAGAAACCTCGACGGGCCGCACCTGCGCCGATTGATCCAGCAGGCAATGGAGCCGTGGCGCAGCGAGGCCGAATCGGAAGAGCTGGAAGCCGAAGAGCGCGAACGAGAGCGCGAGATTGACGCGCTCGCCGGTTCGCGCAAGCGTCACATCGCCCGCGCTTCTTCCGGCGAGAGCATGCGGGAGGGAACGTCGGCATGAACAAACTCTCGCCCGCCCGAACGATTCACAGGCTGCGCCACAAGCGCATCGAAAACAAAGGGCTGAAGCTGCTCTCTCTGTCGCTGGCTATTCTGCTCTTCGCGGTCTCACGCCAACCTGCGACCGACGTGCGGCTGGTCGGCGTGCCGATCGAATATCGCGGCTTGAGCCAGGGCCTCGAAATCAGCGGCGACGTCGAACAAACGGTCAGCGTGCGTCTGAGCGGCCCGCGCGACATCGTCCGAACCCTGATCTCGAACCAGTTGCTGGTCGTGGCCGATTTGATCAATAAAGGGCCGGGCGAACGGCTGGCGCATCTCAAAGCCGACAAAACTTCCCTGCCCGACAACGTCAAAGTTCTCCAGATCGAACCGGCGAGCATCAGGATCATTCTCGAACCGACCGCGAAGAAGCGGGTTAGGGTCGAAGCCCGGTTTATGGGACAGGCCGGAGCCGGCATGGAAATTTATCGGGTCAACCTCGCGCCGGGAGAAGTCGAGATTGAAGGCCCGCAGTCACAGGTCAATAAGCTCGACCGCGTGCTGACGGAGACCGTCAACCTGGATGAGCGAAGAGAGAGTTTTCAAACAGCCGTCGAGGTCGAAACTCCTCAACGCTCATTGAGAGTCAAAACTCCGGGGCCAATCAATCTCTCAATTGAAATCGGCGAGAGGCGCATCAATCAGCGTTTTGTGAACGTCCCGGTCCACTGGCTCGATCAACCCGCCAGCGGGCGGTTGATAACCAAAACGGTTGACGTCGAAGTCTACGGGCCGAAATCGGCTGTCGAATCGCTGGGCATTGGCGATCTGCGCGTTGAGTTGAAAACGACCGGATTGTCTTCCGGCGCCGACCGTGTCGCCCCGCAAGTCCGCCTGCCGGCGAATGCGGATAAACACATCGAAGTTAGAAACATCATTCCGAGAGAGGTAAGGCTAAAAAGGTAGAGCCGGCCGTCGAGCCACAGATCGCAAGCTGGCCCGGCGCTCGGCATTCCAATCACAGTCATAAAAGTTATGGGTGAATTTTTTGGCACAGACGGTATTCGAGGCATAGCCGGTCAATACCCGCTCGATGAACCGACGATTGAACGCATCGGGTATTCGCTGGCGAAGGAATTGACCGCGCGCCGCAATCGCGCCCCGCAGATCATCATCGGGCGCGACACGCGAGAGTCAGGCGAGTGGATTGAAGCAGTTATCGCTCGCGGCGTTCGCGCAGCGCGGGGAAACACCAGTTCCGCGGGCGTTATTACCACGCCGGGCGTCGCTTACCTGACGCGCACATTCAATGCAGATGCGGGCATAGTCATTTCGGCCTCGCACAATCACTACGAAGACAATGGCATCAAGGTCTTCTCGCATACGGGGCAGAAACTCGATGACGCTGCGGAACAGGCAATCGAGCGCGATCTCAAATCCGCTGCCGCCGAACTCCCAATCGCCGCAGATGCAAGAGTCGAGACAGATGCCGGCCTCAAGGAAAAGTACCTGACATTTTTACGCGATGAGGCCGGCGCCGGATTGCACCTGAGAAATCTGAAGATTGCGGTTGATTGCGCCAACGGCGCGTCATACGAAATCGCGCCGAAACTCTTTTCCGCGCTCGGCGCGGAATTGGTTGTGATCAACGCCGACCCGAACGGAAGAAATATCAACCTGGATTGCGGCTCGCTGCACCCCGAAAAATTGCAGCAAATCGTCATCGAAGAAAAAGCCGGCCTGGGTCTGGCTTTCGACGGCGACGCCGACCGCGTCTTGATGGTTGATGAGCGCGGGCGTCTGGTGGACGGCGACCAGATGATCTTCATTATGGCCAATTATCTCGCCTCGCGCGGCAAGCTCGCTGGCAACCAGGTCGTCGTGACCGTAATGAGCAATATCGGACTGGAGCTGGCGCTGGCCGAGCGCGGGATCAACCTGGTGCGAACCCCGGTGGGTGACAAGAACGTGCTGGACGAATTGCTGAAAAGCGGCGGTGAAATCGGCGGCGAGCAATCGGGCCACATCATCTTTCCCGAAATCAGTCTCGCCGGCGATGGAATCATCACGGCCCTGCAAATCCTGCGGGTCGTCACGGAACGCAACAGCAGCCTCGGCCATTTGACGAGCGGATACACCCGTTACCCGCAACTCATAATCAACGTGCGCGTTTCACACAAGCCGCCCCTCGACAGCGTTCCGCCCATCCAGGAGGCGATCAATGAGCTTGAAAATGAGCTGGCGGGCAAAGGCCGTCTGCTCGTGCGCTACTCCGGAACGGAAAATCTGGCGCGCGTGATGATCGAAGGAGAGGACAAGACCACGATCAGAAACCAGGCTGAATCAATCGCACAGGTGATCAGAGAACAGATAGGCTGAATCAACGCCATCTGGCGTGCTGATTGCGTGACAAAGATGGCTCGACAAAACTACACAATCCCGATAATCTCCCCGGAAACCAACTCCCTCTCTAACCCGGTTAGGAGAAAAGAACATCATGACCATGTTTCATTCTATTCGGCTGAGAAAGATCGCAGCGTTGCTGCTGGCGGTCGTATTCCTCGTCGTCTCACTCTCCCCCGGCGCTGACGCACAGCGACGACGACGTCCGAGCAAGACCAAAAACATCGCCGTCGGCACGGCCGCCGGCGCGGTCGGCGGCGCGCTCATCGGCGGCAAGAAAGGCGCGCTCATCGGCGCAGGCGCGGGCGCGGCAGCAGGTTACGGCGTCTATAAATACAAGAAGCGCAAGTATCGCCGCGGGCAATAGCAGGGATGGTCTCGACTGAGTCAGGCGTCGAGATCGTAGGCGACTTTCAACCAGCGCTTCACTTCAGCGTCAATTTCATCAATCAAACTGATTGGAATTCGATGGGTGATGTGGTCGCCTTTCTTCAATCCGCCGGTGTCAACGATTCGTGCCGGGACTTTCATATCTCCGAGCGAGAGTCCCAGGTCGAGCCGCGTGTGCGTGCTCGGCTTGAGCTGCGCGAAGACGGGGTTTCGATAGAGCGGCACAATCGTTTTGCACGGGTAGGCTTTCACGTCCTTGCCGATTCCCTTGACATATCTCCACTGATAGAAATACAGTTTGCCGGTATCAGCTTTAGTTTTATCGAGCTAACGATTAACCACTGACGCTTTCACGACATCGCGCTTGCCCTGCCGCGATCACGCCTTTGCTTATCCGCATTCTGGCCAATTTTGCAGGTGGCTATTTGTTACAGCGGATTGCGCCGGGAACTTAACGGGGTCTCGCAGGCAACCCACACAACGGCGCGAAGAATGGTGATGCGATTTCGCGCGATTGATGATGTGGTCGCCAAGGAAGGCCTTCTTCGATGGCAAACAAATCCAATCCTGCCACTCAAACTATTTCCATACCGCAAGGTGGCGGAGCACTTCACGGCATAGGCGAAACATTTTCACCTGACCTCCATACGGGGACCGGCAACTTTACCGTGCCCATCGCCCTGCCGCCGGGGCGGAACGGATTCCAACCGCAGCTCAGCCTTATCTACAGCACGGGCAACGGGAATGGGCCGTATGGCTTGGGCTGGAGCCTCTCGATTCCCGGTGTAAGCCGAAAGACCTCAAAAGGGATTCCCCGTTATCGTGACGCCTCTAGCTCACTACCTGAAGGCGACACATTCATACTATCGGGAGCAGAGGATCTCATCCCTGTCGCTGAAACAGATGGCGTCACTGGCTACCGGCCAAGGACAGAGGGGCTCTTCGCCCGGATTGAACACCACGCGACACCGAAGACCAATCATTGGGAAGTACGCAGCAAGGATGGCCTCGTCAGTGTGTACGGAACGCCGGGCGCCTTGCCTGACGACCCGGCCGCTATTGCCAATCCGGAGAATCGAGCCGAGATTTTCAATTGGAAACTTACCCAAACTACCGATCCTTTCGGCAACACCATTCAATACGAATATGAAAGGGATTCGGGCGCCACATCTGACCATCTCTGGGATCAACTCTACCTGAAACACATACGGTATGCCGACTACACGGAGCCTAACGTTGATGGCAAGACGTTCCTGGTTTCAGTCTCGTTTATTTATGAAGAACGGCCTGATCCGTTCTCGGATCATCGCGCGGGATTTGAGATTCGCACTCGACGGCGCTGCACGAGCATTGAGATTCGCACGTATGCCGATCGCGAACGCCTGGTTCGCACCTATCGGTTGGTTTACCTGGATCAACGCGGGCTGCCGGTTGAACAGTTACCGTTGAATGCGGCGTCGCTGCTCAGCCAGGCGCTCGTCGAAGGACACGACGGCGAGCGCCGCGAATCGCTGCCGCCGCTGGAATTCGGTTATACGGCATTCGAGCCTCGGCGGCGGCGCTACCAGCCGTTCACCGGCGCAAACGGATCGAGGCCGGATCGCTCACTCGGCCACCCTGAATTCGAGTTGGTGGATCTGTTCGGCAATGGCTTGCCCACCATCTTGGAGTTCAACGGTCAGGTGCGGTATTGGCGCAACCGCGGCAATGGCCGATTCGATCTGTTACGCACCATGGAAACTGCGCCGGCAGGCGTTCGCTTGGGCGACCCGGGCGTACAACTGCTCGACGCCAACGGCAACGGGCGGGCCGATCTGATGGTGATTGATGGGTTGCGCGACGGCTATTTCCCGCTGACCTTCGATGGACAGTGGAACAAACGTGGATTCGTCCGCTACCGCAGCGTACCGGCGGTCAATCTCGACGCGCCGGACGTGCGCCTCCTGGACCTGGACGGCGACGGGGTGACGGACGCGCTGCGAACCGGCCCGCAATTCGAGCTGTATTACAACGACCCCGAGGATGGCTGGTCGGACCTGGATGTGCGCAAGCGGACCGACAGCAATGATTTCCCCAACGTCACTTTTGAAGACCCACGGGTTAAGCTTGGGGACATGACCGGCGACGGCCTTCAGGACATCCTCCTCATCCACAACGGGCGTGTCGAGTATTGGCCATATCGAGGGTACGGCCGATGGGGCCGCCGCGTCA